>Ga0209605_1004806_pt1 | contig 10823 bp, 8 predicted proteins | sample AD_UKC035_MetaG_FD_184408 | JGI IMG/M metagenome (GOLD analysis project Ga0209605, IMG submission 184408) | Active sludge microbial communities of municipal wastewater-treating anaerobic digesters from USA - AD_UKC035_MetaG (SPAdes) (version 2) | ecosystem: Engineered > Bioreactor > Anaerobic >...
GTCGACGAGTACGAGACGCTGCTCACCGACAACCGCATCTGGAAGCAGCGCACCGTCGGCGTCGGCGTGGTTTCGCCCGAGCGCGCGCTGGCGCTCGGCTTCTCCGGCCCCATGCTGCGCGGCTCCGGCGTCGAGTGGGACCTGCGCAAGAAGCAGCCTTATGAAGTATACGACCGCATGGCGTTCGACGTGCCGGTTGGTGTCAACGGCGACTGCTACGACCGCTATCTCGTGCGCATCGAGGAGATGCGCCAGGCCAACCGCATCATCCGGCAGTGCATCGACTGGCTGCGCAAGAATCCGGGGCCGGTGATCACCGACAACCACAAGGTGGCGCCGCCGCCGCGCGAGAAGATGAAGGCCGGCATGGAAGACCTGATCCATCACTTTAAACTGTTCACCGAGGGTATGCACGTGCCGCCGGGCGAGGCCTATGCCGCCATCGAGCACCCGAAGGGGGAGTTCGGCGTCTACGCCATCTCCGACGGCGGCAACAAGCCCTACCGCCTCAAGCTGCGCTCGCCGGGCTTCCCGCACCTTGCCGCCACCGACGAGATGGCGAAGGGCCACATGATCGCCGACGCCACCGCCATCATCGGCACCATCGACCTGGTGCTGGGCGACACGGATAGGTAACTGAACATGCTGAGCCAGGACGCACTGCAGAAAATCGACCGCGAAATCGCCAAGTACCCGGCGGACCAGAAGCAGTCCGCCGTGATGGCCGCGCTGGCCATCGCCCAGATGGAGCAAGGCTGGCTGTCCACCGAGACCCTGGAAGAGGTGGCGTGCTACCTCGGCATGGCGCCGGTGGCGGTCTACGAGGTGGCGAGCTTCTACAACATGTACGACCTCGCCCCGGTCGGCAAGTACAAGATCACCGTGTGCACCAATCTGCCGTGCGCGCTGTCGGGCGGCGTGCATGCCGCAGATTACCTCAAGCAGAAGCTCGGCATCGGCTTCAACGAGACCACCGCCGACGGCAAGTTCACCCTGAAGGAAGGCGAGTGCATGGGCGCCTGCGGCGACGCGCCGGTGATGCTGGTGAACAACGTGCGCATGTGCAGCTTCATGCAGCCCGAGCAGATCGACCGCCTACTGGGGGAGTGCCAGTAATGGGCGCCCTCGGCTTCATCCTGAACGCGGAAGAGGGCGAGCGCAGCTGGCGCCTCGCCGAGTACGTCAAGCGCGGCGGTTACAGCGCGCTGAAGAAGATCATCAACGAGAAGATCCCCGCCGACCAGATCGTCGGCGAGTTGAAGAAGTCCTCGCTGCGCGGCCGCGGCGGCGCCGGCTTCCCGACCGGCCTGAAGTGGAGCTTCATGCCGCGCCAATTTCCCGGCGACAAATACGTCGTTTGCAACTCGGACGAGGGCGAGCCGGGCACCTTCAAGGACCGCGACATCCTGCGCTGGAATCCGCACATGGTGATCGAGGGCATGATCATCGCCGGCTACGCCATGGGCTGCGCCCGCGGCTACAACTACATCCACGGCGAGATCTGGGAGATCTACAAGCGCTTCGAGGAAGCACTCGAGGAGGCGCGCGCCGCGAAGCTGCTCGGCAACAACATCCTCGGCTCCGACTTCAGCTTCGAACTGCAGGCCCACCACGGCTACGGCGCCTACATCTGCGGCGAGGAGACCGCGCTGCTCGAATCGATCGAGGGCAAGAAGGGCCAGCCGCGCTTCAAGCCGCCGTTTCCGGCGAGCTTCGGCCTCTACGGCAAGCCGACGACGATCAACAACACCGAGACCTTCGCCTCGGTGCCCTACATCATCAACGAGGGCGGCGACAGGTTCCTCGAGCTGGGCAAGCCGAACAACGGCGGCACCAAGCTGTTCTCCGTTTCCGGCCATGTCAACCGGCCCGGCAATTTCGAGGTGCCGATGGGCACGCCGTTCAAGGATCTCCTCGAGATGGCGGGCGGCGTGCGCGGCGGGCGCAAGCTGAAGGCGGTCATTCCCGGCGGTTCTTCCGCGCCGGTGCTGCCGGCCGAGATCATCATGGAATGCACGCTCGACTACGACTCCATCGCCAAGGCCGGCTCCATGCTCGGCTCGGGCGCGGTGATCGTCATGGACGAGACCACCTGCATGGTGAATGCCCTGCTGCGGCTCGATTATTTCTATTACGAGGAGTCCTGCGGCCAGTGCACGCCCTGCCGCGAGGGCACCGGCTGGCTGTGGCGTGTCGTCAAGCGCATCGAGCACGGAGAGGGCCGGCCCGACGACCTCGATCTGCTCAACAGCATCACCGACAACATCATGGGACGAACCATCTGCGCCCTCGGCGACGCCGCCTCCATGCCGGTGAAGAGCTTCATCAAGCATTTCAGGCCGGAATTCGAATACCACATCGAACACAAGCGCTGCCTCGTCCCACCCGACGTGCAGCGCGCCGGCAGCGGCTTTTTCAAGGTGGCGTAGCTCATGCTGGAAATCGAGATCGACGGCAGGAAAACCGAGGTGGCCGACGGCAGCACCGTGATGGATGCCGCGCACCAGCTCGGCATCTTCATCCCGCACTTCTGTTATCACAAGAAGCTGTCCATCGCCGCCAACTGCCGCATGTGTCTGGTGCAGGTGGAAAAGGCGCCGAAACCGCTGCCGGCCTGCGCCACGCCGGTCACCAACGGCATGAAGGTGATGACCCACTCGGAATTGGCGGTGCACGCCCAAAAAGGAGTGATGGAGTTCCTGCTCATCAACCACCCGCTCGACTGCCCGATCTGCGACCAGGGCGGCGAATGCCAGTTGCAGGATCTCGCCGTCGGTTACGGCCAGAGTGCCGCGCGCTACGAAGAAGAGAAGCGTGTGGTGGTGAACAAGAACCTCGGCCCGCTCATCGCCACCGATATGACGCGCTGCATCCACTGCACCCGCTGCGTCCGCTTCACGCAGGAGATTGCCGGCCTGATGGAGCTCGGTCAGGCCTTCCGCGGCGAGCACGCCGAGATCATGCCCTTCATCGAGAAGACGGTGGATTCCGAGCTCTCCGGCAACGTCATCGACCTATGCCCGGTCGGCGCCCTGACCTCGAAACCCTTCCGCTTCGCCGCCCGCACCTGGGAGCTGTCGCGCCGCAAGTCGGTCAGCCCGCACGACGGCCTCGGCGCCAACCTGATCGTCCAGGTCAAGCACGACAAGGTGCTGCGCGTCCTGCCGCTGGAGAACGAGGACGTCAACGAGTGCTGGCTGTCGGACAAGGACCGCTTCTCCTACGAGGCCCTGAATTCCGATGCCCGTTTGACCCGGCCGATGCTCAAGCAGTGCGGCGAATGGCGCGAGGTGGATTGGCAGACGGCACTGGAATTCATCGGCACCGATTTGAAGCGCGTGGTGCGCGAGCATGGCGCCGCCTCGGTCGGCGCGCTCGCCTCGCCGCATGCCACGCTGGAAGAACTCCATCTCCTGCAGAAATTCGTGCGCGGCGCCGGCAGCGAGAACGTCGACTGCCGTCTCCGCCAGACTGACTTTTCCCTCGACGGCAAGGGTGTGACGCCCTGGCTGGGCCTGCCCGTCGCCGAGATCCCGGCGCTGGACCGCGTGCTGGTCGTCGGCAGCTTCCTGCGCAAGGACCATCCGCTGCTGGCCCAGCGCCTGCGCCAGGCGGCGAAGAAGTCCACCCGCGTCAGCCTGCTGCACGTCGCCGATGACGACCAGCTGATCGCTCTTCAAGCCAAGTCGATCGTCGCGCCGTCGGCGCTGGCAGCCGAACTGGCCGGCATCGTCAAGGCGGCGGCCGAAGCGAAGGGCGCCACGATCGATGCGAGGCTGGCGGGCGTGCAGCCTTCCGCTGCCGCAAAACAGATCGCCGAAAGCCTCGTCTCGGGCGAGAAGGGCGCAGTTTTCCTCGGCAACTTTGCCCAGCAGCATGCCCAGGCGGCGACGCTGCATGCTCTGGCGCAGCAGTTGGCCGCGATCACCGGCGCACGCTTCGGGTATCTCGGCGAAGCGGCCAACTCGGTCGGGGGCTACGTCGCCAACGCTGTGCCGGGCGCGCAGGGTCTTAATGCCGCGCGCATGCTGGCCGAGCCTTGCCGCGCCTATTTCGTCCTGCACGCCGAGCCCGAGCTCGACTGCGCCAACCCGGCCCAGGCCATGGCCGCGCTGAAGGGCGCCGATCTGGTAGTGGCGCTGACGCCGTTCAAGACCCGCGCCGTCGACTACGCCCATGTGATCCTGCCGATCGCGCCGTTCACCGAAACCTCCGGCACTTTCATCAATACCGAAGGTCGCGTGCAGAGCTTCAATGCCGTGGTGAAACCGCTGGGCGAGACGCGCCCGGCGTGGAAGGTGTTGCGCGTGCTGGGCAATCTCCTTGGGCTGCCCGGTTTCGAGCAGGACAGCTCGGAAGCCGTGCGCGCCGAGGTGCTGGGCGGCAAGCCGGCCTCGGTGGCCGAGCGCCTGAGCAACCGGGCCGACGGCATCGCTCACGATCTGGCCGCGACTGCGCCTGCGTTGCAACGCGTGGCCGACGTGCCGATCCATTTCGCCGACCCGCTGGCGCGCCGCGCCCCCTCGCTGCAGAAGACACGCGACGCGGCGCCGCCTGCCGCGCGCATGAACGCCGCCACGCTGGCGAAGCTGGGACTTGCCGCCGGCGTGCAGGTGAAAGTCAGTCTCGGCGGCACGGCGACACTCCTAGTGCAGCTGGATACCGGCGTGCCCGACGGCTGCGTGCGTGTCGCCGCCGGCCACGAACTGACGGCCGACCTCGGCCCGATGCAGGGCGAGATCAAAGTGGAGCGCGCCTGATGGAAGCCCTGGTCCTGCAATTCTTCCAGTGGTTCTGGAACCTGTTCGGCGTGTGGGACCCGCTGTGGTCCGCCGTCCAGCCGGTCTGGCCGCTGGTCTGGGTGCTGATTAAGATCATCGCCATCCTAGTGCCGCTGATGCTGTCGGTGGCCTACCTGACGCTGGCCGAGCGCAAGGTCATCGGCTACATGCAGGTGCGCATCGGGCCCAACCGTGTCGGCCCGCTCGGCCTGCTGCAGCCGATCGCCGACGGCATGAAGCTGTTCTTCAAGGAAGTGCTGGTGCCGACTGGCGCCAACAAGGCGCTGTTCTTCGTCGGGCCGGTGATGGCCATTGCGCCGGCCCTGGCCGCCTGGGCGGTGGTGCCGTTCTTCGACGGCGGGGCGCTGGCCAACATCGACGCCGGCCTGTTCTACGTCCTGGCCATGACCTCGATGGGCATCTACGGCGTCATCATCGCCGGCTGGGCCTCCAACTCCAAGTACCCCTTCCTCGGCGCCATGCGCGCTTCGGCGCAGATGGTGTCCTACGAGATCGCCATGGGCATGGCGCTGGTGACGGTGCTGATGATCTCGAACAGCCTGAACTTCACCGACATCGTGCGCGCCCAGGGCCGCGGCTGGTTCGCCGAGAACGGCGCCGGCTTCCTCTCCTGGAACTGGATCCCGCTGCTGCCGATGTTCTTCGTCTATTTCGTCTCCGGCGTGGCCGAGACCAACCGTGCGCCTTTCGACGTCGTCGAGGGCGAATCGGAGATCGTTGCCGGCCACATGGTCGAGTACTCCGGCATGGCCTTTGCCATGTTCTTCCTCGCCGAATATGCCAACATGATCCTGGTGGCGACGCTCACCTCGATCCTGTTCCTCGGCGGCTGGTTGTCCCCGGTCGGCTTCCTGCCCGATGGCTTCCACTGGCTGGCAATCAAGGTTTCCTTTTTCCTGCTGATCTACCTGTGGATCCGCGCCACTTTCCCGCGCTATCGCTACGACCAGATCATGCGCCTGGGCTGGAAGGTGTTCGTGCCGCTGACCCTGGTGTGGATCGTCGTCATCGGCTCCTGGATGGTGTCGCCATGGAACATCTTCAAGTGAGGCAGTAGACAATGGGTGCCAAGGACTTCCTCAACAGCCTGCTGCTCAAGGAGCTTTTCAAGGGCCTGTCCGTCACCGGGCGCTATCTGTTTGCGCCGAAGATCACGGTGCAGTACCCCGAGGAGAAGACGCCGCAGAGCAACCGCTTTCGCGGTTTGCACGCCCTGCGCCGCTACCCGAACGGGGAAGAGCGCTGCATCGCCTGCAAGCTGTGCGAGGCGGTGTGCCCGGCGATGGCCATCACCATCGAGTCGGCCGAGCGCGTGGACGCGAACGGGCAGACTTCGCGCCGCACCACGCGCTACGACATCGACCTGACGAAGTGCATCTTTTGCGGCTTCTGCGAAGAGGCCTGTCCGGTGGACGCCATCGTCGAGACGCGCGTGCTGGAGTATCACGGCGAGAAGCGCGGTGACCTCTACTACACCAAGCAGATGCTGCTGGCGGTGGGCGACAGGTACGAGGCGCAGATCGCCGCCGACCGCGAGCAGGACGCCAGGTTCCGGTGACGCCCATGGACTTCAAGACTGTGCTCTTCTACATTCTTTCGACCATCCTGGTGGTCGCGGCGCTGCGCGTCGTCACCTCGCGCAATCCGGTGCATGCCGTGCTGTTCCTGGTGCTCGCCTTCTTCAACGCCAGCGGCCTCTGGTTGCTGCTGCAGGCGGAGTTCCTCGCCATCGCCCTGATCGTCGTCTACGTCGGCGCGGTGATGGTGCTGTTCCTCTTCGTCGTCATGATGCTCGACATCAACCTGGAGCGCCTGCGCCAGGGCTTCTGGAGCAACCTCTGGCTGGGCGGGCCGATCGCCGTGCTGATGGTGGTCGAGATGGTGGCGGTGCTCTCCGCGCGCAGCTTCGGCCTGGAGGCCATGCCGGCGCCGGCCGCGACGGCCGGCTCCAATACCAGGGCGCTGGGCGCGGCCATCTACACCGAATATTTCTATCCCTTCGAGCTGGCCTCGGTGATCCTGCTGGTGGCGCTGATCGCTGCCGTCGCGCTCAACCTGCGCCAGCGCCGCGACAACAAGCAGCTGCACCCCTCCGAGCAGATCGCCGTCAGGCGCCAGGACCGCGTGCGCATCGTCGCCATGCCCTCGGAGAAGGAATAAACCATGCCCAGCCTGAACCACTTCCTGATTCTCGGCGCCGTCCTTTTCTCGATCGGCGTGGTCGGCGTCTTCCTCAACCGGAAGAACCTCATCGTCCTGCTGATGGCCATCGAGCTGATGCTGCTCGCCGTCAACATGAACTTCGTCGCCTTCGCACATTTCCTCGGCGACATGGGCGGCCAGGTCTTCGTCTTCTTCATCCTGACGGTCGCCGCAGCCGAGGCCGCCATCGGCCTCGCCATCCTGGTCGTGCTGTTCCGCAATCTGCGCACGATCCACGTTGACGACCTCGACAGCCTGCAGGGATAACAATGGACATGCACCCGCTTGCCCTGTACGTACCGCTGGCACCGCTGGCCGGCGCCGTCATCGCCGGCCTGTTCGGCAAGGCCATCGGCCGTGCCGGCGCCCACTGGATCACCATCCTCGGCGTGGCGGTGTCGCTGGTTCTTTCCTGGCTGATCTTCCAGGACGTCGATGCCGGCCAGATCTACAATGCCGCGGTCTACACCTGGGCCAGCAGCGGCGGCATCAGCTTCGAGGTCGGCTTCCTCATCGACAAGCTCACCGTGACCATGATGCTGGTGGTCAACTTCGTCTCGCTGATGGTGCACATCTACACCATCGGCTACATGGCCCATGACGAAGACAACTGGCCGGCCGGCAGCCGCGCCGGCACCCACAGCTACCAGCGCTTCTTCGCCTACATCTCGCTGTTCACCTTCTCGATGCTGATGCTGGTGATGAGCAACAACTTCCTGCAGCTGTTCTTCGGCTGGGAGGCGGTGGGCCTGGTCTCCTACCTGCTGATCGGCTTCTGGTCGTGCCGGCCGACGGCGGTCTATGCCAACCTGAAGGCCTTTCTGGTCAACCGCGTCGGTGATTTCGGCTTCCTGCTCGGCATCGGCCTGATCGCCGCCTACTGCGGCTCGCTCGGCTACGGCGAGGTCTTCGCCCAGTCGCAGAAACTGGCCGGCACGACGATCGAGCTGATTCCCGGCGCGCCCTGGGTGCTCGTCACGGTCGTCTGCATCTGCCTGTTCGTCGGCGCCATGGGCAAGTCTGCGCAGTTCCCGCTGCATGTCTGGCTGCCCGACTCGATGGAAGGCCCGACGCCGATCTCCGCGCTGATCCACGCCGCCACCATGGTGACGGCCGGCATCTTCATGGTTTCGCGCATGTCGCCGCTGTTCGAGCTGTCGGACGCGGCGCTCTCCTTCGTCATCGTCATCGGCGCCATCACCGCCTTCTTCATGGCGCTGATCGCCATCGTGCAGACCGACATCAAGCGCGTCGTCGCCTATTCGACCCTGTCGCAGCTCGGCTACATGACCACCGCGCTGGGCGCCTCGGCCTACTCGGCGGCGATGTTCCACCTCGCCACTCATGCCTTCTTCAAGGCGGTGCTATTCCTCGGCGCCGGCTCGGTGATCATCGCCATGCACCACGAACAGGACATGCGCAGGATGGGTGGCCTGAGGAAGTACATGCCGATCACCTATCTCACGGTGCTGGTCGGCGCGCTGGCCAATGCCGGCTTCCCGCCCTTCGCCGGCTTCTTTTCCAAGGATTCGATCATCGAGGCGGTGCATTTGTCCACCACGGCCGGTGCCGGCTTCGCCTATGCGCTGCTCCTGGCCGGCGTTTTCGTCGGCGGCTTCTACTCCTTCCGCCTGGTGTTCTTTGCGTTCCACGGCAAGGAGCGTTTCCGCGAGGCGCCGGCGCACGATGCGCATGGCCACGATGCGCATGGCCACGATGCGCATGGGCATGATGACCATGGCCATCATGGACCGGTTGAGCCGAAGGAATCCCCCTGGGTGGTCACCATGCCGCTGATCCTGCTGGCCATCCCCTCGGTCATCGCCGGCTGGGCAATGATCGGGCCGGCGCTGTTCGGCAATTATTTCGGCGGCGCCATTTTCATCGCCCCCGAGCATCCCGCCATCGCCGCCATGAAGGCCGGCTTTCATGGCGCCTTCGGCATGATCACGCACGGCTTGCTGACGCCGCCGTTCTGGCTGGCGCTGGCCGGTGCGGTGACGGCTTGGTACCTCTACATCGCGCGTCCCGACCTGCCGGCCGTGATCAAGCAGAAGTCGGGCGTGCTGGCGCGCATCCTCGAGGAGAAATACGGCTTCGACCGCTTCAACGACTGGTTCTTCGCCGGCGGGTCGCGCCTCATCGGCCGCGGCCTGTGGAAGGGCGGGGACCAGGCGGTGATCGACGGCCTGGCGGTGAATGGCTCGGCCAAGGTGGTCGGCTGGATCGCCTCGATTGTCCGCCTGTTCCAGTCGGGCTACATCTACCAGTATGCGTTCTCCATGATCATCGGCGTGTTCGTGCTGCTGACCTTGTGGATGAACCGGGCCTAGGAAAACAAGAATGTCTGGTCTTCCCTTGCTGAGTCTCGCGATCTGGCTGCCCATCGCCGGCGGCCTGCTGGTGCTCGCCACCGGCTCCGACCGCAACGCGGGCCTGGCGCGCCTGCTCGCCCTCGTCGTGGCGGCGGCCGGCTTCCTCGTCACCCTTCCGCTCTACATCGGTTTCGATGCGACCACCAGCGCCATGCAGTTTACCGAGCTGCGCTCGTGGATCCCGCGTTTCAACATCCATTACCAGCTCGGCGTGGATGGCATCTCGGTGCTGTTCATCCTGCTCAACAGCTTTTTCACGCCGCTGGTGGTGCTGGCCGGCTGGAAAGTGATCGAGGAGAAGGTGGCGCAGTACATGGCGGCCTTCCTCATCATGTCCGGTCTCATGAACGGCATCTTCTCCGCGCTCGACGCCGTGCTGTTCTACGTGTTCTTCGAGGCTTCGCTGATCCCGATGTACATCATCATCGGCGTCTGGGGCGGACCGAACCGGGTCTACGCGGCCTTCAAGTTCTTCCTCTACACGCTGCTCGGCTCGCTGCTGATGCTGGTCGCGCTGATCTGGCTCTTCTACCAGTCCGGCTTCAGCTTCAACCTGCTCGACTGGCACGCCCTGCCGATCCCGCTCGAGGCGCAGAAACTGCTGTTCTTCGCCTTCCTGGCCGCCTTTGCCGTCAAGGTGCCGATGTGGCCGGTGCATACCTGGCTGCCGGACGCCCACGTCGAGGCGCCGACCGGCGGCTCGGTGGTGCTGGCCGCCATCATGCTGAAGCTGGGCGCCTACGGCTTCCTGCGCTTCTCGCTGCCGATCGCGCCGGATGCATCGCGCGAGCTGGCCTGGCTGATGATCACGCTGTCGCTGATCGCCGTGGTGTATATCTGCTTCGTCGCCCTGGTGCAGGCCGACATGAAGAAGCTGATCGCCTATTCGTCGGTCTCGCACATGGGCTTCGTCACGCTCGGCTTCTTTCTCTTCAACGCGCTCGGCGTCGAGGGCGCCCTGGTGCAGATGATCTCGCACGGCTTCGTCTCGGGCGCCATGTTCCTCTGCATCGGTGTGCTCTACGACCGTGTGCACAGCCGGCAAATCGCCGACTACGGCGGCGTGGTGCATACCATGCCGAAGTTTGCCGCCTTCTTCGTGCTCTTCGCCATGGCCAATTCCGGCCTGCCGGCCACCAGCGGCTTCGTCGGCGAGTTCATGGTGATTCTCGGCGCGGTCAAGTACAACTTCTGGATCGGTTTCACCGCCGCCGTCACCCTGATCCTCGGTGCCGCCTATACCCTGTGGATGATCAAGCGCGTGGTGTATGGCCCGGTTGCCAACCCTCACGTCGCGGAAATGGCCGATGTCAATGCGCGTGAGTTTGCCATCCTGGCGGTGCTGGCGCTGTGCGTGCTGGGCATGGGCCTCTACCCGCTGCCGTTCACCGACGTGATGCACGCTTCGGTGGACAACCTGCTGAAGCACGTCGCCGTGCCCAAG
>Ga0209605_1004813_pt1 | contig 10809 bp, 8 predicted proteins | sample AD_UKC035_MetaG_FD_184408 | JGI IMG/M metagenome (GOLD analysis project Ga0209605, IMG submission 184408) | Active sludge microbial communities of municipal wastewater-treating anaerobic digesters from USA - AD_UKC035_MetaG (SPAdes) (version 2) | ecosystem: Engineered > Bioreactor > Anaerobic >...
ACTTCACCCCCTTCTTCTCGACATTCACCATGAACGCCTTGCTCTCCGGGATCATGGTGTTCGGGTCCCCGATAAACGGGGTCAGGAGATTGGCCGCGTCGCCAAAAGTGTAGACTTCGGGTTTCTTGTCTTCATGGGCGTATTTCCGCATGGCCGTTGTTATCCATCCGTAATGCCACGGAATACCGACCTGGTGAATGGTCTGCCCGCCGATGTTGAACGGCTTGAAACGGGCCGTCACGATGGTCACCGCCTCGACTTCACCTCTGGCCGATCTGACCGTGACCACTTCCCCGTTTTTCAACCCCTTCAACTTGGCCAGCTCCTCGCTCATTTCGACGAACATGGAGGGCTGCATCTCCGCCAGCCAGGGGCACCAGCGGGTCATGAGGCCCGTCTGCCAGTGTTCGCTCACCCGGTAGGTGGAGCAGACGAAGGGGAACCGGGGATCGCAGGTCGCCCTGAGATCGAGTTCCGACCCTTCTTCGTCCCATCGCTTGATGGTCGGGTTGATGAACTGCGGTGAAAGCAGGTTCTTGTCGATGGGGCATTCCAGGGGCTCGTAGTGTTCCGGGAACGGACCGTCTGCCAGACCCGGCCCGAAGATGCTCCCCACGCCGTCGGGTTTCATGATGAAGGGCGGACGTCCCGCACCGGGGGCCGCTACGCCGTCGGGAACGTCGCCGACCCACTTGGAGCCGTCCCAGACGATGACGGGATGTTCCTTGTCCCAGGGCTCCCCCGTCTCGGGATCAACGGACGCCCCGTTGTAGATGATCCGCCGGTTGACAGGCCAGCACCAGGCCCACTCGGGATAGAGGCCGATGGGCGAGTGGTCCTCGCTGTTTCTCCGGGCGGCCATGTTGCCCTTTTCGGTGTATGAATTGCAGTAGAGCCAGTTCCCCGAAGATGTCGTCCCGTCGTCCTGGAGGAAGGCGAAGCTGGGAACCAGGGTCCCCTTCTTGTACAGGACACCGTTGATTTCCTTGTCTTCGAGAAAATAGCCGTTGATGGCCTTGGCGATGGCATGGGTGTCGAGATGCCGGATTTTCCCGTCAGGCCCCATGGGACCATAATTCCAGGTGAGTTTCGTGATCGCCTCTTTCAGCGGGCCGCCTTCCTTCTCGTAAAGCTCCTTGACCTTGTAGAAAAGCTCGCTGATGAGTTCCCCGTCGGGCAGGGCCTCTCCGGGGGGATCGACGGCCTTGTACCGCCACTGCATCCAGCGGCCGCTGTTGGTGATGCTCCCTTCCTTCTCGATGGAAGCGGCGCAGGGCAGCATGAAGACTTCCGTCTTTATCTTCGCCGGGTCCATGCCGGGACCTTTCCAGAAGGAGCCCGTCTCGTTATCGAAAATGTTGACGTTCACCATCCAGTCCAGCTTGGCCATGGCCTGTCGCGTCTTGTTGGAACTGGCGCCGCTGCAGGCGGGGTTCTGACCCCAGGCGAAAAAGCCGGTGAATTCGGACTTGTACATGGCGTCGAAAAGACTGAGCCAGGAATAGTTCTTGCCGTCGTCGAGCTTGGGCAGATAGACGTAGGCCTCCTCGGGGGTGGCGTTCATACCGTAGAATTCCCTGAGAAGGCTCGTGATGTACTTGGGATAATTTTTCCACCAGTTGAGGCTCTTGGGCTCCGACGTCGTCGGCGGAACCTTCTCGATGTATTCCTTCAGGGTGGGGATCGACGCCGTCGGGTTCTTGAGGTAACCCGGCAGAATGTGGAAGAGGAGGCACTGGTCCGTCGACCCCTGGACGTTGGACTCGCCCCGGAGCGCGTTCACGCCGCCGCCGGCGACGCCCATGTTGGCCAGAAGCATCTGGATGATGGACATGGTCCGGATGTTCTGGACGCCCACCGTGTGCTGGGTCCAGCCCATGGCGTACATGATGGTCCCCGCCTTGCCTTTTTCTCCCGTTTTGGCATAGGCCTTGTAGACCTCCACCAGTTTGTCCTTGGGAGTCCCCGTAATCTCGGAAACGATCTCCAGGCTGTACCGGTCGTAGTGCTTCTTCAGAAGCTGGAACACGCAGTTGGGGTCCTGGAGGGACATGTCCTTGACGATGACGCCGTCGGCTCCCTTCTGGAAAGCCCAGGTGGACTTGTTGTATTTCGTCCCCTCGAGACCGGAGAAGACCCCGTCATTTTCCCCGGGAAGCTTGAAATCGGGACCCACGAGGAAAGGGGCGTTGGTGTAATACTTGACGTATTTTTCGTTGTAAAGATTGTTTTCGATGATGTACTTGATCATGCCGCCCAGGAAGGCGATGTCCGTCCCCGACCTGAGGGGGGCATACATGTGGGCCCTCGCCGAGGTCTGGGTGAACCGGGGATCGACACTGATCAGGGTCGCCCCCTTGTCCATGGCCTTCTGGACGTACTTGAAGGATATGGGATGGTTGGAAGCGGGATTGCTTCCCATGGCCAGGATACAGTCACTGAACTGAATGTCGATCCAGTGATTCGTCATCGCGCCGCGTCCGAACGACTCTGCCAGAGCCGCAACCGTGGCGCTGTGTCATATCCGGGCCTGATGCTCGATGTAGACAAGGCCGAGAGACCGGAGGAACTTCTGGTAGATGAAGCACTCCTCGTTGTCCATGGCGGCGCTGCCCACGGAGGCGATACCGTTCGTCCGGTTCACCGTCTGGCCCTTGCCGTTCGTCTCCGTGAAGCTCTTGTCCCGGCTCGCCTTGATCCGCTTGGCGATCTCGTCGAGAGCCCACTCCATGGACACTTCCTGCCACTCGGTGGCATAAGGCGCCCGGTAGAGCGGCTTATCGAGCCTGTTTTTGTTGTTCGCGGAAATCTGATAGATGGACCCGCCCTTGCTGCACAGGGAGCCCCGGTTGATGGGGTGGTCGGGATCCCCTTCCGTGTTGACGACCTTGCCGCCCCGCGCGGACACGATGATGCCGCATCCCACGGAACAATAGGGGCAGATCGTTGTGGTTTCCCTGGCGTACTGAATCTTGAGCGGCTGCGCGTGGGCCGCAACGGGCTTCAGGTTGATTCCGAGCCCACCCGACACCAGTGCAGCGCTCGAGACTTTGAGGAAACCTCTCCTCGTTACCTCCATATCGATGCGCTCCTTTCTCTGGATTTGAGACCCTTATAGCTGTCTCCTTTCCAAGCACGGGAGGCGCAACCGTTTCCAGCGGCACCCAATGTCCATCCCTCATGAAGCGTCAGCTCTTTAGAGAAGATGGATCGGAGAGGGCATCCTTGTTGATTTGAATTACATGCAAAGAACGAAAAAAAGAAAGACGCAGGTGACCCTTTGAAGCACTAACTTTTAGCGGTTCCGTGTTTCCCTGTCAAGATTTTTTTTCCGATGATCGACTTTCCGGGAAGGCGGCTCATGGGGCCGTCCAGGCGGCTCCAAACACCCGGGACAGCGCCTCTTCCTCCGGTAACCCTCTGTCCCGTTCGGCCCAGTAGGCCTCGATCCTGTCGACGAGGGCCAGGGCCTGCGGAGGGGTCATTTTTTCCAGCTTTTCCGACAGGAAGGGCACGTCGATCCCCTGGTCCCGGCCCAGTTTTTCGTATTTCTCCACATCTTCCAGGTCCCAGGCGAGAAAGGACGGCCATCGGTCGAACCGGTTCGGGTCGTACAGGGCGTTTCGAAGGGCGTCGCAAAGGAGAACCGTTTCGTCGGGGGCGAAAAGCCCCGCCAGGGACGGCCACACCCACCGGAGTGCGGCTTCGTAGCGGGTGAGATCCCGCAGCAAAAGGGCCTGCTTTTTTCGTTCCTCTCCCTCGCCTTCCATTCGCCTTCGCGCCCCTTCCTCCAGGGAAACGACCCCGGTATGATCCTCTTTTTTTGCATCCACGGCGCGATCCTCCCGTTTTCAGCGAAAGATGTTGTACTTCAGGATGCACCAGATCGCCCGGCACCCGTCTTTCCAGTTGATCTTCTTGCCCTCGGCATAGGTCCTGCCGTGGTAGGAGATGGGAACCTCGTAAATGCGCAGGTGTTTTTTGGCGGCGATCTTGGCGGTGATCTCGGGCTCGAACCCGAAGCGGTTCTCTTCGATGACAATCCCCTCCAGGGCCTCCCGCCGGAAGGCCTTGTAGCACGTTTCCATGTCCGTCAGGTTGATGTTGGTGAACATGTTGGAGAGAAGGGTGAGGAACCTGTTCCCCAGGTAATGCCAGAAATAGATGACCCGGTGGGCGCCGTGCCCCCCGAATCGGGAACCGTAAACAACATCGGCCCGGTCCTCGAGAATGGGCTGAAGGAGCAGGGCGTACTCCCGGGGGTCGTACTCCAGGTCCGCGTCCTGAATGAGAACGACATCGCCCTTCGCCTCGCCGAACCCCGTCTGGAGCGCCGCGCCCTTCCCCCGGTTTTTCTCGTGAAAGAGGACCCGTACCTGAGGATGATCGTATGCCTTCAGAAATTCCCGGGTTCCGTCCACGGATCCGTCATCGATGACGAGAATTTCCTTTCCCCAAGATACGGCCAGAACGGCTTCGAGCACCTTGCCGATGGTGTCCGCCTCGTTGAATACGGGCATAACGATGGATAAGAGAAAATCTTCCCGGGAAAATTCCTTTTTCATCGTTTCTTTTCCCTCCGCGATTTTTTGGTTTTGTCCGGTTCGGGAGTCGCCACGGAACTTTTATGAAGTTTCAGATGGATGCCGTAAAAAACGACGATGACGGTCATACCGTAAAGCTGCAGCATGGTACGGTGAATTGTCGTTTGGTTTTCAAGAAAAGCACAGGCGTCGGTGCAGGCGTATATGAAAAGGACGGATACCAGGGAAAGCGTGAGAAGAGCCAGCAGGGCCGTTCCCTGCCGATCCCTGAAATATTCCCGCCCGCAGGTCAGAAGGACGATGACCGTGAAAACCCAGAAAATGGAGTGGGTGGGTCCCAAAAGAACGGTGTCCCGGAGAAGAGGCCAGGCTTCGGCATGATAAGCGAAGGACTGCCCCCCGGGCGAGACCCCCAGTCCGTGAATCGCCTTGAAAACGAGCCAGGGAAGGAGGGGCAGCAGACCGGACAGAAAGAGAAGGATGTTCTTCCCGTCTTCTTTTCCCAGAGAACGCAGCGGCCACCGGCCTCGGCCCTGAAGGAGACACGCCATCACAAAGAGCGGCGGAATGGCGATTATCAGGCCGTCGTTTTTCATCCAGGCCGTCCCCGCAACGAGCAGCCCCGCGACCAGCCACTCCCGGCGAAGGAGCGCCGCGACGGCGACGGCGAAAAAGGCCTCCACGGCAATGTCGCCGTATCCGGACACAGCTTGCACAATCTGGAGGGGCAGCGCGGCGACGACAAAGGCCCCGGCGGCGGCCAGCCACCGCTCTTTCGAAAAGCGCCTCACGGCGAACCAGACGGCCGCCACGACAATCCCGTAAAAGACGAGGCCATCGACCCGGGCGATGACATCATCCCACCGACCGCCGATGACGGCCGTCGCCGCCCGGTACAGGGGAAGGCCGAGGGGGTAATGCTTCGCCCCCGTGAATCCCAAGAAAACAGGGGACGCGGAATCGAAGGACCAGTTCACCCCTCCGTAAAGGGAGCGGGCCCTCCCGGACCAGTGGGTCATGGCGTCCTCGAAAAAAAGGGGCGTCTGCCACATCATGGCGAGGGCAAAGATGATTTTAGAAAAAATGAACAACATGAGAGCGATTTCATACCATTGGAAAGAGAAGCGGGGCAATCTTGGAATAGTCCCATGCCTCTTCCAAAGACAGAAGAAAAAGACAGCCGCAGAGGCGGCGGCAAGACCCCAGACAGAAAAATGAAGCGAAATTCCGGCGAGATGGAGGAGAAACAGGGTCGTCGTCCCCAGAAAGATCCCCGTCGGGATGGATTGACAGATTTCTTCCCCCTGCAGGTTTCGAAACGATCTTCCCTGAATAATGGACCATCCCAGGGCAAAAGAGAGAAAAACCTGCACGATCGAAGCTGCAAGAGAGGAAATCATGGTATCCGTATCACTCCATTTCCGTCTTCTTTTCCCGGTGTGCGGCCAGCAGGACCATTCCCGTTTCATGGTACGCATTCACCCTGGCGACAGGTAAAATAACTTTATCTACGCTTTTTTCATCCACATAGATAAAATCACAGTCTGAGGCTGGCAGTTTACGTCGAGTCATCCTGTTAAGCCAGGAAAGATCGTAGGTCAGCCGGTAAAAATTGACCGATGGCTCATATATCCATCTGGCACACAGGGTGACGGACTCCAAAGGCTTCTCCCCGTGATTCCGGTATTCAACAAGATCTTCGATCATCTTTCGGGTATCCGCATCATAGTGCCAGGTATAGGTATGTGAGACGTTGAAAGACATTAAGGCATGACAGACGAGAAGGCCGCACAAACCGGCCATCATCCATACAGGCAACCGGAAGGAATTCGACATCCAAAGCCGGAAGAGCAGGACAAACTGGAGAGCAAAAAGAGGAAGAAACAACAGGGCGGTCCTCTCCATGAGAAACCTGTTCCCAAAAAGCCAATACTGGCTTTCCGTACTCAACACGCAAAGCAGGGCAATTGAAAGGACGGCACATGGGGCCAGGATATCAGAACTCCGCTTTTTTCCGGCTCGAAAAAAGCAGGCAACGGCACCTCCCAGGAAAACGGCGACAACCATGATGCCCATAGCGGTTTCCACCCATTTCCAATGGGGAACACCATACAGGCTGGCCCCGATCAGCGACTGGACCGTGTCGACCCAAAAACCCGTATCACCGCCAAAATAGAGGGCACCCCGGGCTTTGAGCTTCAGGATCATGGGCACGGAAATGAGAAAAAGCAAGCCTGTCTGAACAATCTGATGGAGGAAAAGTGTCCCGAGCCTCCCTCCGAAACAGGGTTTCATCTTCTTCCCTGCACTCTTTTTCCAAAACAGGAAGAAGATGCATGGCAGAACGGCCACCAAGGCAAGATAGTAATTCAGGAAAGTTAAATTCGACAGGACGGAAAAGAAGGCACTCCAGGTTGAAGCGAGAAGATAGCGGGTCTCCTCCCCCTTCTTTTCGATAAAAAGGAGCAGGAAAAGAAGGCTCAGCATCTGGAATCCCGCCGCCAGACCGTACCCTCTGGAAAGAGAGAAAAAATCGAGAAGAAAGGGGTTGACGGTCAGAACCAGGAAAGAACCCAGCCGCACAGGCCAGGGTTTGAACATCCTGGCAATAAAACCGGCGCCCGTCAGGTAGAGGAGGCCCGCGATCACATTTGGCAGCCGAAGAGAAAGCTCCGTCACACCGAAGAGTATGGAAGACAGATGACCAAGGAGGGTGTTGAGAAAATGATTGTTTGCGTCATTGAATGAATAGGCAAGAATGGAGGCAAGGCCGGGCCGGATTCCGTAAATATAGGTCAGGCTTTCGTCGTGGGTAAAGGAAAGATGTACGGCCCGGTACGCCACATAGGAGAAAAGCAAAAGGCCCGTCAGAAAAAGGGGCAGGTCGGCTGCGACCCTCCTTTCCGTCATCGAGGAGGCTTCGAGGACCTCTTTCGACGCAGGCTCATCTTCCTGGCGGTTCTTTCCATCTCGGGACGGCCCTTTCGTTTTTTTCCCGGCGGTCCTTTTCACTTCTCCTCCGAGGATTCCAGAATCAACCGGCCATCCCGGCTCAGGATCCGCCAGGAATGGCCCTTTCCGTCCCCGTCGCTGGAAAAAGGAACTTCGGCGAGTTCGTAAAAAGCGATGACCCGCGGGTAACCGGAGAGTTCCCCGGCGGACCATCTCCCGTCTTTTATCCGGTCCATGGCAACAGCGGCGTACCATTTTTTCAGATTCTCCGTCATCACGACGGCCTGGGTCTTTCCGGCGTATCGCCGGAATCCCAGATCATCCCAGGCCGCCCGGACACTCAGAAAGGACCAGGCGACGATGAAACCGAGGATCATAGAAAGAAAAAAACGCCGGCAGGAGACAAACAGAAAAACCGTAGAAAGAAGGAAAACAAGGAGAAGAATCCTGTCCCATTTCAGGGTGAAAAGACTGTGGCCGTCAAGAAAATTTACCGTACGGGGTGTCCAGAGCTCGGGGGTGAGGAATATTTTCAGTTCCTCCACGAAATCCGGCTTGCCGACGGACGCCCGGACTGTCCCGAGCCCTTCGATGGCGACAAAGGCGACTTTCCCGGTCCATGAGGGAATCTTTCTCATGTCGTATAGTGTGTCCTCTCCCCGGGAAACTTCTTTTAGCCTATGTATAGGACCGTTTTTGGATCCCCACAAGACGTAAAACAGCGTCCCCTCAGTGCCCGGCGCATCGACAGCAAGGACTTTTCCGTCCAAAAAAACGTCCGACGCCACCGGCATCGGCGCCGCCTGCCCCGGCCCCGCGGCAGCGGCGAAAAGAAGACCCATGAGCAGTAAGGCCCGCTTCAACAGGAACAGAAAAATGATATGGAATTTGAGCCGCTTCATGTCCCGAATACGTTTTCCCGTATGCAACACGCAAGCATAGGCAGTTTTGATAAATGATTGTCTGTTTCGGAACCATTTTATGTAGCATAAATGAGCCAAGTTCCTTACTAACCGAGAAAGAAGCCAGTTTCAAGAATAAAAAATGGCAAGGGGAAACGGTCATGAAGAAAACAACGGCAACCATCTTTGTTCTTTGCCTGCTGATGGGACTTTGGTCCTGCGAAACGACGCAGACCCTGGAGACCACCATCTCTTCCAAGGTCAGCGCCCTGACAGGGGCGGTGGATGAAGCGGTATTTGCCCAGGTTCCGGCGGAATACCTGGAACCCGTTAAAAAGGCGGAAGAGGAACGGCGGGTATACGAAGACCGGGTCGCCCTGGCAATACAGAAGAAGGAACTGGCCGATGCCCGGTCCAAACGGGCCGGATACGCCCTCGACCTCGAGGAAGAGGATAAAAAGATGGCTGATATCTCCGTGGATATGGCCAAGGTGGGTGCCATGATCGAAGCGGGTGTGGGTGATCGGGAAAAGAACGAAAAACTTCTCTCCGATCTCCGGGTCAAGAAGGCGAAGACGGCAGCGGACAGGGGGAATACGGCCTCGAAGATGACGGGAATCGAAGAGAGCATCGGGAGACTGGAACGGGAGATCGCGTTCCGGGAGGTACCCCTTTCGGAGGGAGTACCACTGCCCCGGAACCGGTACCGGCTGCCGGGGAAAAATGACCGGATCATCGATCAGGGCTTCATGCGGGCCCGGCCCGGCGCAGGAACCCGTTCCGCCCGCTACGACAGAATGACGGATTTACGTTTTTTCTGATGCTGCCCTACAACCACGCCGATGAGCAGGCCGCACAGAAGAACGAGCGCCCCGGTCAGAAACCACCTTGTCTGCCGGGATGAGGCCAATTCGTCGTGTTCCCGGAGAAGCGCCTCGTGCTCCTTTTCCAGCTGATCCAGCCGGGCCTTCGCTTCCCGGTACGTTTTCTCGAGGGCCAGGTACCCCGTCGCCCCCTTTTTCAGGGCCTCGTATTCTTTCTGGAGACGATCCAGGTCCCCCCGGGTCTTCTCCAGCTCCACCTTGAGACTTTTTTCCCGGGAAAGAGCCGTCTGGTACTCCTTTTCCAGGCGGGGAACCTTTTCCTTGAGTTCGGCGTTGGTCCGGGTCAACTCCTTCACCTGCACGGACCACGGAAGCCTGTTTCTCAGAAGGTGGCGGGTCAGCATCCACCCTTCCTGTCCCGTATTGATCCGAACACGGCTCCAGTCCTCCTGAAGTTCGAGGATTTCAACGGCCTGCCCTGAATAGGGCATGGCGATGATCTTGTATTCCACGCCCGGACCAACCCGCAGGGTCACCTGCATGGCATCGGTCACGTAGGCGGTTTCGGCCCCCGCGGCGGAAGCCGTGAAGAGAAGAAGGGAGAGCGTGAGAAGGAACTTTTTTTTCATGGAATCTCCTGCCTTTCGTCGTTCATCCGGTAAAGATGAGACCTCGGGAATCTGAAAACCGACCGTCCGTTCAAAGACCGGAAAATCTCGAACCGTCATTCACCCGCCGCGGTCAACGGCTTTCGAGATGTCACATGAAACGGAAAATCTGCGCCCTGAGAGCTTCCAGGCCGGCCTTTTCGTCGTTCAGGGTGAACACCGGGCTGTCTCCCCGGGCGCCCGAACTATACTCGGAGAGGACGACCTCCCCGTCGAGAAGAAACCGCAACGCGTTTTTGTAATTTGGGACGGAAAGGGACTCGGTCTTCGAGATCTCCCCCTTCTTGTACATCTTTGTTCCCAGTTTCTGCAAGGCTTTCAGGAAATCCTTTTCCCCTTTCTTCCGCCCCCGGAGGACCGTCGCCCCACGGAGGGCGATCCAGTATGATTCGATGTAATTGTGGATGAGGCCGTAATACGGGACGAGGCCGAGCCTTCCTTTGCCCTTGACCTCGATCCAGGGGGCCTCCGGATCGTCGAGATGGCCTTCTATCATCCTGCTGTCATGAATGTAGGCAAGAACGTCGTTGACCTCGTCGGCGTCGTCCACGGCGTCGTCAAATATGAACTCGTGGCGGAACATGCGCTTGAAAAAACGGTAATCCTCAAGGATCTTCTGAAGCGAAACGCGGTCTTCCGTCGCTGACAGGACGGAGGCGGCGACAAAGGCCAGGGGAATGAAGAAGTGGAGGATGTTGTTCTTGTAATATTCGAGGTTCATCCTCTTGTCCTCGTCCACGGAATAAACCGTCTCGCTCAGCTCCTCCATCTCTTCCCCCTCCTCCGGTCCCATCCTGGAGATGAGCCCCAGGGACTCGAACCGGGCAAGGGCATCGATGACGGCTTTTTCCCGGTGAACGAAGGTGGAGGCGAATTTCGCCCCCCGGCGGGTCAGGTAATCGTAAAATTCAGCGACCAT
>Ga0209605_1004814_pt1 | contig 10805 bp, 11 predicted proteins | sample AD_UKC035_MetaG_FD_184408 | JGI IMG/M metagenome (GOLD analysis project Ga0209605, IMG submission 184408) | Active sludge microbial communities of municipal wastewater-treating anaerobic digesters from USA - AD_UKC035_MetaG (SPAdes) (version 2) | ecosystem: Engineered > Bioreactor > Anaerobic >...
TTTACTGGTGATATACGGGTGCAGGCTGTTTACAGAGACCAGTGGAATAGTGTGACAAATGCTTACAGAACAGGATCTATGAATGCTGAATACAAATTACCGGTAGGTAAAGTTAACGACTTCCTTACAGTGGGTATGCAAGTCTTGTATGACAGGGCCGGGACTATTGGATGGACATCAACACATGTACTACCCGCCTTGAATTATCACAAATCATTGAGTACGCAAAATAACCGTTATCTCTCTTTAGGTTTCATGGGAGGTTTGGTCCAACGTCGATTCGATCCTTCAAAAATGACTACAAACAGTCAGTATGACAATGGTGGCCTGGGAGAAAACCTGGCTAACTCACAGTACAGCTATCTGGATGGAAGTGTGGGGTTATAATTCCAATTTAAATTTCAACCCGGATAATACCTTTTACATCGGCGCTGCTTATCATCACTTTAACAGGCCTAACAATTCATTCTACAGAAATGCCGCTATAGAGCTTCATCCCAAATGGGTTTTTTCAGGCGGTCTCAAACTCGGTGTATCTGATTATGCTTACCTCACTGTACAAGCCGATCATTCAAAACAAGGCGGATTTGCTGAAACAATGGCTGGAATCATGTATGGTTTAAAACTTGGTGAAGACCCTGATAATCCTGCTTACACCTTACATGCAGGTAGTTTTCTTCGCTGGAATGATGCATTGATTCCTGTAATTAAAATTGATTATACTCCCTTCTCCGCAGCGCTAAGCTATGATGTAAATATTTCAAAACTTAAACCATCAAGTTATGGCCGTGGTGGTTTTGAACTATCTGTTTCTTATATCGGATTCCTGAAAAGAAATGAAGGTTATCTTCTCTGTCCCAAATTTTGATTTGGCAAAATAAATAGCAGCGTAATCTTTTTACTTTGCCAGGTTTCACTTTTTTTAGACTTAACTATTCCTCTTTTGTTTCAAACAATCCTTTCCAAACCAATGCAGCGGCAATACCACCAACAATGGGTGCCACTATAAAAAGCCACAATTGAGTTAAAGCCTTGCCTTGCGCAAAAACTGCCGGGCCAAAACTACGGGCGGGGTTTACTGATGTTCCTGTAACAGGAATAGCCACCAGGTGAATCAGCACCAGTGTTAAACCAATGGCAAGACCTGCCATGGTCCCATTACCCCATTTTGAAGTGGTTCCGAAAATAACAATCAGGAAAAGAAAAGTTAGTACCGCTTCCGTAATAAAAGCTGAGGTCATATTATAACCCCCAAGATAACCTTCACCCCATCCATTTGAGCCAAGTGCCCATTCACCCATTATAAATCCCGGAGACCCTTTCTGAATCAGGTATAATACTCCTGAAGCCAAAACAGCACCAGTCAGTTGCCCGATAATATACTGAACTGCCTCACCAGCTTTTATTTTTCCTGCTACCAGCATTGAAATAGTAATGGCAGGATTAATATGGCAACCACTGATACCGCCAATGGCATAAGCCATAACCACCACCGCAAGACCAAAAGCAAATGAAATTCCAAGCAAACCAATTCCTGATGGCCCCGTGACAGAAATACCGGATATTACTGCAGCACCACAACCAAAAAGAACCAGGGAAAATGTCCCGATCAATTCTGCTAAAAGCTTTCTCATAAACAAAGTGTTTTAGGTGAAAAAAGAGAATTTTCGCAACAACTATTTCAGCAGTTGCTTGTTTCTTTGAGGGTATACCGAATATAACATTATTATTTTTATTTAACCACAAAACCATGAGTCTTCAAGTTGGCCAGACGGCCCCGGACTTTACATTACACGATAGTGATAAAAAACAGGTTACACTTTCTGAAGAAAAAGGAAACAATGTGCTGTTACTATTCTTCCCACAGGCCTTTACAGGTGTTTGCACCAAAGAGTTGTGTTCTGTCCGGGATAATATTGCCACATATAACGATACAAACGCCAAAGTCTTTGGCATTTCTGTCGATTCAGTTTTTACATTGGCCAAATTCAAAGAGGAACAACAATTTAATTTTCCGCTGCTTAGCGATTTTAATAAGGAAGTATCAGAAGCGTATAACTGCCTCTATAAAGATTGGATACTAAATATGAAAGGTGTTTCAAAAAGATCAGCTTTTATAATTGATAAATCAGGCATCATTCAATATGCTGAGGTATTAGAAAGCGCAGGCGATGTGCCTGATTTTGAGAAAATCAATGCGGTACTTAGCAGACTAAACTAAGGTTTAGTTAATAATTTTACTTCGGAACCTCTAACTTATTGATTTATAGACTGTAAATTTCAATCGTAGTTTTACGTTGTACGTTTAAAAAATTAGGCCTACTTTTCGAATAATAAAAGTAAATTTGTTTCGTTGAGACGAATTCTAGCCATACTATCCCTTATTCTCCTGATTGCCATCTCTTCGCAAGGTCAGTCCTCAAGACCAAACCCCGGAAATGATGCAGACAGGATTGTCAGGTTGTACCCCAATCCGGCTACATCTTACATCACATTTGATTTACAAGCCAATTACAAAAAAGGGTTAACTGTTCAGATCTATAATGGTGTATTAGGTAAGAAAATGTATGAAACTCAAAATATTCCTGACAAGTTTACCCTCAACCTTAATGATTATACCCGCGGCATTTATATCTATCACCTTATAGATATGTCAGGAAAAATCATTGAGTCCGGAAAATTCCAGGTTTCCCGTTAATTATTTCTGCAGTCATAGTTATTGAACCTGAACTATCAGGAATTTGAGATATTGTGTGTTATCCATACCCCAGATGATTGGGTGATCTGAAGCCTGGGCCTGAAAAGTAACCTGCCTGATTCTTCTGCGGGCATCTTTTGCAGCCATATCAATTATTTGCAAAAATAAATCAGGGTTAACAAGGTTGGTACAGGAAGATGTCACTAAAAAGCCTCCAGGTTTAACAAGTTTCATACCCCGAAGATTTATTTCTTTATAGCCGGTAATTGCTTTCTGTATTGTTTCCCTGCTTTTTGTAAATGCAGGCGGATCCAGCATTACTACATCATACTGCCTCCCTTCTTTTCCCCATTGCTTCAATACATCAAATGCATTGGCTGTTTCAAATCTGCATATGCTATCAAGCCCGTTGAGTTCAGCGTTCCTGTTTGCCTGCGCTACGGCGTTTGCCGAAATATCAAGGCCTAATACAGATTTAGCTCCATAATGTGCTGCATGAATTTCAAATGTACCCGTATAAGTGAAAGCTCCCAGCACATCAGCTTCTTTTACAATATGCTGAATAGCCCGCCTGTTATCCTGTTGATCAAGAAAGTAACCTGTTTTCTGTCCGTTTTCTATGTCGACATAAAATTTCAGACCATTCTCATTGATGATGATTTGTGTATCAAATGGAGCCGATAAAAACCCCTTCTGTTGCGGTAATCCTTCTAATTCCCTTACAGGCACATCGTTTCGTTCATAAATTCCTTTGGGCTGAAACAGGGCTTCTAGTGCTTTTACAATCGCAGGTTTCCATACATCAATTCCTAATGCCAGCGTTTGAATAACAAAATAGTCATTGAATTTATCAATGATCAATTGTGGCAATGAATCAGCTTCTCCAAAAACTAACCGGCAATTTTCAGTGTACCCTATTTTTTTCCGGTACTCCCAGCATTTCCTGATCTGGTCAAAAAAATACTGCTCATTTATTTCTTCTACCTTACTCCGTGTAAGCAGCCTTACCAATATCTGCGATTTGGGATTGATATATCCTTTGCCTACAAACTTTTTATCGTGAGTGAACACTTCAACCACCTCTCCACCAACCGGCTCGCCTTCTGTCTTTTCAACCTCATTATTGAATATCCAGGGATGTCCATTAACAACCCGGGGTGAAATTTTTCTTTTCAGGTAAACTTTGCTCATAAAGCGGCGAAGATAGAAGAAAGACAGAAAAAAGGCGGGTGCTATTGCTGATGGCCGCATGATCCCTTCTCTCCAAACATGCTGACTTTCAGACTTCCTGACTTGCTGATACAGGTCATTTTGTCCCAAATCCACGGTTGGCAGTATTCTTGACAACCTTACCTTTGCAAACAATTTGTACAAAAATGACAGAAAAAGACACGAAGGAGCAGGAAACCATCCTCCCGGAAAATAGTGCTGGTATGGATATCAATACTGACGAAAGCATGAGTGGCACTAGTCACCTCAATGAGCCGGTAGCAGAAGAAACTGAATTGGAAAAGCTGAAAGCTGAACTGGAAGAGTCAAAAGATAAATACCTGCGGAAGGTAGCTGAGTTTGAAAACTTCAAACGTCGCAGTGCTAAAGAAAGAGTGGAGCTTATACAAACGGCCGGTAAGGATGTGATAACCGATTTATTAGAGGTGCTGGATGATTGCGACCGGTCACAAAAACAACTGGAAACATCAAATGACCCGGCAATCATTAAAGAAGGTGTAATGCTGGTATTTAATAAACTTCGGACCACCCTGCAGGCAAAAGGGGTAAAAGCGATGGAAACAGTAGAACAGGAATTTAATCCTGATCTTCATGAAGCTATAACGGAGATACCTGCTGCCACAGAAGCCATGAAAGGAAAAGTAGTGGATGAAGTGGTGAAGGGGTATTATCTTAAGGATAAGATCATCCGCCATGCAAAAGTGGTGGTAGGGAAATAAATTACTCAATATGAAAATTACGTAATGGCTCTGCTGAGTCATTGAGCTGTTTTCAAATTTTCAAACCAGTATGTCAAAAAGAGATTTTTACGAAATATTAGGAGTTGGTAAAACAGCATCCCCGGATGAAATTAAAAAAGCATACCGTAAAGTAGCTATGCAATACCATCCGGATAGAAATCCGGGAGATAAAGCAGCGGAAGAAAAATTCAAAGAAGCAGCAGAAGCTTATGAAGTATTGAGTGATGCGGATAAAAAAGCCCAGTATGACAGGTATGGTCATGCAGGAGTAAGTGGCAATGGTCGTGGAGGATTTGGTGGTGGTGCCGGCATGAATATGGATGATATCTTCAGCCAGTTCGGTGATATTTTCGGAGATGATTTGTTTGGAAGTTTCTTTGGCGGCGGAGGGCAAAGAGGTGGTCGCGGTGCACAAAGAAGCCGTGGTGTAAGGGGTAGCAATCTTAGGGTAAAATTAAAATTGACCTATGAAGAAATTGCAAAAGGTGTTACAAAAAATATTAAAGTTAAAAAACATGTAGTTTGCTCAACATGTAGTGGAAGCGGAGCAAAAGATAAAGGCAGTGTGCAGACATGTGGTACCTGTGGTGGCAGTGGACAAGTTAGAAGAGTACAAAATACTTTTCTTGGCCAGATGCAAACCGTAACAACATGTCCCACCTGCAACGGAGAAGGAAGTACTGTAACTGCTAAATGTACTAATTGCAAAGGTGAAGGAAGAGTGTACGGTGAAGAAACAGTTAGTATTGATATTCCGGCTGGTGTGCAGGAAGGTATGCAAATGAATGTAAGCGGTAAGGGAAATGCAGGAGAAAGAGGTGGTATGGCAGGTGATCTGATTATCCTGATAGAAGAAGAGCCTCATAAAGAATTGCACCGGGAAGGATTAAATGTTGCTTATGAACTGCATCTTTCATTTACCGATGCGGTATTTGGCACCCAGGTAGAAGTGCCTACAATTGATGGAAGAGCCAAAATTAAAGTACCTGCAGGTACGCAGAGCGGAAAAATATTCAGGCTGAAAGGCAAAGGATTTCCGGCTGTAAATTCTTATGAAAAAGGGGATCAGCTTATACAGGTAAGTGTATGGACCCCTCAGCATCTTAGCTCTGAGGAAAAGGCAACTTTGGAAAAGTTGAGCCACTCTCCCAATTTTAAACCACATCCTGATAAAAATGAGAAAAATTTCTTTGATAAGATAAGAGAAATGTTTTCATAATTACCAATTCGTGCCAGTTCCTTTTTTCTTCTTGATTTTTGAATAAAGTGTCTTCGCATGTTGCAAAAGGCTTATGAATTCTTTTTGTAGTAAATCATTACTGCCTGAAGATTCCTGGGCCATAGTTATCACTTCATTCCAGCCAATATCTTTTACAAATGATGAGTTGCGTAATAAAGAACCAAACATCGCAACGGATGCTGAAAAATGGTAACATTTATCCACTTCTGCAAATGGGATAAACTCGAACCGGCTGTTATGGATAAATTGTTGCTGCTTTTTATCATTTGGAAGCCTGTATTGCAATTTAATATCAGCAAACTTCCCGGTAGTAAAGTTATCCTTAATTGCTCCCTTGTTGATTTCTGTAGGCACAACTTCAAACATGGCGATCATTGAATGCCCTGAGCCGATCTCACCTCCTTCTATAGTAGACAATGAATCCCTTAAAGCCCCTACTTTATTATCGAAACCAACCAGGCGATACTCCTTTACATACTCAGGGTTAAATTCTACATTCATATACACATCATCTGCTACAGAATAGAGGGTCTGTGTAAATTCTTTCAGCAATACTTTTTCAGCTTCTTTATAATTATCCAGGTAGGCAAAATTTCCATTTCCTTTCTCTGCCAGTAAATGAATTTTAGAGTCCTTGTAATTTCCCATTCCAACTCCGAGACAGGTAAGATAAACACCCGATTCCCGTTGTGCGGTGATCATTTCATCCAGTTCTGCTTCGGTTTTCAAGCCCACATTGAAATCCCCGTCCGTAGCCAGTATCACCCGGTTATTTCCTCCCTTTATGTAATGGTTACGGGCCACACTATAGGCCAGCTTAATACCTGATTCTCCGGGAGTAGAGCCGCCGGGAGTCAGTTCATCAATTGCTTTCAGGATTTTCTCTTTTTCGCCACCGCTGGTAGTGTTTAACATCACACCGGTAACTCCTCCATAAACAACGATAGCTACAGAATCTTTATCCCGGAGATTATTGACCAGCAAACGAAAAGCAGATTGAAGCAGCGGGAGCCTGTTAGGCATATCCATTGATCCTGATACATCAATTAAGAACACCAGGTGACTTGGGGGAAGTGTATCAAGATTCAGTTTCCGGGAAGAAAGATTGATATAATACAACTGGTTATCCTGATTCCATGGACAGGTACTCAGTGTAGTTTTCAAATGGAAAAGATCTTCACCAGCCGGCGTTTGATAATTGAGGTTAAAATAATTTAGCATTTCCTCAATACGAACTGCATCAGGAGGAACCAATGAATTTAGTGTGATAAATCTCCGGATATTACTATATGAAGCCCTGTCAACATTCAACGACATTCCGGTATTGGGAAAACGCTTTGCTGATACAAAGTGATTCTCCAGCAGGCTGGCATACGTTTCATCACCAGCAAACCATTTCTTTTGCTCGTCCTTACCCAGATCTTTTGTGAAAGATGATAACTTATCCCTTCGGGCATTCATTACGGACGCAGGCAATAATTTTAGTTTTACTCTTACATACTGTTCTGCATCAACCACGAGTCTTTCAGTACGATAACCTTCCATTGAAAAACTGAAAGTATCAATTTGCTGATTAGAGACTATTCCAAAAGTACCTGATGAACCACTCCTGAAAATATAACCCGTCCTGAATTGTTTGATAGTAACATTTTGCAAAACATTACCTGATTCGTCCTTTACCTCGCCCCGAACATAATATTGCTGGGCGAATAAAGAAGAACTGAGGAGCAGAAAGACTAATATATGACAAGCAGCCTTCAATTGGATACATTGGCTGATAAAATACAAAAAAAATGGCTGAGATTTATTGAATTCATACCAGTTGGTAAATCTCTTTTAAATTTCGACCAAGTCCATCATAATCAAGACCGTAACCTACCACAAATTTATTTGGAATATCAAAGCCTACATAGTCAAGATTTAGCGGATATTCAATAGCTTCTGATTTATGCAATAAGGTAGCAATCTTCATTGATTTGGGCTGCTGATGCTCAAGTTTTGGAAGAAAATTATGAAGTGTTTTTCCCGTATCTACTATATCTTCTACAATTATCACTTCTTTCCCAAAAAGATCATCTTCCAGGCCAATAGAAGTAACCACATTCCCGGAAGACTTCATGCCTTTGTAGGAAGCCAGCTTAATAAAACAAATCTCGGCTTCAATAGTAAGATGCTTAAACAAGTCAGCAGCAAACATAAATGAGCCATTCAGGATGGCGATAAATAAAGGCTTTCTTCCTTTATAGTCGTTACTGATATTATCGGCAAGCTCCTTTATTCGTTTTTGGATTACTTCTTCCGGCAGGTAAGTCTCAAAAGATTTATCATGAACCTTTATGGTTGCCATACATTTTATTTAAACTGTTGGTCGGTTGACTGTGTTTTGTTATCAGAATGTAAAGAATAGCTTCCCTTTAACGCTAATTTTGGCATTGCTGATGATTTCTTTTTTAAATTCAATTGTTCCCCGGGAGCAGGACGGTCACTTTCTTTCAGCCAGTTCAGTTCCAATAAACTTTCTAGTCGTATCCCCTGTTTTTGTGCAATATCATGCAGAGTTTCACCCGGTTGCACCGTATATAATTCAATACTACCTGTTTTACGTTTCCTTTGCAAAAAGATCAACTGATCCCTATCTGATGTTTCAGTTTCTGAGATCTCGTTAAACTCAAACAAGCGGGCAAGTGGTATATTATATTGCTGTGCAATTGACAGGAATGAAGCTCCTTGTTTTATAAAAACAACCCTGGTCTCATTTATTTTGAACTCACCTGCAGGATAAAGAGCAGTCTGAGGAATTGTCTTCTCAATCTCCGGTTTATCTGCATAAACATTTCCCATAGATTTAAAACCTCCAATACCTTTATAAACAGAATCAGCCTGATCCTTTACCACTAAATCGCTTTCTGAAGATTTAGCTCCCAGGGCTATCAATGTATAGTTCTGCAACTGGTAGTCCTCTATAAGTTTTATAAGCACCTGCGGATATTTTGGATTCGTAGCATAACCCGCTTTTTTTAGGCCATTGGCCCACCCTTCATAATCTGATGGGTCCAATGCAAAGAGGGATGCATAACGCTGGTTATTACGCAAAAAATCAGAATGATCCCTGTAAGAGTCTTCTGGTGAGGGGTATTTTCTGAAACATTCGCCCCTTGCATCATCATCATGACTCACCGATTGTCCTGTCCAGTTTGATTTGCATTTGATCCCAAAATGGTTATTCGATTTTAAGACCAACTGGCTGGTACCCGCCATAGTTTCATGAATTCCCTGTGCAAGTTTGATTGAAGCAGGTACCCCGGTTCGTTGCATTTCAGCAATAGCCATTCTTTTGTAGGTGTTAATATAACTCCGGATTATTTCCGAGTTTTGTGCAGCAGCTTTGAAAGCAACAAACAAAAAAATAATCACCAGAAATTTCCTGCTGTTTTGCATGGGATAGTTCGTTATTTATAATTTCCGTATCAGGAAGAGCCCATCACGGATGGTTAATACCACTTTTTCTATATCTGTTCTCTCCTTCACAAATTCATTGAAAGCCTGTATGCCTTTAGCACTTTTTCCTTTCACATTTTCCTCCAGTACCTGGCCATGAAAAAAGATATTATCTGCTAAAATAAACCCGTTTTTCCGCAACCGGGGAAAAACAAGGTTAAAATATTCAATATAAGCAGGTTTATCGGCATCTATAAACACAAGGTCCCAGGCTTCGCTGAGGCCGGGAATGATATTTAACGCCTGACCTGTATGAGATATTATCTTACCGGCGTACACAGACCGGTCAAAAAAGGACCTGGCCTTTGCTGCATCATCTTCCCTTAGCTCAATAGTATGTAATTGCCCGTCAGCTAAAAGTCCTTTGGCGAGACACAAAGCACTATAGCCTGTAAATGTCCCGATCTCAAGAATCCTTCGGGGCTGTATCATGCAACTAATCATTTCCAGTATTTTACCCTGCAAATGCCCGCTCAGCATAATAGCTTCCGGGTGATTTTGTATTGTAAAATCATTTACTTCCTTCAGCAACTCATCTTCAGCTGAAGAATATTTTGCTGCATACTCCTGTACTGATGGGTGTACCAGTTCCAATCCTTAAAATTTGCTGCAAAGATAAACTTATACAGCTTGCAATTTTAGCTTCGAGAGGGAAGGTTTTTTGGAGATGAGCCACAAGCCTGCGAAAGTAAATATTCCATTTATGAGGATAAGTTCATTACCAATCTTATAACCACTGAACACCCTATCAGAAATGTCCTGCAAGCCTATTGACACATGCAACTTGGCTTCATACCATGCCGGGTTACTCAGCATATCCAACATAAGAGCCAATAATGGAGCAATGATACATACAGCCCAAATCAGGTTTTCCTTCAGTTCCCGTTTGGTGAGAATACCAAAGGCAAACAATCCGAGTAACGGTCCATAAGTAATTCCGGCAAATTTCAAAATGAAGTCGATTATCAACTTGTCATTAATCCATTTAAATATTAATACCATAATAAAAAAGACAAACGCAAAAGTAAAGTGTACTTTAAGTCTTGTTCTCTTTTTTTCTTTCTCTGTTCCCTCTTTTTTGTTGATACCAAGAATGTCGATACAAAAACAGGAGGTAAGGGATGTAATAGCGCCATCCACACTTGGGAACAAGGCAGAGATCAATGCTATTATAAATATTATACCAATCACACCGCTGAAAGTATCACTTAAAGCAATCGTTGGGAACAGGTCATCAGGAGGCACATTGATGCCTTTTGAGCCCGCATACAGATAAAGCACTCCTCCCAGTACCAGGAAAAGGAAATTCACCACCATCAGCACTGCGGTGAAGGTCATAATGTTTTTTTGAGAGTCTTTTAGTGTTTTTACGCTAATATTTTTTTGCATCATCTCCTGG
>Ga0209605_1004819_pt1 | contig 10799 bp, 10 predicted proteins | sample AD_UKC035_MetaG_FD_184408 | JGI IMG/M metagenome (GOLD analysis project Ga0209605, IMG submission 184408) | Active sludge microbial communities of municipal wastewater-treating anaerobic digesters from USA - AD_UKC035_MetaG (SPAdes) (version 2) | ecosystem: Engineered > Bioreactor > Anaerobic >...
GTTTGAAAGAGCCTCTTTGTTTTCCTGAATAAATTGTACTACATCACCTTTGGAGCACTCACCAACGTTTTTGAACACCCAACGCTTGTCTTTACTCCTGCAAATATCCAAATGCCTCATAGTTTCAAACGTGGAAACTTCATCGTGAAATCCAACGTCATACAGGAAAGCACAATGCGCGTTTCTAAGCGGAGAAGTCGTCTTGTTTTTAATTGTACGGATCTCTACCAAGAAACCAACGGCATCGTCTGGATTGTACTTGAACCCAAATGCGTTGACGTTCTTTCCTTTGAGCTTGCCCAACATACTGATCTGAAGCCGCAAAGAGCTATAGAATTTTAACGCCTGACCACCGGGAGTAGTTGTCTTGTCGCCATAGGCAATGCCAAACTTATCCCGCCGATGGTTGATACATATTAGCGTAATTTCGTTTTTAGAAATCAGACCAATAGATTTTCTTAGCTCCGTGTTGAACACCTTGGCTTGAAGTCCAAGCTGCGCCGTACCTTCCAATTCGGCTCTAGGCGGTGCGGCAGCAACAGAATCAATTACATATACAACCGGCCCTTTTGAAGATTTCCGCAAATGGACCGCCGATTTGCGAATGGCTTCAAACATTTCTTCTACTGTGTCTGGATGTCCTACGCGCAATTTGTCTTTTTCGGTTGACAGTCCCAATTTGCCTAAACGTTCTTCGTAAGCTCCGTCAATGGCAAATTCGGCATCGCAATAAATGACAATACCGCCATGCTTTTGAACATTTGCACAATGCTGAAGAACAAGTGTGGTTTTTCCGGTAGATTCCCAACCGTACACTTCAGCCACGCGGCCAACCGGCATTCCACCGCCTGTGATAATGTCCAATGGAAGGATGCCGAACGGGATGCGCTCGGTAGGCGCATCCTGTTCGACAAACACGTTACCTAACTGATCGAAAATGTCTTTGCTCATTGTTATTCAAACGGGTTGTCCGTCTTATTACCGGAACGCGCCTCTTTCTTTTCTTGACGGCGGCGTTCCCAAATTTCTTTCATCGCCTTATAATCGGCGTAGGCGTCCATCACAAATTTCTTATCGTGAAGCGTTTCGTTCAAGGCATCCTCAAGCTCTTCTTCATCTGGAATCTTGCCAAAAATCTTATCCAGATCCTTGACACTCTTTAGAAGCTCCTGATACGCTTCCTTGGTTTTTGAAACCGGCATGGACTTGGGAGAAATCTTGACGCGGTATCTAACGTTCATCTTGTCGCTGCCTGTGGACTCACCGATAATGGTAATATTGTTTCCCTTGATCGGATCGAACATGTTTTCAAACCCTTCAACTTCAAGAGACGACAAAATATCCTTGGTAATGGCTTCAGACAGTCGAATGAGCTTGATCGAGCTATCATAACGACCATCGCCCTTGTATTCCAGACAATTTGCAACAAACGTGCTGTTCACGCGCAAACGTCTTGCAACAGCAACCTTGCGCTCATCTTCGTCATTCATGTGCTGATCTTTCCATTCACAAATAGGGCAACGTTCATCAGCCATCTGTCTTGCGCATGAACGCGGCCCAACAGATTCAGCTAGAAAATGACCGCCCAACGGCTTCAAAAACACCAAATGTCCTTTATCGTTTCGCTTATACGGCAATACACGAAACGTAATTTCCTTGCCCTTTGCAGGCTTTAGCCATTCCAATGTGCCAAGTTTGGACTTCAAACGATCATACAATGCTCTCAAATCGTCTTGGTAATTGTTGTTAGACATACTAAATACTCCTTAAATTAGTTTAACGGGCTATTCTTTTACTGACACTTCGCGCTCAAAGCGAAGATTGTACCCGATACTGACAAGCATTTCGTGGCGGCTTCTCAATGATTCGATAATACCTTCTGTAATAGCCAGCTTACGATTAACATCATGGTATTCTTTGTGTGCCTTGAAATAATCAGTTGAAGCTAGAGCTTCGGATCTAAGCTGCGTTTCTGTGTATTTCTTGCTAATCTGATCGTAGCGTTCTCTTGCCTTCTCAATCAAATCGTTTTCCAGCAACGAAAGAGACGCCTTAAGTCGTTCCGCCCATGATTTTAGCAATCTATATCTGACAATGTAATAACCAAACATTGCAGGCTGTTCGGCCATTTGACTGTTAAGATTGCTAATATCAATCTTGAGTTTGCCTTTGATTTTGTTAAATTCCTTTTCAGGATCAAAATCACCGTCCAGAATTGGAATGCTAGACATACTGCCTCCTATTTAAAGTTGCTAATATTAGCTAAAATACTCAAATATTTCTTTCCAATCGCTAAACAATCGTGTTTTCTTGTTTGCAAAAATTACTTTAATCGGTTGAATCGTCTCGTCATTTGTGTACTTAAACGTTGCATTACGCTTGGCTAAAAGCTGTTCTGCACTCTTACGATACTGGACCTTCAAAATCATTGCTCTGGTTGGCTTATCTTTAGTCATCGTCACTCCTAATATAGCAATATTATCACATGATTTCGTATTTGTCAAGCGCACCCCATCTAGTACCAATCTCAAAATCAGCTACGATTGGAACGCATAACCAATCAAACGGATACGGAGAAAAATCTTCAATCATACGTTTCATTGTTTTAGCAAATATAGGCACAATATCTTCACGCACTTCAAACAAGATAGAATCGTATACTGTAACTAGCGGCTTTGCGGGTATATTAGCTTTTTGTATGAACTTATTGATTCTGTATAGCTGCAAAAGCATCATATCCGTTGCCAATCCCTGAATAGGTGTATTTACAGCTTGACGCTCAGACTCGTTACGAATACCTTCATCTGGACTCTTAATGTCTGGCAATCTACGCTTACGTCCAATTAGCGAAACAACTTCACAATGTGTTCTGGCATAGGCAACCGTTTGCGAAATCCAGCGTTTGACGTACGGATACCGCGTAAAAAGCGCGTTGATAATTCTTTCGGCTTCACGAACAGAGCAACCAGCCCGTTCTGCCAGCGCGGGTGCGCCCATACCGTACAGCACACCAAAATGTGCGCCCTTTGCAATTTGGCGCATTTCATCAGTAACATTTTCAATAGGCACTTTGTAGAAATAAGATGCAAATTCTCGATGAATGTCCGCGCCGCTATTATATGCTGCAATCAATTTAGGTTCTTTGCTATAACATGCTAATACTCGTAGCTCCATTTGCGAAAAGTCAGCCTGAACAAACTTATACCCCGGCTTGGCAACAAAGAAGTTTTTAATATCCGCATTGGTTTTCTTGCGCGGAATATTAGCATGATTAGGATTTTTGCTTGAAGGTCTTCCTGTTCTAGCCACATGTAATGTGTACGACGAATGACTCCTGCCGTCAAACGTATCCATCCATTTAGGAATAGCTGGCTTGACATATCCAGAATATGCTTTTTGTAATTTTCTGTGCTCCAGCAGCGATGCGCACAGTTTATTTTTTCTGGCAAATGTAGCCAATACTCGCTTGCCCGTACTTGGATTTTTAGTGTTTTTAGATACTTCCAACACGGGCATCTTTAAAACGTCATACAGCAATATGCTAATCTGAACAGACGATGCAGGATTAAACGATTCATAATAATGTTGAACTGACTTGGGCTTTGCGGCTTTTGCCATCTTTTTTTCTGCCCATATTTTAATTGCTTGTTTGACTTGAGGACGCCCATTGATTTTTCTAGTAATATCAGCAATCAATTCTTCGTAAATCTTATCCGCTTTCTTTACTGCTTCTGGATCAATAGCAATTCCATTAAATCCAATATCTGACAATACGTTAATACCACGCATCATCACGACTTCATACGCCCAACTCATATTTTCTGAATCTATTTTTGGTAAAAATATCTCAAGAAGTTTTAGTGTGTTAAATGCATCCCTTGAGTTATATTCACATAGTGTATCCAGATCGACTCTGGACATATCACCTTTCTCTTCTTTCATGCGCTGCTTCATAACAGCTTTATGCTCTGGAGCAAATGGAAGATAATATTTGCCTAGAGTATCCAAATCATGCGCTGCATTTTCGTCAACTAAATGATGTGCAAGTATTGTATCATGCGCGTAATTGACTGCCCGAATTCCTGTGGTTACTCGGACTGCATTGACATCATAGTAGCCATTATGAAAGCACAAATAAATATTATCGTTCAAAAAGAGTTTTTTTAGTATTGCAATATAATTCTTTTTGCTAATATATGAAGTATTCTCTGGATGATCGGCAGGAACAAAATATACTTTATTACCCTTGCCAGTAAACGCATACGAAACAAGTTTGTAGTTTTTTTGAAACGGATTTTTTCCTGTTCCCTCAACGTCAACAGCGGACACAAAATGCTTTTTCCATGCGCTAATTTCCTGAAGAACGGAATCAACAATGTCGTCAGATACCGGAATGATTTCTGGAGATTCAAACGTATCATTGTCTGTTAATATACTTTTAGCTTTGTAAAGATCCGAAATAATGCATTCAGCTTTAGACGGCATGCGCAGAGCAAACGCTGGATGAAATGTCGGAATGACTTTGTAGGACTCACTGCCAACTATTACTGTTTGGACGGTTCCACGCAATCTACTTACACCAACTCTGTTTAGAACAGCCCGTAGTGGAACGTCACCAAGTGTTACAATCACTTTAGGCTTTAATTTGGCTATTTCTCTTGCAAGGAATTTATGGCAATACGCAATCTGCTTTTGGCTAGGCTTGGCATTATCTTTAGGACGGCACTTCACAGCATTGGTTATGTAAACTTGACCTTTTAACTTAACCAAATCAAGCATACCATCTAGCAATTCTCCTGATTTTCCGACAAACGGTACACCTTCTGCATCTTCATGATAGCCGGGAGCTTCACCTACTAACAAAATATTAGCAGATTTAGATCCTTTACCCCTAATGCAGTATGTTTTGCAGTCTGCATACAGACCGCAAAGCTCACAATCCGTATGATGGAGCATTCTACCACCTTGGAAATGGCAAATATTGAGGCAACTCGTTCATGGAAATCTTGTTACAAGAAAAGTTAGGCGTATCAACAGGAACGCTTCCAAAGTCATAATTATGAAGAAGCACTACGCGAACATCCCTGTTATTGACCGCGTACTCTGCATAATATTTGATAATATCCATAAGCTGCGCAACCGACATTTTTGTTTCGTTAAAAAGAATAATAGTATCCAGAACAGATTTTTCAGCCATCTTCATATCGTTAGAGCTATAAATAGCAGCACTAATTTTAGTCTTTGAACAGGTTACGCCTTCGCATAGTCTTTTTCCTACTAGGACTGTTAGTGTTCTCCTGAAATGTCGCCTTATGTTTTTCGATTTGTCTGATGTAGTAGCGCACATGATCGTCCAACTCCTTTATGTCTGATATTTTAAGAGTACGTCTGCGTCCATTTTCGTAGTTGGCTTTAGGAAACCATGCGTACCACGATGTGTTATTAGTTGCGATAATGGCGTAGTCACTGTAAAATATTGTTGTCCAGTCCTTTCCAAATACTACTGTCAAGTTTCTCAATTCAGCCAGCTTTTTTATCTGAGAAAACGGTATTCCGCAAATAAACTGGTACGGCATTTCTAGCTTGGACTTGGCAAGACTCTTTTTTGGTATCTTCGTGTAGCGTTTTCCCTTTAGATACCCTTCAAAGACCTTTCGGCACTGGTCAGAAACGGAGCAGTTTGCGCAATCTCCGCTTTCGTCGTCATACAAAATGCCAAAACAATCGTACCTATCTTGTATTTCGGTATATAGCAACATATCACCAATGCTTCAAGCCAAGATGATGCGGGTATAATGTCCAGTCTCGCCGCTCCATGAACCGTTTAAGCATTTTTATAAACAGAATATTTACTTTTCTTTCATCTGAAACATGCCAGCAATCAGGCGGAATTAACAACTGCCCACCCATATCCTGAAGCAGTAACCCGCCGCTAATGATACCTTCATGTGCTGCCTGAAGTACACCTTCGCCTACTGTAGACGGTAAATTAGTCAAATCATCAATCAATATATAGCCAGATTGACTGACCAAATGAACAGCTACCAGAAGATCCTGATAGGCACCTTCGGCTGAATGATCACCATCTACATTGACCAAATCATAATGTTGGTGCATAAATTCGCTAATATCTGGGCTGAAATTAGTCGCCCATTTGGAGCTATCTAACAGATCGTGGCTGTCTCCAATGAAAAATCTACCATCTGGAATAATACGCTTGGCGTTTTCAACAAAACCAACCGTACCGCCATCTGTACCTTGATTCAAATCAACTCCAGTATATGTAGCATGCGGACAAGCCAGTTTAAAAGCATAACCGGAATATCCAGCATTTACACCAATCTCAAAAATTGAATCTGGTTTTACAAAGTTAGCAATCATATAGCGATTGCCATAGTAATATTCTATAATGTCCATAACTTCAGTAGGACGATTCAAATAGTCTTTTTCAGTCATGCACGCAGTAGGAACAATAAAATCGTCAAACGGTTTCATAGATAACTCCATTAAAGTAAATAAAGGGGCCGATTAACGACCCCCTGTTCGATCAGTCTTCGTCCTCTGATTCATCTTCCCAAGAATCCCAATCAAAGTCATCGCCTTCCTTTTTCTCACCGTCCGCTGCATCGTCATCGTCATCCCAATCACCGGACAGGTCATCATCATCATCTTTAGGCTCTTCCTTGGACTTCTCTGCCTTGGCCTTAGGCTTATCTGCCTTGGGCTTCTCAGCCTTTTCCTTGGTCTTTTCAGCCTTAGGTTCTTCCTTGGGCTTCTCAGCCTTTTCCTTTGGCTTCTCAGTCTTGGGCTTTTCAACCGGCTTTTCACACTTCTCGCAAGGCACTTCTTCTGCCGAATTACCTACGAGCTTAATCAGGTCGGCAACCGTAATCGTGACAGTTGCATCTTTCGGAAGGTCAGACAGGTTCATACGTTCCTCCTATGTTAGAGAGATATTTTATGCTAATAGAATAGCATACTAATTAGAAATTGTCAAATAATACTAAAGTCCAATGGAATGAACTGCTTACCATCAAGAGTAACCGTATTGTTGTTAATATACTGCCAGCATTTTTCCCTGCCAATATCATTCGGATCGCGTGTTTCTTTACCATACATGTCTACAAAACCAACCGGAACATCCACATATTTGCGTAGTTTGTTAGCAGAATCAATAGTAGTTTCGCTTGTCTTGTCGTCAAAATCTGGAAAAAATACAAACCGTTTTGCACCCATTTTGGATAGTTTGTACGCCTGAATATCGCTTAGAATTTTACCTTGAATGGAAACTGCGCCGGGACCAACCGTAATCGCATCCGCCCATCCTTCCACAATTATAATCGTGTCGGCTTTTACAGACAAATCGTGTCCAAACAAATAATTAGATTTGCCAAGTATTTTGTCTGAATTAGGCGGATTAAGTTTTTTATCTGAAAAGATACCGCGAGTTTGCCAATACACAAACATGTTGTTTTCATAGAATGGAATAAAAATGCTGTCGTCCGTGCGGCGCAATCTGTAATGAATAATATCTGTTACTGTAAATTTGCGCTTTATCAAATATTTGTAGGCTTCGTCATTACGCCGAATGCGCACTGCCCAACGCGGATAATCAATAGGCTTGGTAATAGGCTGCTTTTGGTCTTCGTGGTACATGAAATCCATCAAAATCTCCTTTATATTAACTCCGTTATCCCAAACAGGCTCGTCAGATACTTCCACATTAAGACGTTTTAGCAAATAGCGCAAACCGCCAGAAGAACCACAACGAAAACATATCCAGCGTTGTTTACTAGTATTAGCATATAAATGAAATCCAGTATCATGCTTACCTACTTTGTCTTTGCAAAAAGGACAGTTTATGCGCACTTCATCGCCAGATGCCTCACGATGCGGATACTGTGATAAAGCAGCTTTCGCATTCATATCCTGAATAACTCCCTGATACGATACGTTTTGAAATCCATCGCTACCTTAATTTGTACTTTATCTTCGTTATCTCTGTTTTTTGCCAAGAAAAAACGAGCTTCGTCCGATGCGCGTTCTTCCTTGGTTCTGCACAATGCCACCATAACATCAACAGTCATAGCTTTTCCGAACGATGCAGCCAAGTCGTTAATATCAAAAATTTCTTTGTTATATGACGCACGGTTTCCTTGTGTGGGCGTCCAGATCGGAATACCTAATTCAATGGCAACTTCACGAAGCTCTTTATAAATAGTGTCAATGTTTATCCACGGATCTTTGTGATGAAATGATGGATATAGCAAATCCGCATAATCTACAAATACTATATCTGGATTAACACCCTTTCCACGCAGCCGCAATATGTAGGCTTCAATATCTCTAACTTTTGCCCGACCAAATTGCTTTACAATGATCTTGCCGCCTGTCTTTTTCTGAAAATATTTGAGCATGCGCGGAATATCATTGATTCGTTTGTTTACTTCATCCTTACATAGTCCGGTTATTCGACTATACATACGCCTAAAGTATTTAAACTCAGACATTTCCAATGTTATGATAACTACTGTAGTGTTCTTACGCCTGACTAGTGCTGATATTGCCATATCTTGAACAGCAATAGACTTTCCGGTAGACGGCGGTGCGGCAATAGCACCTAGCTCGCCAACTCCAAGACCGCCCTCTAGTAGCCCGTCTAAAATCTTGTATCCAGTTGGAATACGTCCGGTGCTTATCGTATCTAAGACAAGATGCGGCTCTTTGTCGAACACATCCAATCCGTCATTTTTAATATTTTCGCCTACTTCCAATGCCTTGCGCAAATCGTCTTGAAGTTTGGGAAAGTTATTTGTCTTACTAAGCTCCGGTAGATTTTGAGCAGCATCAAAAATGTACTTGATAAGGGCGTGATGTTTTGCAAATCGAATAGTTTCTTCTGCAATCAGCTTGTCAGATATTGACTTGGTATAGATAGACCGAATACATTTTTTTATTTTAGATTTGTGCTTTTTGTTATCGTTATCGTATGTCAGAACAAGATGCAGTAAGCCGTCTGGTTCCAGATAATACGTTCCGTCTTGCTTGGCAATGTAGGCTTCGGCAATTAACTGGTGAGTTGGATTAGTAAAATACTCTGGTCGTACAACTTCTGGATGCGTGGAAATGAATTGCGGATACCGCACCAGCATAGCAAGTATCTGCAATTGAATAGTTTCATCAAATGCATATTCTACTGGAATCATGCAACAGACTCCGCGAAGCGGAATTTCTTGTAGCCGCCCAATGCACGAATTTCACGGTGTGCTTTAACAAATGTAATTAGCATATCTTTGCTAATATCTCCATTTTTAAGCATGCTTCTGCCGATACTAGAACACACCACGTAATACGGCGAAACTTCGTTAATAAATTGTTTGAGAATAAGCCTTTCGTCTAGCCCGAATCGGTTCATCAAGTCTTTAATTGTTTCCCGGTCATTCTTTATCATGGTACGAATCTTGGTTTCGTTATCTGTACCTACGGTAAATATTTGCGTTTTAGAGAATGCGCTGGCTTCTAACACACGCTTTACTGCCTGCGTGTGCTTAGACCAAAATAGCTTAGATGTTAGCTGATTAGGAAACAATTGCAAATCTTTGTTGAACGTTTTTACCAGCTTTAATGCTGCTAGAGGATCTACATCAAAATTACGACACTGCATTGCAAAACGTTCTAAGTGTCCTCTATTCACTTTTCCTAGCGTCTTCGTGTATTGAGAAGGATTGCTAATATCCTTACGAAACAACTCTGCATACGTGACAATTATGGTATAAATAGGATCGGTCATTTTGTGTAATCCTTGATAATATTTACATCAAATCCAGCATATTCATACTTCTTTCGTCTGTTCTTGGCGTGCCTTTCGGCGTAGCCACCAGAACGAGGAAATACATCATAATAGTGCAACTCATTTTTTCCATCTGCTTTACGAAGTCCGCGACCTAGCTTCTGGAAAACCGCCTTGTACGAATCATCAGATCCTAGAGTTATTATAACTTCTACATCTGGAATGTCAATACCCTGTTTGAAAATTTTTGACGCAATCAGCTTTGTGATAATGCCTTTTTTAAAATCATCAAGCATCTTCTCTCTTGTACTGGCTGAATCGCTACCAGAAACGAATGAATAGTTGAGTAAATCAGACAAGTATTTACCATGCTCAATTCTGTTGACCAAGATAAGAATCTTAGCATTTTCGTGCTTTTTGACTATAGTTGGAACGATGCGCTCATTTAGCATCTTGCTTTTAACGATCACAATGTCGTACTCTGTCGGATAATCGGTCTTTGGCATCTTGCAATCGTAATAAAGCATGTTAATATTGGGCTTGGCTAAGATGCCTATAGAAACCAAATACTCTGAAGATACATGTACTAGCTGTTTTCCGGTCATACTCATAATTCTAGCATAGCGAACCGGGTCTTCCATGCGCCAGTCTACGGTGCCTGAAAAACCAAACGAATAATAAGAAGGGATAGCGTTCATCACATCAAACCACGTACCAGCCGCCACTCCGTGACACTCATCGGCAATCTTCAAACCAAACGTATGCTTGGCAAGCTCTTTCTTTTGCTTCCTTAATGTCTGATACGTGCCTACATGCACCCATTTGTCAGACTTTGGAAACTTGCCGCCCATTATTTTATTGACCGGAATACCGCACGCTTCTATACGAGCAGATGTTTGCAAAATAAGGTCTACGTTGTCTACAATAACGATAGTAGGAACACGCAACCTAGCAATCAGCGCAATAAAGCACTCCGTCTTACCTGAATTATGCACTACAAAATTATTAG
>Ga0209605_1004822_pt1 | contig 10793 bp, 8 predicted proteins | sample AD_UKC035_MetaG_FD_184408 | JGI IMG/M metagenome (GOLD analysis project Ga0209605, IMG submission 184408) | Active sludge microbial communities of municipal wastewater-treating anaerobic digesters from USA - AD_UKC035_MetaG (SPAdes) (version 2) | ecosystem: Engineered > Bioreactor > Anaerobic >...
GCCTGTCACGGGAAATGCGCTTTGAAGACGCCGCCCGCCTCCGGGACCGCATCGCCGCCCTCGAGGCGACCCTGGAGAAGCAGAAAGTCTTTTCCTTCACCGGGAAGGACCGGGACGTTTTCGGGCTTTACCGCGCCGGCGACCGGGTCCAGGTGTCCGTCCTGTTCGCCCGCAGGGGCCGGATCCAGGGCCAGATGCCCTTGACCCCTCTCAAAAGCCGGGCCGATTCCGGGGAAGTCCTTTCCGCCGTGATGAAACAGCACTACGACCGGGAAATCTCCCTTCCCAGGGAAATCCTCATCCCCGTGGACATCGAGGACCGCAGGGCCATGGAGGAGTGGCTCGGGGAAAAAAAGGGCGGGACCGTGAGCATCCGGCTGCCCCGGCGCGGGGAAGGGGCGGGCCTCCTGAAAATGGCCGAGCGGAACGCTGAAAATTTTTACCGGGCCGACCTGAAATCCGACCTGTCCGAGGAGGCGGTCCTGTCTCTTCTCCAGGAGAAACTCCATCTGAGGAATGTGCCCCGCCGGATCGAGTGCTACGACATTTCCAATGTGGGCGGAGACCATGCCACCGGGTCCCGGGTAACCTTTCTGGACGGCCGCCCCGATCGCGAAGGATACAGGCGGTACCGGATCCGGGACGTTTCGGGGTCGGACGACTTCTCCATGATGGCCGAGGTGCTCCGGCGCCGGTTCTCGGACCCCGCCGGGAAGGCCCCGGACATGATCGTCATGGACGGGGGCAAGGGACAGCTCGCCGTGGCCCTGTCCGTCCTGAAGGACCTGGCGATCACCGGTGTCGACGTTATCGGCCTGGCAAAAAAACGGCCCGGGGACGACGAGCGGGGCGACGAGGACACCCGGGTATCCGGGAAGGTCTCCCGGGGGTCGGACCGGGTCTATCTGCCGGGAAGAAAGAACCCCCTTTACCTCACCCGGACCCCGGTCCTTCTGCGCCTTCTCCAGCGGGTCCGAGACGAGGCCCACCGGTTCGCCCTGGCCGGTCACCGGAAAATACGGGATCGGGCGGCTTTTGAATCCCCCCTCGAATCGCTTCCGGGTATCGGTCCCGCCCGAAGAAGGGCGCTTCTTTCCCGGTTTGGAAGCCTTGATGGGATCCGCCAGGCCCGGACGGAGGACCTGGCCGCCACGGCCGGGATCGGGCCGAAGCGGGCCCTGTCGATCAAGGTTTTGCTGGATCCGGTGGCGGCACAGGATGAATCGACGAAGTGAATGAAGACATGCATAGACACCTCTACACTTGACATGGCTGGTTCTTTGTTTTATTGTCGATAAAAATGCGGGATTGGCGGGTGATGAAAACAGTTAATGCTTTAAAACTGAGGAACAGGCTTGGGGAAGTACTCGATACCCTCGATGAGACGGGTGAACCGATTCTTGTCACCAAAGGCGGGAAAATCCGGGCAGCTCTGATTACGGCGGAGCAGTTTGAAAAAAGGTTCGTGGATTTTCAGGCTGATGAAAAGAAAAAGGCTCTCCTTGCGACCATCCGGGGATTGAAGGCCGGGCGAAAGGATCGGGAAACGAGCCTCGATATCCTCAGGGAGCTGAGAGGTTACGAAAAGTGATGTGGGTCGTGGATGCTTCCGTGGCCGTCCGGTGGTTTCTGGATGAAGAATATGACCCCGCGGCGGAAGAGGTCCTCACCGAAATGGTGAAAAACCCGACCCGATTTGCCGTGCCGGAGCTTTTTTCTTTTGAGGTGTTTTCCGTTCTATGCCGGGTCCACCCTTCGGGACCCGATGTTTTTCTGGAGGGTGTCCTGCCGATTCTTAACAGCGGGATTCTCAGGCAGCCCATGACGGAGAACCTTGTCCGTGAAACCATGCTGTTTTTGGAAAGAGGACTCACGGGCTATGATGCCTGTTACGCGGCGCTGGCCCGGGAACTGGGCGGGCTCTGGCTGACCTTTGACGGGAAAGCCCATGGGCGCTTGAGAGGCGAGAAGATATCCCACGACCTGTCCCACGGGTTGCCCGAGCAATGGGTTCTGCCGTGATGCTGCCTCCTGAAAGTCGGATTCAGAGGGTTCTAACGTGAAAAAAAGTCTTACCATTCTCATTATCCTGCCTGTCTTTATCTTTGTTCTTCATCCCGGTCTTTTGGAGGGGGCGATCACCGTGAAAAGCCCCGACGGCGGAGAAATCAGGCTCTACAAGGACTATCACGCGCTGGTCATCGGTGTCGGGGACTACGATTTCTGGCCCGACCTTCCCGGAGCCGTTCGGGATGCCGAAGAGGTCAGCCGATCCCTCAAGAGCATGGGGATGGTCGTGACGACGCTCCTGAATCCCGCTTCGAAAGAGCTCAAGGCCGCTTTGGACCGCCTCGTTTACGGACCCGCCCGGGAGAAGGACCGGGCCATCCTGATTTACTTTTCCGGTCACGGGGAAACGGAAACCCTGGCAAACGGAGAGAAGCTCGGCTACATCGTCCCGATGGACGCCCCCCTTCCCTCGCGGGACCACGTCGGTTTCGTGAACAGCGCCGTGAGCATGAACCAGCTTGAGACCTACGCCCTGAGGATACAGTCGAAGCATGTCCTCATGGTCTTCGACTCCTGTTTTTCCGGCACCGTGTTCAGCTCCGTGAGAAGCGCCCCGACGGACATTTCCGAGAAGAGCGCCCGGGACGTCCGCCAGTTCATCACGGCGGGAAACGAGGATGAACAGGTTCCCGACGAAAGCGTCTTCCGGCGGTGTTTTGTCGACGGTATCCAAGGGGAGGCCGATTTCAACGGGGACGGGTATGTAACGGCCTCGGAACTGGGCATGTATCTTGACAGCGCGGTGATCAACTATTCCAGGGGAAGCCAGCATCCCCAGTACGGCAAAATCCGGGACCCCCGCCTCGACAAGGGCGATTTCATCTTCACCCTGGCGGGCGGCGCGGCGGATGTGACGGGTCCGGCGGGGACGGATGACCGGGAAAAGGCCTCTCTTTCCGTGGAAGCCAACCTGTCCGGGGCCCGGGTCCTTCTCGACGGGGGGGAGATCGGCAGGACACCTCTCAAAAACAGGGAAATCGAGCCTGGCAGGTACCGGCTGCGGGTGGAAAAAGAAGGGTTCAAACCCTACGAGAAGATCGTGGTCCTTGAAACAGGCAGAAGCCTGGCCCGTTCCGTCTTCCTGTCACCTGAAGAACCCCGGAAATCCCGCTTGTTCGTGGATGCAAAACCGGGCGACGCCCGTATCCGCATTCTCAATATCAAGCCGCCGTACGAGAGGGGCATGGACCTCGATGGGGGACCTTACCACCTCGAAGTTTCGGCACCGGGATATGAAACCCGGACGGAATGGGTCGACCTGGCGGCGGGGGAAGACCGGTACGTGGACATCACCCTGGAAAAAACAGGGGAAGGGGAATCCTTCTTCAAACCGGGAGGGATTGCCGGCGGAAGATCCTACACCAATTCTTTCGGTATGGACTTCGTTCTTCTCTCCCCGGGTACGTATTCCATGGGAAGCCCCCTTTACGAGTGGGGGAGGACGGAACACGAATCGCCTCACGAGGTAAGGATTTCCACGTCGTTTTACGTTCAGTCCACGGAGGTGACTGTCGGGCAGTGGCGGGCTTTCGTTGCCGAAACGGGATACCTTACGGAGGCGGAAAGAAACGGGGGGACATGGTTCATCGACGGGGGCCAGTGGAATCGGAGGCCCGGTTTCTACTGGGACAACCCCGGATTCGCCGAGACGGACAGTCACCCCGTGACCTGTATTTCGTGGAATGATGCCCAGGCTTTTGTCCGCTGGCTCAACGGCCGGGAAGGAACATCGAAATACCGTCTTCCCACGGAGGCGGAGTGGGAATACGCCTGCCGGGCCGGCACGGTGACGAGCCGTTACTGGGGAGAGGACATTTTCGCTTCCTGCCGGCATGCCAACATGGCCGACCAGTCGGCGCGGCGCTTCTTTACGGGGTGGACCGTGGTCGAGTGTGACGACGGGCATGCCTTCACCGCCCCGGTGGGCTCATACAGCCCCAATGCCTACGGACTTTACGACATGCTTGGAAATGCCTGGGAGTGGAGCCAGGACTGGTGTGCCCCCTATTCGAGCTTCGCCCAGATCGACCCCCGGGGTCCTTCCTCGGGGATGTCCCGTGTCCTCCGGGGCGGATCCTGGGAATCCATGCCGGCAAGTGTCCGCTCGGCCAACCGTTACTGCCTTGTCCCCGACATGAACAACAACGGCACGGGCTTCCGGCTGGCCCGGGATCGGTGAAACAGGGGGCCATTTTACCAAACGTCATTTGTAAAGGTACGGTTAAGGGTTTCTTACTCATGGAGTGCTGCTTTTGCGAAAAAAATGGCGGAAGTGCATGGGAATCGAACCCACCTGATGGGAATATGAAATCCGTGATATCAATAATATAAACGAGATTAATGGGTTAAGGTTTAAGTTGGGTTAATGGCCTTTTGATTTGGGTTATCGTCTACCCTGCGTCCAAAAATCAGTGATCCCGTTTGGGTATCAAATCAACTGTACCCAAACAGGATCAACTAACGAATATTATATGCTGTATGAAGGGTACGTTCATATCCTAGATAGAAATGTGTCGTATGAACGCAATGAGGCAGCGGTATGGCGGTCCTCAGTGTTCGGTCAAGATCTCAGCAGCCCAATGCTGAACGGTCCCATGATTTCGTAATTACATACGAGAACATTCACTCCTGCAATATAGCGATTTACTCCGAGAACATCGAAAAGCTGCCGTTCCTTTTTCATGTCTAAGCTGCCTCAAAGAGTCTCCGCTTCGAAAATATCTGTAGAATCTGTCCACAAATGATGATAAATCTAGCGACATTTTTCTCCTCGGCTTTCTGGTTTTACAGGCAGATATTTTTTTTATGCTGGTATTTTTTCAAAAACCATTTTGAACAGATTTAACATTAAATGATTTCGATAATTACTGTTATCACCGTATTTCTTTTTATAGCCATAAGACAAATCGGAAGCGCCAGGCTAAAAATATGGCACATAATGCTTGGCGGCGCAATCACTGTGATTCTCACAGGAGAGATAACTCCACTTGCAGCATTTCATGCGATTAATTTTGATGTGATTTTCTTTCTTTTTGGAATGTTTATAATCGGTCAGGCTACTGAAGACTCAGGGTACTTGACACATATCTGCCATAAGTTCTTCGGGAAAGTAAAATCAGTCGATAAATTAGTTATTGTAGTCCTTTTCACTATGGGAATCGGCTCTGCAGTTCTAATGAACGATACGATCGCAATAATCGGAACACCTATAATGATTCTTCTTGCAAAAAGAAACAATATTTCAACGAAGCTTCTTTTGCTGACCCTTGCTTTTGGAATCACCATTGGAAGCGTAATGAGCCCTATTGGAAACCCGCAGAATCTTCTCATTGCAATGGGCGGTGATATAGGAAATCCTTTTATCACTTTCTTAAAATATTTGTTTATTCCCACGGTAATAAATCTTTTTTTCGCATACCTTCTCCTTAAGTTGTTTTATAAAAAAGATTTCAGCAAAACCAATCTCCGGCCCCACAGAGAGCATATTAAACATGTAAGGCTCTCAAAAGTCGCCAGAATATCCTTAATCCTCGTTATTTGCTTAATTTTAACTAAAGTTGCTCTTGCATTTTTGAAACTTTACGTAAATATTGATTTTAACTTCAAGCTTACCTATATTGCCCTTATTGGCTGTTCGCCGATATTAATCTATAGATTCATGTCAAAGAAGAAAAAGTACAGGTTTCATATACTAAGAAAAATAGATTGGTTTACGCTTATCTTCTTTGCATCAATGTTTGTCCTGATGGAAAGTGTATGGCAGACTGGTTTTTTTCAGAGCCTGATCTCAAACCTTTCACTTGACATGACGAACATTGTAGTTATTACAATAACTTCAGTTTTTGTAAGTCAGCTTATATCAAATGTGCCGATGGTTGCCCTGTTCCTGCCAATCATTATATCTGCAGGCTCGGGCGCCAAGGAATTAATGTCGCTGGCAGCGGGATCTACAATTGCAGGAAATCTTTTCATTCTTGGTGCAGCAAGCAACATAATAATTATTCAGCATGCAGAGAGAGAAAATAACGGTGAAAGCATCAACTTTATCGAATTCGCAAAAGTTGGGATCCCATTAACAACAATTAACATATTAGTTTATTTATTCTATTTATGGGTGATCTGATCTATGCATATTTTTAATTCACTTAACCATCCACGCCAACAGGATGACATTTCCTAAAGGCATCAGATCTGAATCTCGATTACTGTCTTAATCTACGTTAGGTGATTAGTCCGTCCTGAAAAATGGCACCTGTGAGCCGTGAAAATGCTTGATGAGCTCTTTTATAACCAAAGAAAGTTCAGGATTTTCCTGGACCTCCGAGGTTTTGAACGGGGACCAAGGACTTTTGCGTGACGCCAAGTTGATCGACTGGGACAATCTCCATGATGCCCTGTCCTCGTATCACAACGCCGCCGGCCGTTAAGGAAGAGAAGGAGCACCGGCGGCAACGGAAACGACCTCAAGTCAGGGCGGCGGTGTAAGAAAAGGGGAAAGGGAGGTTAGAATCCTCTTTCCTCAATTAAAACTCTTCGGTTTTCAAAGAGCGGAGCGACGCAAAACTTTCAAATAGACCGTTTTTCAGGACGGACTAATTAAATTTGTGCGAATAATCGCCAGGGAAAATTCTCTATAGAAACAGCAGGGGCAAGAGAGACTGGAACAATCGTAAGTATGCAGATGGATTGAAAGCAGTTTAGTCACTTTCTTTTTTAAGGGGGAGAAATCATGAAATATTTGAGGAGTATTTTTTGCATGAGTGTACTTCTCGTGGCTGTGACAGGAATGATCGATCTACGTCCGGCAAGGGCGATAGAGCCAGTCAATACAGACGCGCAGGGATTGGCTATCAATGGCTATGATACGGTTGCCTATTTCGATCAGGGAAAACCGCTCAAGGGAACAGAAAAATTTACTTACCAGTGGATGGGAGCCGAATGGCGTTTTGCCAGTGCCGAGCATCTGGATCTGTTTAAATCCAATCCAGAAAAATATGCGCCACAGTATGGTGGATATTGATCCTTCCGAATGGCGATGGGTCACATCGCAAAGGGAGATCCAAGGTTCTGGAAGATAGTCGATGGCCGGCTCTACCTCAATTGCCGCCAGGAAATAATGAAAGAGTGGGAGCAAGATATACCGGGCTATATTGAGAAGGCAAACAAGAACTGGTCTCGTGTATTGGAGTAGTCCGGGCAGAAGTTACTCAAAATGACCACTGCCTGCAGCAACTCGGGCCAAAGACCATGCGCTGGTCCTTCTCCGCATTGCACGGCTGTCCGCTTCCGCATCCAGCATCCGGTTCTGCGTCTCTTCCACAGTGCTCCGAACGCTCCCCCAAATGATCCCGAATGGCACCCCCGCCGGGGATGCATTGACGCCGGGGCGGTCTTTTCTGTATGATGGTTTCAACATCGGGCCGGGATGCCGTGTCCCTCTTCAAGGAGCCTTTCATGAAACCACCCATAACATTGTGTCGTGCCTTGAGCTATGGGCTTTTATTTCTTTTCATTCTCCCGGCCGGAACGCTTTCGGCTCCCGCCGTCTCTTCCGGGCAGGAGGACCGGGGGGTTGCCGTGGCTCCCGACGAGGAGAAGCGATCCTCCATCCACGAGGTGGACGGGTATGCCTATCTCTCCGAGGACATGACGCTTTCCCAGGTCCGGGCGGCGGCCCTGGCCACGGCGAAGCGGCAGGCCCTGGAAATGGCCCGGACCTACGTCACGTCGAAGACCCGGGTGAAGGATTTCGAGGTTCAGTACGACCTGATCTGGACGGATGCCGAGGGGGCCGTCACGGTCCTGGAGCAGAAGGACATGGGAATCGAGGAAAACAGCCGCTACCACGTGTGGGTCCGGGCGGAGGTGGAATACAGCCTGAAGCCGAAGGACAACCGCCCTGGGGCGGGGGCGGCCATGGACCCGGGGCTTCCCCTCCAGGTCAGGGTCTGGTCCACGAAGAAACACTACAATAAGGGGGACCGGATAGAGATCTTTCTCCAGGGGAACCGGGATTTTTATGCCCGGGTCGTCGATATGGACGCCTCGGGAAATATCGTTCAACTTCTTCCCAACGGCTATCGAAAAGACGCGTTTTTCCGGGCCGGCGAGATCTATCGGATTCCAGGGGAGGGCGATGCCTTTCAGCTGGAAGTGGTCCCCCCTTTCGGGGAGGACCGGATCGTCGTCTATGCCAGCGAGGTTCCCCTGGGCGACGTGAGCCTCGAACCGGCGGGGGCGGGCCTGGGGGTTTATCGGGGAAGCCCCGGCTCCCTCGGGGTGAAGAGCCGGGGGATCGCCGTGACAGGGAGCGGCGCTTTGGCCGGGTCCGCCGGTGCCGAGTTTTACGAAGCCTCCTTCACCCTGACCACGGGTCCCTAGATGCCATCGGGAAAACGACAAAAAGGGTCGTGAAAGCCCCCTGAGATGTCCCGGCCCGACGGCACGGGGCACAAACCGCTTGCGGCAAAGGCCCCGAGCTGATAGTTTGAGGAAGGAGGCGGGGGAGAACACGGCTTCCTTCAGGGGACCCTTCGAGCCAGTCTTTTTTCGGGAATTTTTAACCGTTTTTTTAAAGTACAGAAGATCGTTCAGGGGAGGCATGCGATGACCAACATTTCCGATCCGACCCGGTATCTTGTCGATCTCCGCCGGCACATGTGGATGGCCGGGATCGAGATGGAGCTCCGGCGGCTCATCTGGCAGATCGCCGTGACGGGAAAATACATATCGGCAAAAATCCATGAGTCGAACCGGAAGCTGGCCGGTTTCCGGAATATCTACGGGGAGGAACAGCTGGCCCTGGACCGGGTTGCCGACGAGATCCTCAAGAGCCAGCTCCAGTTTTCCGGGTTCGTCCGGGAATACGCCTCGGAAGAGAGGCCTGAAATCCTGAAGTGCGGGAAGGGGGACGAGAAATACTTCATCACCGCCGACCCCCTCGACGGCTCTTCCCTGGTGGAAACAAACCTGGCCATCGGGACGATCATCGGGATTCACCGGGTTCCCATCATCGAGGAGGGGCAGAAAAGCATCGTCGCCGCCCTGTACATCACCTATGGACCTCTCATCACCATGGTCTACACGGCGGGCAAGGGGACCCACGAGTTCGTCCTCAACCGGGAGGGGGAGTACGTTCTCTCGGAAGAGAACATCCGGATGAAGGACAAGGGGTCCATTTACAGCATCGGCGGCCTGCGAAACGACTGGACGGAGGCCCATGCCCGGTATGTGGCCGATCTCGAGGCCCAGGGATACAAGCTCCGGTACAGCGGCGGGTTCGTCCCCGACATCAACCAGATTCTCATCAAGCGCGGCGGCGTTTTCACATACCCCGCCCTGAAAAATGCCGCCAAAGGAAAACTCCGCCTCATCTTCGAGCTCCAGCCCATGTCCTTCATCATGGAGCAGGCCGGTGGGATGGCTACCGACGGCGTCAGAAGGATCCTGTCCATGACGCCGGAAAGCCTGGACCAGCGAAGCCCCATCTATATCGGAAGTCGGTACGAAGTGGAAAAGGCCGGTGATTACCTCAAGAATACCAAAGAGAGGTAAAATGCACCGGCAGGGACCGGGAAACATCAAAAGGAGAGAGCCATGATACATGAAGACAGGGAAAGCCTGCTCGGGGCCGTTGGCGATATCCTCGACGTGAAGAACGAAGAGGTTCGTGTCCTGGACGAGGGAAAACTTCGGGAGGAAGGGATCGATGGCCTCATATACACAGCCGTCCTTTCCCCCGACGAAGACCTGAAGGCGCTTTGCCGCTGGATTATCCGCCGGGCCGGGGCGTCCCTGGGGATACTGCCCGCCTCGATCCAGTCCCTCTACGATGCCATGGGGCGTAAGGACGTCACGGGGTTCACCGTCCCCGCCATCAACCTTCGGGGGATCACCTACCAGGCCGCCCAGGCGGTCTTCCGGGCCGCCCTGAAACAGGACGTCGGCCCCTTCATCTTCGAGATCGCCCGTTCCGAGATCGGCTACACCTACCAGAGGCCCGCCGAATACACCGCCGCCGTCACGGCGGCGGCCATCCGGACGGGCTACCGGGGTCCGATTTTTCTCCAGGGAGACCATTTCCAGCTGAATGCGAAGAAATATGCCGCCGACCCGGCCCGGGAAGAGGGGGACGTGAAAAAGCTGATCCGGGAGGCCCTGGCGGGCGGGTTTTACAACATCGACATCGACGCGTCGACCCTGGTGGACCTGGACCGCCCGACCCTGGAGGGGCAGCAGGAGGCCAATTACCGGGTGACCGCCGATCTGACGGCCTTCATCCGGGAACTCGAGCCGCCGGGGGTGACCGTCTCCGTGGGCGGCGAAATCGGCGAGGTGGGGGGCCGGAACACCACCGTGGAGGAATTCCGGGCGTTCATGACGGGGTACCTCCGGGAATTGAAGAGCCTCCGGGGCTCCGGCAAAGGCATCAGCAAGATCAGCATACAGACGGGGACCACCCACGGCGGCGTTCCCCTGCCCGACGGGTCCATCGCCACGGTGAAAATCGATTTCAACACCCTCCGGGAGATCTCGGAGACGGCCCGCCGGGAGTACGGCCTGGCCGGGGCGGTCCAGCACGGGGCCTCGACCCTCCCCGAGGAGGCCTTCGGCGCGTTCCCCGAGACGGGGACGGCGGAAATCCACCTTGCCACGGGGTTCCAGAACATCATCTACGACAGCCCCGCTTTTCCGGCGTCCCTGCGGGAGAAGATCTATGGGTA
>Ga0209605_1004832_pt1 | contig 10780 bp, 8 predicted proteins | sample AD_UKC035_MetaG_FD_184408 | JGI IMG/M metagenome (GOLD analysis project Ga0209605, IMG submission 184408) | Active sludge microbial communities of municipal wastewater-treating anaerobic digesters from USA - AD_UKC035_MetaG (SPAdes) (version 2) | ecosystem: Engineered > Bioreactor > Anaerobic >...
GACACCACCTCGAACCTGATTCCCCTTCTCGAGTCTTCGCCCCGGTTTAGGGATGTCGCCTTCCTGTCCCCCATCACCAAGGGGCGGGACGGGAAAGAAAGATTCCGCATTGGCCTCAAGATACGTTAGCCACCATGATCCGTAGAATAGAACTGACAAAAGAGCGAAAATGGCTTCTCGGCATCGGGGCGGTCCTGCTGCTTATGGGTCTCGTGTACCGTTTTTACCCCGCCCTTTCAGGGTTGTGGCCCGGTGACGAAGAAATCCTCGTCAAGGCGAAACAGATCTCCAAGTATCACGAGACGGTCCAAAACGCGGGAGACCTGGAGGGCCGCCTCCTCGCCCTGACCCGGACGGTGGAGCGGTTCGAGTCCCGGCTTCTGAACGGGGACACCCCCTCACTGGCGGCGGTGGACGTTCAGAACATCCTGGCGGACATCACGGGAAGGGCCGGCGTGGACATAAGGACGGTCCGGGTCCTCCGGCCCGAGGAACTGGATGAACAGAGTTACCTTCGCATTCCTGTCCAGTTCCTGGTGACCTGCTCCCCCCGTCAGCTCCGGGATGTTCTCCACGGCATCGAATCCTCATCCAAACTCCTCGTTTTCGAACGGGTGCGGATCAGTACCATGGGGAGGGAGGGTGAACAGTTGCAGGCGGACATCATCGTGTCGGGGTACATGAGAAAGGCGGCGGCATGATCCCCAAGATATGGCTCATCAACCTGGCTCTGGCCGTCCTCGTTGTTTTTTCCGGGATCAAGGCGGCCGACGTCTGGTTCGACGACGATGGGTCAGTTCTGAACAGCAAAGTTTCGGAAAGACCAGCGGAACGGGCTCCGGAAAAGAAAATCAGCCGGGAAGCCGTTCCGCCTGAAACGGCCTTCGAGGTTGTCCTCGAAAAAAACATCTTCTCCCCGAATCGCAAGGAATACCTGCCGCCGCCGGAAGGGTCGGCGGAAAATAAGCCCGAGGTGGCGGAACTCAGGATTCCCGGCAAGAAGGTGGTCCTTTACGGCGTCGTCCTCATGGAAGGATATCGTAAAGCCCTGGTCACCAACCTGGAGAAGAAAGGCAAAGAGCGGGACGTTCTGTGGATCCGGGAAGGGGAGGCCTATGGCGACTTCAAGGTGTCCCGGATCGAGAAGGACAAGGTCTTCCTCGAGGGCAACGGCCAGGAGTACGAGATCGCCCTGTACGGGGACGACAAACCCCAGCGGCAGGCCGTTTCCGTTTCAGAGGGCAAGCCGACGGTGATCGCGCCGGCGGAGGATAAGAAAGAGGAAGTGGCTGTCGTTCCGGCAGGGGGAGGAAAACCCGGCGGATCCCCGTCCGTTTCTTCCCCGGCTTCAGACGGACAAGGCGGTGAGGATGCGGAATACGAGATCATCAACACGCCTTTTGGGAAGATAAAAAGAAAGAAAAAGTGATAAAAGGTGAAATCGTGAGCATTTTTGAGATCGTCGCAGCGCCCTCGGGATCGATGAAAGGGACGGACAGGGAATGAGGAAAGGAACTGTAATGGTAAGGTTCATGGCATGCCTTCTCCTTGTGATGGCATCCGCCGGTTGTGCCGCTGAAAGGCCCCAGGTGCTGCCTGACAGTGCCCCGGGTTCCGTACAGGCCCCGGTAGAAAATCCCGCGGTGTCCGTTCCGGACATAGCCCCCGATCACGTGGTGGACGACTCGGGTGAGTACGAGTACGTGAACACGCCCTTTGGCATGGTGAAAAGAAAAATCACCCGGAAAGAGCCTTTCGCACCGCTTTCCGGGGGTGCGGCGGCAGAAGCGAAGCCGTCAGATACAAAAGTACGGACGGACACCCGCCCGGCAGAACCGGTCGTTGCCGAGGAAGAAAAAAGGCTGCCTTTACCGGAAAAGCCCGCTAAGGCCGTCCCGGCAACGCCGGCGAAGGAAGAAAAAAAGACTGCGGACAAACAGGAGAACGCGGATGAGGCCATCACGCTCAACTTTGACGACGCCGATCTCTACGAGGTCATCCGCACCTTTTCCGAAATCCTGAAGTTCAACTACATCGTGGACCCGAACGTCCGAGGCCGGGTGACCATCCATACGGCCGGGGCGCTGGGCAAAGACGATATTTTTCCCGTCTTTTATCAGATTCTCGAGGCGAACGGTCTCACCGCCGTGCCGGAAGGGAAACTCTATCGAATCGAGAAGATGAAGGAAAGTCCGCGCCTACCGCTTCTGATCCGGGACGGCCGGGAGGGCGAACCGGAATTTTCACCGGACCAGAGGGTCATTCTGCAAATCGTGCCGCTCCGGTTCATCTCCGCCAAGGAGATGACGAAGATCCTGACGCCCTTCATGTCGATGGAGGGAACGATCCTCAGCCACGACGGCTCGAACCTGCTCATTCTCGTGGACAAGGGGATCAACCTCCTCAAATGCCTGAAGCTCGTCGAGGTTTTCGACGCCGATCTCTTCGACCGGGTGAGCCACCGGTTTTATTTCCTCGAGAACACGAAGGCCGAGGATCTGGCCAAAATCCTCAAGGAAGTCCTCACGTCCTATTCCATCGGGAATGAAGAAAGTATCAAGCTCATCCCCATCGAACGGCTCAACGCCCTGCTCGTCATCTCGTCGCAGAAGCGGGTCCTCGAGGAAATCGACCCGTTCCTCCGGGAACTCGATATTCCGAGCGAGGTTTCGGAGCCGCAGATCTATGTCTATTTCGTGAGAAACGGGGAGGCGAAACAGTTGGGAGACCTCCTCCAGGATATTTTCACCAAGGAATCTAAAAAGAAAGAAGAAACGCTGCCCTCGAGAACACGAACCCCCACGAACCCCCTGTCCATGACAGCGGTGAAAGCGGAGCCGGATAAGCCGGCGGCGGCCCCTTCGGCCCCGGCGCCTCCAGCGGCGGGGGGCGGATCGGAGACGGGTTCCGGGGCCATCCGCGGTGAGGTGGGCATCACCGTGGACGAGGTACGAAACGCTCTGATCATCAAGGCCCTGCCCCGGGATTACCAGATCATCGAGAACGTGCTCGTCCGTATCGACATCATGCCCCGGCAGGTTCTCATCGAGGCGACCATCGCCGAGATCACCCTGGACGAGACGACCGATCTCGGGATCGAGTGGACCTTCGACAACATCAACCCGGTGGCCCCTTTCACGGGGGGATTGACGGCGGGCATCGGGGCGGCGACAGGGGGGCTCCAATACACCGTCCAGCTGACGGACCGTTGGAAAGCGGCCCTTCATGCCCTGGCGACGGACAAGAAAGTAAATGTTCTCTCTTCCCCGCACGTCCTGGCCTCGGACAACAAGGAGGCAAGGATCGACGTGTCCGACGAGATTCCCGTGGCGACCACGTCCTATGAAACCACCTCGAGCACGACGACCCCGGTATTCGAGACGTCGATCCAGTACCGGGACACGGGGATCATCCTCACCGTGACCCCTCACATCAACGACAACGGCATGGTCACCATGGACATCTCCCAGGAGGTCAGCGACCCGCTCGGCAATTACAAGGTGGGCGGCAGAGACTACCCCGGTTTCACGAAGCGCTCCGTGAACACGACCCTCACGGTGAAGCACGGCCAGACCCTGGTCATCGGGGGGCTCATCAAGGAGACGAAATCCGATTCGGCGGGTGGCGTCCCCTGCCTCATCAAGGTCCCGGTCCTGCGTTTTCTTTCCGGGAGCGAGACGAAAGAGATACACAAGAAGGAACTGATCATCATGATCACCCCCCGGGTGGTTCAAAACCTCGAGGACGTGGATGCCGTGACGGAAGAATTCAAGAAGAAGGTGAAATCCGTCAAATTGCAGTTCGAGGAATACAGGGGGAAGCGGGACAAGAAGTAGGCCGCCTTCTCGGGGCTCCCTGGTATCATCGCTGAAAAAAAGAATCTAAATCAGAAGGACTTGAATGGGGGGAAGAAAACGCGCGAGCCCAGGTTATTCCGGTGGCGTTCGCCGTCCCCGTCCTTCTCCGTACGCCTCGATCCCGCTCTGCCGCCGGGCCGTTACAGCGATTTTTATCATCACTCTCGCCATCCCCTTTTTTCTCATGCCCGCCGCGCCGGCCGGGGCCGAGGAACCGGAAAAACACCCCGTCGCCGTTTTCGTTTCCCAGGAGATCCACCCCTATATCGCGGCCCTGGAAGGCCTCGCCGGGATGCTCGACGCCGATCCCGATGTATTTCTCGACACCTTTCACCTGGAGAAACTGTCCGCCGATGAGCAAAAGGCGCTTGTCGACCGGCTTTCCCGGAAAGAATACCGGGTCTATGTCGCCATCGGACCCCTGGCGGTGCGCTTCCTCTGGGAAGACCTGAGGCCGGAAACAGGGGCCAGGCTCTATTCCATGGTTCTCAACCCGGAAAAGATGATCCCCCCCGGTGAGGGGGCCTGCGGGGTTTCCCTGAACCTGCCCGTGGTCGAACAGCTTCGGGTCATCCGAAGCGTTCTTCCCGGTGTTGAAAAAATCGGCCTTCTCTACGACCCGGAAAACAACAGGGACTTCTACGACGAGACAAAGGCCTGGGACGATCCCGGCCTGTCCGTCGTCCCCGTCCCCGTCTCTTCCCGGAAGGACATCCCGGCGGTCCTGAAAGATCACTGGGGGAAAATCGACGCCCTGTGGCTCATCCCGGACCGGACCGTCACCACGGAAAGCCTCATCCGCTACATCCTCCGGGAAGCCATCTACAACCGCGTGCCCGGCATCGGTTACAACCGGTTCTTTTACGAAAGCGGGGCTGTTCTGTCCTTCATTTTCGACTACCGGGACATCGGGGCCCAATGTGGCGAGGAGGTTCTCCGTGTCCTCGCGGGCGACCCCTGTGACAGGCGCTCGCCTCTCTACCGGGTCTGGCTTAACGAGAAGGTGGCGAAAAGCATGGCCGTGTCCCTGGCGCCTCTTTCGGACATTCCTGTCGAGGTGGGCCCGTGAAAGTCCGTTTCGGGATTCATTTCCGGCTCCTGGCGGCGGGTTTCGCCATCATCGTCGTGACGACGCTGATCCTCGGAATCATGGGGGCCCGGATCTCACGGCAGTTCGTCCAGACCCGGTTTGACGACCGGATCGCCTTTCTCACCCAGCAGCTTGCCCTGAACGCCGAGCTGGGCATCCTCATCGATGACCGGGACATGCTGAAAAGGCTGGCCGTCAACCTCCTGTCGGAAAAGGACCTCGCCGCCGTTTCCATTTACGACCGTTCGGGCCAGGAACTGGCCGAGGCGTCCCGGGAGACGGCCGGATCGATTTTCTTCAAGGAGTACCCTGCCATCCTCCGGGAAACGGAAGAAGAGATCCGGGCCTTCGCCGAGCAGGTTCACGGCGTCCCCACGGGGGAGAACGTCATCGGCCGGGTCCGTGTCGCATACAGCACCCGGGGGGTCGACCAGCTCATCGTCACCCTGCGAAGCCGCTTCGTTCTTCTCTCCATCGCTCTCGTCGTTCTCGTCGGCGTCGTGTTTTATTTTCTTTCCCACTCCCTTGTCGCCCCGGTGACCGACCTGGCCGCCGCGGCCAGGCGGGTGGCCAAGGGAGACATGAAGTTCCGGGCCGATCCCGGGACACTCCCCGAAACACGGGAACTGGCCCTGGCTTTCAACACCATGCTCGATTCCCTGGAACAGAGCCGACGGGCCTTCGAAAAGGTCCAGGAGGAGATGATGCGCCGAAACACCCTGGCGGAGATGGGGAAATTTTCCCTCATGATCGCCCACGAGGTGAAGAATCCCCTTGGCGTCATCAAGACGTCCCTGGATCTCCTGAAAAAAGAGGAGGGGCTGGCGGAAAGTACGATGATCCTGTACATGGAAGAGGAGGTCCGGCGGATGAACCGCCTCATAGAAGACTTTCTTGCTTTCGCCCGGCCGTCGCGGCCCGTTTTCCGGGAGCTGGAAATAAACCATCTCCTTCGAGGGATCGTCGCGCGTTTTCAAATGCAGCACGTAAACGTCCCTCTCGACGTTTCTCTCACGTGCCTTAAAGAGGATTGTCTCATCGAGGGGGACCCCGACCTCCTGACGCGGGCGGTGGACAACATACTCAAGAACGCCTTCGAGGCGAACGGGGAGAAGGGACGCATCGCCGTCACCCTGGACAGGAACGGAGACCGGGTCGCCGTTGAAGTGAAGGACGAGGGCGCGGGCATTTCCGAAGACGCCCGGGAGAAGCTTTACGAGCCGTTTTTCACGACCAGGTCGAGAGGAACCGGTCTCGGTCTCGCCTACGTTCTCCAGGTTGTGGAAGCCCACGGCGGGTACCTGAGAGAAGGCAACCACCCCGAAGGCGGGGCGGTTTTCCGCATCGAACTATCCGCGGCCAGGCCGCCGCGGTCCGCCTGAGCGGGCGAAACGGCAGGCCGGGCGCGCTGACGCAGGTGAAACACACACGATGGCCCACATACTGATCATCGACGACGAAGAAAGGATGCGCCACCTTCTTTCCATCATGCTGGGAAGGCGGGGCTATCGGGTCTCCCAGGCCGCCGACGGGATGGAGGGGCTCGAGAAGATCAAGGCGGAACCTTTCGACATGGTCATCTCGGACATCAAGATGCCCCGCATGGACGGAATGGAGCTCCTGGAACGGATGACCGAGGAGAACCTGACCTGCCCCGTCGTCTTCATCACCGCCTTCGCCACCATCGACTCGGCCGTCGACGCCATGAGGCAGGGCGCGGTGGACTACGTCACGAAGCCTTTTGAGGAGGAACGAATCCTCCTCACCGTGGAGCGGACCCTCAACTTCTCCCGGATCCTGTCTGAGAACCGGGAGCTGAAGCAGGAACTTCGGAAGCGGGAAGGGGAGGAGGACATTGTCTTTTCTTCCCGAAAAATGAGCGATCTCATGAAACTCGCCTCCCGGGTCGCCGAGAGCGATTCGGCCGTTCTTGTCACGGGGGAGTCGGGAACGGGCAAGGAACTCATCGCCCGGTACATCCACCGCATGAGCCCCCGGGGAACACACCGCTTCGTGCCCGTGAACTGCGCCGCCATCTCCCCGAATCTCGTTGAATCGGAGCTTTTCGGTCACGAGAAAGGCTCATTCACCGGGGCCATCAAGCGGGTCATCGGGAAGTTCGAGTACGCCACGGGGGGGACCCTGTTCCTCGACGAGATAGGGGACCTCTCCCCGGACGCGCAGGCGAAGCTGCTTCGGGCCCTCCAGGAGCGCAAGGTCCAGCGGGTGGGAGGCAACGAGGAAATCCCCGTGGATGCCCGCTTCATCTGCGCGACGAACCAGAACCTCCAGGAACGGGTGGAAAAAGGTCTTTTCCGCCAGGATCTCTATTTCCGGATCAATGTCTTTCCCCTGCTGACGCCCCCGCTCCGGGAGAGAAAAGAGGACATTCCGACCCTGGCCCGCCATTTCCTGGGGCGGTTCGACCGGGGACGGGGCATCCAGCTCAGCGACGGGGCCGTCCGGGTTCTCATGGAATACCCCTGGCCGGGAAATGTCCGTGAGCTGGCCAACGTGATGGAACGGTCCGTCATCCTCGCCCACGACCGGGGAGCCATCACCTCGGAGACCCTGTCGTTCCTCAAGACGGCAACGGCCACCGCCAACGGCCGGGGCGCCTTCCGGCTGCCCCCGGAGGGGATCTCCCTGGAGGACCTGGAACTGGACGTGGTCCGCCAGGCGCTCGAGATGAGCGGGAACAACCAGACGGCGGCGGCAAAGCTCCTGGGCCTCACCCGGGCGAAGTTCCGGGTCCTTCTCAGGCAGTCCGTCGAACAGAACCGGGAGGAAGACACCGACCCATGAGACACGGGTGTTACATCATGATCGGGGGAGGGATGGAAGCCTTCAGAAAGGCATTGAAAATCCTCGTCTCGGTTCTGCTCCTGTGGGGCCTGGCGGCGGCCGTTCCCGGGCCGGCCGGGGGGGCGGAATCCCTGCCGGCGGAGGACGACACCCTCCTTCTTTTCGTGGGCGAGGACCTAGAAGTGCTCTCCATTGCCTCGAAACGCCAGGAGAGCGCCTGGCAGGCGCCGGCGGTGGCTCACGTCCTGACCCGGGAGGACCTGGACACCCTGGGAGCGCGGACCCTGAGCGAAGCCCTTGACACCGTTCCCGGTTTTTACATGGCGCAGAAGGAATGGGGAACCCAGCCCTACCTGAGAGGAATCCCCGACTCGGTTCTCTTCCTCTATGACACGGTTCCTCTCGGATCGGATGTCTCCAAGTTTCTTCACCCCCTGGACCGGGAACTTTCCCTGGCGCCGGTGAAGCGGGTGGAGATCATCCGGGGGCCGGGATCGGTCCTCTGGGGACCTGACGCCTTCGCTGGCATCGTCAACGTCGTTCCCATGACGGGCAAGGATTTCGAAGGCGTCGAGACGGGTGTCTCTTACGAGGGGCCGGGGAACCAGAAGGGCGTCTACCTCAACATGGGCCACGACGAAGGCCCCTGGGACGCTTTCCTGTCCATGAGCGCCTGGAAAGGTACGGAGGATGACACGGCCTGCAACGTGGTCCGGTTCTGGGGAGAAAGGACGATCCCCGTCCCGCCGGCCGCCCGGTTCGGCGACACGGTGCCCGGCGATTCCCGCTACTTCGAGGCGTCCGGGCGCGTCCAGTTCCGGGACTGGCTCGCCGTTTCCTTCCTCATGTCCGACTACGAACGGCCATACGCCATGTCCACGCCGGAGAAGGACCTCACCTGGCGGGAAAGCAGGAGCGCCCCTTTCGGGTTCCTGAAGTTGGAAGCGAAAAAAGAACTTTCCCATGATTCCAGCCTTCGCTTTGAGGGCTTTTTCAGCGTCATCCGGCCGGAATACGAGATTATCGACGAGACCCTGGACCAGAAGGAGGAGGTCACCTACGGGGAGGTCGTTTATGACCGCTCCTTCTTTTCCGGCAAGGGGCTCTTCACCGGCGGGGCTTCCTACCGGGAGAAATCGGTCAGGGACGCACCCATCTGGGACAGCTATTTTCCCGATTACCTGGACCCGGCGAATCTCTTCTTCCTTCCCCGGGTCACCGAGGAAGACTACCGGACGCGCCTCCGTTCCCTTTTCGGACAATACACGCACAAGGTGGGGAACTTCGATTTTCTCGTCGGTGTCCGGGGAGACGAGCACGATGAATATGCCGATCACGTGAGCTTCAACACCGGCGTCGTCTGGTCCGTCTCCTCCCAGTGGGCCTGGAAGCTCCTTTACGGCACGGCCTACCGGACGCCTTACGCCCGGCAGCTTCTCGATGGCGAGGAACCGGACCTGGAGAAGATCGAGACGGTGAGCACCCAGGTGTCCTGGAAACCCTCGAAAAAGGCCGCGGTGAGCGCCTGCGGCTTCTACAGCCGGATCGACAATCATCTCATGGAAGATCCTTACGCCGGGCTTTCCAACCCCAATCATCAGGAGATCCTGGGGCTCGAGCTGGAAGGGCGCTATTCGCCCATCGACAGCATCGATCTTTCCGGGAACGTGACCCTCCTTAACAACAAGGGCCCCGACGAGATCTACCACTACAACGACTACACATACTGGGACGGCGAGAAGTGGGTGAAGCACTACGTTGACATCCAGTACCCCTACAACAAGGGCCCCCACACGATGATGAACCTCATGGGAACGTGGAAACCCCTGGACTGGGTCCAGACCTCCCTGAGGCTCCGGTATTTCTCCTCCCGGGACCTCATCTATCCCCGGGTTAAGACGTCCGAGCCCAGTTCCGATGTCTGGCTCATCGACGCGAGCGCCCGGTTCAAGGACATTTTCCGCAAGGGCCTCGAACTGGATCTCTCGGTCAGGAACCTTGCCAACCGGAAGTACGAGACCCCCGGCACTTACAGCACCATCGACGGGGACCCCATCTCGGCCTTGGTGACCCTCCGGTACCGCTGGTGAGGCCGTGAAGATTCTGGCCATCGTTCCCGCTTACAACGAGGAGGAGACCGTCGGGACGGTCATTCTTTCCCTCAAAGAGCGGTTACCTGTTCTCGATGTTCTCGTTATCAACGACGGCTCCACCGACAGGACCTCGGAAAAAGCCGCCGAGACAAAAAAAGCGCTGGTCGTCGATCTTCCTTGCAACCTGGGCATCGGCGGCGCCGTCCAGACGGGATTTCTCTACGCCGTGAAAGAGGGCTATGAGGCCGCCTTTCAGTTCGACGGCGACGGCCAGCACCTGGCCTCCGAAGTGGACAAGATCCTGGCCCCGATCATCGCAGGAGAGGCCGACGTGGTCATCGGGTCCCGCTTTCTCCAGGGGAACGAAGGCTTCCGGTCGACTTTCACCCGCCGGGCGGGTATCAGGCTTTTCCAATGGGTGAATTCCCTGCTCACAGGACAGCGGATCACCGACAACACATCGGGATTCCGGGCCTACAACAGGAAGGCCCTCACCTTCCTGTCCCGGTATTACCCTTCCGACTACCCCGAGCCGGAGGCGGTCATCCTCCTGGGCCGGAACGGTTTCCGGCTGAAGGAGGTTCCTGTCGAGATGCAGGAAAGAACCAGCGGGCGGTCCTCCATCACGGCTTTCCGTTCCCTCTACTACATGGTCAAGGTGCTTCTCGCCATCTTCGTGACGGCGATGAGGCCCGGTCGAACCCCCTGACGCCCCGTTCCTCCGTGTTACCGGATATTCAGTCATGGCCGCATATCCTTTTCGTCGTATGGGATAAAAAAGCATGGATCAAATCAGAGGACTGGAAAAAAACGGCTAATGACCATGAAAGATTTCAATCCGCACACCATTCAGTTCATCTCCATCCTCTTCAGCTTGGCGTTCCTCATCTTCATGATCTATCTCATACGGATCAGGAAGCTGAAGGAAGAGTATG
>Ga0209605_1004834_pt1 | contig 10773 bp, 10 predicted proteins | sample AD_UKC035_MetaG_FD_184408 | JGI IMG/M metagenome (GOLD analysis project Ga0209605, IMG submission 184408) | Active sludge microbial communities of municipal wastewater-treating anaerobic digesters from USA - AD_UKC035_MetaG (SPAdes) (version 2) | ecosystem: Engineered > Bioreactor > Anaerobic >...
CGCCAGTTCCTTGCCGACCGTGGTCTTGCCGGCGCCCATCATGCCGATCAGTATCAGACAGCTCACGCGTGACTCGCCGGAAATCCAGATGAAAAAGGGCGGGCATCCATGCCGGATGCCCGCCCCGCGGATTGTATCAGCAGAAGCGCCGGACTCAGCGCAGCGTGAGCGCGTCGGAGACGATGCGCGGGGTGATGAAGATCAGAAGCTCACGCCTCTCACCCCGCCGAGCTTGGCTCTTGAAGAGATTCCCAACTACTGGGATATCCCCTAAGAATGGCACCTGCGTTTCGCTGCTGATTTCGTCCTCTTCAAAAACACCACCGATTACAACAGTACCGCCATTCTCAACCAAAACCTCAGATTTTGCTTCGCGAGATTCGATGGCCGGAATTCCATCAACAACGCGCGAAAAATCCGCACGATCTTTCATAATATTGACGGACAGCTGTACATTCCCATCAGGAGTGATAGATGGCGTCACAGTCAACTTCAGCGAAGCATCGATTTCTTTAACACTAGTCTCATTATCTGTCGAGACCCTTACATTAATCTTATCGCCCTGCCTGATCATTGCCTCAACTAAGTTCGCAGTCAGAATCCTCGGGCTAGAAACAACTCGCCCACGCCCCGCACTCTCAAGTGCGCTCAACTCAAGGTTCAAAAAACGGGTTGCAGCGTTATTCCAAAGGACCATCGAGATTAAGCCGGGGTTTCCGTATGTAGGATTCGCCGGCAAATCAACGTTTGTACTTCGCGGGCTACCGACCGGGGCACCTACGATAAGTCCTGCCATTGCATTTGTTGCATCAAGCCCTGCCCCATATGTCCCTCTGCGAACAGGACTGCCGTCTGCCGTATAACCAACGATTCGCCCACTCGTACCACCAACTCCCAACCGAACACCTAAGTCGCGAGCAAAATCGGTTCTCGCCTCGACAATTCTCGCCTCAATCAGGACCTGCCTTGGCCGCTCATCAACCTCTTTTATAAGCCTTTGAATCGCAGGCAGTCGGCTCGGAACATCTGTCACAAACAGCCTGTTGCTGCGCTCATCCACCACTACGCTGCCGCGCTTGGACAGCATGGTCTGGTCCTTGGCCTTGAGGAAATCGAAGATCTCCTTGGCCTTGTGGTAGTTGATCTGGAAGCTCTCGGTCTGCAAGGGCTCGAGGTCGCTGATCTGCGCCTTGGCCTCGAGCTGCAGCTTCTCGCGCGCGGCAAGTTCGTCACCCGGGGCGATCCAGATCACGTTGCCGTTCTTGCGCATGTCCAGGCCCTTGGCCTGCAGGATGATGTCGAGCGCCTGATCCCAGGGCACGTCCTTCAGGCGCAGGGTCAGGTTGCCCTGCACCGAGTCGGAAGTGATGATGTTGAAGTCGGTGAAGTCGGCGATGACCTGCAGCACCGAGCGCACGTCCACGTTCTGGAAGTTGAGCGAGAGCTTCTCGCCCTTGTAGTCGCTGCGCCCGCCGCCGAGCTTGGTCGGATCCTCGGCGACGCGCCGCACCTCGAGCACGAAGCGGTTGTCGCTCTGGTAGGCGTTGTGCTCCCACAAGCCGTTGGGCGTCACGGTCAGGCGTACGCGATCGCCCACCTGCTGGGCGGTCATCGAGGTGACCGGGGTGGCGAAGTCGGTGACGTCGGAGCGCCGGCGCAAATGTTCGGGCAGCGCGGTCTGCAGGAAGTCGATGACGAGGTTGCCGCCCTGCTGGCGAATGTCGATGCCGGTGTCCGGACTGGACAGGTCGACGACCACGCGCCCCTCGCCGGCGGTACCGCGGCGGAAGTTGATGTCGCGCACCGCCAGGCCACCCGCTGCGGCCGCTGCGGCGCGCGGCTCGGCGAAGTTGGCCGCGGCTTCGCTCACCACCGAACCCTGCGCCGCGCGCGCTGCGGCCGGCGACAGCGCGATGATGAGGTCGCGGCCCTGCACGCGCGCCTCATAGGGGCTCATGCGGGTGAGGTTGAGCACCAGGCGGGTGCGATCGCCCGCCTGGACGATGTTGGCGCTGCGCAGGTCGCCCTGGTCGATGGCCTGGACGTTGCGCCCGAGGGCGTTGGCAGTACCCGGGAAATCGAAGGCGATGCGCGCCGGGTTGGCCACGCTGAAGCTCGGCGGCGGGCTCGCGAGCGGTTCGCGCAAGGTCAGGCGCACATAGATGGCGCCGCCCTGCTCGGCGACCTCCAGCCCCTCGATCTGATTGCTGAAGCTCTGCGTCTGCGATGCGTCCTGGGCCAGCACGGCGGGCGCAGGCGCCAGGCCTGCGAAAGCGGCTGCGATCAGCAGCACTCCGATGCGGTGTCTCATTTTCCGGCCTCTCCGCGCTCCTGCAGTTTCAGGTCGCTGACTTTTTCCACCCAGTCGCCATAGACATCCTCGACCAGTTCGCGCAGCTTGATCTCGTTCTCGGTGATCTGCGTGATCACGCCGAAATTCTGTCCCATGTAGTTCCCGACCTTCACCTGATGCAGCACCGTCCCCGCCTTGATCAACGCGTGGGTGTTGTTTCCCTGCATCAGCACGCCCACCATCTGCAGTGATTCGAGCGGGAAGGCCTCGAGCGGCTCGCGCCGGCGGTCCAGGTCGGGACGAAGGGCGCTGGCCGAGGCGCGCCGCTCGGGCTCCATGCGCCCGATACGAAAGGGATCGTCGCCCTGCGTGCCGGCATAGGCCACCACCGGCACCTGGCGAAGCTCGGGAAGCGGTCGGACCGCCCCCCGCATGGTCTTCGCCTGCTCGTCCATCCAGGTCTTCAGGTCGTCCTGGCTGCCCCCCGTGCATCCGGCGAGCAGCACACAGGCGCCGATCATCGCGGCCCTGTTCATCATTTCTTCCCCTGCTTCGCGGCCTGGGCCGCCTGCGCCGCCTTGCGCTGCTGGGCGAGCTCTTCCTCGTCGAGGTAGCGATATGTCACTGCCTTGGCCTGCAGCTTGAGCCGCCCGTCCTTGTCCGCATCGATGCCGACATCGTTGAGGGTCACCATGCGTGGCATGCTGGCGAGGTCGGCGACGAACTCGCCGAGGTCGTGATAGACGCCGGTCACGCGCACGTCGATCGGCATCTCGGCGTAGAACTCCTTGATGACGTCGGTGCCCGGCTTGAACAGCTCGAACTGAAGCCCGCGGCCGAGGCCGGCCTGGTTGATGTCGGAGAGCAGGGAGTCCATTTCGGCACGATTGGGCAGTTGCTTGAGCAGCGCACCGAATTGCCGGTCGATCTCGGCAAGCTGGCGGCGGTGCTCCTCGAGATTCACCGCCTGGCGCTTCTTGACGACCCAGCTCTCGCGCAACTGCACCTCTTCAGCCTCGCGCGCCTCCAGGGTCTTGACCTGATCCTGCCAGTCGAACCACCAGAATCCGGCTACCGTGAGCACCAGCAACAGGACCGCGACCACGATGCGCGGAGCGGTCGGCCACATGCCCGGATCCTGCGGATCGAGCCCCTTGAAGTCTTCCGCGAGGCGGCGGAAATCGATGCCTTCGCGCAATGCGGCGAGATCCAATCTCATTTCTGCGCCCCCTTCGCGACCGCCTTCGGCGCGCTTGCGGCCGCCTCGGGCTCAGCCTCGACCGGCGGCCGGATGGCGATATCGAGGGTGAACTCGCTCAAGCGGCGATTGTCCTGCGTGACCGCCTTGGCCTCGATCAGCCTCGGCTGCTCGAGGAAGGCCGAGGCTTCGACGTTGCGCATGAAATGCGACACGCGCGCATTGGACTGCGCCAGCCCGACCACCCTGACCTGGCGCCCCGTCTGCTTGGTCGACTTGAGGTACACCCCGTCGGGCAGGCGCTGGGCGAGCTCGTTGAACAGATGAACGGTCTCCGCGCGCGTCCCCTGCAGCGACTCGATGACCTGCTTGCGCGCCAGCATCGCGTCGATCTGTTCGCGCAGGCGGCGAATCTCGGCGATGTCGCGGTCGACACGGGCGATCTCTTGCTTGAGGAAAGCGTTGCGCGCCTCCTGCCGTTCGATATGCCCGGCATAGATCATGTGTACGCCGAAGCCGATCAGGGCACCCAACAGCACCATGCCCGCGGCCAGCGCGTAGAACTGCTGGCGGCGCTGACGGCGCTTGGCGATCCGATGCGGAAGCAGGTTGATGCGGATCATGCGTCGAACCTCCGCAGCGCCAGGCCGCAGGCGACCATCAGCGCGGGCGCATCGGCGAGCAGCGCCTTCGGCCTCACCTTGCCGCTCAGGGTCATGCCGGCGAAGGGGTTGGCGATGAGGGTGTCGACCTGGGTGCGCGCCGCGACCACGTCGCCAAGCCCCGGCAACACGGAACAGCCACCGGCTAGCACGACGTGGTCCACCTGGTTGAACGGCGTCGAGGTGAAGAAGAACTGCAGCGCACGCGAGACCTCGAGCGCGAGGCTGTCCATGAAGGGGCGCATCAGGTCGCGCGGATAGCTGTCGGGCAGCGAGCCCGCACGCTTGGCAGACTCGGCTTCTTCGAAGCTCATGCCGTACTGGCGCGCGATGTCCTGGGTGAGCTGACTGCCGCCGAAGGCCTGCTCGCGCGAGTAGATGGAATGACCGTTGCGGAACATGGTCACGTTCATCACCGAGGCGCCGATGTCGACCAGCGCGATGACCTGATCGGCGCCACCCCGCGGCAGCTGGCGGCAGACCAGCTCGAGCGCGGACTCGGTGGCGAGCGACTCGACATCGACGATCACCGCCTTGAGCCCGGCCGCCTCGGCCACCGCGACGCGGTCCTCGACCTTGTCCTTGCGCGAGGCGGCAATCAGCACCTCGACGTCACCCGGGCTGCCGGGCGCGGGGCCGATGCGCTGGAAGTCGAGGTTGACCTCCTCGAGCGCAAAGGGAATGTACTGGTTGGCTTCGGCCTCGACCGCGAACTCCATCTCGGTCTCGCGCAGACCGTCGGGGAGGATGATCTTCTTGGTGATGACCGACGAGGACGGCAGCGCGAGCGCCACGTTGCGCACCCCCGTGCCGAAGCGCCGCAACGCGCGCCGCACCGATTCGCTCACCGCGTCGAGGTTGGCGATGTTGCCGTCGACCACCGCATCGCGCGGCAAGGTCTCGACCGCATAGCGCTCCACTTTGTAAGCGTCCTTTTCCCCGCCCGATAGCTCGACGAGCTTCACGGATGAAGACGAGATGTCGAGCCCGACGAGCTGGCGCGCCGAGGGGCTTAAAAAGGGGAGGTCGATCACAAAGAAAACCCTTGAATTTCTTTATGTTACGCGCTGTTTTTCAACAGGGCTCTAGCATGCTAGCAACAAGCCATTGGGGTGTAAAGCAAACCCCGTCACGGTTGACATGCACTTACGGTCGGGCACGAGAGCCGGGCGGGCGCATCCCGTATAATGCCGCTCCGCTCGAAACCATCCTGGATTGCCCATGCGCTGGGTCCTGTATCCGATCGCAGCGCTGTTCGCGCTGGCCATTCTCGGCATCGCCACGCTCGCGGCGATGGCCTTCTTCGCCTGGCCCAAGCTGCCTGCGCTCGACACGCTCACCGACTACCGTCCGCGCGTTCCGCTCCGAGTATATACGGCCGATGGCCACCTCATCGGCGAGTTCGGCGAGGAGCGCCGTGACGTGGTTCGCATCGCCGAGGTTCCCTCCCACCTCAAGCACGCCATCCTCGCCGCCGAGGACGAGCGCTTCTACGAGCACCGCGGCATCGACCCGTTCGGCCTGGCGCGCGCGGCGCTCGCGAACCTTTCGTCCGGCGGCCGCGGCCAGGGCGCCTCGACGATCACCATGCAGGTCGCGCGCAACTTCTTCCTCTCGCGCGAGAAGACCTACAACCGCAAGCTCTACGAGATCCTGCTCGCCCTCAAGATCGAGCAGAACCTGTCCAAGGACCAGATCCTCGAGCTCTACATCAACCAGATCTTCCTCGGCCAGCGCGCCTACGGCTTCGCCGCCGCAGCACGTGCCTACTACGGCAAGACGCTCGACGAGCTCACCCTGCCCGAGGCGGCGATGCTCGCCGGCCTGCCCAAGGCACCCTCCGCCTTCAACCCGATCGTGAACCCGGCGCGCGCCGCGGTGCGCCAGCAGTACGTGCTGCGCCGCATGCTCGAGGCCGGCTTCATCGCCCCGCAGCAGTACGAGGAGGCGCTCGCCTTCGCCACCCCGAAGCAGAGCCAGCGCGACATCGCCGCCGCCCGCCGCGTTCCCGACATCGTCGTGCCCGGCGACTACGTCGCCGAGATGGCACGCCAGATCGCGGTGGAGCAGTTCGGCGAGCAGGCCTACGAGCTCGGCCTGCGCATCGTCACCACGGTGACGCGCAAGGATCAGGAAGCGGCCTATGCGGCGCTGCGCCGCGGCGTGCTCGACTACGACCGCCGCCACGGCTACCGCGGCCCGGAGGCCTTCGTCGACCTGCCCTCCGGCCAGGTCGCGGGCGAACGACTCGACGAGGCGCTCGGCGAATTCAGCGACCACGACGACCTCCTTACCGCGCTGGTGCTCAAGGCCGGCCCGAAGGAGGTGCTCGTCTATCGGCGCGGCCAGGAGATCCGCATCACCGGCAAGGGCCTGTCCTTCGTCGCACCGATGCTGTCGGAGAAGGCGCCGCAGGCGCGGCGCGTGCGCCGCGGTGCGATCGTGCGCGTACGCAACACGGGCAAGGACGCCTGGGAGCTGACGCAGCTGCCCGAGGTGCAGGCGGCGCTGCTGGCGATCGACTCGCGCAGCGGTGCGGTGCGCGCGCTGATCGGCGGCTTCGACTTCAACCGCAACAAGTTCAACCACGTGACCCAGGCGGTACGCCAGCCCGGGTCAAGCTTCAAGCCCTTCATTTTCTCCGCCGCCCTCGACCGCGAGTTCGGCCCGGGCAGCGTGCTCGAGGACAACCCGCTCTACTACCCGGCCGGCGTCACCGGCAGCAAGGCCTGGGAGCCCAAGAACTACGACGGGCGCTACTCCGGCCCGATGACGCTGCGCGACGGCCTGGCGCGCTCGAAGAACATGGTGTCGATCCGCCTGCTGGAGAAGATCACCCCCGAGTACGCGCGCGACTATCTCGCCCGCTTCGGCTTCGACCCCGCGCAGAACCCGCCCTACCTCACCATGGCGCTCGGCGCGGGCGCCGCCACGCCGTGGCAGATGGCGGCCGGCTATGCGGTGTTCGCCAACGGTGGCTACCGCGTCGAGCCCTTCGTCATCAAGGAGATGTACGACGGCAGCGGTCGCCTGATCGCGCGCACCGACCCGCCGGTCGCCGGCCAGAGCGCACCGCGGGTGATCGACGCGCGCAACGCCTGGCTGATGGATTCGATGATGCGCGACGTGGTGCAGCGCGGCACCGCCACGCGCGCGCGCAGCCTCAAGCGCGAGGATCTCGCCGGCAAGACGGGCACCACCAACGATTACGTCGACGCCTGGTTCTGCGGCTACCACCCCGACCTCGTCGCGGTGAGCTGGGTCGGCCACAGCCAGCCGCGCAACCTCGGCAAGGGCGAGACCGGCGGCGCCGCGGCGCTACCGATCTGGATCAACTACATGGCGTCCGCGCTCGAAGGCACGCCGCAGGTGGAGCTGCCGCGTCCCGACGGCCTGCGCCAGGTTCAGAACGGCCTCGGCACCCAGCAGGACTGGCAGTACGCCGAGTACGCCCCGCCCACGCCGCCGCCGGTTCCGGACTGGCTGCGCGAGATGTTCGCCGGCGACAGCGCGCCGGCGATGGAGGCCGAGGCCGAGGCGATCCCGCCCGGCCCCGCCCCGCTCATCCTGCCGCCGCCCGGCCCCGCGCGCGCGCAAGCCCCCGCCCCGGTCGAGGAGCGCCGCCCCACGCCGATCCGGCCGTAAAGAAAGCTTCGCGGCTTCCGCCGCTCCTACAAAAGCGCCAGCGCCTTGTAGGAGCGCCGGCAGGCGCGGAGGCGGCGATGGGATTCCGCGCACGCGTCGATTGTGAAGTCGCCGTGTGCGCAGCTGCCGCAGCTCCTACAGGAGGCTGGACGCGCGGTGGTTTTGTAGGAGCGCCGGCAGGCGCGAAAGCGGACGGCAAGACCCGCCACCCTCAATCGCGCCGCACCAGCCTCACCGCCTCGCCCGACTGCTCGCCCACCAGCGCGGCGAGCATCGCCCACAGCTCGCGTCCATCGCGGGTGTTGACCCAGACTCCGTCCTGCGGACGGAAGTGGAAGCCGCCCGACTTCGCCGCCACCCAGATCTCGCGCGCCGCCGTATGGCGGTTGATGATCATCTTGCTGCCGTTGTCGAACTCGATCTCGAGGATGCCGCCCGGCTTGGGCTCGACGTCGAGCTCCGCGCCACAGTCCTCCAGGGCGGTCTCGATGCGCGCCAGCTCGGCCTCGGCGAGCGCATTGAACGCAGACTCTTCCATGCTGATTCCTTCTGTTAGCATTCCGGTTTTTTGCGAAGAACGGCGATGCGAGCCATGAAGCGAGCCACGATGCGAGCCCGACTCCCCGCGATCGCCCTTGCCAGCGCGCTGCTGTCCGCCTGCGGCATCAAGGGCCCGCTCTACCTGCCGGCACCCGGCACCACCACGTCGCCCCCGGCGGGCGCCGATCATAGCAAACCCGTCGTGCCGAAGGATCTGATCAAGGAATCGCCCCTCGAATGAACGCCCCCGCCGCCCGCTGGCCCGCCCCCACCCTGTCCGCGCGCGACGGCGCGCTCTGGCTCGAGGACTTGCCGCTCGCCGAGATCGCCGCGCGCTTCGGCACGCCCACCTATGTATACTCGCGCGCCGCGCTCGAAGCCGCCTTCACGGCCTGGAAGGATGCGCTCGCCGGACGCCCGGCGCTGGTGTGCTACGCGGTCAAGGCCAACTCCAACCTCGGCATCCTGTCGGTGTTCGCGCGCCTGGGCGCGGGCTTCGACATCGTCTCGGGCGGCGAGCTCGCGCGCGTGCTGGCCGCCGGCGGGCGTGCCGACAAGGTCGTGTTCTCGGGCGTCGGCAAGACGCGCGCCGAGATGCGCCAGGCGCTGCAGGCGGGCATCCGCTGCTTCAACGTCGAGTCTGCGGCGGAGCTCGAGCACCTCGACGCGGTTGCGGGCGAACTCGGCGTGAGTGCGCCGGTATCGCTGCGGGTGAATCCGGACGTCGACCCCAAGACCCACCCCTACATTTCCACCGGCCTCAAGGGCAACAAGTTCGGTGTCGCCTTCGCCGAGGCCCCTGCGATTTACCGCCGCGCCGCGGCGCTGCGCAACCTGCGCATCACCGGCGTCGCCTGCCACATCGGCTCGCAGCTGCTCGACCGCGCGCCGATCGCCGAAGCCGCGTACAAGGTGCGCGACCTGGTCGAGCGCCTCGCCGCCGACGGCATCGCGCTGGAACACATCGACCTGGGCGGCGGGCTGGGCATCCGCTATCGCGACGAGACCCCGCCGCCGGTCGCGGACTACCTCGCGCCGCTGCTGGAGGTCTTCGCCGGCCGCGAGGAGGAGCTCTGCTTCGAGCCCGGCCGCTCCCTGGTCGGTAACGCCGGCCTGCTGCTGACCCGCATCGAGTACCTCAAGCCGGGCGAGACCAAGAACTTCGCGATCGTCGATGCCGCCATGAACGACCTCGCCCGTCCGGCGCTCTACGACGCCTGGCACGATGTGGTCGAGGTCGCCCCGCGCACGCTCGCCCCCACCACCTACGACGTCGTCGGGCCGATCTGCGAGAGCGGCGACTTCCTCGCGCGCGAGCGCGACCTGGCAGTGACCGAGGGCGACCTGCTCGCGATCCTGTCGGCGGGCGCCTACGGCATGACGATGGCCTCGAACTACAACACCCGACCGCGCGCCGCAGAGATCCTGGTCGATGGCGCGAACGCGCAGGTGGTGCGCGAACGCGAGACGGTGGAAGAGCTGTTCGCGCGCGAGCGCGTGGCGGAGTGAACGAAGACCAGGGCGGCGGGCGCCTGGCGGGCCGAGGCGGCGGGATTAGCCCGCAGAATTAGCCCGTGGGTCGAGGCGGTGGGTCGAGCCTACTGGCGCAGCCCCCCGCGATCGGCCCTCTGCCGGACCTTGCGAATCCGCCCCGCGTGCGGAGCCGGCCTCAGGCGCTCGCCTGTGGCTGCGGCGGCCGCACGCCCGCGTCGAACTCCTCGTTGAGCGCGCGTCCGAAGGCCTTCCAGGCCGGGCCGCCATGGGTCTCGAAGCCGATCTCGGCGCTCTGGCGCATGTTCTGCAGCATCAGCTCGGAGAGGGCGAAGAGCTCGCCGGTGAGCTTGTCCTGGCGCTGCGGGCTGCGCAGCAGCTTCATCATGCAGGTGGGCGTGCAGCTCAGTGCCCGACGCGCAAGGTCGCGCATGCGCGTCGGGTCGTCCCAGTCGATGCCGATCGCGATCCCGCGCTTGAGGATCTCGCGCTCCAGCTCGTCCGCGGTGCGCGAGTAGTGTCCGAATCCGCTCATCTTTCCGTCGTTGCCCGCCGCGCGACTGTCGCTGCGCCGCGGGTGTACCGCTCCGTATAGAATCCGCCGCGCGGCTGCGCCGGCGAAGCGCGCATTCTAGCGCCTCGCCGACAGGCGCTCGATCAGGATCCCTGACATGCTCATGAAGAATCTTTCCCTCTGCGTGATCTTCATCACCGGCCTGCTGCTGGTCGCGCCCGCCCATGCCGACAGCAACGCCCTGCCGCCGGGAGTGCGCCTGGCGCTCGACAACGCGCGCATCCCGGTGGAGACGGTGGCGGCCTGGAGCCAGCCGGTGGACCGCCCCGCGCCGACGCTCGCGATCAACGCCGGCGCGGCAATGAACCCGGCCTCGGTGATGAAGCTCGTCACCGCCTTCGCCGCGCTCGAGCGCCTGGGCCCCGCCCAC
>Ga0209605_1004840_pt1 | contig 10764 bp, 28 predicted proteins | sample AD_UKC035_MetaG_FD_184408 | JGI IMG/M metagenome (GOLD analysis project Ga0209605, IMG submission 184408) | Active sludge microbial communities of municipal wastewater-treating anaerobic digesters from USA - AD_UKC035_MetaG (SPAdes) (version 2) | ecosystem: Engineered > Bioreactor > Anaerobic >...
TAATTGTTTTGCCGCCAAGTGACCTGGGATTTTTTTTAAAATTATATTCATTTTATTTCTCCTTATGATTGTTTGTGTTTGATTATAATTCTTTGGAATGGATAAGTTGACCCATATTTTAAATCTTTGTTATCGTTTCCTATTCTAAATCTTATTATTTCAAATTGATTCGGGTTATGTTTGCATAAAAAACTTATAGGAACCCCCATGTGGCCATCATAGTCAATTGGTATGTTTTTAGTTTGACTTACCTCAATTGCGTCGTAATTATCATATTTTGGGTAGTCTAATTCATTATATTTTTTATATAATATAATTTTTTCATGTCTTTTTTTAATATCAATGTTAGTTACCCAAATTATATTGCCAAATGCCTTTGTTGTTTTATCTGGTTGTGTAAAAATTTTTGGGGTAGTATATCCTATCCATATTTTATTATTTTTTATATATGGGAATATATTTTGGTATGTTATAGAATTTAAAGGCGCTATTATTAAAAACTTTTTTCCACTGTTGACCATGAGTGGTATATATTCTTTCATTAATGAGAATGGTGGATTAGTAACAACAATGTCACATTGATTTAATATCTCAATACATTCTTCACTTCTAAAATCCCCATTTTGTTTTAATGGTGTTTTTATAATGTCTAATTTATCAATAACCCCGTCATTATTAATATCACCTGATATTTCAAGTTTATATGATGGTTTGTCTTTTTCATAATGAGTCGAGATTAATTTTTTAATGCCTAATTTTACAAAATTAAGTTCAAAGTATTTCCAAAAGTTGCTTTCTTCGGGGTCATTGCAATTACAGAATACAATTTTATTTTTAAAGTGATCGCTATAATGTTTTAATTCTTTTTCAATATCTGTAAGTTGTGTATAAAATTCATCATTCTTTACTTTCTGAGCTTTACATAAATTTTTATTTCCCATTTTTATCTCCTTGCTATATTATCTCCAAATCCATAATTAGGGTATTGTTGTATATTATGTATATACGCTATTGGCGTTGCATGTACATATTCTGGTAATTCATATGTTTGTTTTTTAGTTAGGCAGCAAATATCAACACGGTTGCGCCTTATAGCAGACCCCGTGTCACATGCTACAAATATTACATTTGGAAATTCTTTAATTGTTAATATTGTTCCTGACTTTATTATCCTTGGGTCTGTTGCTATTGATACATAGCTACCGAACATATAATCTTGTAGAGGGCGTAACTTATTACCAAACCTATCTTTAGTTCCACCCTCTATTGCTCTCTCTGCCGCCGTCATTTTGCCACTAATATAGTAACCAGTGGCTCTTAGTTTTATTTCCTGTGTTTGTTTTGCCTCTACAAATGTACTCCATATTAGTGTCAAAGCGAGGGCTAATACGAGTTTCTTCATTATAACCACCTTTCAATATTTATTAGGTGGCCTATTATAACATAGATTATTGATTTTGTCAAATTGACCATTTCAATGCATTTCAAATATAACTGATGACCCAGGTAATGCTTCAAAACAAAACCCACATTCAGAACAATTACCTTGGCATTTAAATCCTTGATATTTATGTAAGTCTTGTTTATTAACTGACCTTGCTATTGATATATTCTGTTGTGTATGGTATTTTTGATCTTCCCATAGACTAAAGAATATATGTAAATTTTTGGGTATTTTAGCGAAACAATTATATGTAGAAACTATATCGTACATTTTAGTAAAACACAAGAATTTAGTCTTAGGGTATTCTTCTGCTATTTGAACCATATCATTAAAATATTCTTGATTCAATATGTCGCCAGATACATGCCATCTAAAATATTTAGGTTTCTTTTTGCTAAGATATTCTTTAATGTCTTCAAAGTATTTATAATGATTTTTAGTTACTAATTTATAGTTATTATCATATGCTGCTTTAGTTTGCGGATATTGTAAATATGCTTTTTTAGCATAGCATTTTTTTGCACATAGGTTACAGTTACCGCATGATTTAATTGGCGACAATGATACACTTGGTATTTTGCCCATTTTAGTATTGCCCATTGATATTTTTACTTTCATTTAGTTATTCTCCTTTTAATATCTTTTTAATTTCATTTAACTGATTAGATTCTTTATATAATTCATCAATGCTATGGTTATCAAATTTATACTTATTGCCAGCAGATATATTGAATATCTCTCTTTTATCTAAGTCAATAACTAAACACTTAATATCTCTGCTATCTTTAATTGTTATTTTATTGTTGCTATATTCAAATGTATCAGGCTTAAGTGGGGAATTTGATATTACTTCTTCTTTAGTTATGCCGTTGCTTCTGTTGTCAAGATATGGTTTCTTCCCTCTTCCTGGCGCTTCAAAATCTCGCCCAACTACATTATAATACCAAAGTCTTAGTCCAACTAATGTTTGAGACATCCCTGTTCCTGGTTTTAATTTGTTCCTCGTGTATAGTGAGTGGTAATATCTTAGTTTAGAGTATTTCTTACAAAAATCACACATTGTTTCTGCCGTATTTCCCATTTCAGTGCATTTGCAATATTTATGATATTCGTGTCCAGATTTAAACATATTATTTCTCCTTCTCTATATTTAATTCAAATAATAAACTTAATAGCTCTTGGCTTTTTTCTTTAATCTCGTCTAGCTTGTTTGTTATATTTGTTTTGCCATTGTTAAATATAATATATTCGCCATAACTATCAGTTCTTGCTCCAAAATATTCTTTTCTAATATCTATGGCAGCATTAAGTATATCTTCAGCGTATTGTTCAGGTGTTGCTTTTTTAGTCATTGTTATTTTCCTTTATTACGATGATAATAATATTATTTTATATTCACAATTAGGACATTTTATAAATGCGTCATATTGAAAAACATCAACAATAAATTTATTGCCTTTGCAGAATTTACACTCAAAGAAATCGTTCTTTATTTCTAAAAAATCTGCTCTATCAATGAATCCATATTTTATGTTTTCAATAATAGATTTAGATTCTATGGAATCATGAGCAAATATCCAATAAGGAATGTATTGTTTACGGATGCTAAGTCCATCTGATACGTCTATTTCTTTATCGAATTGATTGTATATTTTTAATATCTTTTTAATAGGCCAATCAAATACAGTATCATCATCCCATGTTTCAGGGCAATTGCTTTCAATAAAACATGCTGCATCGGTTTGTTTCTCATTCTCATCATCAAAAACAACTTGCAATGATAGATAGGTTCCAAAATCATGAGGGTTTCTTGCTATTTTAAAATATATGCCAGTCTTTTCTATTAATTTAGCAAAGCGTCTTTCAAGCATTTCTTTAAAGCGTTTAGTTTCTGCCATCATTGCTGGCATGTAGTCTATGTTTGGATTAACTTGGACACAATCTTCTCCGTATGGCGCTGATTCAATATCTAAATAGTCTCTCATTAGTTGTTTCCTTTCTTGTTATAAATTATATCTTTCATTTTATTACATCTTGCTGTAAATTCATCGCTAAGATTCAACAATATTGTCCTAATCCAAATTTCTGTTGTTTGATTTGCGACAAGGTTTTCATCTACATATATGTAGAACTTATCAAATGATTCCATAATTAAATCCAGTTGTTTTAATGCTTTTTCTCGATTAGTCATATTAAATCTCCTTTAAATCATTATTTATTTCATTGCCCCAATAGTGCCACAATTGACTATCTTTCCGCCTTGCAAATAATTCAATATATGGCGGATAGCTTACTTTTTCAATCATTTGCCTCATCTCTTCTGGCTTAACGCTATGTTCTTGCCTAGGCGCTGTAAATCCTGTAATGCCCTGTTGTCTTTTGCCATCTATTGTTTTGTACGGGATATTCCCTTTAATTGCAAATAAGCAATGTTCTGTAATGCCTCTATAATATTGTCCTAATCCAAATCTATCTTTAAGCCATGTTATAATTGTTTTATATTCAAATCCCCATTCTTTTATTACTTGCAATGCTGATGGTAGATAGTTATTTGTTGTCCACATATATAAGTGACAATTATCTTCTGATATTTCGCTGATAAAATCTTTCATATTGATGATTTGTTTTATTGACATAAGTGGATAATGTCTATCTGCTCCTCGCTTGATTTTGCCACCCCCAAATTCAGGCCAAGGCGGGTCGCAATAAATTGTTTTATATTTCATATTAAATCTCCTTTTCTTTTATTTTTAATTACTATGTTATTTGTATTTATATTAACGCCAGGATTATAAATCATTACATCTATCTTCATTGAGCCTATTGTTTTAGACTTATTCTTTAGCACAAGCTCATCCCCTACTTTATGCCTTTTATTTCTCATGAAATCTCTAACAATATTATTGAATTGTTCTGTGGCCTCTTGTATGTCCTCGTAGTGGCCAAGCAATATTTCTTTAAATTTAGTTGATGTTTTAGTTTTGTGTGATGTTAGATGATATATGCGGTAGTCTAAAAAAACATTATTTTCGCTCCTTAAGTTTAAGTATTTCATTTTCTGCTCGGTCACAGAAAGCTGCAACCTCTTTGTCAAAATCATCTATCATTTTGAGATGTTTCAATATTTCTCGTTGCATCCAAATAATATTAAAAACAACTAGCCATAATAAGACTAATGATATTATTAATGCAAAACTAGATGTCATTTTATCCTCCTATTTTAATACCATTATTGATTTAGCCACATTGTCATCAATAGTAGCCATTATGTAATCGTTTCTGTTTAGCTTGTCTAATGTTGCCGATGGTTTAGCGTTTATTTTGTACATTTTATCTTTGCCTTTAATTGTTATTTTATAATGCAATCTGCCATTAATTATTGTTGGTTCCTGATGTTGATATAACCCGTATATTTGCATTATGCCTCCAGTTTACATGCCATTGTTAGTGCAATTATTAATATGATATAAAGGAATAAAAATATTGTTTGCATTTATTCCTCCTCCCCGCCAGCAGCGGCATTAATTTCTTTTATAAATATTTTTTCATCAATAATTTTTAATACTTTAAGTTTAAATACTGATATTAATTTACATGGATAATAGCCATTGTCATCTGCTTTTTCTACCATATATCGATTGTCTTCTTGATATTCTTTATTAAATCCTTTATATACTTCAAGCGTATTGTTGTCTAAATTAATTATATACGCCCATTCACAGAATAAGCTATCTTTAATAAACTCTGTTGCATCAAGTATCAATTTGAGTCCGTTAGTATAAATCATTGGATTATTCTGTGCTTTTCGTAATATACAATACCAATCATTCATACTCTGAGTTGATACGTCTAGGTCGGGGGTTATTATTGACAGTGCATGTTCTAATTGCCTTTTACCAGGCTTTCTTCCTTCTTTAACTATTTTCAATTTATCAAATATTTTTCGCAATTCATCAAACGATTGTATCTGTTTAATAAGGTTTAGCATTTCAATGCCAAGTCCATCGGGGTAAGTATCATATTGATTATAAACTGATTTTGTTATACCATCTTTGTAAAACCCATAAAGTCCTCTTGTTCCCATAATTACTCCTCCTATTTAATTTCAAAACTATAGTTTACATTCTGTCCAATAACTGTGTATTTGCCAATGGGCAACTTCTGTTTTTCTTGTTCAATATTCCATTCATTACAAGATACAATGCAATCTCCGTTAGTGTTATGGATAAAGTATTTACGATTATTCATTAATGCCATTATTTAACCACCTTTTTAAAGAAATACATTGCTGATTTCTTTATCTTTTTGAGGTTAGATAGAAATTGTTCTGTTACTTGACGATATTCTTCTTTGCCATCTTCAATAAATGTAGTTATTGGTTTTTTACATTTAGGGCATATTGTATTGCCACATATTAATTTAAAATCAAAGAAATATAGCCCTTCAGATGGATATTTGCAATATCTACATGGAATTTTAACGTCTTTATACAAAACATTAATGTCATACTTTATTTTGTTTATTTTCATATTCATATTATTCCTCCCTTGAAATTATTTCTGTTATAATTTTGGGTTGATAATGTATTGTCCATTTGCTTTTACATTTATCGCATTGATATGTTTTCCTTATTTCTGTTCGTTCAACGTACTCGCTGATATCTTCGTGTCCCATTTCATCGCAATCAGGATTGACACACTGCCCAAGTAATATTATTGCTTGGAATTTTTCATATGAAATTATTTTTCTCATTTTTATCTCCTTATCTATACATAACACTAAATTTTGTACCATCTGCTTTAAACTCTTCGATGGCTAATAAGAGGTCGTTATTAATTTTAAATTCACTGCCGTCAGGATAAATTATACGATCATGTCGATATACAATTACATCACCATTAGATTTGCGTTCGATTATACCTCTTATCATATGTACTCCTCCTTAACTAATATAAGTTGCCATTCTAACTGTTGTTTCATCTAGTATTAGACACAAAACGCCGCTATAAAAACTATCTGCATGATAGCCGCCCTCATTCCATTCTTTGCCAAAAGGATGAAAGCGACCCTCTCTTATTCTTTCTGCCGATACACCATATGTAAATCGCATAAAGCTGCCTAAATCATAGGTAGTGTTACGATACCGCACAAATAATGCCTCATTAAGTTCCTCATCAGAATAATAGTCAAATTCTTTCTTTTCTTCGTCCGATAGTTCAAAGCTATATATGATGGGACATTCTTCAATTTGTTTAATTTCTAATGACATATTATCTCCTTTATAATTTAATTCCAGTTATTTCAAAAAATATATCTTTATTGAAATTAGGAATTGATTGTATTATTTGTTTATTTGTTTTTGTTAGTTTATTCCACCATATTTGGCATGCCTCTTTGTATTCATATTTTTTAAGGTAACCGCCAATCAATTCTTTTGCCTTGTCTTTTGCTTTTTCTTTTTCTGTATAATTAATCCATTCAGTTAAAATTAAATCTTCAGAAGTTAGCGCATCAAAATATGTTGAATTTTTAAATTCAGATGTTGTCATTTTGGTCGGCATATCAAAAATAAATATCTTATGTTGTTTTGTATTAAAAAATCCGTTTGAATAAACACCAGAATTGTAATTACCAGAATTGTAATCACCAGAATTGTAATTACCAGAATTGTAATAACCAGAATTGTAATTACCAGAATTGTAATAACCAGAATTGTAATTACCAGAATTGTAATAACCAGAATTGCGATTACCAGAATTGTAATCACCAGAATTGCGATTACCAGAATTGCAATTACCAGAATTGCAATCACCAGAATTGCGATTACCAGAATTGCGATTACCAGAATTGTAATCACCAGAATTGTAATTACCAGAATTGCGATTACCAGAATTGTAATCACCAGAATTGTAATTACCAGAATTGCAATAACCAGAATTGCGATTACCAGAATTGCAATTACCAGAATTGTAATCACCAGAATTGTAATTACCAGAATTGCAATTACCAGAATTGTAATTACCAGAATTGCGATTACCAGAATTGTAATAACCAGAATTGCAATTACCAGAATTGCAATCACCAGAATTGCAATTACCAGAATTGCAATCACCAGAATTGTAATTACCAGAATTGCGATTACCAGAATTTATAAATCCTGTATTATCTTTTCCGGTATTACTAATTGTCCAAACTTGTTCTTTAGTTAGTATTCTTAATATTTTAATTTTTGATGCACATGATTTCTTTCCATCGATATCATGTATATTACTACCTAATATTTGTATCTCACATATTACCGATGTTTTTAAATTATAGTGTTCGTCAATATCATTTAATTTTCTGCAATAGTGGAATCCGTTATTACACATTTTTAATTGGCCGATGATTTCATATGTTTTACCTACTTCAAAATAATATGGAATACCATTTGGATTGCAATATAATCTATTGTTTTCGTCCACATTAAACCCTTTATAACCTACTTCTTTTTGCTTTTTCATAATAGTCTCTCCTTTATTTAATTTGTGTTACAATGTCTGACCATTTCAATTTGATGGTCATTGGATTATTTAACGCGGGGTCATCATTCGACAGGAATAATACAGCTCCATCTCTGGTTAAGATTGGTGTTAATAAAGATTTATTCATGCTTCCTCCTTAATTTTGTCTATAGATATAATAATCAATACCATCAATAGTTACTTCATGCTCATCGCCATCATATTGAGCAAGAAAATGACCTCTGCCATCTGCTGATACAGCATCATCAACAAAATGGTCTAAATCTTTTATCATGCTTTTAACGATACAGTTTGCACTTTCACATAAATTAAATTGCATATTGGTAAGCGCGTTTTCAATGTTATCTCTTTCTCGATAACTTTCAGGCTTATATGCCATATGTGATACTATAAACGATGACCTGAATGCCCATAAAGAATCAAGTATCGCCTCTTTAACTGCCTCATCCGCTTCTTCATCTGTACAGACTAGATAGTCGTCAGCTTGATTTGCTGATATGTTGTCTGTGTCAGTTTCAAGATACCTTGAAAGGATTTTGAGTTTAAGTTCAAAGTTTTCGTTTGTTGTCATATTACCTCCTTATGATATGTCGATAGCGCCATAATAAATTTGACCTTCATGTTCGCAGTTGCAGCACCGATAAGAAATGCTTAGTGTTGCATCGGGAAGATAAGACTCAAATCCTTCCATTGAGAAATCTGGGTCAAGGTCGCTAAAGTTGATTGTAGTTTTACATTTAGGGCATCTGATAATTCTTGGTTTCATAAATTACCTCCAAAATCTTTTTTTGTTTTTTATTACTGTTGAGTCTTTCCTGTAGATTAAGCATGTTCGGCAGCATTCAGTTGGAAATCGTTCATTTACTTCTGAATAAATATAATGAGTTTTATTTAGTTCTTGTTTACAAAAATCGCATCTATACACTGCATCTTTACGGTCAAACATAATTAATCACCCCATAACACATCGAGATTATCTGTTCTCTGTTGTGCTTGAATAGATTGAAATAATTATTTCTGCCGCCAGTATAATCTTTTGTTGTTATTGCTGTTCTGACGAGCATATGCTCATATACTTTATCAAAATATCTTTCATCAGATGCAGACATATATAGTATTCTGCCATCTTTAAGAGTTACAAATCCAGAAATGTAGTGATAACAAATATCTATTTCTACTTTATCGTCTGGAAATAATTTTTTGATGCGATTGATTGCCTGACGCATCGTTATTGGTTGTATTCCAGGGTCATAGTTTTCGCTATTCTTTCTACTGCTCATTTTCTTCCTCCTTGTAAAATTCTACATTATCTGTTGGCTTGCTATTAATAACTAATGGCTGTATTCCTTCACTTAAATAGGCAACATAAGTTTCAAATATAGAGAACATATGGACTATCTCGCCAGCAATTTCAGTAATAAATAATGAGCCAATATCATTTGCACATAGTTAAGGCCAATATATTTAAGCATTGCCTCAACATCTTGGCTATTTGATATATATTGCATTACGTCATCTCTTAGTGGCTGCAAATCAGCAACGCAATCAACCATGTGAGATACATTATAATTACGAGCCGTTAGTGTTATCCATATGTCAGATCCAAGGTCTTTAATGGCGGTAATGACTCTCATTTGCCTGTCTGAATATGGGGTAGGCTCACTATCGAGAACGTCAACAAGATCTCGATATATTTTGACTAGTTTTGTTGTGTCTTTATTTGATAAATCGTTTTGTGTAATTTTAAGGATTTGAATAAAATCATCTGATGATTTATCGAGACGCATATTTAATAAAGCATTCATATTACTGCTCCTTTATAGGTGATATTCTAACACATACATAATCGATATCAAACTTGCGTTCACATTCATCGCATTTAGCTAATACATAGGTATAGATATCATCGAATTCAGTTGTTATTGCATGCCAATGCCCACTGTTGCAATATGGACAATTAGCCACAAATAAAGTTTCTCTTAAAATTGGTCTAGGCATCTTCATCCTCCTCCATTTCATCATAGCATTCTTTACAATGAATATCGTCAGGTGAACAATTATGACATACTCCATGTCCACAAGTATCACAAGAAACGAAATCTTCGTCATCTAATAGATATTTGCATATTTCGCACTCGCAGGGAATAAGTTCGTGATAACAATCATAACACATATCATTTTCTGGCTTGAAACACTTTGAGCATACTTGCATATGGCATATTTCGCAAACAATGCGTTCATCTCCGTGGTATTCTTCGCCACAGCATATGCATATATTATTCATTTGCATTCTCCTTTAATAACCATAGTTCTTCTTGGGTCAGAACATGGTTTGTTTGATTTGTAAATGTTCCAGGTAGATAATACACTCGCATGTATATTTCATATTCGTCTTTGCCTCTGATTTTACGAATATGATAGTCTGGCTGTTCGTATTCACCATGAGCCAAAGTGTATACGCGGCTACTGCAATATCTGTTAGGCTTGTATTCGTAGTGATTTGAGCCTAATAGAAGTCTGATTGCTTCTAATTTAGTCATAATTACCCCCTTTATTTATTGCGAATATTAATGCCACTGTGCATATTGGTGGCAAACTTAGATGTTTCAAACACCGCATCTATCCAGCATTTGTCTCTGATGGATTGCGGTAAATCCATCATGTTTGTAACATTTGCCGCCTTGCAAGCATTGTCTATGAATTTAGCATATAGCATCATACGGGCTTGATGAGATGGATTAGCTCTTGATAACATAATTACTCCTCCTTTTTGTTTTGTGCTATTGCTGTAAGCAT
>Ga0209605_1004845_pt1 | contig 10758 bp, 8 predicted proteins | sample AD_UKC035_MetaG_FD_184408 | JGI IMG/M metagenome (GOLD analysis project Ga0209605, IMG submission 184408) | Active sludge microbial communities of municipal wastewater-treating anaerobic digesters from USA - AD_UKC035_MetaG (SPAdes) (version 2) | ecosystem: Engineered > Bioreactor > Anaerobic >...
ATTTTTCGCGTCAGACCAGATCCTGAATAGGAGCATTTCAGATGCATATCGTAATGGCAAAGAAAAAGAGGCATAAGTGCTATAATCTAGCTATTGAAAAAGCTTTTCATTCATCATGCTATCCAGAAAGCCGTAGATGGTGTGTACTAAGATCTAGTTAATGAAAGGGGGCATTTTACGATTGTGATAGTCTTTAATAGCTCATTATAAATGGGAGGTGTATCATGAAAACCAGACTGTTCAGATATATGTTTTTTTCTTTCCTTCTTCTCATACTTTTGCTCTCAGCGTGTGTCAAGCCAAATCCCCAAGTAGTAAGGATAGCATTTGAAGAGCTTCAGGAGGGTGCATTCTACAACGGTAGCTTGATGTTTAATCCTTCGGATCCTTCTTATTCACACCTTCATAAGGGAACCTTGATCGCTTTTCAGGATATTAGCTACGGTTGGGAAGACAGGGGAGATGACCTTTATATTCTCACAATCGTAAACAAGAAGTTTGGATATTTGTATATCCGCGATGTTAACCAGGAGCATATCGAATACGAGTATCTTGTTTATGATGAAGATGGAAGAATTATTGAAAGAGAGGATTCTGTCCATTTATATATGGTGGAAGGCGAAGCCAGTTTTTCAAGCGCTTCGGAAGGTTTCGGATTCAGTGCTATATCTTATCATACTGGAGTTAACGCCAGCAACGCAGCGATAACGAACTCATATCTTCTGTCGTTCATTCATGAGCTCCCAGAAGCAGTCCCTGAAGATGAGATATCATCTAAACAAAAGTTCCGAAGAGTTGTGTTTAGAATTCAGCAACCAGGAATAACGCAAACTTCTCGCTATCCTAAAGGGGTTTTGGCAATAAGCACTTCGAGCCCGAAGTCACACGTGGTTAACTCATCCTTCTATCACAGAATAACAAATGGAGATACAGATGCGGAAGATGAAATGGTGTTTCAAAAGACAGACCATCTTCCAGAATTCTCGCCCGGAGATTTCGTTCTCGATGGAAAACACGGAGTTGTGAAAATGGTCGAATCTGTTGACGATTCGGACCCGGCTCAAATCGTCTTGAACACAGTAGAGGCCGCTCTTGAAGATGCTCTGGGAACAGTCATAATTGAGATTGAAGGAGATCTAACGGAGATATTGACGAAGTATTCTGATTCAGACTATGTAATTGATCCCCAAAGTATTCGTGCTGAGATGTTAAGGAAAGAATGGGATGTTGAAATTGTTGACGATGAAGAAATTTCCGCGAAGATCAAAAATATTTTCAAGCTCTCCGTTGACATATCAATATCGTTTCATGACAGTGTGGACAAATTCAGCTCGTCAGGAAGAATATCCTTCCCCATGAGTCTAGCCTCTCTGCTCAGTATAGACGGAATAGTAGGTTTTGAAAATGATGACTCTTACAAGCTAGCGGAACCTTCTGTTGAGTTCAGCGTTTACGGAATCCCTGTAAAAGTGAGCGTCCCTCTATATTTCTTCTATGATGTGGCTGCGACTCTTGCTGAACTCAAGTTTGAATTTGGTCCTGAACTGAATTTGGAACTTGGCTTTAACTACGATGTTGGGGCAGAAGTTGAATATGAGTACAAAATAATACCGAAGGGAGTTCATAGTTGGGGTCATGCGTCTGGCATATTCAGCCATTCTGAAGGCATCGATCTTGACTATGAATACGACACATGTCCGTATCTGACAAGCGAGGTTGGGTTCAAGGCCTATCCTGGAGTGACAATCGCATGTGTTCTTCGACCAGAGATGGAGACTCCTTTCGCCCTGCGTGGTAGTCTCGAAAACAACATACTTAACCTTGATCTTCTTGTTGAGGGACATATGCAGATGAAGCTGGATGTGAAGTTCTATGATCATACATGGAAGTTTGGCAAAGTCTTTGAATACACAAAGCAGTTATACGAGAAAGAACTGTAACACGATACCGTCGTTGTATGCTGTTCAATCTAGTATAGGGTTAAGAACAGTCTATAGGAGCAAGCGGTTCATAAGTTCTTAGTGCGTTGTCTTTCTGGATCTTCTTTTGACAATTTTGCGCGAGTGCGCCCCGGGATTCTAGTACAGAGGTGCTGGGCTGGTTACAGACTTTTTTGTTCACAATGCTTCAAGACGCGCTACGAGAGGTTAAGGCAGGCATCCCACAGGCTTAAACGGCCTGTATCGAATCCTATCGCTATGGTAATCGCTTTGCAAAACAACGTCATAGTAATGGACATTCCTGCAACAAAGTTTCTTTATAGAACTACTCTTGGAGGAACCGGGTATAACTCTCTTCAAGGTTCTCGTCACAGAAGGCACGTCATCTCAACGTATACGATTTGACCTAGCCTGAGTAAAATACAGCAGAGTAATCGAAAGGAGCGAACTCGCCGATCTTTGTAATAGCAAACCATGCAATAGGATGATTTCATGTTCACAACGAATATATCAAAATGATCTGTATTAGAGGGTCACTTCGCTTCTTGCGTAAAGAGCAGAAATGCTTTGCTGCAAGGCGTTTCGGACCACACTTCCTGTGGAGTTACACAACACCAGGAGACTTGCCTGCTTGAGCTCTTCGCATTCTTTCATGTCAAGATTATTGAATTTTCAGTCTCTGCCCACAAATTAGCTTTCATACCAGAGAGTTGAATACATTTCCAGATTTCTACAGAAGAGTTTTGTGAGGAAAGTTCTCCAAAGCTCGGAGGACGGTGAACCGACAACGGGTAACCGATCTTTCGTTCGACTTGCAACGATGTTCTTTTCTGAGGACGGTAACGGCCAACGGATTTTGGCCCCCTCTTCGGGCGAACAGCCGTTCGCCCCTACAAAAGAATCCCAGAATCGTCAAACAGTGTTAGCACACTGCTCAGCGCCTATTTCGACCGGCGTAGCGGAACAAGCCTTTGCGGAGCAAAGACTGGCCACCGAAGGTGACTGGCCGGGCTCATTCTTGCCTCCTGCGAAGCAGCCACACGTCCGCCGATGATCTTCGGCGCATTGCGACTTCTCCTAAGGTCCCATTTTTCGCGTCCGTCCCTCGTAAGTCCCAAGCCCAGATCCTGAATAGGAGCATTTCAGATGACAATGAGAGGGACTTGCAAAAAGTCATGATGGGTACGACAGCGTTTGCTGATTCTGAAATCACAATAAATCGTCATCTGAACTTGTTTCAGCATCTAGGTTTTGAGAGCCGCTGTACGCTTAAGAACGAAAGCCCCTGAACGCTTTAAGCGAAAATAGGGACTGACAGGGTGCATTAGAGCCGCTGAACGCTTAAGAAGGAAGACCCGCTGTGCGCTGAAAGATCAAACCCGGATCCCGAACTAAATTCGGGATGACAATGAGAGGGACTTCCAAAAAGTAATGGCTGGAATGATAGCGTTCGTTATTCCGAAAACGCCGCATTCAGTCATGCTGAACTCGTTTCAGCATCTAGGTCTTGAGAGCCGCTGAACGCTTAGGAACAAGAACCCGCTGGACGTTGTAAGCGAAAATAGGGACTGACCGGCTCCTATGGTCGCATTTTTTGCAGTGACAGGGATTCTGACCAGGAGCATTTCAGGATGACCTGAAGGAAAGGCGGCCTGCCCTGAAGCATGTTGTATCATTCCGTAAATTTTCCGCACTGTCATCCCCCAGAACCTGCCCCAATGAGCCTGCCCTGAAATGTTCTTGTTCAGGGATCCTGTTTGGGGCTCCTGTTGAGGGCCTTTGCACGGGATCTTGCTCTTCAAAAACCGGTTCTGATAACCCGCTCCTAGTAACCCGTATTTCCTAACCCGCCCTTCTAACCCGAAGCTTTGTTTCCAACGTACAGCCTTCAGCGTTTCTTATCCAAGCGGGTCTTTCCCCGCGAAGCGGGCATTGCGACCTGGCGAAGCCAGCCTTGCGTCCACTGATGCTCCACAGTGCATTGCGAGCGCCGATGCTTTTCGGCGCATTGCGTCTTGTAACTCTTATCGGTGAACGGCTGATGACTAACGTTGTTTCATCGCTTGGTTAGAGGCAAGAAGACTTTGAACTTCAAACCTCTATCCTCTACCCTCTCACATCCGTCCCTTAGTCAATCGGTTGACCTGAGAGGCCTCCTGCGAAGCAGCCCCGCTTCCTCGCACCAGCAAGCCTCGGTTCTTGTAAAAGGCAGCCCAGCGTCCAATGTTTTATACCGGTCTCATTTCCGCGGTTGTTTCTTAGGGCATCAGTTGCTGCCGAAGGCAGCATTTCTGCCTGGCATGAACTCCGCCAGTTCTGCCCCACTGTTCCGGCGGGTGTGATAGAATTTCCGTGAGGTGATATTATGCAAGATCTAGAAAGCCTTATGCAAGCATTGCGTGAAAATCTACCCGAACTAAGAGATCTCTTTTCTGTTTCGAAGATAGGGGTTTTTGGTTCGTATGTGAAGGGGAATCAGAACGACGATAGCGACGTAGATATCTACATAGAGTTTGACAAGGTACCTGGTTTGGAATTCATGGAGCTGACAGAGCGGCTTGAACGCATCGTACGAAAGAGGGTTGATTTACTAACTCCTTCTGGGCTAAAAAGCATACGAAACGCTCGAATTAAGCAGGATATCGAGCAGTCGATAAGATATGTCTAAGAGAGAAACTACTGAGATCCTTGAGGATATAGTCGAAAGCATAGAACGAATCACAGCCTATGCAGACAATATGTCATATGATGAATTCATGGCTGATTTAAAGACACAGGACGCAGTAATCAGAAACATCGAGATAATAGGAGAAGCAGCAAAACAACTTCCATATAGCTTCACACTAGCCCACAGCGATATTCCTTGGAGAGCAATCGCTGGAACAAGAGACCGACTGATTCACGACTACTCAGGTGTCAACTATGACATAGTGTGGGCGGTCATTGTAAACGACTTACCTTCTCTTCGAGAGAGGTTGATTGAAATACTTCAAAGTGAGGAAAATTCACACGAATAACAATCTCGATCTTCGCCTGTCCAAGCTTGTTTGTCTCGTCAGAAGCGCAAAAATGATCCAAACCGAATGAGACAGGTTTTCGAAGGCCAAGTTACACGCTCCGTAACAAGTTCTTCGCTGATCGCCTCTAAGAGAGATCGCGTGTCAGCCAACCAGGACCAAGCATCCGTTCACCTATGAGATCGAGCTAAGATGAGAAGGATCATTTCGAGGGGTTTGCTCCGCTCACGAGAAGGCGAAGGACCGTCATCCCGTAGTGCTCCTGTACGGGATCTCGCCTCTAAGAACCGCTATACGCTAAAAAACGAAAACCCGCTGATCGCTGCTGAAGGCTACGTTGTCCGTCAGCGGTCCACCGTCCTCAGAGAGGATCAAAAACGGATCCCGAAACAAGTTCGGGATGACAATAGGGGGGACTTCTGAAAAATCATGATGGGCACGACAGCGTTTGCTGATTCTGGAAACGCGATAATTCGTCATGCTGAACTCGTTTCAGCATCTAGGTTTTGAGAGACGCTGTACGCTTAGGAACAAGAACCCGCTGGACGCTGTAAGCGAAAATAGGGACTGACAGGGTCCATTAGAGCCGCTGAACGCTGTGAAAAACCGTCCTTCGTCGCCCGTCCAAGATCATGGACCCGTCCTTGGATAAGATCAACACCAAGATCCCGAAACAAGTTCGGGATGACAGTGTGTGGCACCTCCTAAAGGCACTACCTGGATAACTGACTCAGCATTATTAGATGAAAATGGCTAGACGGTGAGTTCTTCTCTTCTCGACACCCCAGACCCTAGACTCGATACCCTGCTCTTTCCGTCATGCTCGTTTCAGCATCTCGGCAGGCTTTCCGAAAACACGACATTGCGTCATTCTGAACTTGTTTCAGAATCTCGGCGATGCTCTCTTGTTGAATGTCAGTAACGAGCTTACTTAATAGTGCTTGAGAAAAAGGTCTTCTTTCTTCTTGCAACTTGCATCTTGAAACTTGAAACCGTTCTTTTCGGAGAACGGAGAACCGTTGACGGTTGACGTGAGAAACTTCCTTCGAAGCAGAATCATTTTCACTGAAGGTAGGCTCACTCACTGCCGAAAACAACAAACCGTCCCGACTCAATTAGCCTCGCGTGATTGTTATGTTTTGGAAAGGAATCAAATCTGCAGAAATGTTGTTACGAAACTAGCCATCTCAGAATTATCGAAAATGGTGAAATCAAAGTAGCCTTTTTGAGCAGCCAAGCCAATCGAGTTGCAGTACTCCTCCATCAAAGATAGAAGGGCAAGCATATACTGTTTAGGTCTAGATGGTTTGTCAGCGCACTTGAAGAACTCATCTACGCAGCTGCGTAAGTTGCGAGATTTTATAATGTCCACCAAGAGAGACTCAAGACATCCTGAACGTTTATTATCCGGAGTAACAAATATTCCTACCGTTATCATACCAGTTTCATCTGTTGCAAAGTGGCCTGGTCGATCGGGCACCGGTAATGATTCGCTCTGCAAAGCATTCGAAACGCTCTGAAAGGCTTGTTCGGCGCTAAGGTCGGCATCCCTAATAATCGCGATCCTTCTGACAGAGTCGAAGCCTGGTAGATCCTTAAGGTCCGCCAGGTCTTGCCTGAAACCGTACTTTCCACCCGCATCGATAATCTGCACCTTGGATTTCTCCAAGCCCTTATGTCTGTAAATGTAAGCATCAAGAAAAGATACCTCGTCTTTTCCTTCTACTATCAAAATAGAGCTGCACTCGACACTCTCGAGCTTCTTAAGCACTATCTTACCTCCCACTCTCTCTCGATGAAACGAGTAAGTGCATCTCTATCAAACACCTTGACATTAATATTGTCGTCTGCGATCTCTGTTCTGAAGACCCTAATCATATTTCGCACTGATTCTCCCTCACTGGAATCTACCAGCGCTTTGATACATTCATACGAGTGAGTCGTAGCGACGATTTGCACATCATAGTTGATAGTCGATCTAATCAGGCTCTTCCAGAGAAGGCCGAGCGAGGAATGGTGAAGACCGTTGTCGATCTCATCTATCAACAGCATCCCATTACGAGCTTCATAAGCATTTAGATTAACAACAAGTAGTTTCACCATACCATTTCCTAACAGCTGAACTGGTAGCATCTTGCTCAGTCCTGTATCAACAAATATCGTTCCGTTAGCCCCTAGAACGAATCCACTAACTGAACTATCAAGCTTTCTAGCCACATCGATTAACACCTGATCTTTCTTGTCAACAAGCATTCTCTCAAGTCTCAAGGCAATCTCTGAATACGTAATAGTGAGATCATTTGTGAATAAGGCTCTCTTGGGCTCCACTTTGCCCTCCACAACCCTTGTTCTCACATCACGCTTTTCCTGAAAAACCTGAGACCTTGTTCGTCGTATGGCCTGCGAATCGACTTCCTCATACAGCAGATCAAGCCCTACTATAGATGATTCACTTGTTGCTTTACTTCCAGCTTGAGATGAAGAATCAGAATCGTTGGGAGAATGAGAGTCGGCTTCCCCCAGATCACTTGTATCGGCAATCGCAGATATGCTGAGTTTCTTTCCTACTGCATCTTCAAGTCCGTTCACTACTATTGGCGAACTGACATTCATTCTGTTGAAGAAAGATCGCCAAACATTGTCAGATACGAATTTCAATGACCTGAAAGAATTTATCGATGTTGGAAGCCGTGGATTTCCTGCGCCTGAAAGAAGAAACAACGCTTCAAGAACGCTGGTCTTTCCAGAATTGTTTGCACCAACAAAAAGATTGATCCGGGAAAGTTCATCAATGTTAAGTTCATCTATTCCCCTGAAATTACTGATGCGAAGGTTCTCATACATGTTCAAGTCACCTTCCTTCAATAACGTAATTACAGTATAACATCAGAAATTGTGGCCGAGAACCTGTTTTTCGTGCTCTCAACTCCTTGTTATGTTCTATCTCCAAGGGCCAACATCCTTATCAGGAGGCTCTGACAAGAGCAGATCGGCGGAACTCCTGACAGTGATGCGAAGGGTCAACAACGACCACGCCGAATAGTAGACTCACCGAAGGAGCTCATGTAAAAAAACAGAAAAGCGCCGATCGCTGTAAGCGAAAATGGGGACTGACCGGGTCCATTAGAGCCGCTGAACGCTGTGAAAAACCGTCCTTCGTCGCCCGTCCAAGATCATGGACCCGTCCTTGGATAAGATCAACACCAAGATCCCGAAACAAGTTCGGAATGACAATAGGGGGGACTTCTGAAAAATCATGATGGGCACGACAGCGTTTGCTGGTTCTGAAAACGCGATAATTTGTCATGCTGAACTCGTTTCAGCATCTAGGTCTTGAGAGACGCTGTACGCTAAAGAGCGAAGACCCGCTGATCGCTGCTGAAGGCTACGTTGTCCGTCAGCGGTCCACCGTCCTCAGAGAGGATCAAAAACGGATCCCGAAACAAGTTCGGGATGACAATGAGAGGGACTTCCAAAAAGTCATGATGGGTATGACAGCGTTTGCTGATTCTGAAAACGCGATAATTTGTCATGCTGAACTCGTTTCAGCATCCCGTTCTAAGAACCGCTCTGCGCTGAAGAACATGAACCCGCTGAACGCTTAAGAACGAAGACCCGCTGATCGCTGCTGAAGGCTACGTTGTCCGTCAGCGGTCCACCGTCCTCAGAGAGGATCAAAAACGGATCCCGAAACAAGTTCGGGATGACAATGTGAGAGACAACCGAGAACGAATCGAGATCCTGACCAGGACCATTGTCAGGATGACGAGAAGGGAAACCTCCCCTGAAGTGCTCCTGTTCAGGGTCATCCCCTAGTGGCCACATTGTCATCCCGAAGTGCACTCATGCCGGCATCCCGTTGTGTTCCTAAACGGGATCTCATCTCTTTTACTATGCTCTTATCGGTGAACGGCTGATGACTAACGTTGTTTCATCGCTTGGTTAGAGGCAAGAAGACTTTGAACTTCAAACCTCTATCCACTACCCTCTCACATCCGTCCCTTAGTCAATCGGTTGACCTGACAGGCTTCCTGCGCAGCAGCATCACTTCCGCCGATGATCATCGGCGCATCACTTCCCCGGATGTTTCTCCGGGCATCACTTCCTGCGAAGCAGCATCACTTCTTCAAAGGTTCTTTACCGCCCTTGCGTCTACCCTGAAACAAATCCTCCCAAAAGGTAATATAGTACAGTATACTATAATAACGAATATGGTATAATATAAATGACTGTATAGAGGTGTGACATGGTAGACCTTCAACCTTTTTTTGAAATTCAGGGGAGACTGTTGAGCTCTGTTCCTATTGAGTTCAAGCGTTACGCGTATGCCTCAATAAATTGGGATGAGCCGCTTCTGGGTATCGTTGGAGCGAGGGGCTGTGGTAAGACGACTTTGCTTTTGCAGAGAATCCATGAGAAAGGAGAAAAAGGTTTCTTATACATCTCCGGAGATAACCCATTAGTCCTAAGAGAGGGAATTCATGGCATTGGAGACACATTCTTCAAGCTTGGCGGAAAGACCTTAGTGGTAGATGAAGCTCATAGGCAGCCAGGATGGGCAAATGACATCAAGGCCTTGCATGACTCGCATCCGGGAAAGCAGATCTTCTTCACTGGTAGTTCGAGATACTCCGTATTGAAGGGTACAGCGGATCTGTCAAGGCGAGCTGTATTGAACGAGCTCAGACATCTCTCATTTAGGGAATTCGTAAATCTCGAGAAAGGCGAAAGCTTTCCACCATTGAAACTTAGTGAGCTCCTCGAGGATCACATGGAGTTTTGCAGTAAGCTTCAGAAGCTAGAACCGCTGGAACTGTTCAGTGACTATTTGAGGATTGGTTCATATCCTTTCCGGCTTTCGTACGAGTCTTACTATGAGAGACTACTTAACACCTTAGATAAATCGATCTATCAGGATGTTGTTGAGGAAGACTCACTGAGAGGCGAGGCTGCAGCAATTATCAAGAAAATCATTGCCTTTGTAGCCACTAGCGTTGTTCCATCGATCTCCCCGGAATCGCTTTGCAAGGAGTTAGGAATAACCAAAGTCACTCTCTACAGCTATCTGGATTCCCTGGAGAGGGCAGGAGTACTAAGAAGAGTTCTTCCATGTGGGAGAGGAGTAAAAGGAATGCGCAGCGGATCGAAGGTCTTTCTCGGCGAAACCAATCTCTATTATGCGCTTGGGCTTTCGCAATGGAATCTTGAGGCAAACATGGGAACAATACGCGAAGCCTTCTTCGTTTCCCAAGTTAGTCATCTGGGGATTTGCGTCCCAGCCAGCGGTGACTTTACCCTGAAAGAAAAAAACAAGGAGATAACTTTTGAAGTTGGCGGGCCAGACAAGGGAAGACGTCAGGTAAAAAATTCTCCAAACGGATTCGTCCTACGTGATGGTATCGAAATCGGGTTTGGAAAGTTTATCCCGCTATTTCTCTTCGGGTTCCTCTATTAGAACAGACATTGGTTTCAGGTTCTGTGCACTCTAGTTCGCCCGTATAAGCCAAGCAAAACTCATTCTTGGCATTTTTTGGTCCGGATCGAGATCCTGACCAAGAGCACTGTCGGGATGACCCTGAACAGAGGCATTTCAGGGCAAGCTCTGTGCGATGACAACCAGCGGTTATTCCGAAACTCACCCATCCAGTCATGCTGAACTCGTTTCAGCATCATGTTCTAAGAACCGCTCTGCGCTAAAGAACAAGAACCCGCTGAACGCTGGGAAGAGCCCTCCTTCAATAGGATCGAAGACCGGATCCCGAAACAAGTTCGGGATGACAATAGGGGGGACTTCTGAAAAA
>Ga0209605_1004849_pt1 | contig 10751 bp, 6 predicted proteins | sample AD_UKC035_MetaG_FD_184408 | JGI IMG/M metagenome (GOLD analysis project Ga0209605, IMG submission 184408) | Active sludge microbial communities of municipal wastewater-treating anaerobic digesters from USA - AD_UKC035_MetaG (SPAdes) (version 2) | ecosystem: Engineered > Bioreactor > Anaerobic >...
CCCCCGTGGTGGCCGTGGAAGTGCCCGACCGGCCCGGAGGACTCCACAGCATCCTGGCGGTTCTTCTCAAGAAAAGCATCAACGTGGAATACATGTACGCCTTCGTGGACAGGAGCGGTGAAAACGCCCTCATCATTTTCCGGTTCGACCGTACTGATGAGGCCATCGAGGTCCTGAGAGAAAACGGCATAACCGTTCTTCCCGGCGAGAGGGTGTACAAGCTTTGAGGCGAAGCGGGTCAAGGCGGCGTCGGAAAACGTCGGAGCGGTGATGCCTCGTCTTTCTCATTTTTCATTGGACAAACGAAAAGAGGTTTGGTAAAAAAAACCGCCAGACAACGATAAGAAGCCTTCCGGACTCTTCTTTTTTTCCGCACTTCGGGGAGGGGTCAGGATCGGGACCGTTTGTCACCGATCCTGACCCCCCCTTCTATTTTACGGTGCCTCCTTATCGAGGGGGGCGACGCCTGCGGATGTGAGCCCGGGAAGGCGAAGGGAACGGTGCGAAGCGGCGGGTCCGCATCACCGGTATCCCCGTTGTAACATCACTGGAGGACAAGACATGCAGAAAATCCCCATCACCCCGGCCGGCTTCGAAAAGCTGAAAAAGGAGCTCGATCACTTGAAAAGGATCGACGTCCCCGCCAATATTCGGGACATCGAGGAGGCCCGCTCTCACGGCGACATATCGGAAAATGCCGAGTACGCCGCCGCCAAGGAGAAACAGTCTTTCATCCAGGGTAAAATCCAGGAACTGGAGAACAATCTCGCCCAGTCGCTGATCGTGGATCCCGCCGAACTGGCCGGCGACCGGGCGGTTTTCGGCACCCTGGTGACCCTGGAAGATCAGGACAGTTCCGAGATCATCAAATACCGCCTCGTCGGTCCCTTCGAGTCGGACATCAGCCAGGCCCAGATCTCCATCACGTCACCCATTGGAAAGGCCCTCGTGGGAAAGCGCATCGGGGACGAGGTGACGGTGAAGACGCCCGGAGGGGTCCGCCAGTTTGAAGTCCTGGACATTTCCTTTTCGTGACGGAGAAGCGGTCTTTCGCGCCTGCCCTTCATAGCGGTCGGCTGAATCGGGGGATTTCCCGCGGCTGATCCCTCTCTTGCCCCGGTGATCGCAGGGGTCCGGTTCTGATTCGATAGGACCCCGTTTTGTGACCCGGTGAACCCACGGTCCGCCGTTGCCGGTGAACCACATAAAACGATTTAAACGATCAGCGTTTATCCCTCCCGGCGATTCCTGAAGGCCCCGTGTTCCCCCACCGGGATCGCCTGTTCAGGCAAGTCCCCGGGGATGCCCGTCAGTAAAGCGTCCTGGGGCCTTTTTCACGGCCTTCCGGGGCCGGTTTCCGGGGCCGATTTCCGTTGACACCTCCCGGAGCGGATGCTACCGTGAGGCCACATTTACGTCCCGCCAGGGAGAAAGGAGAATCATGGTCCGAAGCCGGTTTTTTCATGCCGGAGGCGACAAGGGCACGAACAGGAAAAAAGGCAATCCGGCGAGTTCGGAAATCGATCAAAGCTTTTATTACATGTACCTCGTCCTGGGTCTCCAGGTCCTCTTTCTTTTCGCCCTCCTCACGTTCATGATGCTTGTCGGAAAGGTGCTTTCCATGCCCTGGTGGGTGTTTCTGCTCATTTTATTCGGCGCCATCGGGGGATGCGTCTTCCTCTACATGAGGATCAAGAAGAAATTCAGGGATCTGAAAAAAACAATCAAGGACACGCTGGAAGATGTCGATCTTTCCGGCAGGAACTACGAAATCAGAATCATGGGGGGTGTTCTCACCCTGCGGGTGGAGCAGAACCCCTCGCGGATGATCGAATCCCGGCCCGTCCAGCCGCTCCTGGAAGACAAGACCTTCGATCTGGCCGCCGAAGAGACACGTGAGGGCGGTTCAGGCAAAGACGCGAAAAAATCCGGAAATGAAAGACTCTGACCCGCCCGCTGAACCATGACGCTCAGGCTTTTCAACGGAAACCGCCTGGAACGGCTTTCCGGGGCCCTTGCGGAAAGCCTGCGGGACCCCCTGCCTTCGCCCCTGGAAGAGGAGTGCCTGGTTGTTCAGAGTGACGGCATGTCCCGGTGGGTTTCCATGGAACTCGCCCGTTTTGTGGGCGTCGCCGCCAACCTTCGTTTTTTCTATCCCAACGGGTTCGTCGATTTCATTCACCGCCGCGTATTCGAGGACGCCTCCGCCCCGGCATGCCTGGACCGGGAAAGCCTGACCTGGCGAATCCTGGCCCTGCTCCCCGCTCTGTCCCTGGAAGAGCCGTTCCGGCCGATCCGTCATTATATCGAGGGAGACGGGGATCCCCTGAAGAGGCTTCAGCTGGCCGATCAGATCGCGGACACCCTGGACCAGTACATGCTTTACCGCCCCGACTGGATTTTTCGCTGGGAAAACGGGGGCGACGATCACTGGCAGGGGGCGCTCTGGCGTTCCCTCGTGGGGGTATGCGGGCGCGATCACCGGGCCGGGCGGGCCCGCGCCCTCCTGGAATGCCTTCAGAAAAGAGCCGCTCCCGTGGACCGGCTGCCCCGGAGAGTATCCGTTTTCGGGAGTTCCACCCTGCCGCCCTTTCACCTGGAGCTCCTCGCCGCTCTCGGGGAGTTCACCGACGTGAATTTTTTCCTGCTAAACCCCTGCCGGGAATACTGGGGGGGGATCCTTTCCGACGCCGAGATGGGGAGAGTCGCGGCAAAGGCGGGCCATATTGTTCCCGAAGAAGACCTTCACCTGGAAAAGGGGAACAGCCTTCTTGCCTCCTTGGGAACGCTGGGACGGGACTTTTTCGACCGGATCTTTCAATACGACGTCGAAGACATTCCACTGCACGAGGACCCCGGCGAGGAAACGCTCCTGCACTGCCTCCAGGGGGACATGCTCCATCTCCGGGAGCGTGAGGGAAAGGAAAAAAAGATTGTGGCCTCCAAGGACCGCTCCCTTTCCATTCACTCGGTCCATGGACCCATGCGGGAAATGGAGGTGCTCCGGGATGTTCTCCTCGACGGCTTCGAAGACGACCCCGCCCTTCGTCCCGGGGACATCCTTGTCATGATCCCGGACATTGAAAAATACACCCCTTACATCCAGGTCGTCTTCGGCCGGCCCGGTGCGTCCCCGGCCATTCCCTTTGCCATCGCCGACCGGACCCTGGGCAGGGAAAGCAGGCTGGCGGATCATTTTTTCGCCCTCCTCGATCTCCCGGGGACCCGGTTTGCCGCGACCAGCGTCCTGACCTTTCTCGAATCCCCCCTGGTCCAGAGGCGTTTTGAACTGACCCCCGGGGATGTGGAGCGGATCAGCGGGTGGATCCTGGAAACACGGATCGCCTGGGGTATGGACGAACAGGACAAGCTGTCCAGGGGCCTGCCCCCCTTCCGGGAAAACACCTGGCGGGCCGGCCTGGATCGCCTCCTTCTGGGGTATGCCATGACGGGTCAGGAAGACGGCCTCTTCGAAGGCATTCTTCCCTGCGATTCGGTGGAAGGCCGCGAGACGGCCATTCTCGGGAAGTGGCTTCTTTTCATGGAAGCGCTGGCCGATACCTCGGCCCGCCTGGAAGCGCCCAGGTCGCTCGGGGCCTGGGGCCGATTTCTCGATGATCTCCTGGAGCGGTTTTTCCTTCCCCGGGAAGAGGAGGAACGGGATTTCCGGGCCATGACGGATGTTTTCCACCGGTTGGCGGGGCTGGAAGAAGCCGCCGGGTATTCGGAGCCTCTCGATCTTCGGGCGCTCCGGTGGTTCCTGTCCCGGACCCTGGAGGCCCGGGGTTTCGGGTACGGCTTTCTCACCGGGGCCGTCACCTTCTGCGCCATGGTCCCCATGAGAAGCCTCCCCTTCAAGGTCGTCTGCCTGGCCGGCCTGGACGGGGACGCCTTTCCCCGGGAAACCCACTCGCCGGGCTTCGATCTCATGGCCCGGCACCCCCGTCCCGGGGACCGGTCACGGCGCACGGACGACCGGTATCTCTTCCTGGAGGCCCTCCTGTCCGCCCGGGACCGCCTCGTCATCACTTACGGGGGGCAGGATCTCCGGGACAACACAAAACGCCCGCCGTCCGTTGTGGTCAGTGAGCTGGTCGATTATATAGGGGAAAATTTCACCGCATCGGAGGGAGAGATCCTCTCCACGGTGGTGACGGAGCACCGCCTCCAGGGGTTCAACCCCGCTTATTTCACGGAAGCGGGGACACTTTTCAGCTTTTCGGAGGAGTCTTTCCGCGCCGCCTCGCGGCTCCTGGGGAAGAAATCGCCGCCGGACCCCTTTTTCTCCGGGAAGCTTCCTGAACCGGAGCCCGAATGGCGAACCGTTTCCCTGGAGAACCTGGCCCGGTTCTGGGCCCACCCCGTTCGGTACCTTCTGGCCCGGCGGCTGAATGTCCGTCTCGAGGAACGGGAGATGTCCCCGAGCGACCGCGAGCCCATGGACCTGGAAAAAGGCCTCCCCCGGTATCTCCTTGAAAGCGGCCTGGCCCGATATCGGTCGGGCGGCGGCGATCCGGCCCGCCTGTACCCCGTCGTACGGGCATCCGGCGTCCTCCCCCACGGCACGCCGGGAAAATGGGCGTTCGACAGGAGCTGGCGGTCCGTCGACACCTTTTTCCGGGTCCTGGAAGATCACCGTGACGGGGAATCCCCGAAATTCCTGGACGTCGACCTTTCCCTGGGCGGCTTTCGCCTCACCGGCCGTGTCGAGGGACTTTACCGCGAACAGGCCCTTCGGTGCCGGCTCGGCCGGATCCGGGCGGTGGACCGATTGGCGGCCTGGCTGAACCACCTGGCCCTGTGCGCCGGGGAGGGGGCGTCCCGCCCCGGGAAGACGCTCCTGGCGGGACGGAAAATCGAGAAAAAGAAAGAGGAAACCGTTTTCTGCCTCTACCGGCCCGTCCCCGACCCGCTGCCCTTGTTGGAAGACCTGCTCACCCTTTACTGGGAGGGCCTTCAGGCCCCCCTGCATTTCTTTCCCGAAACGTCGGGGGCCTGGGCGGAGGCGCTTTTCCGGAAAAAGCGATCTTCCGGGGAAGCCCGCGAGGCGGCCCGGAAAGCCTGGGAACCGACCGAATTCGGTTTGCCGGGAGAAGGCGAGGACCCCTACCTGGACCTCTGTTTTCGGGGAAATCTGCCCCTCGGGGAACCCTTTTCCGCCCTGGCGGAAAAAATCTTCAAGCCGCTCATGTTTTTTGAGGAAGAGGGGAAGCTGTGAGAGAACCGGAAATTTTTTCCCTGAAGGACTGCCCGCTGGAGGGAGCGACCCTCATCGAGGCCAGCGCCGGAACGGGAAAAACCTATGCCATAACCGGTCTTTTTATCCGTCTCCTTCTCGAAAGGCGCCTCGAGGCGGGCCGGATTCTCGTCATGACCTTCACGGAAGCCGCCACGGCGGAACTCCGGGAGCGGATTCGGTCGAAGATCCGGGAGGCCCTCAGCGCCTTTTCCGGCGGGCCGGTGGAAGACGATTTCATCCGGGATCTCCTCGACGCGCCGGTGGAGCCCCGGGAGGCCCGGTCGCTCCTTCTCCGGGCCCTTCGCGCCTTCGACCAGGCGGCCATCTTCACCATTCACGGGTTCTGCCGCCGGGTTCTCCGGGACCGGGCTTTCGAGAGCGGAAGTCTCTTCGACACCGAACTCGTCACCGAAGAAGAAGATCTCACGCGGGAAATCGTCGAGGATTTCTGGCGGGCGACCCTCGCCGAAGCCCCCCCCCTTCTCGTCGGGTTTGCCCTGGGGAACGGATTTTTTCCCGGTTCCCTGCTGTCTCTTCTTCCCGGCGGAACCACCCGGTGGAACCTGGAGGTTCTCCCGCGGGAAGAGGTTCCCGACACGGCGGAGGCTGAAAAGGCCTACCGGAAGGCCTTTCAGGACGTGACCCGATCCTGGGGCGAAAGCCGGGAGGCGGTTCAGGGTCTTTTGGGACATGAAGGCCTGAACAGGAGATCCTATCCCCCGTCCAAGATCTTGCCCAGGGTGAAGGACCTGGAATTTTTCCTGGACTCGGGCGGGAACGATCTCAAGGCCGCGACGGCGGTGGAACCGTTCACCACGGAGCGGATCGGCGCCGCCCTGAAGAAAGGGGCCGTCTTCCCGGGGCACCCCTTTTTCACGCTCTGCGACAGGCTTCGGGAAAAAACGGACGATCTTCTCGCGGTTTACGAAGGCGTTCTCCTGGGGTGGAAGCGGCGTCTCATCCTCACCGTGGACGACCGGCTGATGGAACGGAAGAAGGAAAGGAACGTCCAGTCCTTCGACGATCTTCTCACCCGCTTTCTCGCCGCTCTCTCCTCTCCTGGCGGGGAATCCCTGGCGCGGTCGATCCGGGAGCGTTACGAGGCCGCCCTCATCGACGAGTTCCAGGACACCGATCCCGTTCAGTACGGCATCTTCCGGGCCCTCTTCGGCGGGGAGCGAACCCCGCTGTTTCTCATCGGCGACCCGAAGCAGGCCATCTACGGTTTCCGGGGGGCGGATATTTTCACCTACCTGAACGCCTCGTCGGAGGTGGACAGGCGGTATACCCTCGACCGGAACTGGCGGTCCACGCCCCTTCTCGTAAAGGCCGTCAACTCTCTCTTTTCCAGGTCCCCGCGGCCTTTTGTCCTCGACGACATCCCGTTCCGCGCCGTCCGTGCGGGCAGGACGGACAAGAGGGAGGACGGGGAGGCCGAAGGCCCTCTCCGGGTATGGTTTCTGCCGGCTTCGGAGTATCACTCGGACGGCAAACCCCTCCTGAAAGGAGAGGCCCGCCGGATCATCCCCCGGGGCGTGGCCCAGGAAATCCGCCGTCTTTTAAGGGACAGGAAGGAGCCGGACGGGAAGGCGGGCTTTCGCGAAGGGGACATGGCGGTCCTTGTCCGGACCAACCGGGAGGCCCGGATCGTCCAGGAGGAATTGAAGCGACAGGGGCTCCGGGGCGTCCTTTACAGTACCGGGAGCATTTTCGAAACCCGGGAGGCCCTGGAAATGGAGAGGGTTCTCCGGGCCGTGGCGGACCCGGAGCGGGAAGGGGCGATCCGGGTGGCGCTGACCACCGATCTCTTCGGTGTTTCCGCTTCTTCCCTGTGGGAGATGCTGGAAGACGAGGAAACCTGGGGCGGCTGGCTCATCCGTTTCCGGGACTACCGGGACCGCTGGTACGATCGGGGCTTCATGGCCATGTTCCGGCAGGTTCTCGACGAGAGCGACGGAATCGTCCGATTCATGGCATTTCCCGACGGTGAAAGGCGGGTGACGAACCTCCTTCACCTTTCGGAAATCCTCCACCGGGAGGAAGCGGCGTCCCGGTGCGCCCCCCCACAGCTCGTCAAGTGGCTTTCGGGAAAGCGGGACAGCGACAGCCCGGAGAGGGAGGAGGATCTCATGCGCCTCGAAAGCGACGACGAGGCCGTCCGCATCGTGACCATCCACAAGAGCAAGGGACTTCAGTATCCCGTTGTGTTCTGTCCCTTCCTCTGGGAAGGGTGCCGGAAAGCGAGGGAAGGCGAACCTGTTTTCTTCCACGACCGGGATAGGCTTTTCCGGCCCGTTTGCGACCTCGGGTCGGCGGCCTGGCCGGAACACCGCGACCTGGCGGAAAAGGAGAAACTGGCGGAGCTTCTCCGTCTTTTCTACGTGGCCGTGACCCGGGCCCGGGAACGCTGCTACCTGGCGTGGGGGAACTTCAAAAATGGGGAGGAATCGGCGCCGTCCTGGCTTTTTCACGATTTTCAGCCCGCCGGAGACGAGGCCCTCCGGCAGGAACTTGAAAAGATCCAGGCCGGGGCTCCCGATGCCATCGCCCTGTCCGCCGTACCCTCGGAGGAAAAAGGCGCCGCCGGGGACGTTGCGGAAGAGACGCCTCCCCTCGCCCGCCGGGTCTTCGGGGGGACCATCGATGCCTCCTGGCGGCTTTCGAGTTTTTCCTCCCTCGTGTCCGACGATCCTCACGGTCCGGAGACAGCGGACCGGGACGGCCCGCCCCCGGGGGAAAGGCCGGAAGCGCCTCCCCCTGCGGAACGGGGTGCCGGGCCCGCGGGCCCTTTCCCCGGGGGGACGAAAGGGGGCGTGTTTTTTCACGATCTTCTCGAACATTATGACTTTCAGTGGAGAAACGGGGGAGAGCCGGAAAGGCTCGTGGAGGAAAAGCTCCGGGGCCACGGCTTTGACCTTTCCTGGAGAGACCCTGTTGTCGCCATGGTCCGTCGGGTCCTGGCCGTTCCCCTGGAACCCGGCCGGGAGGACTTCACCCTTTCGCGGGTTCCCCGGTCGGACCGCCTGAACGAGCTGGAATTTTATTTTCCCCTGAAGGAAATCACGGCACCGTCGCTCCGTCGACTCTTTCAGGCCCGCAAGGGATTTACCGATACCGCGGGGCCGGAGGAATCCCTGGGACGCCTCCGGTTTTCCGTCACCCGGGGCTTTCTCAAGGGGTTCATGGATCTCGTCTTTCTTTTCGAGGGAAAGTACTATCTCGTCGACTGGAAATCCAATTTTCTGGGGGACCGCCCGGAAGACTACGGGCCCGGCCCCCTGGCCCGGGTCATGGCGGAAAACCGCTACGTGCTCCAGTACACCCTGTACACCGTGGCCCTTCACCGGTACCTGGCCTTACGGCTTCCCGGGTATGATTACGATACCCATTTCGGGGGCGTCCGGTATATTTTTCTTCGGGGCGTGGATCCGGAGAAGGGAAGCGGTTACGGCATTTTCAGGGACAAGCCCCCGGCGGGATGGATCGACGGGCTGAGCGGCGCCCTGGTCGACTTCCCCCCAGGAGACCGTACATGACCGAAGACGCTTTTGATCCCCTGGACATCCATTTTGCCCGGTTCATGGCGCGCCTCGACGGCGGATCCTCCACAGCCGTTCCCGCCGCCGCTCTCCTGGTGAGCCGGGCGACGCGCCTGGGGCACGTCTGCTTTCCGCTCGCCGCGGCGGCCGGCCGGCCCCTCGCCGGGAGCGAGGGTCTTCCCGGGGGCCCTTTCCTGTGCCCTTCCCTGGCGTCCTGGACGGCGCTCCTGCGGGAAACGGTTGTGGCAGGCCGTCCCGGGGAAGCAACCCCCCTGGTCCTGGACGTGAAGGGCCGCCTGTATCTTCATCGTTACTGGGCCTACGAGCGTGATCTCGCAGCGGCGATCCTGGAACGGGTGTCCCGGGCCCGGGGGGCGATGGACCTTACCCCCTGGAAGGAATCCCTGGACAGGCTCTTCCCGCCGGTGCCCGGCGAGCCCGTGGACTGGCAGAAGGTGGCGGCCCTCATCGCCGTTTCGGGAAATTTCACCGTTCTCACGGGGGGGCCGGGAACGGGGAAAACCACGGTTCTCGCCAGGATTATCGCCCTATACCTGGAATCGGGGGGCCGGGGGCTCCGGATAGCCCTGGCGGCGCCGACAGGCAAGGGAGCGGCCCGGATGGAGGAAGCGATCCTTCAATCTTTGGGGGAGATGGACATCTCGAGGGAAGTCAAGGAGGCTTTCCCCCGGGAGGCGGCGACCCTTCACCGTCTCCTTGGGGCTTCCCGGGAGGGAAACCTCTTCCGCCATCATGAGGGGAACCCCCTGCCCTTTGATGTGGTCATCGTCGATGAGGCTTCCATGGTCGACCTGCGCCTGCTCGCGCGGCTCGTCCGGGCCCTCGAAGCCGGCACCCGGCTCATTCTCTCGGGGGACAAGGACCAGCTGGCGTCCGTTGAGGCGGGGGCCGCCCTGGGCGATATCTGCGACACGGGCCGCCGGCACGGCTACGCCCCGGGGCTCCGGGCCGCCCTGGGACAGGGGCTCGGGGTCCCCCCCGAGGCCTTTCCCGGGGAACCCGACCCCCCGGCCATGGCCCAGGCTGTCGCGGAACTGCGAAAAAGCTGGCGTTTCAACGAGCAAAGCGGGATAGGCCACGTGAGCCGGGCAGTCCGTGAAGGTGACGCCAGGAGGACCTTTCAGCTTTTAGGCGGCGGTGCCTGGAGCGACCTGTCGTGGCAACCCCTTCCCCGCCCGCGGGAACTCCGGGACGTTCTGAAACCGCTTGTCCTGGCCCGCTACGGCGGCATCCTGAAATCGGGAAGCGTCCACGAGGCGTTTCGGGCGTTCAATGCCTTTCGCATCCTCTGCGCCGTCCGGGAGGGCCCTTACGGGGTGGATGCGGTGAACGCCCTGGTGGAGGGAATTCTCAGGGAAGCGGGTGCGGTCGGGGCGGCGGGACGATGGTACGACGGGCGGCCCGTCATGGTGACGGTGAACGATTACGGTCTCGGCCTCTACAACGGGGACACGGGTATCGTTCTGCCCGACGGGGACGGGCCGGAAAACCGGAAAACACACTTTCTTCTGCCTGACGGCACCCTCCGGAAGATCCATCCCGTCCGCCTGCCTGACCATGAAACGGTTTTCGCCACGACCGTTCACAAGAGCCAGGGCTCCGAGTTCGACCATGTCGCCCTGGTTCTTCCTGACCGGGCCCTGCCTCTTCTGACCCGGGAACTCATCTATACGGCCGTGACCCGGGCCAGAAAAGGGCTGACCGTTTTCGGAACGGAGACCGTCCTCGGGGAAGCTGTTGCCCGGCGCACCGAAAGGGTCTCCGGGCTCAGGGACCGCCTCTGGGGGGACCGGCACCCTTAAGGGACCGGGTTTTCCCGCTCGAGGAAATCGGCGGGAACGCGCCAGATGTTCCAGCCAAGTCCCCGGGAAGACCGGAAATAGATGTATTTTCCATCCCGCGACCACCGGGGCATGTCGTCCCGGGACATATTCGTCGTGATCTGCCGGGTC
>Ga0209605_1004868_pt1 | contig 10715 bp, 10 predicted proteins | sample AD_UKC035_MetaG_FD_184408 | JGI IMG/M metagenome (GOLD analysis project Ga0209605, IMG submission 184408) | Active sludge microbial communities of municipal wastewater-treating anaerobic digesters from USA - AD_UKC035_MetaG (SPAdes) (version 2) | ecosystem: Engineered > Bioreactor > Anaerobic >...
GTAATGGTCCGGGTGAGCTTCCCGTAAACGTCGGGAAGAGCCGAGAGCTCCGCCCCCAGGACCAGGAGATCTTTCTGAACCGACAGGAGAATGGCGCCGATCTCCTCACGGTCTGTCATCGCCCGGGCGACGCCGAGAACGGAACTCGCCTCGTCGAGAGTCCCGTAGGTTTCGGGCCTCAGGTCGTATTTCGGGATCCGCTGACCGCCGAGAAGGCTCGTTTCTCCCTGGTCCCCTTTTTTTGAGAATTTCATGGGCTTCTCCCTTCCATGTATGTTTCCAGGATCTTGACGATCTTGCCTTCGTTCATCCGAGCGTGTTCCAGGATTTCCTCCATGGTGAGCTCCCGCTCGCCGATGCCGTGGGCGTAATTGTCCACGGAGCACAGGGAGCCGTAGTCGAGGCCGAGTTCCCGGGCGATGACGGCCTCGCTGGCCATGGTCATGCCCACCACGTCGGCGAATTGGGACATCATGGTGATTTCCGCCCGGGTTTCGAGCCGGGGACCCCGGGTCTGCCAGTAAACGCCCCCGTTGACCACGTCGAAGGCGCACCGTCGGGCCGCGTCGATCCAGTTTTTGCGGACCCTCTGCGAGATGACCGGGGTGACGTGGACGGGCCTGTCCTCGAAGATCGTCGGCCCCCCCGTGAGATCGAGGAAGTCGTCGGGTACGACGAGGGTGCCCGGCGGAAGATACCGCTTCAGCGATCCCGTGGAGTTGACGGCGATGACCTCCCGGACGCCCGACTGCCGAAGGGCGAGGAGATTGGCCTGGTGGTTGATCCGGTGGGGCAGGATGTGGTGTTTCGGGTCCGTTCCGTGCCGGGGTATGAAGGCGGCGCGGGGAGAGAGAAAAAGGGAGACCTCGCCGAAGTCCGTCGCCACATTCGTTTTTTTCAGGCCGCCGAAGAAGGACGTCTTCTGGAGAAGGATGGTTCCCGATAGAATGCCGAGGCGCGCCACAGTTCCTCCTTTTTTTCCGCCCGTCCTTCTGACGTCTGCGCCGGGTTTCCCTGCCGCGCCGCCCGCCACCCCCGGTCATGACGGCACGCCGGCCCGTCCGCCCCTTTCCCAGGGACCGGGCCGCCCGGCCCCCGTATCTTTTCGCGGCAACGCCACAACAGGACGCCCGGGGAAATTTTACACGGTGTGCCCGGTTTATAACAGATCCCCGAAGACCTGTCAAAAGGGATCATTTTTGTTTGACATCCCCCCTTTCGTGAGCATAATGTGACGTAAAAGAAAGGAGGCTGCGCGTCATGGGAAAAGAAGACAAGGTCATTCACGCCTCGGATCAGACCTTCGACGCTGAAATTCTGAAATCGGACAAACCGGCCCTGGTGGATTTCTGGGCTCCCTGGTGCGGTCCCTGCAAAGCCATCGGGCCCATGGTGGAGGAACTGGCGGAAACATACGGGGACCGGGTAAAGGTTGCGAAAGTCAACGTGGACGAGTGTCCCGAGACGACGGGAAGATACGGGATCCAGAGCATTCCGACGCTCATGCTCTTCAAGGGCGGCAAAATGGAGGAGAAGCTTATCGGCCTCGTTCCGAAAAACCGGCTTGAAGAATTCCTGAAAAAGGTCCTCTGATGAGAACGCCCGTCACCCGACCCTTCTGCGGTCACTGTTTTGCCGCTGTCGTGAAACGCTCCTTCATGGGCGTCCTCGCGGTCCTTTTTTTCCTCTCGGTAACGGCCGGGTGCGGCTGGTGGAAGGGTTCCCCCGTTCGAGGAGGCTCGGCGGAACGGCTTTACCAGAGCGGCTACATGAACTACCACGACGGGGATTTCGACAGGGCCATCGAGGCTTTTCAGCGTCTCCAGGAACAGTACCCCCTGAGCGACCTGGCCCTGAAGGCGGAACTGGGGATTGCCGATTCTCACTACAGTGCCGGCGATTACATGGAAGCGGAAATGACCTACCTGGATTTCGTGAACCTTCACCCGACCAATGAAAATGTCCCTTACGCCCTCTACCAGGCGGGCATGTGCCACTTCCGGCAGATGAACACCCTGGACCGGGACCAGACGGAAACCCGGCGGGCCCGGGAATCCTTTGAAAAAGTGGTTTCCCGGTTTCCCGATTCCCCTTTCTCCTTCATGGCCCTCAAAAGGCTTCGGGAATGCGAGCAGCGCCTTGCCGATCACGAGTTCTACGTGGGGTATTTCTACTTCAGAACCAGGCACTACCGGGCGGCCCTGGAGCGTTTTCAGGGAATCCTCGTAGACTATCCTCTCGTTTCCATGGACTACAAGGTGGGGTACCTCATCGATGAGACCCGGCGGCGGATGGCAGAGGAAGAGGAAAAGAGCCGGGGGGCCGTAACAGAGGAAGGTGCTCCCTCCGGCGGTGCCGCCGCGGAGGGGTAAAAGCGCCGGAAAAGGGTCACCGGTCCAGGCGGATCCGGGAAAGGATTTTCGCCACCATCCCCTCCAGGCTCCCCGAGGTGTCGATGGTTATGAGATTTTCCCCGGGAACGTCTTCCAGGGGATGGAAGGCTTTCTTCTGGGCGTCGAGAAGGGCCAGCCGGCCGTCAGAAACGTCCGTGCCTTTCCGTTCCCTTTTTTCGAGCCTTTGACGGAGGACGTCGTCGGGACAGACACAGTGGACCGCGAAGAAGTCGGCCCCGTGGGAACGGGCGACCGCCATGGCGGCGGCGCGGTCCCGCCGGTCCCTGAAGGACCCGTCCAGGATGACCGGCTTTCCCTCTCCCAGCCGTTTCCCTGCTTTTTCAAAGGCCGCCTCGTAAGTCCGGCGGTTCATCTCCTCGCCGTAGATTCCCTCGCCGAAGTCCTCGTAGCGGTGTTCCGCGGTGGAAATCCGGGAAAGCTCCTTCCGGAGGACGTCCATGCGGATGACCCCGGCCCCGATGAGGGGGGCGAGGGCGGCCGCCAGGAATGATTTACCCGTTCCCATCCACCCGCTCATGACGAGGAGCGCCGGCCTGTCGAGCCGGGCGGCGCAGCGGTATGCGAGACGGAAGTATTTCCCGGCCTCGGCAGTGACCCGGTCCTTTTCCTTCCCGCCCAGGCCCGGTTCCTGGAGGCGGAAGCCGGTGACCTTGCCCCGGACGTAGGCGAAATAGCACTTGTAGAAGGGGAGGAGGGTATTTATTTCCCCGTCCCCGGATTCTTCGATGTAGGCCCGGACAAAGGCGTCTCCGTAATCGCCGTAGCCGTGGAAGTCGAGATCCATGGACAGGAAGGCGACCTCGGCGGCCCGGTCGAGATACCGGAAGCGCTTGTTGAACTCGATGCAGTCGAAGACGACGATGCCGTTGATGAAGCAGATGTGCTGGAGGTGCAGGTCGCCGTGGCACTCCCGGATCTTGTGCGTCGCCACCCGCCGGCGGAACAGGGCTTCCCGGTTTTCGAGAAAACCGAGGGCCCACGAGCGGATAAACTCGAATTCGGGCCGGGAAATCGTTGTCCCCACGTAGGGTTCCGTCTGCTCGAAATTTTCCTCGTGGTTTTTCCGGATCGTCTCAAACCCGCCGATTTCGTCAATTTCCCCGCCCGTGGCCGCCCCATCGTGAAACGCGCAGATTCTCCCGGCCAGGGTTTCCATGTCCCGTTTCCGGGCGATATTTTTCTCGAGGAGGGTTCCAAGCATGCGGTCTTCGGGGATTCGTTTCATGAGGACGGCATATTCCACCGCCTCCCCCCTGTCGAGAAAGTTCAGGGTTCCCGTCTCGTCCTGGTGAATGGGAACGACGTCCAGGTAAATGTCCTCGGCGAGGCGCCGGTTGAGTCGGATCTCCTCCCGGCAGAAGAAAGCCCTTTTTTCGAGGGTCGTGAAGTCGAGAAAGCCGAAATTCACCGGTTTTTTGATCTTGTAGACGAGATGGCCGGCGATGAAGACGAGGGAAATGTGGGTTTCCACCATTTCCACCGACGGGGGGCGGTGGGGGTAGGACGCCGGGTCCGTCATGAATGCCGCAATCCTGGAAAGGGTCATGGCCGAAACTCCTGTTTTTCAGAAGGTCGAGGGATCGGGCCCGCCGGAAAAGAAGAGGGGATAGTGGGCCCTGAAGACGGCCATCATGAGGTCATAGGGAAGATCGTGGAAGGCTCCGCGGTCTACGACGTATTCCATGTATTTCCGGCCTTCCCGGTCATAGGCGTGGAATACGGCGTCGTGGGTGCCATCGAATTCCAGGGTGGGAACACCGAATTTTTCACACAGGTCGATGTTGAACGTGGGGGTGGCCCGGACCCATCGGCGGTCGACGAAAAGTTCCGTGTACCCGTGAAACATGAACAAATCGGTCCCCATTTTCTTTTTCAGGCGCTCCGTGGTCAGGTGGTTCCGCACATCGGCAAACCGGAGGCGGCTGGGAATGCCGAGGGCCCGGGCCGCCGCGGCGAGGAGGACCGCCTTGGGGACGCAGAAGCCGGATTTTTTTGCCAATACCCGGCTGGCCTTGAAGCCCTCCCGTCCCAGGTCGATGTGAAAGGGGTCGTAACGGATGCCGTCCCGGACGGCATAATAGAGGCGCGCCGCCCGGTCTGCGGCGGTTTTTCCCGGCCATGCGGCCTCCCGGGCAAAGTCGATCACCGACTCGTCGTCGCTGTCGACGAAATACGTGGGTTCGAGAAACACCCGTTTATCCTCCAGGTGCCCGGCGCCGCCGTTTTCCATGGTTCCATGTTTCTCACGGGCGGGCGTCAAAGGCTTTCCCCCCGTCACGGTTTCCCGTTTTTTTCCCCTGGCCGTTCAGGTAGGTCAGCATGATGCAGCCCGCTTTCTCCCGGAGCTCGCAGGCTTTCCGGAAGTCCGCCAGGGCTTTCGTCCGCCGGCCCTGCTGGAGCAGGGACTGGCCGCGGCCATTGTAGCTCTTTCCGTCTTCGGGATCGATGAGAATGGCCCTGGAAAGGCTTTCCACGGCCTTCTGGTAGTCAGCCTTCATGAAATAGGTCATCCCCAGGGCGTAATAGGCCTCGCCGCTCATGGGATCGAGGCTGACGGCGCAAAGAAAATCGGTGACGGCCGCGTCGTAGCGCCTTCCCCATTTCCGGTAGGCGTGGCCCCGGACGAGGTACAGGCGGGTGTCCTTGGAATCGATGGAGAGGGCTTTCGAGTAGTCCGCCACGGCTTTTTCATACTCCCTGTTTCCTTCGTGGCACTGCCCCCGCCGGAAAAGGGCCGCGCCGTCCCGCTCGTTTCCGTCGACGACCGCCGTGAAGTCGGCGGCGGCCTCCCGGAAGCGGCCCTCTGCCTGGAACGCGAGTCCGCGGTTGAAGCGGGCCGCGTACACATCGCAATCGACGCCATTTCCAGCGGCTTTTATGATCTCGCCGTAACAGGCCCGGGCTTCGTCGTACCGGCCCGCTTCGTAAAGCCTGTTTCCCCGCTCCAGGAGCTCCTTTGCCGAGGGGGGCGCCTTTTTCATCGGGAGGCGGCTGTCGGCGTCGGGGATGGGGCCGCCGCAGCCGATCGTCACCAGGACCACGAGGACCGCGGGAAGGGTCAAGCTAAAAAAAACCTGTCTTGAACGGCCCATGGCCGGGAGCCCCCCTGCCGTGAAATTTTCTATTCTCTAACAGAACTGGCCGGGGATTGCAATTTGTTCACGGTGCGTATGGCCTTACGCACTGTGAACCCTTCTTTTCAGGGGAGCGCCCGTCCCAGGAGGGCCGTCTGAATATTTACTAGTATATTCAGCAGATTGATTTTTAACAGCGGTGGCATGATCCCTGCTTTGAATGAGGGAAAGGAAGCAGAGAAAGGAGACAGGAAACCATGAAGATAAGGGAGATGGACAGGACCTCCGCCGCCGGCCCCTGGCTGACCGTGGCTGAAAACGGGGAGCGGGACCGATGGAAGGAAATCCTGGAGGATTTTTTCGAGATCCAGGAAGATCAGATGACCGACACCTCTCCCCTCGCCCTGGAAGGAGATGTTTTCGGGGACCACTATGACATCATGGGCTGGTTCACTCTCGACGCCGGTTTTCCCGGCATGCTCCCTTTCTTTTCATCCGAGCGGAGCGGTGCCCGGTTCGTCCGGAAGCCGGTCCCGTGGGACCGGCCCTATGACCCCTATCTGTGGGAATGGGGAACCTTGAGGTATGACCTTCCCCAGTAAAGGGGCGTTCTGAAAACCCGTGTCCCTGCGGTGCCCTTCTTTTTACGCGGCGAACCGTTGCCGCCGGGGGAAGGCTCCGCAGAGACGTCGCGGGAAATCTTTTTTACCCCGCCTCGCCGTTCCCGTTTCAACCCAAAAATAATTATTTCACGCATCGTCACGCTTTTTTTTTGCGACGGTGCTTCGACTTTCCCGTGACAGGAAGCCGGGAGGCGGTAGCCCAGAACCGCCTGCCAGGAAAATCGACAGGAAAAGGCTTGCCACGGTGAAGCCGGCAGTGGTAAAAAAACACATCCGAATAAATGGAGACGGGCTTTCCGAACATGGCGAAAGACTATTACGAAACCCTCGGCATTTCCCGGGACGCTCCCCAGGAGGCCGTCAAGAAGGCGTACCGGAAGCTCGCCCGGAAGTGGCACCCCGACGTGAACCCCGGCAACAGGGAGGCGGAACAGCGGTTCAAGGAAATTTCCCGGGCTTATGAAGCCCTGGGGTCGGAGGAAAAGAGAAAACTCTACGACGAATTCGGGGAGGAAGGCCTCCAGTCCGGGTTCGACCCTGAAAAGGCGAGACAGTACCGGGACTGGCAGTCATCCTGGCGGCGGGAGAGGGGGGGCGCGGCGGAGGAGTCTTTCGGCGGCCGTTATGAAAACTACGAAGATCTTTTCGGCGATCTTTTCGGATTTAGCGGGGGCGCCGGGAGATCTCCCAGGGGATCCCGCGCCGTCCGGGGCCGTGACCTGGAGCATGAGATGACCGTCGATTTTCTGTCCGCCCTGCGGGGACTGGAGACGGAACTGGTCATGGAAAAACAGGTTCCCTGCTCCCGGTGCGGGGGGTCGGGGACGGAACCGGGGACGAAGCTCAATCCCTGTCCCACCTGCGGGGGGTCAGGGAGGCTGAACGTCGCTGACGGCCCCGTTCCGTTCACCCAGGTCTGTCCCCAGTGCGGCGGCCACGGCCGGGTCGGGACGCCCTGCGGGGCGTGCCGCGGAGCCGGGCAGGTTCCAGGCCGGGAGCGGATCCGCGTCAAGATTCCGCCCGGCGTCCATGACGGCGCGAGAATACGGGTTGCCGGCAAGGGAGAACCGGGAGCGGCCGGCGCCGGCGCCGGGGACCTGTATCTCCGGATACGGGTCGAACCCCATCGTTTTCTCACGCGGAAGGGGGATGACCTGTACCTGGACGTGCCCGTGACGGTGCTCGAGGCACTGGAGGGCGGGCAGGTCCGCGTCCCCACGGTGGAAGGGTCGGTGAACGTGAAGGTTCCGCCGGGAAGCCAGAACGGCCAGGTCCTCAGGCTGAAAGGAAAAGGGGCGGTGAACATGAAAACGAAGAAACGGGGGGATTTCATGGTCAGGCTGGCCGTCGTGCTCCCCCCATCGAAAGACCGGGAAGCCGTGGAGGCCGCCCGGAAGCTCGAGACGTTCTACGGGGATGACGTGAGAAAGGACATCAGGCTCTGAACCTTCTCATTCCTCGGGATCTGGGCGCCTTGCCTCTGGATCTTTTTATAAAGCCGTCGGTAACAGAAGATTTTTCGAGTTTTTAAGGGTTTATCGAACGATGATGAAGGAACGCTGGACAAGGGAAGAGGTTCTCCGGATCTTCGACCTGGACGAAACGTTCCTCCTCGACCTTGAAGAGGAGGAGATCGTCTGCTGCCTCAGGGAGGAGAGGCCGGGAAGGCGGGTTTATGCTTTCAGCGAGCTCGAGAAACTCCGGATCGCGAAAATCCTCGTGGAGGAACTGGGGGTGAACCTGCCGGGCGTCGACATCATCCTCCGAATGAGGCGGGACATGATTTCCGCGAGAAAACAGTTCGACGCCATCCTGGAAGACCTGGCCGTCAAGATCAGGGAGGAACTGGAGAGAGAAAGAGAGGAAGACCGGGACCGTTGAAACCCCGTCTTTCAATCGGCGCTCTCGCTCGTGGGGTCTTCCCGCCTGCCGTAGAAGACCCTGTTTTTCCCCTCCTTCTTTGCCGTGTACATGCTTTCGTCGGTCCGCTTCAGGAAAAAAGAAAGTTCTTCTTTCGGAAAATACTCGGCCACGCCGACGCTCACCGTTTTTCGAACGGGCGTGATGGACCAGGTCGAGAAGGTCTCGTTTGAAAACTCCCGCCGGATTCTTTCCGCCAGGGCCACGGCGGCGTCGCCCGTCGTTTCGGGAAGGATGACCGTGAACTCCTCGCCCCCGTACCGGTAAGCCGAGTCGGTCTTCCGCAGGCATCTTCGAATGACCTGGCCGAGACGGACGAGCACCTTGTCCCCTTCCACGTGGCCGTAAGTGTCGTTGTAGTTCTTGAAATCATCGATGTCGAGAAGGAGAAGGGAGAGCGGGTGTCCGTATCGCTTGGCCCGGTTGATCTCCGATTTGAGCTGGTCGTAAAAGTGCCTCGAGTTGAAGAGTTTCGTGAGACCGTCGGTGATGCTCAGCTCCATGTATCTCTTTTCGCTCTCCCGGAGGGCTTCTTCGGCGATTTTCCGCGCCGTGATGTCTTCGAGCGTTTCCATGGCCCCGAAAAGGACCCCCCGTGAATCCCTGAGGGCCGCCGCGGTGAACCGGAGCCATTTCCCGCCGTCACCCAGGGCGGGGAAGAAGTCGGTGGCCTCGTAAGCCTCCTCGATGAGCTTGGACTTGTGATACTTGCCCACGTACCACCGGGGGATCTCGTCGAGGAGACTGTCCACGAGGAGGTCGGCCATGCAGGGGCGGGCCTTGTCATAGAAGGCCTTCCAGTGCTGTTTCGTCCCCACGATTTTATCCCGGCTGATTTCGCTGAGCTCCTCCAGGGCCCGGTTCCAGCACACGATCTCGTGGTCCCGGTTGATGACGAAAGTCGGTATGGGGGATCCCTCGAGAACGGACTTGAAGCGCTGCTCGCTTTCCTTGAGGGCTTCCTCGGCGAGGATGGTTTCCGTGATGTCCTGAAGCGTTTCGATGGAGGCGAAAAAACGGCCCTGGGAGTCCCGGAGCACGGCAGCGGTGATGCGGAGCCATTTTCCGCTCTCCCCGAGATCGGGGAAAAAGGCCGTCGCCTCGTAGGCTTCGTCGAGAAGCTTCGATTTCTGGATTTTACCGTCATACCAACGGGGGAACGCGTCCGTCTTCCCGTCCGCCAGGAGATCGGCCATGCACGGCCTTTTCTTCCGGTAAAAAGCCTTCCAGTGCTTGTCCGTTCCGACGATGACCTCCGCCTTGATACCGCTCAATTCTTCCAGGGCCCGGTTCCAGTGCAGGATCCGATGGTCCCTGTCGATGAGAAAGGCCGGGATGGGGGACCCCTCGAGGATCCGTTTCAGCCGTTTCTCGCTTTCCCGGAGGGCCGTTTCCGCCTGTTTCCCTTCCGTGACGTCCTCCAGGGTTTCCAGTGCGCCGATCAGGTTCCCGCCGGGGTCCCGGAGAGCGGAAGCGGTGAAGCGAAGCCACTTTCCTTCTTTCCCAAGGTCGGGAAAGAAGTCCGTGGCCTCGTAGGCTTCCTTGAGAAGTTTCGATTTACGGTATTTGCCGGCGTACCACTGGGGAATTTCGTCCTGCAGCCCGTCGGCGATGAGGTCGGCCATGCAGGGCCTTTCCCTGCTGTAGAACGCCCGCCAGTGCTCCTTCGTTCCGATGATCCTTTCGGCCCGGATGCCGCTGAGCTCCTGGAGAGCCCTGTTCCAGTAGAGGACGCGGTGGTCCTGGCCGATGACGAAAGTGGGAATGGAAAGACCTTCCAGGATGAGGGGAAAGATAACGGCCTCTCCCCCGGAGATTTTCCGGATTTCGTCGGCAACGCCCCGGGCGGGCGGTGTCGCCTCTTTCCTGACTGTCCCCTTCTTCATGGCGTCACGCTTGCCTTTCCCGCGGTTCGGCGCCGGGCGCGAAATTTCCCGGGAACAGAACCGAACCGGTGTACGCCCCGTGGCGGGTTTTCCGCCGCCAGGGGCTTTCGGAATGTCGAACAGGGACGGCGTCCTTTTCGCCCTCCCTGTCCGTCACAGGCGCTTTTGCCTTGCCACGGCGAGGCCGTGGGTGATCCGGTCGATGACGATGGCCAGGATGACGATGCATAAACCCGCTTCGAACCCCCGACCGACCTCGATGCGGTTGATGGCGAGCAGAACCTCGAGCCCCAGCCCCCGGGCCCCGATCATGGAGGCGATGACGACCATGGCGAGGGCCATCATGGTGGTCTGGTTGATTCCCACCATGATGGACGGAATGGCCAGGGGAAGCTGGACATCGAAGAGGATCTGCCGCGGGTTGGCCCCGAAGGCCTTTGCCGCCTCGAGGGTTTCCTTCGGCACCTGGCGGATTCCCACGTTGGTGAGCCGGATCACCGGCGGGACGGCGTAGATCAGCGTGGCGATCAGGGCGGGCACCTTGCCGAGGCCGAAGAACATGAGGGCGGGGATGAGATACACGAAACTGGGCATGGTCTGCATGGCATCGAGGAGCGGCCGGTTGACCGCCTCGAAAAGGTCGCTTCGGGCCATGAGGATCCCCATGGGGATGCCGATGATAATGGAAATGATCACCGCCGAGGTGGTCAGGGCGAGGGTCATCATGGCGAGCTTCCAGTACCCGAAGGTCCCTATGAGAAAGAGGAGGCCCGCGAGGACCGCTCCCGCCCACCACCG
>Ga0209605_1004873_pt1 | contig 10704 bp, 10 predicted proteins | sample AD_UKC035_MetaG_FD_184408 | JGI IMG/M metagenome (GOLD analysis project Ga0209605, IMG submission 184408) | Active sludge microbial communities of municipal wastewater-treating anaerobic digesters from USA - AD_UKC035_MetaG (SPAdes) (version 2) | ecosystem: Engineered > Bioreactor > Anaerobic >...
AGTCAACATCGGATCCGGTTAGTCCTGATTCTCTCATTTGATCTTGCAAGAACAATGTGAATGCAGTTGAGGCTCCATCAGGATTTACTGCGAAGTTTAGAGGATCAAGTACTCCATTGGCTACGGCAATGTACTCACCTCCATTAACAAGTGTAAGCTGAAAGTTTTTGATAGTGTCGTTTACTGAAGTGCTGCTGCTTGCTGCAATACCAATATCTAACATAACATCAGCCGGTACGTCCACATATGGTGTTGCAGTGCGAAAAGCAAAATCATCAAGTAATAAATTACCGTTCAGGTATACGTCAACGTTACTTGCAGAAGGGTCGGCTGCATTATGAATTACCTGCAAACGGGCGATACTGACAGATGGAAGTGTAACAACATCCCCATTTGCCAAAGCAGCAAACAATCCAAATGCCGGTCCGTTTTGATTGGTAGAAGGAGTTAAAAATCCGGAAGCGAACACGATAGCAGAACTATCACCTAAAGTACTAAGGTCAGCGGCAAAAGAAGCAACTATTGGCGTACCTGCTGCAGGCGTCACGTCCAATATATAACTGGCTGCCGGTACACTTATATAAGGAGTGATGTCGCTATAGCTTGCATCATCAACCAGGATAGTTACATTCCTTGCAATAACATCAACGGTTGGGGCATCACTTGCTCCATGCAAAACAACGAAATCTACGTCACCTGAACTACCAGCCATATTTCTGATGTCATTCTGAATGAATAAAGTGAACCCTGTTGATCTTCCATCCGGGTTAGCTGCGAAATTTAATGGATCCAAAACTCCATTTGCCACTGCAACATACCGTTGCCCCATCATGAGAGTGACCTCAAAGTTTTTCAATGTGTCGGCGGCTGACATACTATTACCGGGTGCAACACCTATATTAACAGGTAGCCCGGAAGGCAAGGTGATAAATGGTGTCGCTGATCTGAAAGTAAAATCATCAATGGCTAAACTACCATCAACATAAACATCAACTGTTGCAGCGGCGGGATCTGCAGCATTGTGAATGATTTGTATTTCAGCCTGGCCGAAAGATGACAAGCCTCTGATACTCAGCAGGACTGTCAAGACTAGTGGTAAAATGTTCTTTTTCATTTTCTAGGGTTTTAAATTATTGTTTAAGTTTTATGACGCAAAGTTAAACATAATATTGAAACAAGCAAACCTGGATTTGATTTTACGTTTAATTTTCTTTTGTTTTATATAAACAACTATGATTCAGTCAAATAAAGTCAGAAGCGATAGACAAAATTTAATATATTACTATATTTTAAACACTTACAAACTTTTATTCAGGCCAAATCAGCAAAGTGAAAAGAAAACGGTATACTACTATGCTCCAATTTTCATGAAATTCGCAGTTCAAAGATAAATATTTGGAGAACTCATAATGTTTAAGTATAATTGCATTAAATCTAAACATCAAATGAACAGGTATTCTATATCGGATCTGGAAACGATCTCAGGAATCAAGGCCCACACAATAAGAATTTGGGAACAGCGCTATGATGCATTAAAGCCAATGCGTTCGCCGGGCAATACCCGCTATTATGACGATCAGCAGTTACGAAAACTACTGAACATAGTAAGTCTATCTGATACAGGGAAGAAAATATCAGAACTCTTCTCTCTATCTGACGAACAAATTAAAATATTGTTGGAGGAGCAAATAGAAAATCTTAAAGCAGCAAATATACAGTACGAGTATTTCATATCACAAATGCTGATTTCAGGACTCAGCTACAATGAGGCTGAATTTGAAAAACAATTCTCTGCATGTATACTTAGGTATGGTCTGAAAAACACCTATCTAAAAATAATTCACCCGATGCTTGTTCGTATCGGTTTGGTTTGGGGTAAAGACGATTTATGTCCTTCACAAGAGCACTTTTTATCAAACCTCATCAGGCAAAAAATTATTTCCTCAATTGATGGTTTACCCTATCCAACAAATGATAAAAAAAACTGGCTGCTATTTTTGCCCAACGAAGAGTATCATGAAATAGGTCTTATCTATTCAAATTACCTGATTCGTGCTGCGGGACAAAAAACAGTTTATCTGGGAAGTAATGTACCATTTGACTCTGTCCTTTCAACAATACACGATATTACTCCAACTGACATCTTTCTGTTCTTCATTAGAAATCGATCTGTAGCTGAAGCACAAGAATATTTAACAGAAGTACGTAAGAGGTCTAAAAATGCGACAATCCATATATCAGGCAATAAAAAGTTAATTGAACAGCTTAGACTGGAGAAGAATATGTATTGGCATCAATCAGTTGAAGATTTGGAAAAGAAGCTGACTTAATTATAAACTGATATCAACCTTATATAATTTAAATACATGTCAAAAATTATAATCATAGGTGCCGGTTTTTCCGGTATTAGTGCAGCAGCTTATTTATCGGCTGCAGGCAATGAAGTGCATGTATTTGAGAAAAACGAGTCGGCAGGTGGTCGTGCAAGACAATTTAAAACATCATCCGGATATGTATTTGACATGGGACCCAGTTGGTATTGGATGCCGGAAGTATTTGAAAAATTCTTTAATGATTTCGGCCATACCAGTTCTGATCACTACGATTTAAAATTATTGAACCCTTCCTTTGAAGTAGTATATGGAGTAAATGACACAATTGAAGTTCCTGAAAATTTTCAAGAATTATGTATTCTGTTTGAATCTATTGAAAAAGGCTCTGCTTCAAAACTTTTGAAATTCATGAAGGAGGCAGAATACAAGTACCAGACCGGAATGAATAATCTGATCTATAAGCCAGGCTTCTCCATTTCAGAGCTAGTGAATCTTGAAACAATAAAAGGAGTATTCAGATTACAAGTGTTTTCTTCTTTCAGCAAACATGTTCGTAACTACTTCAGCAATCCAAAATTAATTGCATTAATGGAGTTTCCGGTACTGTTTCTTGGAGCAATGCCTAAAAACACACCGGCACTTTACAGCTTAATGAACTATGCAGGGTTGAAATTAGGAACATGGTATCCACAAGGCGGATTTGGGACTGTAATTGATTCCATGAAAAAAATCGCTGAATTAAACGGAGCTGTTTTTCATTTCAATGCTCCGATAAATAAGATCGAAATTGAAAACAACCGCGTAATTTCTGTCCTCGCTAATAACACAAGACACAATTGTGAAGGTGTCATTGCATCGGCAGACTACCATCATGTTGAAAGCAAGCTATTGTCGGATGAATACCGAAACTATGATGATAGTTACTGGAAAAACAAAACTTTTGCACCTTCTTGTCTGATTTACTATTTGGGAGTCCGCAAAAAAATCAAATCCCTTCATCATCACACCTTGTTCTTTGATGAAAGTCTTGATCAGCATGCGAAAGAAATATACGAAGATCCGAAGTGGCCTGAAAAACCATTGTTCTATGTCTGTTGTCCTTCAAAGTCAGACGACAGCGTAGCTCCAAATGGTCATGAAAATCTCTTCATGCTAATGCCACTTGCATCCGGTTTAGAAGACGATGAGAATACCCGAGAAAAATATTTTAAAATAATGCTTTCCCGATTGGAAACTCTGACAAATGAAAATATTGAATCATTTATTGACTATAAAAAAAGCTATTGCGTTAATGACTTCATAGTTGATTACAATTCCTATAATGGCAATGCATATGGATTGGCAAATACATTAACGCAAACAGCATTCCTAAAACCAAAGTTAAAAAACAATATTATAAGCAATTTATTCTATGCAGGACAACTCACAGTACCGGGTCCCGGTGTCCCACCTTCCATAATTTCAGGAAAAATTGCAGCTCAACAATTGGCATTACAATTAAACAAACCAAAATATGAAGCATCTTTTTGATAGTTTATCAGTCCAGTGCAGTAAAATAACAACCCGTAACTACAGCACCAGTTTTTCCCTTGGGATATATTTTCTAAACAGGAAATTGCAAAATCCAATCTACTCAATATATGGTTTGGTACGATTTGCGGATGAAATAGTCGATAGTTTTGAAGGATACGACAAAGCTTACTTGCTTTCAAAATTCAAATCTGAAACATATGAATCTATAGAACATAAGATTTCTTTAAATCCTATATTAAATTCATTTCAACAAGTTGTCCATGAATATTCCATACCCCTTGATCTTATAGAAACCTTTTTCAATAGCATGGAAATGGACCTTAAGAAAATAGATTATTCCAAAGAAACATATAATCAATATATTCTTGGTTCAGCAGAAGTAGTTGGCCTGATGTGCCTTGCTGTATTTACGGAAGGGAACAAAAAGAAATACGATGAATTGAAGCCCTTTGCCATGAAACTTGGTTCAGCCTTTCAAAAAGTAAATTTCTTGAGGGATATAAAGGCAGATTATCATTCTCTGGGAAGAACATATTTCCCTGAAGTTGATATTCAAAACTTCAGTGCCATAGATAAAAGGAAGATCGAAATAGAAATTGAATCTGATTTTAAGGAGGCTTTGACAGGGATAAGAAAACTTCCTTCGTCATCAAGAAGTGGTGTTTATTTAGCATACGTCTACTATACGGCATTATTCAAAAAGATAAAAAACTTATCAGCGAATAAAGTTCTGACAGAAAGAATCAGAATCAGTAATGGCGAAAAATTCGGATTGATGCTAAACAGCTTGTTTCAACACAAATTAAATCGAATTTAATTTATTAACATGGAAAACTATTTGGTACTTGTTGATGAAAAAGATCAGCAATGGGGTAAGTTGGAAAAGGAACTGGTGCATAAATTAGGGTTACTTCACCGTGCATTTTCGGTTTTTATATTTAACTCGACAGGAGAACTGATGCTGCAACAAAGAGCTGATGATAAATACCATTCAGCTGGTTTATGGACCAATACCTGTTGCAGCCACCCGCAATTTGGCGAAGATCTCAAGCCGGCTATTGATCGCAGGTTAAAGGAAGAGATGGGAATGAAATGTCAAACTGAATTTGCCTTTAGTTTTATTTATAAGGCAAAATTTATTAATGGCTTAACTGAACATGAGTTTGATCATGTCTATTTTGGTATTTCAGATGAAAATCCGACCCCTGAAAAATCTGAGGTAAAAAACTGGCGCTACACTACATTGGAAGATCTTGAGAAAGAAATTCAAGATCATCCTGAAAATTTTACACAGTGGTTAAAGATCTGTATGCCGGCTGTCAAAAATTATTTCAATGGATCTTTCAAACAAAAATTTCTTCAAAATGCATCTGTATAAGACTGAACAGTTCTTGCCGGTTAGCAAAGCCAAGGCATGGGCTTTTTTTTCATCGCCAAACAATTTGGCCTTAATTACACCACCAGAAATGGAATTCAAGATCTTGGGTTCTGTAAAGGACACAGGTATTTATGAAGGTATGAAAATAGATTATTCCGTTAAACCACTTTGGGGCTTCCCTGTTCACTGGCAAACAGAAATCTGTAAGGTGGACGATAAAAATTACTTTACTGACCGACAATTGATAGGACCTTATACCTCCTGGGAACACACACATACCTTTTTAGAAAAAGACGGTGGTGTATTGATGCAGGATGTAGTGAATTACAAAATTCCTTTAGGTCCCTTAGGAAAGTTATTGAATTCACTGCTTATCCAAAGAAAAATAAAAGAAATATTTGACTATAGAAGAAAAGTACTTGAAACAATGTTTGTTTAAAATGGGAAATTTAATCTTCAATATAAGTATCGTATTTATCTCATTTATCAGTATGGAAGCTGTCGCATGGTCAACTCATAAATACATCATGCATGGCTTGTTGTGGACATTGCATAAAGATCACCACAAACGAGAATCAAAAGGCTTTTTAGAACACAATGATTTTTTCTTTTTGATTTTTGCCTTGCCTGGTATTGCAGGCTTGTATTTTGGCATGAAAAACAATTACGATTATTTATTCTGGATTGGATTAGGTATCACATTGTATGGCCTTACATACTTTATAGTGCATGACATTTTTATTCATCAGCGGTTCAGGCTGTTTAGAAATACAAAAAACTACTACTTAATAGCTATACGAAGAGCACATAAAGTCCATCATAAGCATTTAGGAAAGAAGGAGGGTGAATGTTTTGGGATGCTCTGGGTACCCTTCAAATATTTTATGAATACTAATAATAGAAACTCAACATGATCTCAACTTACTTGTGGGTTAATTTTCTTTCGATAATCATTCCATTGATCTTTTCGTTTCACCCTAAACTGAACTTTCACAAAAATTTCAAGGCTTTCTTTTTGTCAAACATCATAACTGCGATATTATTTATTGCATGGGATATCAAATTTACAGATATGCAGGTATGGGGATTTAACCCCAATCATTTATCCGGTATCAATATTGTCAATTTACCGATAGAAGAAGTCATGTTCTTTTTTTGTATTCCTTTTGCATGTATGTTCACCTATCATTCACTAAATATTATTTTCAATGTCTCATGGAACCTAAAAATTGAAAACATATTTGTTCTCAGTTTTTCCGGCATACTTCTTTTTACAGGGGCTTATTTTTATGACAAACTCTATACTTCAACAACCTTTATAAGCCTTGGAATCTTACTGCTAATTTTGAAGTATTATGCGAAAGTAAATTGGCTGGCTAAACTTGCCTTCACTTATCCTATACTGCTCATTCCCTTTTTTATAGTAAATGGTGTTCTTACTGGGAGTTGGATAGATGAACCGATAGTTTGGTATGACAATTCAGAAAATCTTGGTATCCGGCTTTTCACCATACCAATTGAAGATGTTTTTTACGGATTCGAGCTTATAATGCTGAACATTTATTTTTATGAACTAATAAAAGTTAAGCTCGAAACTATGCAACTTAATAAGCAATATATTTTACAGTAATTTTCATTCCGGAGAAGATCAATAATTTTATAATTCGGCTCAGGTCCTTTTAATTTCAGGCAGTAGCGGCTTTTTAAATGTTTATCCCTTTATACTCGTGAAAATTGCCAAGAAAATGATCCTTTCATTTTAAAACTGACATTGCACCTACCGGTTAGTTGTTAATATCAGATAAATTACTAAATTTAAAATTCCAAATTGAGATCGAATGAAAAAAATACTACTGTTACTGAGTTTTTATTGCTGTTTGACCATTCAGATATCCGCTCAAACAAGCATTACTGTTATGGAGAATATTATCTTTTATGATGGTTACGCTTCCATTGTAACCAGTCCACCTCCTCCGGCAGGAGTAATACAACATCGCAATGATTTATTCGCCCGAAAGCTGACCAGTTCTGAGCTTTCATCTATAGGTACTACCTTACAAATGGATGTGATGATAGGGGCACTCTGTGATAACTATGATCGGATTGGTAGTGTGAATATGGCTTTGGTGCCGGTTGGTTCAAGCACTTATCATCCGGACAGTGTGCAACGTATAGAATTAGGACGATTCATCACACCTTTCATGAATAAAAATATTCAACCTGATTCTGTCCCTTATACTTTTAACATTGATAATATTTCCATGCTTTTGAAAGATACTGTAATCACCAATAGTTATGACATCTGGATCGAGTTACAGGTATTTGGTGTTCCCTATGCAGCACAGACACAGGTCGCAGGATGTTCCGGTCGCAATGATGTGTTTAAGGGCAGAGTGAGATTTGTCACCAATACTTCAGCTCCCGGGCAAAACAACAATGTGCTAATGCCATTATTCTTCTATCAAAATTTTAATAACTATCAGGTTGGAGCAACAGATGTTTTAGGAACTACACAGAAAACACTGGTATTTGACGTTCCACAAGACTTAACAGACGTTACTCTATATCTAATAACATCTAACCATGGTGCCAATGCCGGTGGAGAAGAATACAACAGAAGATATCATTACGTTTATTTTGATAATGTATCTCAGCTTTCTTACAAGCCGGGCCGTACAAGCTGTGAACCATTTCGACAATACAATACTCAGTCGAACGGAATATATGGCACTACACCTATGAGCGATTCACAGTGGCAATCATTTAGTAATTGGTGTCCTGGTGATGTGATCGATATTCGTACAATTAACCTCGGTGCAGTGAACGCGGGGAGTCATACTTTTTTTATCCGTGTTCCGGCAGCAGTATTTGCAGGGGGACAAGGTAACTTTCCTATGTCATTATATTTGCAGGGAAAAAATAATGGTATTGCTTCAGGGTTGAGTCAAAGTGAAAATCATTCAGAAATTTTTTCGGTCTACCCCAATCCTACACAGGGACAATTTACACTGGAGCTCGATAACGAAAGTGCAGAAATAACTATCTCTGATGTCCTTGGAAAGGAACTTTTGAAAAGAGAGACAATCTCAAAAACAACAAATTTTCAAATTGATGCGGCAGGTGTATATGTACTGCAGGTTAAAACTGACAAAGGCATGAGCAGTAAGAAAATTGTTGTGAATTGATCTATTCCAAAGTTCAACATTAATAAATGCCTTTGAATTTATTAATATGTTATTATGTTTTTTAAAGCTGTGAAAAGCAAAAAGATTTTGATCATGTATTTGATGACATGGAAATTAAGTATGACAAAATTGGCATAGGATATAACACTACAAGAAAGGCTGATCCTTTTCTTTTAGATAGATTATACTTTTTCTTAAATCCGAAATCCGGACAAATGTATCTTGATGTTGGATGTGGAACAGGAAATTATACCTGTTCATTAGCTGACCGGGGAGTACAGTTTACAGGATTAGATCCTTCAGAAAAAATGCTCAATGAAGCCAGAGAAAAAAATCCAAAACTTAACTGGGTGCTTGGTACAGCTGAGCAAATTCCATTTGAGGATAAAACTTTTGCCGGAGCAATCGCAACCTTGACAATTCACCATTGGACGGATCTCACAAAGTCATTCAAGGAGATCAGCAGAGTATTGACCGACGAAGGAAGATTGGTGATCTTCACTTCTACTCCTCAACAAATGAAAGGCTATTGGTTGAATCACTACTTTCCGGAAATGCTTAGGGCATCAATTATTCAAATGCCTTCTTTAGAGCTAATACATGAAGCTTTGAATAATTCAGGGTTAAAAATAAGTGCTCAGGAAAAATACTTTATAAAAGACGACCTACAAGATTCCTTTTTGCAAGTCGGAAAGAACAATCCGGAATATTATTTTGACGAAAGAATCAGGGCAGGAATTTCATCATTCTCTGCTTTGGGGAATATATCGGAAGTAATAGAAGGATTAACGAAACTCCGGAACGATATTGATGATGGCACCTTTGAAAGAATTAGACAGGAATATGAGAGCGAAGAAGGTGATTATCTATTTCTTCGAATTGATAAAACGAAATAAATCAACGAATCGAACCGTATTGAATCTTTATACACTGAACTAATCATTAAAAATATGAAATCCACAATCCTCCTGATCACAATTTTATTTTTTACTCAAACTGCATTTGGACAAGAAGTTCTTTATGACAAGTTCATCAGGGAAGCAGACTCATTGTACGATGCGCAGGATTATAAAAATGCCGCACTCACCTACTCTAGGGCATTTGAGAAATTAGAATGGAAGGGATATCAATCTGACAGGTATAATGCTGCATGTTCCTGGGCTTTGGCTGGTGAAGCGGACAGTGCCTTCTTTCAACTTGAAAGGATTGCAAATAAAAGTACCTTTTCTGACCTTGATCACTTAACATCTGATCCGGATCTCAACTCATTGCATTCCGATGATCGTTGGGCTACCTTGCTTGAAAAAGTAAAATTCAATAAAGAAAAAGCCGAAGAGAATTTAGACAAACCATTAGCAGCTCAACTAGACTCGATATTCGAATCGGATCAACTTTACAGAATTCAGATAAAAGAGATCGAACAAAAATTTGGACGTGAATCAAATGAGATGAAGTCACACTACAGATTAATGGCTGAAACGGATTCTTTAAATCTTATTAAAGTAAAATCTATTTTGGATTCCAGAGGCTGGCTTGGAGCTGACATTGTCGGAGAAAAAGGAAATAGTTGTTTGTTTCTTGTAATTCAACATGCAGATCTCAGCACACAAGAAAAATATCTACCTATGATGAGAGAAGCAGTTAAATCCGGAAATGCCGGGGCAAGTAGTCTGGCTTTACTGGAAGACCGTGTAGCTTTAAGGCAAGGAAAAAAACAAATTTATGGCAGTCAAATTGGATGGAATAAGGATACCAAGCTGTATTTCGTATCCCCTTTGGAAGATCCCGACAATGTTGACAAGAGACGAGCAGAAGTAGGCTTACAACCACTGTCAGAATATGTACAGCAATGGGAAATTATTTGGGATTGCGAGCAATACAAAAAAGATCTTCCTAAATTATTGGAGTTGGAGAAAAAGAATTAATTAAGTACTCTGCTATCCTCAACTAACTTCGATAATTTCAGATTGAGTTCTGAAATATCACTTCAACAAAAATTTCTCTTTATAATATTCAGTTTATGAATCGTGCAATTATTTTCTTATTTCATTGAAATTTTGAAAATTTCTTTCACAACTTGCGACTCCTCTGGAACATAGATTCTACTGTCGGGAAGCCAGAATTCATTAAAGTCAACAGATTTCAATTTTCAATGGTTCGAAAAAATAGCCAATAACAGGAGAATTTCTTCAATTTATTGACAGTAAAATAGTTCCTTTTAAAATTAATTAATTTATCTATTTTCGAATGCTTCCATAATTTTTTATACATTTAG
>Ga0209605_1004878_pt1 | contig 10695 bp, 8 predicted proteins | sample AD_UKC035_MetaG_FD_184408 | JGI IMG/M metagenome (GOLD analysis project Ga0209605, IMG submission 184408) | Active sludge microbial communities of municipal wastewater-treating anaerobic digesters from USA - AD_UKC035_MetaG (SPAdes) (version 2) | ecosystem: Engineered > Bioreactor > Anaerobic >...
CCCGAACTGCGCCAGCGCCTCCTTTCCACCACCCGCGAACTCGCCCGCCGCTACACCCACCCCGCCCCCGCCCCGGCCTGACCCCCTCCCCCCGCCCGCGCGCCGCCCCGTCTGACTTGACGGATAGTCCATAGACGTTTGCCCGGTTTTGGCGTGAACTGGTGCACATGCCAAAACGAGATCCGTTGCTGTCAGCCCTGGGCCGCGCCGTCCGCACGCAGCGCGAAGCCCAGGGCCTGACGCAAGAGACGCTGGCCGGGCTGGCGGGCCTTGACCCCACCTACATCAGCGGCATCGAACGCGGCCTGCGCAACCCGGGAATAAAAAATGTGGCCCGGCTCGCCAAAGCGCTTCGCACAACCATCTCCCGGCTTACCTGCGGAATCGAGCAATGAGCCGTCGCAAGACCGACGAATTCCCGCTTCCCAAAGGCGCACCGCCCTGGCGGTTCTCCTCATCCACGGATCCCAAGCTCAGCGTTATTGATCTCTTCTGCGGATGCGGCGGGTTTACCCTTGGCATGGAGCGCGCCGGGCTTCATACACTCGCTGCGATCGACTCCAATCCCCAGGCAATCGCGGTTCATCGCCATAACTTCCCCCACATCGCTCACGTGTTGGAAAAAGACCTCACCGTGTTTAAACCGGAACACCTGGATGCCTTGATCCATAACGCGCGTGTCGACCTCATAATCGGAGGGCCTCCGTGCCAGGGATTTTCGCCCGCCCGCCGCCGCGACGGTGCCAATCATGGCCCCCGCGTCATTACGGACGCCCGGCGCGAACTTTATCAGGAATTTCTCGGCTACGTGGCTTACTATCAGCCGAAGGTCTTCGTCATGGAAAACGTCCAGGGCATCAAGAGTGCCGCTGGCGGTGAATTTTTTACGCGAGTGCAAGCGGAAGCGCGGGCGCTCGGCTATCGCGTGCATGGGGAGCGAGTCCACGCCTGGCGCTACGGCGTCCCGCAGAAACGCATTCGGCAGCTTATTATTGGCACGCGCTTCGATCTCCCCATCTTCACCACCCGCCGGTATATGCCCCCCTGGTTCGCGGCTTCAGAGGATGAGTCAGAGGCAGTTCTGCCGCTGCCGGTTACCCTTTGGGAAGCTATTGGGGACCTGCCCCCACTTGCCGCCGGTGATATGCAGGAACACCGCCGATACGACTTCCGGCGCCGGCGGTTCCACCTCGCCCGCTACACCGGGCGCTATTTAGAAAGCGTTCTCCAGGTTCATCGTGCCAGGAAACTGACCGCCCACTGTGCCCGGTTCCATAGTGACCGCGATCTGCGTGATTTTCAACGGCTCCGGGAAGGCGAAAGTTCAGCCGTCGCAATGCGGGAGCGTCATCTCCAATTCGAATGGCCATACAGCAAGGAGCATTTTAAGGATCGATATACGCGGCAGCACCGAAACCGGCTTTGCTCCACAATTGTGGCCCACATGAGCAAAGACGGGCTCATGTTTATACACCCAACCCAGGTTCGCTCGCTCACCCCCCGCGAAGCCGCGCGAATCCAGTCTTTTCCGGACTGGTTTGAGTTCCCGGTGGCGTTCACCCATCAGTTTCGCCTGATCGGAAACGCCGTGCCACCACTCCTCGGCGAAGCGGTGGGACATGCTGTTCGTTGCTATCTGGCTGACGCGCGTCGTGCCGCGGTCCGTAAAGGAAAACTCCGACCTCTCCCCCGCGACGAACGTCAGGCGGTGGAATGGTTGCTGCCCTTATTGGGAGCCGTCAGTAATAATACCCTCGGAAGGTTGTCCGATCCCGAATTCAAGCGCGGCTGGTTCTCAATCGGATTCATTCACAGCAGACTCCATCCGGACAGTGCCGCTGAAAACGGCAAACGTCAGCTTGCAGGGCAAACTGAAATGCCACTGGTCGCCCGCCTTGCCCCGGACGCCATCTCCCCGGTCTTTGCCCAAAGCGGCTGGCCGGTGAAACTTGTGCCCGTTGCCAAAGAAGCACTCCGCAGATTTGACAGCGGCCTCCTCCGCGAGGAGGAGTTTTATTGCTCGGATGCCCAGATGGCTGGGGCACGCCGATTGAAGAATGGAGGACAAGCCTGATGCCAGACTCACCCCTCAATACCGGACGCAAGAAGCTCACGGTCAAGGAACGTCTCCGCGAGCCGCATATCCTGGCCGAGATGGTGAAACTCTCCCTAAACCAGTCCTCCGCATCACAGAAGGAATTTCTTCAGGTGCTTGAGGGGCTGGCAGGCGCGATCCGCGACATGCTGGAGAACGCAGGATTGATCCACGCCGTCGAAATTGACCACCGAAGGATGTGGGCGGAAGTCGCCGGCAAGCCCATTAGCTTCGTTGACGGCGGCATGGCAAACGTTACCAGTCTTGGCACCGAACCCATTGCCGTTCGCGTCGGCAGCTACACCGTAACCCCGGGCAACGCCGGCGAGGACCGCGAGACCTTCAACATGGAGAAGCAGCTTGTAGCCGAGTTGTTCGATACCAGCAGCTCGAAGGGCATCTTCGATGACCTGTTCGAGGACCCCTCCAAATTACGCGACGCCGCCCGATTCTGCCTCGAAACCTCCGCGGCGGTGCAGTGTCTTGAGCGCCATCCAAAGCCGGAATTCCTCTTCCTCCATGGCGCGTTGGTCAATCCGGTCTCAGCCTACGCCGATCAGTACTTCCCCGCTTTCTCACAGCGGGGCATCGACATTCTCCTGCCACCGCAAGAACGCAACCGCAAGGGCCGTGAAGCCACTTTCGTATGCGTTTATCTCTATATGCTGGAGGCCCTCGCCCGTTCCGGCGCCAATGTCGCCTCCGTCGTCGAGCGTGCCTCAGCATCAATGCTGGTCAGCACCACCCTCCTGCGGGACCTCAACAAATTTCCGGTTTCCCCAGGCGCTACCGATCTCGAGGCGGCAGTGCGCCGCATTCGTGACTTCCGCATCCCCGACTCATTGCTTTTCCATGCAATTCTCAATGAAGGCGAATACATCACCCCCGTTGCCGTTGATCGCAATGTTGAGTCGAAGCGCCCTCAATACTCCTTTGATATTATCGGCCTGTACCCCCTGCCCAAAGTCACCTACGTCGGGGTCGGCCACTTTGTCCAGCCGCTTCGCGTCGAATTCTTCGACCCGCCGCCCGCCGGCTATGAAACCTGCATCCGCCTGGTCATTCATGCCTGCCGCCTCATGCCCAATTACGCCTTCCCGGCCGGCCTGGACATCGTAGACAAGTTCGCCAAAGTTCCCAACTGGATGAGCCGCCCCATCAATTCCACCATGGCAGTTCAACTCCTGAAAAACGCCATAGACAACGGCAACCCCAGGATCATCGAAGCCGCAAAGCGAATGCTGTGTGGCACAAAACGCGACTGGTTATTCCGTCCGGATTTCAAAGGCTAACACGAAAGGAAACATGACCGCAAACAACACATGGACCCCCATCGGCACCGTCGTCGGCAATGCAACGACAAGTGAGTTCTCATTCATCCTCAAGAGCTTCAAATCACGGGTGGGCGACTTGGTCGCAGTCCAAATGGAGGTCCCGGACGAGGCGCGTCAAGGCAAGCAATCCATTTACGTGTGGGGCCGGGTCGTCACCATCAACCGCTTCAACCCGTTCTTTCCCTACGAGGCCGCGCAGGAACTGTCTAACGAAGGCCTTTCGCTCCAAGACACCATACTCTCCAACAGCCGCGATCAACTCGAAGCTGGCGTCCTGATCCTTGGCTGCACCGCCGCCGACGGTAACTTCAAGAACCTCTACCCGCTCACGTACCCGGTCCAACCGGCAGCAGAGGTCCTGTATCCCCCGGCGAAAGCCATCAAGGAATTGCTGGCGGGCGGCATCCCGGGTCACACCCCGATGCGTATCGGCACACTCATCGCCCGTCAGGACGTTGACATTTCCATTTCCGTGGATCGGGTTGTGGCCCGGCACATGGCAATCCTGGCCATGACGGGGGGAGGCAAAACCGTCGCGGCCCGCCGAATCCTGCGTGAGTTAATTGATTTGGGCTATCCCCTCCTCATCCTCGATCCCCACGGGGACTACCTCGGCCTGTGGCAAAAGCGCGAGTTGTTTCAAGGCTCGACCGTCCGCCTCTTATACCCCCACATTGCCATGACCGAGCAGAATCGGCATATCGTCGAGATTCTCATCAACAAGATGACCGAGGGACTAACCGAACCACAGCGGGAGGTCCTTTCCGAGTGCCTCTCGGAGGTTGATCCCGAGGAGGGAGAGTCGGTCCTGCGATATATCAAACGCCTTAGGGACACCATCGCACGCAAAGCCAGCCGGGTGTCTGACAGGCGCAAACTGCCCACGCTCTCAGTATGCCGTCGCCAACTCGGCGTTGTGGAAAACCGCCTTGAACGAATGGAACTCACAAACGAACGAATGCGTCAGCGTCTGCGCCACCTGAAATTCGAGCAAATGCCGGATCCCCAGGGTTGTCCCGAAGCCATCATCTCCCCCAGGACGATTTCCATCCTCTACCTCGGCGGCTACGACCACCTGACTCAAACGACCATAGCCTCCATTCTGCTGGAGGCGATCTACGAGCACCGCGCCAACCTTTCGAACCGCATCCCGCCATTCCTCGCGGTCATCGAGGAGGCCCACACGTTCATCCCCTCCTCACGTGAAGGCGCATCCGACGTGCCCTCCCTGGAGACAATCCGCAAACTTATCACGGAAGGCCGCAAGTTCGGCACCGGGCTCGTCCTGATCAGCCAGCGCCCCAGCCGCGTGGATGAAACGATCCTCTCGCAGTGCAACTCCTTCCTCATTCTGCGTCTCGTGAATCCGCGCGATCAGAACTTCGTGAAACAAATCATGGAAAACCTGAGCGAGCAGGACGCCCGGATGCTGCCCGGCTTCGGACCTGGACAGGGCATCATTAGCGGCCAGGCCGTTCGATTTCCACTCCTCGCCCGCATTCGCATGGACGAAGACCTGATCTATACGGACCTTGGCGACGAGAACTTCCTGAAGCAGGCTCAGGATTGGAAGCCCGATCCGCACGCCCCCGTGAGGAAGAGAGTCGCAGGGAAAATCCAGCAGTTGAGCCGCCTTCCGGACCGGAGGCCAAAAGGTAGAGGGACGGCGCCGAAGCATGAGAACGGCGACTCCACCCCGCCCGAGGGCCGGGACCAGTCCGAACAATCCCGTTGGGACAAAGTCCGCAAGGTGTTCGCCATGGACACCCGTGCAATCGGCGACTTGGAGGCGGTAACGGGATTGGACTGGGACCAATCACGCCGCCGGGAAAAAGTCGCCAGCTACGCAAAACTTCCCTGGAAGAAGCTGAAGGCACAAGGGCTGAGCAGCCACAAGCGCAGCCGCCTTCTCCAACTTCTGGAGGCCGCAGCCGCCTTTTCCGCTCACAACCAGTAAAACCGGAGATACAACATGCCAGAACAACGACCAGAGCCACTAACCCCACTTGAACAACCAGAGCCACTAACCCCACTTGAACAACCAGAGCCACTAACCCCACTTGAACAATTTGCGCAGGACGTTCGAGAGGAGGTCCGCCGTCGGTGCGCCGCCGACGCACACACCGACGAACTGGAAAGCGGGTTCACGGAGTGGGTTCTCGAACAGTTGGCCGAATACAATGAGGTCAACGGCACCGAAATCGTCAACTTCCGTGCAGTAAGCCGCGGCCGCTGGCCCGCAGCCAAGCTGAATGCCTGGGCTCTGTCCGGCGATGCCGCGACACTCGATCTATTCGTCGCCCTGTACCAGGCCAAAGACGAGGTCCCAACCGTCGGAAGCACCGAGACGCGCCGCCATTTCGAACTCCTGCGGGGCTTCCTTCGCCGCGCACTCCAGGGCTTTCACACTCAAGTTAACGATCGCCGTGACGTATTCGACGTCGCACGCCAAATCCACGAAGCCAGGGATACTCTCACTACTGTCCGCCTGTTTTTCCTCACGAACGGGGTGGCACGAGCCGGGAACATCATAGAGAGGAGGCTTGCTGGCTTGGAGCTTCGCTATGTTCTTTGGGATCTCAAGAAACTGAGCCAGTTGCGAGTTGGAGAGCGTAAAGTCATCGACCTTGATTTTGAAAATAAATTCGGCGGCGCGATCCCCTGTCTCGCCGGCGTCAATAACACCAATGAATATCAGACCTACCTTGCATTCATGCCCGGCCGAGTCCTGTCACGCATTTACGGTGAATACGGCCAGCGGCTCCTGGAGCGGAACGTAAGGGCGTTCCTTCAAGTAAAGGGCAAAGTCAACAAAGGCCTGCAGCAGACGTTGCGCGAGACCCCGCATCGCTTTCTCGCTTATAACAATGGCCTGTGTTGCACTGCCGCCGAAGTTCGCCTGCAACAGCGGAAAGACGGCCAGACGGGCCTCGCCTGGGTTCGCGATTTCCAGATTGTCAACGGCGGCCAGACCACCGCCAGCATCTACCATGCGGCGAGGGTGGAGCAGTTGGACATCTCGGCTGTGGTAGTGCAAGTCAAGCTCACCCTCCTGAGGGAACCGCATCACATTGGCGAACTGGTGCCGCTCATCGCCAGATACGCCAACAGCCAGAACAAAGTGAACGCGGCCGACTTGGCAGCCAACGGAACCTTTCACCGCGACCTGGAAACGCAGTCGCGAGAAGTGATCGCACCTGCCATCACCGGCCTCCAGGTCCGGACCCATTGGTACTACGAGCGCGCCCGCGGCTCCTACCTGGACGATAGGGCGCGCCAGGGCACGCCTGCGCGGCGCCGTGACTGGGAGATGCAAAACCCGCCGAATCAGAAATTCACCAAGACCGACCTCGCAAAGTACGAACACGCCTGGATGGGGCTTCCCCACCTGGTCTGCCTCGGTGCGGAAAAGAACTTCGTCCGCTTCGCAGAACGCATGGAAGACGACGGTGAGCCGAAAGTCAACCTCGACTATTTCCGCCACACGGTGGCCAAGGCCATCCTCTGGCGGACCGCGGAGAAGTTGTTCGATACCCATGAGTTGGAGGGCTACCGAGCCAACAGTGTCGCCTACGCCGTAGCGTGGCTTGCCGAAAAATCCGGGCGCTGCATCGACCTCAATCGGATCTGGTCAGAACAGCGACTGTCGCAAGCGCTCTGCGAGGCCCTAAAAGCGGTCTGTAAAGAGGCTTGGGAACACCTCGACCACCAACAAGGGAACACTGGCGAGGCCTCCAAGAAGGCAGAATGTTGGGAAGCCTTTCGTAAGAAAGACATTGCCCTCAATAGCGCTTGGCAGGCCGAACTCGCGCAAACTGCCTTCATCACACCGCGAACCGAAGAAGAAGCCCTTTCCGCCGCTTGGGAACAGCTTCGTCACCAATTCCTGGGCGACCCTCGAACCCTCGGGGAACTCGAAATTCGCACAGGCTGTGAGTGGGTTCGCAACCGTCGCCGTGAACTGGTTTCTTCCTACGCAGTTTTGACTTGGGATCAACTAAGACTGCGTTCCGGACTCGGACTCAGGAAGATTCGTGCCCTGGTTGAGATGTTTGCGATCGCCGCCCAGGGCTGACCTGCCGCAAGCCAGACCGCTGCGCCACGCCCTGTCCCTTTCCCAGGGGAGGCCGGTTGCCCGTTGACTTGGCAATGCGCCTCTTCAACTGTTGAGCAAACCCCTTTTTTTCAGTTTCGCACTCCCAGACAACGACCACGCGCCAGCCCAGTTTTCGGAGGGTTCGCATGTGCATCCGGTCGCGGGCGGCGTTGCCTTCAAGTTTGGCCACCCAGAACCGCCGGTTGTTGGTTGGGGTGGTGCAATTTCGGCAACCCCGGTGCCGATGCCAGAAGCAGCCATGCACAAACACGGCCAGGCGGTGCCGGGGCAGAACAATATCCGGGCGCCCGGGCAATTTCCGGCTGTGCAGCCGGAATCGGTAGCCCAGGCGGTGAAGCGCCGACCGGACAACCCGCTCAGGCATCGTATCCTTCCCCCGGATGCGGCTCATATTCCAACTGCGCCGCGCTTTTGTCAGCCGATCCCGCATTCGCAACTATCCTTGCCGGTTCGTCTTCCTCATAACCGATTGATGGCATAAACGGCAGGCAGTTGAAAGGCGGTTTTCGCCGGTCGCCAGCCGCTAAAGGCCGTTGCCGCTGATGGCTGGCATCCAAAGGGCTTGCTCCCCTAAACCAACCCTTTCAAGGGGACAATTATTGCGCGTCAGTCGCCCAATTATAAAGTCCGGCTCGTGGCGTCGAAACTCCGCCACGGGCGCTTCATACCAGGCCCGCGACAACCCCGCCGCCTGGCAACCGGCCTGGGACGCGTCTTTCATTAGCTGTGAATAAAAGGTTGCCTGGGGCGCGCCCGCAGCCGCGAAGCGCCGCGCCGGTGAGGTAGAATTAGTTTTTGGGTCTCACCCAGCATGCGGCGAACGTATTAAGAACAAGCCTGGGCCGCAAACTCTTTATGCACACATTACCCCCGTAAGTTTCCGCGGCCTATCCCGAGCGCCGAGAGGACGCCACGGAACAGGATCGTGCCCAACGGCGCGGGCAGGGACATCCCCTCCACCCTTAACAACCCTTTCAACGGGATAATATGGGAGCTCAACCCGGAGGGTTGGCAGACGATAGCCGGAGGTCGCGGGGGAGAGGGGGGCGGCCTCCGGGAAGCGGCGGCGCGAGGGGGGATGCACCCCAGAGGGGTGCCAGCGTGCCGGGTGCGGATGAACCCGCGGCTGGTAATGACTGAACCTCCAAGGGACCGAGCGATGGTTTTGCTCAATGTGGGTTTGGTCGAAGAGTTCTGGCACCCCTTTGGGGTGCGCGGATTGCGTGCGCCCGGGGTCCGGTGGTCGGTTCCTGTTGCCCGAACCGACCCCCGGCTACCGTCTGTCAGCCCTGCGGGCTGAAACCGATTGCCTGGGAACGCGGGGTGAGGAGTGTCCGGATATGGGTTCCACTTACCATAGCCTGCATTATCACTGGGTCTGCTCCACCAAGGAACGCCGGCCGTTCATTCGGCCGGAGTGGCGCCCGCGCCTTCACGAATATCTGGGCGGCACCGTGCGCGGACTGGAGGGCGTGCCGTTGAAGATCGGCGGCGTCCAGGACCATGTCCACGCGCTGATCGGACTGAAGCCCACACATTGTTTTTCCGACTTCGTGCGCGAACTCAAGAAGGCGACTTCGGTCTGGGCGGCAGCGCAGCACGAGCGTGCATTTGAATGGCAGGAGGGGTATTCGCTTTTCACGGTGAGCGCGAGTTTGCGCGAGACGGTGAGCCGGTACATCGAGCGCCAGGAGGAGCATCATCGGAAGCGGAACTTTAAGGAGGAGTTGAAAGCACTCCTGGCCAGGCACGGTGTGAATTACGATCCCAAGTACTTGCTGTGAGGAACCGGGCAAGGGTGACATTGCCCGGGTGCTGGAGGCGGCCCAACGGGGCGATCCGCAAGCGGCCACGCAACTGCTGCCGCGGGTCTATACGGAGCTGCGCAAGCTCGCGGCAGCGAAGATGGTACGCGAACTGCCCGGCCAGACCCTCCAGCCGACCGCACTGGTGCATGAGGCGTGGCTGCGCGTGAGTGGCCCGGGGCATACAAACTACCAGAACCGCGCCCATTTTTTCGCTGCCGTCACCGAAGCGATGCGCCGTATCCTGATTGACAGCGCCCGCCGGAAGCAAGCACTGCAAGAGCAACCCGCCGGCGCGCGGGCCTCTGGCCCGCTTTCAGCGTCCTATCAACAAAGCGGGTTGGATTGGCCCCTCAGCACGAGCAGTCCTGACTGTTTTTGCATCCGGGCGGGATTGGGAGGTTGTGGGGAAGGGCAATTCGCTGGACTACAGACTGTAGTCCCGTTGCTGATTGTAGAACATTGAAAGCGGGCCGGAGGCCCGCGCGCCGGGGCGGAAATGACATATTTTGGTTAATTTTTAACTTCCGGCGCGAAGTTTGATGTGGCGTTAACGTTAATGGTGCTCTAAACTGGAGCGGTTTAGTTGGAAAATCCAACGGTTTGGCGTCATTTCACCGGAATCTGGGGGGGTATGGCCGTCCAGGCCGTAGCCTTCTTAGGCCTTTTGGTTGGCGATTTCCACGATATAACCGTCGAATCTACGTTGCCTTTCTGCTGTAAAATCAGCGATTTACGATTGCGAGGAGGGGTGGAATCGGGGTGGAACCCAAATTATTCCGGCCTGGGTGCGCCTTCATCCAGGTGCCTTGGTTTTTCCCTGCTCCTACGCCGTGTACAAGGGGTGTACAAGGGATGCCCATCGGGTGTACCAGCTAAAATCCTATGTTATTCTGGTGAGCATCCCTTGTACACCCCTTGTACACGGCGCAGGGGCAGGGTGAATGCGAGGTATGTCCGGGGTATGCCGAAGTCGGCAGGGTTCTGCTTCTATTCTATCCCGCTCTATACTTAAACCATTGATTTTAATGGCGAAAGGGGCGGGATTCGGCGGCTATGCCGTTGAAATTGCTAAATAAAGGGTCTGCTGGAGCTACGGCTTGGGTAAGCTCGACTGCCTGGGCCGCTGTTTCCTCGAATTTCCGGGGGGATGAAGTCAGCGGCATGGCTATTGAATGCCGAGCGGCTTTCGCCGGTAAAACCCTGGAAGCTATGCGGGCCAGGAGGGAATGGGGGCGGAGCCGGAATTGTTCCGGCTCAGCCGGGCACGATGGCGCCGACTTCGGGCAGGACGTGATGTGGCCGGTAGGCGTATTTGCCGAGGTCTTCCCGGGCGGTGACTCC
>Ga0209605_1004879_pt1 | contig 10693 bp, 10 predicted proteins | sample AD_UKC035_MetaG_FD_184408 | JGI IMG/M metagenome (GOLD analysis project Ga0209605, IMG submission 184408) | Active sludge microbial communities of municipal wastewater-treating anaerobic digesters from USA - AD_UKC035_MetaG (SPAdes) (version 2) | ecosystem: Engineered > Bioreactor > Anaerobic >...
GGTTCCCGCAGGGCCCCTTTTCTCACTCAGGTCCCAGGGAGGGAAAATCTTCCAGGACATGACCTATTCTCCGGACAAGCTCCTCGATAGGGGTTTCCGGCCCGCCCACAGCCTGGAAACGGTACTTCTTCCATCATGACGGATATGGCCCTTTATCTTCTCAGCATTACCCTGAGCGCTCTCGGCGGCCTCCTCGTCATGAAGTTCGCCCGGAATGGACGGTTGATCGACATGCCCGGGGAGAGAAGTTCCCACCGGGACCCCATGCCCACGGGCGGCGGTGTGGGTATTATGGCCGCCTTTCTTTTCGCCGCCCTCTATCTCCGGGTTCCTCCCGGGCTCTGGTTTCCCGCCGCCATCCTGTCCCTCGTCAGCCTTTACGGCGACTGGTTCAAGCTTTCCCCTCTCTTCCGCCTGGCCATCCAGTTCACCGTCGTGGCGGTTTTTGTTCTGTCCTTCTTCCCCCTGGCGGGACCGGCCGATGGATACGCGCTGCTCATTCCTTTTGTCCTTTTCGCCTCCGTTTACATCGTCGGCACGGCCAATTTTTTCAATTTCATGGACGGTATCGACGGGATGCTCGCCCTATCCAGTGCCGTTTCTTTCGGATTCGCGGCCTTGTTCGTGTACACGGAAGGAGGCGACCCCCTGTATTTCCGGTTCGCCCTCTGCCTGGCGGCGGCGTGCCTGGGATTCCTTCCCCTCAATTTTCCCCGGGCCAAGGTCTTCATGGGAGACGTGGGCAGCATCCTTCTCGGTTTCCTATACGGGGGGCTCGTCATCATCCTGTCCGGGAGTCCCCTCGATTTTGCCGTCCTGTCCGGGTGCGCCGGCCTCATTTACGCTGACGTGCTGACGACCCTGTTCATCCGGTGGAGACGGGGAGAAAATCTCCTCCTGGCTCACCGCCGGCACCTGTACCAGGTCCTGGCCAACGAGAGAGGCGTTGCCCACTGGAAAATCTCCGTTCTTTACGGGATGGTCCAGATCATTCTCGGGAGCCTTCTTTTTCTCGTGAAGCCTTATGGGTTTTTTTCAGTGACTTTGCTGCTCCTGTTGTTTTTCATCGCTTTCGTTTTCTTCGGTTCGCATATCAGGAGAAGAGCGGCGGAAGACCCGGCGGTGCAGCCTTTTGGGGATTGATGAGCCTGGGGGCGTTTCAAGGGGAAACCCTTGAGACGGTCGACCGGTTCTTCAGGGTCGCATCTTTCCCGATATGACGTGAAAGGATCTTGCCATGACAACATCAGGTGTCGCCGTCATCGGAGCGGGATACTGGGGACGGAACCTGGTCCGGAATTTTCATGAACTGGGCGCCCTTCGCCTCGTCTGCGACAAGAATGAGGCCGTCCTGGCGGAGGCGGAAGCGGCTTTTCCCGGCGTCAAGGGGGTCCTGGCGGTGAGCGACGTCCTTTCCCGAGAAGACATTTCCGCCGCCGTTGTGGCGACGCCGGCGGAAACGCATTACACGGTGGTCCGCGAGGTCTTGCTGGCGGGGAAACACGCCTTCGTGGAAAAACCCCTGGTCCTCCGTGAGGAGGAAGCCCTGGAACTCATCGACCTGGCGGCGTCGGGCCACCGGATCCTCATGGTGGGGCACCTTCTTCAGTATCACCCCGCTTTCATCCGTCTGAAAGAACTCGTGAAAGCCGGCGAGTTGGGGCGGGTGAATTACATCTATTCGAACCGGCTCAACCTGGGGAAGATCCGGCGGGAGGAGAACGCCCTGTGGTCTTTCGCCCCCCATGACATCTCCATGATTCTCGGACTGGCCGGAGAGGAGGCGGAAAGCGTTTCCGCCACCGGGGGGAATTACCTCCACCAGAAGATCGCCGATGTGACCATGACCCACCTCCATTTTCCCTCGGGGCTTCGGGCCCACATCTTCGTTTCCTGGCTCCACCCTTTCAAGGAGCAGAAGCTCGTCGTCGTGGGGGACCGGAAGATGGCTGTTTTCGACGACACGCAGCCCTGGACGGACAAGCTGGTGCTCTATCCCCACGAGATCCGGTGGCGGAACCAGGTCCCCGTGGCCTCGAAAGCGGAGGCGGAGCGCATCCCCCTCGACGAGGCGGAACCCTTGAAGCTCGAGTGCCTTCAGTTTCTCAGGAGCGTCAAAACGGGCGAACCCCCGGTGACCGACGGCCGGGAAGGGCTCAAGGTTCTGCAGATCCTGAATGCATCCCAGCAGTCCCTCGACGAGGGGGGGCGGGAAGTCCCCTTCGCCGGGAAGGGGGCGGCGGACTCTCCCGGGCAAAAAGAAGAGCGGCCGGTGAAGGCTTTCGTCCACCCCACGGCGATTGTCGAGAAAGGGGCCTTCATCGGGGAGGGGACCCGGGTGTGGCATTTTTCCCATGTTCTTCCCGGGTCCCGCGTCGGGGAGGGCTGCAATATCGGTCAGAACGTGGTCATCGGCCCCGACGTGACCATCGGGTCGCGGTGCCGGATCCAGAACAACGTGAGCGTCTACAAGGGGGTGACCCTGGAGGACGGGGTTTTCTGCGGCCCGTCCATGGTTTTCACGAACGTCTACAACCCCCGGGCGGAGATCCGGAAAATGGATGAACTGAGAGCGACGGTGGTGAAAAAGGGGGCGACCATTGGGGCGAACGCCACCATCGTCTGCGGGGTGACCATCGGACGGTATGCCCTGGTCGGCGCCGGGGCGGTGGTCACCGGAAACGTTCCCGACCATGGCCTCGTCACGGGAAACCCGGCGAGGCTGAAGGGGTGGGTCTGTGATTGCGGGACGACCCTGGACGACCGGCTTTGCTGCCCCGGGTGCGGTCTCGATTACAGGAAGACACCCGGGGGCTTGGAGAAAGCCGGTTCGTGACGGACCCTCGCCTCTGCCCGGTCACGATGAAACGACACAGCAAAGGCCTGCCCTTCCCGGTTTGGAAATGGACCCGGGCCGGCACGGCCTGGCGGAATTTTTACAGACACGGGGCTCGCGCCCCGACCGATCGTCGAGACGGTTTGTGTGATAAAGCTTCTTTCCTCCGATTTTGTCCGAAACGTCATGGCCCTGGTTACGGGGAATGCCGTCGCCCAGGTCATTCCCCTGGCGGCGGAGCCCTTCCTGACCCGCCTGTACCGGCCGGAGGAGTTCGGGATCCTGGCTCTCTTCATTTCCATCAGCACCCTTTTTGCCGTTGTCGCGACGGGGCGCTACGAGATGGCCGTCATGCTCCCCGCCGGGGAGAGGGAGGCCGCCCCGGTCTTCTGGGTGGCCGTCACGGTCACGCTCTTCGTTTCGGTCGTTTCGCTCTTTCTCATGACGGGATTCAACGGGCCGATCTGCCGCCTTTTCGGGAGCCCCGGGCTTTCACCCTATCTTTATCTCGTGCCCGTCGTGGTTTTTTTCTACGGCATTTACCAGAGCCTGCACTACTGGATAGTCCGGAGAAAAGATTTCTTGCAGATCTCCGGCTCCCGGGTGACCCAGAGCCTGTCCAACGCCGGCCTCGGCGTTGCCGCCGGATATGGGGGCCTGGGGGCGTCGGGGCTCGTCCTGGCCCAGGTGGCGGGCCAGGCCCTTTCAGCGGCCCACCTGGCTTTTTTTGGTTTTTTCCGGAAGAAAGGACCTTCTCTCCCAGCCAGCTGGCGGGACATGACGGCCGCCGCCCGGTCCTACCGCGAATTCCCCCAGCTGAACACGTGGTTCATTCTCACCGACACGGCCCAGTACAGCGGGATCAGCTTCCTCATCGCCTATTATTTCGACGAGGCGTCCCTGGGGGTTTACTCCCGGACATTTCGGATTCTCGCGGTCCCCTTGTCTTTCATCGGGAGCGCCCTGTCCCATGTCTTCTACCAGAAAGCGGCGGAAATGATGGCACGAGATGGAAACCTGAAGGAGCTCACCGTCCGGGTCCTTCTGGGGGCGCTCGCGGTGGCGTCCCCTATTTTTCTCATCATTCTCCTCTGGGGTCCGGAACTGTTCGCCTTCGTTCTCGGAAGCCCCTGGCGGGTGGCCGGGGAGTACGCCCGGATACTCACCCCCTGGATGATGCTCCGGTTCGCCTTCGCCCCCCTGTCCCAGGTGCCCCTCCTTGTCAACCGGCAGAAGGAACTGCTTGGCCTGAACGTGACGGGGATAGCGCTCGTCCTTGGGGCGGTCGCCGCCGGCGGAATCTGGACGGGAGACGTGACATGGAGTCTTTTTCTTCTTTCCGCAACCCAGGTCGTCTTTCTCGTCGGGATGATCCTGTGGGTCGTAAGGATTCTTCCGCCCGACCAGGGGGTCGGGAACGGGGCGTCGTGAAGGGTTTGGAAAGACCGGTTCGGGTCCTGAAAAAGGAGGCCGGGATAGGCTGCGGCAAATCAGGCAGAAGGCTCCCATGACTGTGAGCGAGAGGGCCCGGATTTGGTTCCCGCAGCTGAAAAAGGAGCTGAAAAGGCTTTCCCTGAAACCGGTCATGCACTATGCTGCCGCCGTTTCGACGGAGCCTTTTTTCATCACACCCGTGTGAGCAGTGCCGCCCACATCGGGGACGGGAGAAACTTCATGGTGGAGGACCACGTTTACATCGGCCCTTTCAATTTCATCGACACGTTCCGGAAAGTGACCATCGGGGAAGGCTTCCAGGTCAGGGTATTGTGAGCATCCTGACTCATTCGAGCCACCGGGCGATCCGGCTCCACGGCCGGGCCTACGTCGGTGAGAAGGATCTTGGGGAATACGGGGAAGGCGAGATTTCCATCGGCCCCTGCACTTACGTCGGGCCCTTTTCCGTTATCATGCCGGGAACCCGTATCGGGAAAGGGTGCGTGGTTTCGGCTCGCAGCTGCGTCCGTGGGGACGTTCCCGATTTCGCCGTGGTTCACGGATGCATTCCCATCGTCTCCAACCTCCCCGCCAATCGGGAGAGGGTGAAACACGGCGAAAACGGCTTGCTCTGTCATGACGGCCTTTCCCTCTCCGAGATCGGGGACATGGAAAGGAACTGGGCGGCCGTGGCGGAGAGGAACCGGCGGATCACAGCCGAAAGGGCCCTCTTTCCCGAGCGGATGCGGTCCATCTTCATCCCCCGGCTCTTCGATCTTGCCGGTCTTTCCCGGGAGGGTGAGGCATGAACGTCCTGCTCATCAATCACTACGCGGGATCCCCCGATCTCGGAATGGAGTTCCGGCCTTATTACCTCGCCCGGGAGTGGGTCCGCCGGGGCCATGAGGTGACCATAGCGGCGGCCTCCTTTTCCCATGTGAGGACGAAAAACCCCAAGGTCCCATCAGCCGGGAAAGAATCGTGGGTGGACGGGATCCGTTACCTGTGGCTTTCCACGCCCCGTTACGGTGGAAACGACATGCGCCGGGTCCGGAACATGGGGGCCTTCATTTTTCGTCTTTTTTTCCATCACGGAAAAATTTTGAGGCTGGTCCGTCCCGACGTGGTCATCGCCTCTTCCACCTATCCCCTGGACATCTTCCCGGCCTGGCTCATGGCCCGCAGGGCAGGGGCCAGGCTCGTTTTCGAGGTCCATGACCTGTGGCCCCTCTCTCCCGTGGAACTGGGGGGAATGTCTCCCCGGCACCCCTTTATCCTGGTCATGCAGGGGGCGGAGGATTTCGCCTATCGGGCGGCGGACCGGGTCGTGTCCATGCTCCCCGAAGCCCGGGCCCACATGGAGCGCCACGGCATGGCCCGGGATAAGTTCGTTTACATTCCCAATGGGGTCGATCTGGAGGAGTGGCGGAACCATTCCGTGAAGATACCGGAGACGCACGAAGCGGTTTTTTCGGAATTGCGGCGGCAAAAGGGGCTCATCGTCGGCTACGCCGGGGCCCATGGGCTGGCCAACAATCTGAACACGCTGCTTGAGGCGGCGGAGATCCTGAAAAGGGGACCCTTCTGGTTCGTTCTCGCCGGACAGGGACCTGAAAAGGAGGCTCTTCGTGAAAGGGCCCGCTCAATCGGGCTTGAACGGGTCGTTTTCCTTCCGACGGTGCCCCGGAAGGCCGTTCCCGACCTCTTGTCCCGTATGGATCTCCTGTACATCGGCCTGCGGCCGGAGCCCCTTTTCCGGTTCGGGATAAGCCCGAACAAGCTCATGGACTACATGATGGCGGGTAAGCCTGTCCTTTCGGCCATCGAGGCGGGCAACGATCCGGTCGGGGAGAGCGGCTGCGGACTGACGGTCGCGCCGGGCGACGCCCCTGCCCTTGCCGATGCCTTGAAGGCCCTGGCCGCCCTGTCTCCCGCGGCGCGGGAAAAGATGGGGGAAAAAGGCCGGCGATACGTGACGGCCCGTCACGATTACGGGGTGTTAGCGGAAAGGTTTCTTCGGGTCCTCGAGAACAAAGCGGGGAGTTTACCCGGAGCGGGAGACGCCGGACGGGTCGCTGCCGGGAAACGCACCGTGCAGGCCGATTTTTCAAGGGAACGTCAAGGTTCTTGAGCGGCCGGCGTTTTCGATGAGTTGCCGTGTTCGGAGATTTTGTTTCCCTGAACGCTTTTTTTCTGTATCATGTAGCAATTTTTGAGGGAGAATGGAAATGCGGAAAGAGTTCCTCCCCTTCTCACCCCCCCTGATCGGGGAAGATGAGATCCGGGAAGTCGTCGACACCCTTCGGTCGGACTGGATCACCACGGGACCCAAGACGAGGAAGTTCGAAGAGGATTTCGCCCGGTTCGTTCACGCTCCCGGAGCCCTGGCCCTGAACTCGTGCACCGCCGGACTCCACACGGCCCTCGTCACGGCGGGCGTCGGGCCGGGGGACGAGGTGATCACCACCACCCTGACCTTCGCCGCCACGGCGAACGTCATTGAACAGACCGGGGCGCGGCCCGTTCTCGTCGACGTGGAGCCTGACACGCTGAACATTGATCCAACCCGTGTCGAGGCGGCCCTTTCGGAAAAGACGAAAGCCGTCATGCCCGTTCATTTCGCCGGCCACCCCGCGGACATGGACGCCATTCTCGATCTGGCGGGGTCCCGCGGCCTTCTCGTTGTCGAGGACGCCGCCCACGCCCTGCCGGCCAGATACCGGGGACGCGTCGTGGGATCCGGTGACAACCCCGCCTCCTTCAGTTTTTACGCCACCAAAAACCTCACAACCGGCGAGGGGGGGATGCTCACGGGAGATCCCGGGTTCCTGGAGAAGGCCCGGGTCGTCAGCCTCCACGGCATGAGCCGGGACGCCTGGAAGCGGTACGACCAGGCGGGGGGGTGGTTTTACGAAGTCGTCCTGCCCGGGTTCAAGTACAACATGACGGACATCCAGGCGAGCCTGGGGCTGCATCAGCTGGCGAAGCTCGAATCCTACCAGAAGCGGCGGCGGGAGATCGTCGCCCTCTACGGGGAGGCTTTCCGGGATGAGGAAGCGCTGGAGATTCCCGTGGAAAGAGAGAATGTGGACCATGCCTGGTATCTCTATGTGCTCCGGCTCGTTCCGGAAGCCCTGACGATCCACCGGGACCGGTTCATCGAGGAACTGAAGGCCCTGAACATCGGGACGTCCGTCCATTTCATCCCCCTTCACGTTCATCCCTACTACCGGGAGAAATACCGTTACGGGAAGGAAGACTTCCCCGTGGCCTGGAAGAACTTCGAACGCATGGTGAGCCTGCCTCTCAACCTTCGGATGACCGACGGGGACGCCGGGGATGTCGTCGAGGCCGTCCGTGACGTGATCCGGCGATACCGGCGGTGACCGGAGCCATGAAAAGGCCCTTCGATCTCGCGGCGTCCTTCCTGGGCGTGGTCCTTCTCAGCCCCCTCCTGTGCGCCGTGGCCCTGTGTATCCGGGTCTGCGACGGCAGCCCCGTTTTTTTCAGGCAGGCGCGGGTCGGCCGGGGTGGAAAGCCTTTTCGCATGTGGAAGTTCCGGACCATGGTCCCCGACGCGGAGAAGCGGGGCGCCCTTCTCACCGTGGGCGGGGACGGGCGGATTACCGCCCTGGGGAAACGGCTCCGGGGGTGGAAGGTCGACGAACTGCCCCAGCTCTTCAACGTCCTTGACGGGACCATGAGCCTCGTCGGGCCCCGGCCGGAGGTGGCCCGTTACGTCGCCCGGTACTCTCCCGAAGAGCGAAGGGTCCTGGACCTGATGCCGGGGATCACCGACCCCGCATCCATCCGGTACCGCGACGAATCGGAATGCCTGGCCCGTGCCGGGGACCCCGAGGAGTACTATGTCCGGGTCCTCGTTCCGGAAAAAATAAGGCTGAACCTGGAATACGGCAAAAAAGCGACCCTGTCCCGGGACATCCGGGTCATCCTGATGACCCTGATTCCCCGGCTGCCCCTGAGGACTCCGTAGAATCATGGACAGGTTTCACTTGAAACTTCGGCCCTTCCTTGCTCCCCTGGCGGACCTTCTCCTGGTGACGGCGGCCTACCTCCTCGCCTATGCCCTCCGGTTCGAGGGGGACCTCCCGCCCCTTGAGTGGGCCAATATCGGGAAAACCCTGCCCTGGGTGGTGCCCGTCAAGATGGCCTTTTTTTTCCTTTTCCATCTTTACCGGGGCATGTGGCGCTACACGAGCCTCGTCGATCTGGCCAACGTCCTCAAGGCCGTGACGGCCGCTTCCGTGGCCGTTGTCCTGGTACTTCTTTTCACATTTCACTTCCAGGGATTTTCACGGTCCGTCTATATCATAGACTTTGTCCTCACCTTTCTTCTTGTCGCGGGGGTCCGGGTCCTGAGCCGCCTTTTGTTCACGGGCAGCCTGAGGGCCCTCTGGAACTGGCGGGGAGTCCATGGGCAGGCTTTCAAAAGTCTTCTCATCATCGGCGCCGGAAATGCCGGGGAAAAGGTCCTCCGTGAGATTTCGGACAACCGCCAGCTTCGCCTTCACCCCGTGGGCTTTCTCGATGATGACCCGGCGAAGCGGGGAAGATCCATCCACGGTGTTCCCGTTCTCGGCGCCGTGTCGGATATCGACCGGGTGCCTGTTCTGTTCGACGAGATTCTCATCGCCATTCCGTCCGCCGACGGTGAGTCCATGCGGCGGATCGTGGACGCCTGCGAAAGAACGGGCCGGCGTTACCGGACCATGCCCGGACTGGGGGAGCTCATCGACGGGCGCGTGTCCGTTCAGGCCGTTCGGGACGTTACCCTGGCGGATCTTCTCGGGCGGGAGGAGGTCCACCTCGACCGGGCGTCCATCGAAGCGTGCCTCAAGGGAAAGCGCATTCTCGTCACCGGCGCCGGCGGCTCCATCGGAAGCGAACTGGTCCGGCAGATCGGGCGCTTCGAGCCCGAATCCCTGGCCCTCGTCGAATTCAGCGAATATCATCTATTCCGCATCGAATCGGAAATCCGGCAGAAAAACCCGGGTCTGGACCTGAGAAGCGAGCTCGTGGATGTCCGGAACCGCCCGGCCCTGGAGCGGGTCTTCCGCCTGTTCCGGCCCCAGGTGGTCTTTCATGCCGCCGCCTACAAGCATGTGCCCATGCAGGAACTCCAGCCGTGGGAGGCGGTCTTCAACAATGTCCGGGGCAGTCGGAACGTCATGGAACTGGCCCTTCAGGAGGCGGCGGAACGGTTCGTCCTGGTGTCCACGGACAAGGCCGTCCGGCCCACCAGCGTCATGGGGGCCACGAAAAGGGTCGCCGAGCTTCTCGTCGAGTCCATGAACGGCCGGGGCGGGACGCGGTTTCTCGCCGTCCGGTTCGGGAATGTCCTGGGGAGCTCCGGGTCCGTCGTCCCCCTGTTTCAGGAACAGATCGCCCGGCGCCTTCCCGTTACCGTCACCCACCCCGAGATGACCCGGTATTTCATGACCATCCCCGAGGCGGCCCAGCTCATTCTCCAGGCCGCCGCCATGGGAAAAGGGGGGGAAATCTTCATTCTTGACATGGGACGGCCCGTCCGGATCGTGGACATGGCGAAAGATCTGATTCGCTTGAGCGGCATGGAGCCGGACCGGGATATTCCCATCCGTTTCATCGGCCTTCGGCCGGGCGAGAAGATCCACGAGGAGCTCATCACCGACGGGGAGGGGATCGTCCCGACGGAGCACGGGAAGATTCTCGTCCTGAAGGGGGGAACGTGGGAGTGGGCGGCTCTGCAGGTCCGCGTGGAGAAGCTTCTCGAAGCCGCAGCGACCTATGACGGAGACGGGATCCGCAGGGCCCTCATGGAAACCCTGCCGGAATACCGCCCCACCAAGTAAAAGAAAAAGGGGACAGACAAAAAAGGGGACGGATTTATTTTTTTCACAGAATAAAAAATAAATCCGTCCCCTTTTGCTGTCTTTTTTAAACGGTGGTTTCATGGTCTCTTTTTTTAGTAATTGACATCCCCCCTCCCTTTGTGTTAATGACGGCATCGTCCATGGACAGGAAGCAGAAGAGAAGATGGTTCTTCACATTGGCTTATGCCAGCAGCCTCGGCGTCGGCATGGCCATTGCCCTTTTCGGGAGCCTTCTCATCGGCGTGTTCATAGACAGGCAGCTCGGAACGAAAAACATTTTTGCCGCCCTGTTCTTTTTCATCGGAGTCGCCGCGGGTCTGAGGAATGTTTTTCACTTCGTGAAGAAATACTTTCCGAAAGATGAAGATCATGGAGAAGAAAGCGGAGGAAACCGGGACGCCCCTGCCGAAAAAGATTGAGTGGGTGTGCTGGGCTCTTCTGGCCACGGGAACGGGGACAGGGTATATGCTGTTTTCCTCGGCGGTCGCCCTTGGCTTTTTTCTCGGCGGGCTTATCGGGATCGTCAACTTTCTATTCCTGTCCCGGGACC
>Ga0209605_1004880_pt1 | contig 10687 bp, 9 predicted proteins | sample AD_UKC035_MetaG_FD_184408 | JGI IMG/M metagenome (GOLD analysis project Ga0209605, IMG submission 184408) | Active sludge microbial communities of municipal wastewater-treating anaerobic digesters from USA - AD_UKC035_MetaG (SPAdes) (version 2) | ecosystem: Engineered > Bioreactor > Anaerobic >...
AGAAATAAAGAAGAACAAGAACTTATGCCCAATATTGTTAGTATGATTATACAATATGTACTAATCCAAAATAAAACTCCGAAAACCATTGCACAGGCAAGATCAGTAGAGCTCATTGCCAGAATTCAACACTATGCCGGCCTCAATGCAAGACAAGAGAGATCGATCCTGCAAAATTCCATTTTCCACGCAAACAAACTACCTTTAGTGAGAAAATATCAGAAATTCTTCAATACAAGCATCCATGAAAACCCGCTAATTTGAGACTACTTATTCAAGAGTGTGGTTTAGGTGGGAAATTGACTTCATGAAAACAGACTAATCGGATAGAATCATGATATAAGTAGTAAACACGACATCAGATGATCCCGTCAACCGGAGTTTTGTGATCACTGCATTGTCTCTTGGAGGTGGCAGATGGAAAGGGTTATCGTAACTATTGAGGCCAGTATGGAAGGTACTGTTGATAACTTCCTGTTGATGAGACACAGAGATGTCGAGTACCTAAAAGAGGCGCTTGTCACGGATGATTTCGAAAGAATGATGGAGATTGTGAAAAACTTGAGTGAAGAGGGAAGATGCTGCGGTTTTGACTTCATTGCTTCGATTGGGACGAAGCTCTTCGCCGCCGCCTCTGAGAAGAACAAGCTGGCCGCCGAAATTTGCGTGGACCTTTTCAGCTGGTATATGACGAGAATCAGGACGGAAGTATTCGGAGAGTGATACAGTTTCATACGAAGAGAGGTCTTGGAGGTTACGATTGATTCTGAAACCCATGGAGCAGCCGGTTTTACCGGAAAGGATATCAGATAAACCTGCAATAGCCATCACCGAAGGTGATCCTGCCGGGATTGGGCCGGAAATCGTCTCGAAAACCATCGCCAGTGGAGAGATCTTCGAGATCTGCAGACCGATTGTGATAGGTGAGTTCGGGACTCTTCAAAGAGAAATAGACAGAAACCATTTAGGCATGAAAATAGAGACGGTCTCCGAGATAACCGATCAGACGGAATTCTCCCCGGGAACTCTCTCTTTGATCGACATGGCAAACCTCTATAGACTTCCGGAGTATGGAAAAGTCGATAGAGCATGCGGGAGAGCGGCTTTTGAATTTCTCGAGAAGGCGGTAGAGCTGGCAGAAGAGGGTAGAGTGTCTGCAATTACAACCGCCCCAATAAACAAGCTTTCTTTAAAGGCTGCGGGAATACCTTATGCGGGGCACACCGAGATTCTCGGCGCCCTGACGGAGACAATAGATCCCCTGACGATGTTTGAGATCGCGGGAGAGATGAGAGTTTTCTTTCTCTCCAGACACCTGTCGCTAATAGACGCCTGTAGAATGGTCAAGAAAGACAGGGTCTACAATTACATATTGAGATGCGAAGCTGCTCTGAAACGGCTTGGAATACAGCTGACGAAGCCGATCGGTGTGGCGGCTCTCAATCCTCATGGGGGAGAAGGCGGTCTCTTCGGAAGCGAAGAAACCGAAGAGATTATTCCGGCAGTAGAACTAGCAAGAAAGAAGGGCATAGATGTTGTTGGTCCCATAGGTGCCGATTCGATCTTCAATATGGCGAGGAAGGGTGTCTTCTCCGCCATCATCTCTATGTATCATGATCAAGGACACATTGCAACGAAGACCCTCGATTTCGAGAGGACGGTCTCAATAACCCTGGGAATGCCTTTTCTTAGAACTTCCGTGGATCACGGAACGGCCTTCGACATAGCCGGAAAGGGAATCGCCGATCCCACAAACTTGATCGAGGCAGTGAAAGTCGCGGCTCGATATTCTTAGATTCAGTCAATCTTCTTCATTGGGTGGTTTGATGTCGATTTAGGCTTCATGAAAGTCTGTTGTGATTGCTTGACAAGTATCATGCCCGGCTGCTTTTACTAAGGTCTTCAAACATTAGCAAATCGATTTTTCAAAAACCGAGTCCCTTTTCAGCTTTGGTTCAGGGTTTCTGCACGGGATCTTATTCCTACATTATTGCTCTTCCTCACATGATCAATGTAGCGTAGAAGAAAATAAGCATCGGAAAGATTCGTGGAATATCTGGAGGATTCTCGTAAATCTAATGCAAAAAACCGAGTCTGTCCTTTTTCAACAATATCCGCTTTCGTGATTTTTCGACTACCTGCTTTCTGAAGATTTTCCATGCTTCTTTCGAGTAGATTCAATTTGATTCAACGTTAGAGAATGCTGGAGAATAGCAGCGCTTCCCTGAAGCGAAGCATGGAATGGTCTATAATAGAAGATCAAATACTTTTCCAGAAAGGAAGCTTCATGAATACAGTTGAAGGCCGAAGAGTCGATCCAATGGTATCCAGCGAAAACTCCAACGAAGGATTCAATGCGATAAGCCATATATTGGCTGCCGTTCTTGGTCTTGCAGGGCTGGTTCTGCTAGTTGTTTTTTCTGCCATTCAACAGAAGTGGCTCCATCTGGTAAGCTTTTCGATATACGGAACGACCGTCGTCGTTTCAATGACCTTGAGCGGTCTTCTCCACTTCTTTCTCTGGTTCAGAAAGTATTACAGGATCTTCGCGATCCTCGATCACAGCGCAATATACTTGCTTATCGCCGGCACCTACACCCCTTTCTGTCTCGTTGTAGTAGGAGGCTGGGTTGGCTGGACGGTCTTCGGGATAATCTGGGGACTTGCCATCCTCAACATCGTGCTGAAGTCTGTTTTCTTCTCCACTATGCCGCTATGGGTTTCGATGGTGGGCTATCTCTCGATGGGGTGGCTGTCGCTTGCCATGGTCTACAGTGTTTACATACGTCTGGGGCTATCGGCAATCCTCCTTCTGCTTCTCGGCGGCTTCTTCTATACTGTGGGCGCGGTGATCTTCATACGTGAGAAACCGAATCCCTTCCCCGGTAAGTTCGGTAACCATGAGATCTGGCATATCATGGTTATGCTTGGCAACCTTACCTTTCTCCTGATGATGTTTATCTACGTCTTGCCTCTCTAGAAACTGCCATCACATGATATTAACGGAATAATCGAATCATTCTGGATTATTCGGTCATAGATGTCCCAGAACGCCCATAGTCGTTCTAGAATTGCCTTGGACCTAAGTTACTAAGGTGTTAGAATAAATGCAAACGTTTCCGCAAACGTTTGCGGCATCGTTGGTGAATTTGGAGGTGTCCCGAATGGCTAGAATCACCATAAAGGATGTTGCAAAGTCACTTGAGCTTTCAGTATCGACTGTTTCTCGAGCCCTGAATGATAAGGGGGATGTTGATGAGAAGACCAGAGAGAAGGTTAAGAATAGAGCGAGGGAACTCGGTTACACGCCGAACATGATGGCGAAGGCGCTAAAGGGAAAGACGCTTGGGTTGCTCGGAGTAATAATTGATGACAATACTAACCCTTTTTACGCGGAAGTCGTTAAGGGAATGGAGAGAGAAGCTAAGAAGCATGGATTCCACCTTCTTCTTGTGAACACTGCTGCTGATTACGAGGAACAGGTCTTTGCGATCGAGTTCTTGCAGAACAAGGGAGTAGACGGAATCCTTATCGCTCCTGTCGATGATACGAAACCTGTCGAGATGGATGGTATCAAGGTACCTTTTGTAATAGTCGGTAGGCACTTCGAGAAGAGCGATTTCTGTGAAGTCTACAATGATGAGGAACTTGGGGGATACATCGCAACTCGACACCTGCTCGAAGCGGGACGCTCAAACATTATCACAGTTCAACCGGATATGAATATCTTCCCTACCCGGGGAAGAAGTCTCGGCTATAGAAAGGCGCTGCAGGAATATTCCGCTGAATCTGCAAATTCGGCCATCGAACTCAAATCTTCTCCAGAAAACGCCGGGAAAGTTGTTCTAGAGTATCTTGAATCCAGCGGAACTTGCGATGCAGTTTTTGCCTACAACGACATGTATGCTCTCGAGATAATCGCCCTACTACGTTCTAAGGGTATAAGAGTTCCCGAAGAGATTGCGGTGGTCGGATATGATGACATACCATATTCGGTTTATGTATGTCCAAAGCTTACTAGCGTTGCGCTTGATAAGGATTGGCTCGGAAGAACCAGTACCGAGATGCTCATCAAGATGATCAAAGGCAAGAAAATTAGAGAGAAGAGATATGTGCAGAAACCTGTTCTCAGAGTTAGAGACTCTGGGTAGGAATAACCGAACAAGGGAGGGGTTTTTTGTGAAGAAACTGCTTGTTTTCTCATTGTCAGCCTTACTTTTCTTCTCAGTCTCTGCTTTTGGATTAGTCACTCTCGAATACTGGACGGGTTTTACAGGGCCCGACGGTAGTTTCATGCAGGAACTTGTCGACAAGTTCAACGAAGAACACAAGGACGAGATTCAGGTAAACATGAGCACCATGCTATGGGCGGACTATAACACAAAGGTGCCCATAGCACTTGCAAGCGGAAAGGGACCGGATGTTGGTATTGCCCATGTGGACAACATCAGAAGTTTTGTGAGTCAGGGAATGCTTCTACCTTTGGATGAGTACCTTGAGATCATGAACATGAAAGAGGGAGACATAGTCTCTTCGGTTTGGGATGCCGTTCATGTAGACTCAAGTGTGTACGGAATTCCACTTGATGTCCATCCTCTCGTCTTCTACTGGAACAAGGACCTTTTCGAAGAGGCCGGTCTCGATCCAGAGAATCCTCCGACGACTCGAGATGAATTCGTTGAGGCCGCGAAGCTTCTTACGAAGGACACTAACGGAGACGGAACAATCGACCAGTGGGGCACAATGATTCCAGTAGGTTGGCCTAACTACTTCATATGGTTTTCTACCTTCTTCTCCAATGGGGGAGTGCTGTTCAACGAAGATTTGACGAAGGCCGCCTTCAATAGTCCTGCCGGAATCGATGCAATGCAGTTCTTGGTGGATCTGGTTTTCAAGCATAAGGTTTCGCCAGAAAAGGTACAGGTCGACGCAGACATCGACGCTTTCAAGAGAGGTACCTGCGCAATGGAATTCAACGGAATCTGGATGCTGACTGACTACATGAAAGTTGAAGGTCTGAATTTCGGCGCCGGGCCGGTCCCACAATTAGGGTCTGAAAAGCCGGCAAACTGGGCCGGTTCTCACACTATGGTCATCTACAAACAGAGAAAACAGGACAAAGAAAGAACTGAGGCCGCTGCCAAGTTCATAAGCTGGATAAGCAATCACAGCTACGAATGGGCACTTGCAGGCCAGATTCCCGCTAACATCTCTGTTCAGAATAGTCCGGAGTTCCTGTCCTTGCCGTATCACAGCACAATTGCCAAAGGTGCTGAATACGTTGTTTTCCCGCCTTTCTTCCCAAAGTACGGCGATGCTACAGGCCCGATATGGGAAGCGTTGAACCTTGCCATTTTGGGACAAAAAACGGTTGAACAAGCTCTTAGCGACGCGGAAAGAATAAGCAACGAAATTCTTCAAGACTAACTGAACCTTATGTCCCTTCCGGAGAGGTTTTCCGGAAGGGACATTCATCGAGGAGGTTCTCTTGAGAACAAAGAAGGTTATTCCATATATTCTCATTCTGCCCCATGCGGTGTTCTTTGGCGTGTTTTTCATTTTCCCGTTATTCAAGAGTGTTTATATGAGCCTCACAGAGTGGGGATTGTTTCAAGGCATGATTAAATATGTCGGGTTGGATAATTACGAGAAGATCTTCGATTTCAGTGGATATAGATCGGAATACTTCTGGAAGGCAATATGGGTAACCGTTCAATTCGTTATCTATTCTGTACCCGTGCTTGTTTTTGTTGCAACCGGGCTGGCTCTTATGCTAAACAGCAAGAAGCTGAAGGCAAAGAGTCTGCATCTTACGGCGACTTTTGTTCCTACGGCGCTCTCCGTAACCGTCGTGGCTGTAATGTGGAGATGGATATTGAACAATCACTCCGGCCTGCTGAACTACGTTCTGAATTTCTTCGGCATCGGCAAAGTCCCCTGGCTCACAGATCTACCCTGGGTTTGGTTTTCTATTGTCATCGCAACAGTATGGTGGACAGTAGGCTGGAACACCGTGATCCTTCTGGGCGGGCTCAAAAAGATTCCCGATTCTCTGTATGATTCTGCCAAGGTCGATGGGGCAAATTCAATTCAAAGGTTTTTCTATGTAACGCTTCCCGGTCTCAAGCAAGTGATGATGTTTGTAGTCATAACTCAGGTACTTGCCGGATTCGGGTTGTTTGCTCAACCTCAACTGATGACTGGCGGTGGTCCCGGGAGGGAGACGATTCCGATAATGCTCCACATTTATGGAGAGGCATTCAACCCTTCGAGGCCGAGAATGGGTTACGCAACAGCCATGTCATTAATCACGGGAGTGATAGTAGTTTCCGTAACCTTCCTCCAGTACTATCTCTTCACAAGAAGTAGCAAGGAGGACCGGCGATGAGGAGAAGAGGTTTTGGAATAAACATAGTTGCTTTACTGATCTCTCTCATATTCCTTTTCCCGCTTTACTGGACTTTCCTGACCGCATTCAGAACTGAAGCCCAGATACTGGCCTGGCCGCCTGACTTCTTGCCAAGAAACCTTACGACTTCGAACTTCAAAGAGGTTCTGTCACATCCTCACGATACTCCAGTTTTTCGGTGGTTCTTGAACAGTGTGATCGCCGCCGTGAGCTACGCAAGCCTTTCAGTGTTTGTGGGGATTCTTGCCGCCTTCGCTCTTGCAAGGTTGAAATTCAGATTCAGAGATACTTATTTCAAGCTGATGCTGGTTTCCATGGCGGTACCTGGGATGATTCACTTTCTTCCCAACTATACTACGGTAGAAGCCTTTGGATGGACAGACAGTCTTATAGCGATAATCGTTCCGGGTCTGGCCTCCACTTTTGGAATCTTTCTCTTGAGGCAGTTTTTCATAAGCATTCCGAGAGAAATCGAAGAGGCTTCTATAATAGACGGGGCAAACATCAGGCAGCGAATCCTTTACATTATAGCGCCCCTTGCGAAAGAGTCAATAATCATTCTATGGGTGATGAACTTCATGTCCAACTGGAACGACTACTTATGGGCGCTTGTCGTTCTTTACTCTCCTGAGAAGAGGACCATGCCGGTAGGAATCTCGACACTTCAGGGGAAGTACGTTACGCAGTACGGCCCTTTGATGGCCGGTGCTCTCTTTGTTGCCGTTCCCTCAATACTGATATTCCTCCTGGTCCAGAGGTACTACATTAAGGGAATAGACATAAGCGGTGGAGTAAAGGAGTAATGCTCATGAAGAGACTATTCGTGATTTTTCTATTCTTGGCGGTGGCTTTCAGCGGAATAGCTTCGTTTGTCAAGATATCACCTGCCGGGAAGTATTTCGAACACAACGGAAGAGCGATTGTTCCTGTGGGATTCAATGACGCAATAACCTGGCCTTCACTGATTTCTCTGAGCTATGGCAACAAGGAGGCCGCCGAGGAGTACTTCGAGAAGCTCTCCCACTATGGAGTGAATACACTGAGGATCATGTTTGAATATGCACAGGACAGGTCTGGTCTATCACTTTTCGAGTCACCGCTCGGAACATACAACGACACCGTAATAGGTATATGGGACAACATAATCTCTCTCGCCGAGAAGTACAATATCTACCTCATAATAACGCCCTGGGACCCTTTCTGGATGTATGAAAACTGGGATGTAAATCCTTACAACGCCGACAACGGCGGCCCGATATCTACAATGGCCGAGTTTCTTACAGATGAAGAAGCGCTGGAATGGCAGAAGGCCAGATTTAAGTTCATGATCGAAAGATATGGAGCAAGCGAGCAGATTCTTGCATGGGAGCTAAACAACGAAATCGAGTTGTGGTACGGTCACATCTTCTATAAGGCAGATTACTCAGTTGGCAATGAAGCGAGAAAATGGATCGAAGAGATCTCGACTTTCATAAGGGCGTTGGAGAGAGATCTCTACGGAGAAACTCACCTCCTGACAGTCTCGACTGCGAAGCCTGCCCTTACGGGTATTCTGTCCGGAAAGCTCTACAGATTCGATCACATTGATTTCTTCACTACACATTTCTATTTTGACACGATAAAGGATCCGAAGGATCCCATAAAGATCGCCGAAGACGTCGTAATGAACATAAATTACCACAATTATCTCTTCAACGATTCTATTCCATTCATGGACAGCGAGAGCGGACCCATAGATCGATGGCCTCAACCCTCAAGATTCGATACGGCCTGTTATAAGGCATTTTCCTGGGCCCACCTTGCTTCGGGAGGTACTGGAATCGGAATGCGGTGGCCATATACTTCTCCACACCTCATGCCTGATTATCTGCTGCAAGTTCTGAAACCGATCTCACAGTTCATAGAATCCGAAGAAATCGACTGGCTCGATTTCTCGGGAATCAATCTTGATAACGAAATCATCATTAGTTCAGATAAAGATATATTTCATACATGCAGCGGGAATAGTTTCGAAAATCTCACCTCGGTGATCGGATGGGTCGCTTCCAAAGAGACAATTGGAAATGTAGTTATTGAATCTTCTGCTCTTGATGAGGGTACTTACTTGCTTGAGATCTGGAGCGACAGTTACGAAAGGGATATCGATTCTTATATTTTAGGCTCTTTTGAGTTTGATTCAAAAGACGACTTCTCTCTGCAGCTATCTATAGATCAATCCAGTTTTGCATACAAGATTTACAGGATAGAATCATGAATTGGGGCAAAGATCATATTTTCTTAGTTTAAGAAGGAAGGAAACGGAACCCTCTCACATTAGAGCGCCTCAAACATTTCAATGGATACTGCTAAAGACAGATTATCATTAGAGGATCGGGTGAGTATGATGAAAAAAGAGTTCATGTGGATAGCGGGAATTGAAGACACATTTGTGACAAAGACGGACAGGACTTCGGCAAGATCTCTCGATGAGTACGAGCTCACACAACATTATTCGAACTGGGAAGGAGATCTTGAGATTATCGCAGATACGGGGTTCAAGTATGTTAGGTATGGAATTCCCTGGTACACGGTGAACCCGGAAAAAGGGAGATTTGATTTCTCATGGACCGACAGAGTATTTGATTTCATGGGTGAGAGGGGCCTTATCCCAATAGTTGACTTCATTCACTACGGTACACCCCACTGGATGGACAATGGTTTTCTCAACAGCTGCTTTCCGGATTACATGGCTGATTATGAGTTGGAGGTTCTTGAAAGGTATAAAAAGTCAATTGATCTCTTCACCCCCATGAATGAACCGTTCATTACCCAGGAATTCTGCGGCCGCCTGTCACTCTGGCCTCCTTATTTGAGTGGGGACGACGGTTTTGTGAAACTCCTCATCGCGACGGCAAAAGGGATAATGAAATCAGTTTCGTCTATAAAGAGAGAACTACCTAACAAATACGCTCTTCACGTCGAAGCGTCGGGCATCTTCTTTTCGGCCGAACGAGAACTTCAAGAGGAAGTGAAGAAGATGAATGAAATGAGATATTTGACCTATGATCTTATACAGGGGAAGGTAGACACCAAACACTGTCTTTTCGATTACCTGTACAAAAACGGGGTTGGTAGTGAAGATCTAGACTGGTTCACAGAAAACAGAATAACGGTCGACGGATTCGGGGTTAATTACTATCCACAACTTAGTGTCTTCGAAGTCTCGAAAGAAAAGGGAAAAATACGCACCACACCGTTCTATGGAGGGACAGAATATCTCGAGAAACTGATTGTGAGTTATCACGAGAGATACGGTGGCCCGATATTCCTTACGGAAACAAGCATAAACGGAGAGCCAGATCATCAGATTCTCTGGTGGAGAGAGTCGCTCAAACTCGTAGAAGATCTGATAGATAGAGGGATAGACCTGAAAGGATACACGTGGTTTCCCGCAATAGATCTGATAAACTGGGATTATCGTTATGGATCCGAGCCAGTGGAGAAGTATTTAGAACCCATGGGTTTCGTCAGTCTCAAGATGGACCCCTCCAGGCAGTTCAGGAGATCTACGGGAGAACTAGCAACTGTCATGAGGAACGACTTGCGAGGCGAAGAGTAGTATTCTCGAAGATTATTTTTGGCAGACATCAGAAAGCAGGTAAAGAACTATGAGAAGAAGGATAGATCTTGGCGGGGATTGGCTGTTCGAAATCCTTGAGAATGAACCAGATGACGTTGGTAAAATTGAGCCGACAAAAACCATTGAGATCCCCGGGTGTGTTGAGAGAACGTATCCCGAAGTTACATCCTCTCAGAGGTATCTGTATTTCGAAAGGGAATTTGAGTACGAAAGGAATTCGGATTGCAGTACGATTCTAGCGTTCGGAGCGGTGGACTATCTTTGCAAAGTCTTTCTGAACGGCTCCCGGTTGGGCAGCCATCGGGGCGGGTACCTGCCTTTTGAATTCGACATATCCGGAGTACTGTCATCACGCAACAGACTCCAGGTTCTTGTCTTCGATCCCATAGACGACAGGAAGATTAACTTCAGGCGTATTCCTCACGGAAAACAGAATGGAGATCCAAACTGGTACACGAATATTTCAGGCATCTGGCAAGGAGTGTGGATAGAAGAAAGACCCCCGGTCCACATATGTCGGCTGAGAGTTGACACCTCGTATTTAAAGAGGAGCCTGGAGGTCGCGTTCACCACAAATGAAGAATTCGACCGAGCATGCATAGGAGTATTCGACAAATCAGACCGGCTTTTAGCGTCTAAGAGAAGCGTGGACAAGAGTA
>Ga0209605_1004887_pt1 | contig 10674 bp, 8 predicted proteins | sample AD_UKC035_MetaG_FD_184408 | JGI IMG/M metagenome (GOLD analysis project Ga0209605, IMG submission 184408) | Active sludge microbial communities of municipal wastewater-treating anaerobic digesters from USA - AD_UKC035_MetaG (SPAdes) (version 2) | ecosystem: Engineered > Bioreactor > Anaerobic >...
GGCCATGCCTGGGGCGATGATACCACTAATGATAGCTCTGACAAAACAGGCGCGCAGTCCCACATGTGCTGCGTCCACCCCGGCGTGTGCAGGGTGGACGCAGCGACGCCGGCATGGCCGTTGAGCAACAGCGACAGCGTCTTGCGGCTGACGCCCAGCCCGGCCGCGGCCTGGGTAACAGTCAGCCCCAGCGGTTCAACATACAGATCACGGACGATCTCACCGGGGTGAGGAGGGTTTTTCATGGGCATGGACGTCCGGCCTCGAGGGTAATCTAGCCAGTGTCATTCAGCGAACGCAGCGCTCAAGTCCTGCTGACGGATCAGCTCGACGGGGATAGCGCGCATATGCTCGTCGCGATGAACCAAGGTGGCTTCCCTGCTCTGGGCCACTGCTGCAATCAGGGTATCGACCAAGGGCAAGCGACGCGGCGTGCGGCAGCCCAACACGAAAGCCGCCCGCGCCACGGCCGCATCCACCGCTGCTACATCGCCAAAGAGAAGCTGGTATGACGCCAGCGTGTCTTCGACCTCATCCTCCGTTGCCCCTAATTCACGCAGCCGGCGGCCAAACTCGGTCAGCGATACACTGGCCACGATCAACTCCGCTTCGTCAGCCTCGAACAGGGTTTGAACCGCCTGCCCCCCGGTCTCCTGGCGGTAATGGGCCAGCAAAGCCGAGGTATCGAGAACGTAGCGCATGGCTCGGTCAGCCTTCCTCGGCTCGGTCAGCGACAAGTTCTGCCACAGAATCGCGCTCCGGTGAGAAACGGCGCCCGGCGCCCAGCAGCCGCCGCGCCAACTCGCCCCGGTCAGGGATGACCCGGACAAGAATCTCGTCCTTGCCTTCGACCGGCTGCCAATCGAGGCGGTAGCCCGGCTTGATGCCGTAGCGCCGTCCTACCTCGGCTGGTATGGTAATCATGTTTTTCTGGGTAACTGTGGTAATCATGGGATGAATTGTAACCACTGCGCACGGACGTGTCAAGGGCGTGGCCGCCAGTCGGACTACCCCCCCTCTCCCTCGACAATCCTGATCTCCTCGACCGTTAGCCCGTAGTGCGCGTAGACCCTCTGATCGATCTCCGCCTCCAGCGCGCTGACGTCGGCCGCGGGGTTTCAGGTCTTGCCTGTGACGGTCGTGGCGGGCATCTGCCTTCAAGCTTCCGCGGGCAGGAGCGTCGGCTGCTGTCGGGCGAAGGGCGTCACCTGGATACGTTCAGCTTGCCGGTCGATCTGCGCCAGGTCATACTGCATCTGCAACTGTAGCCAGGCCTCCGGTGTACGACCGAAAGCGCGCGAGAGGCGCACCGCCATCTCCGGCGAGATGCCGGCATGGCCGTTGAGCAGCAGCGACAGCGTCTTGCGGCTGACGCCCAGCCCGGCCGCGGCCTGGGTAACGGTCAGCCCAGGGGACAGATGGCGCCTGCGGATCTCCTTTCCTGGAAGAATCAGGCTGGAAATCCGAAAACTGACTGCACCAATCTGGCAAATGTGTGCTATAATGTCAATAGCTCATCTGCCATGTGTAGAAGGAGTAACGACGCCGCCCTAGGGCGGCGTCAGCCGTTTGTATGCCTCGTACTCTTTGCGTAGCTTACGCTTGCGGTGTTCCTCCACAACGGGATAGGCTGTCCACAATAGGTAGTAGGTCGAGCGTTTCGCCAAGACGACCAGAAACTCGGCTGCCTCACACCAGATGCAGACGCGTGTCTCGCCGCCGCGCTGGTTTCTCCACACCTTTACACCAACGTTGGTCGCATGTTCGATCGTAGGTCGCGGCCATCGGATGCGTTCACAACGTCGTAGGTCAGGCAGCCGATCCTTCTCGATGTCACCCTCGGAGATCAGATGCCAAAACGTGGCCTCTTTTCCCTGTTCTAACGGATAGCGCTTCGTGCCGACGTTCACTCCATCGAACGTTGGCCGACTGTTTTCGAAGTCCTGCCGATAGTATCGATATAGGGCGCTGACGTAGCCATTCCAGTTGCCACCATGATCAGATAAGAGGACAAGCGGAGGAAGCCAGGCGGGTAGAGTCATGATGACACTGACTCCTGCGGGCGCCAAAGAAACAAGTTGACTTTGTCTTCACGGTACAAAGTCGTTCGAGTGAGCGAGTACCGCGATCTGCTACGCATTCTCTCCACCAGAGCGAGCTTGGCAGAGCTTGTCTGGATTTTGCGATTAGCATAGCTCACTGCACCGATAAGGATGTCAGCCAACTGAAGTATTCCAATCTCGTGAGAACGGACAGTCTGCACGCGACGGATGATGGAGCGATCGAAATCATACATGTTGTGCGCAAGCACATCGTGCAGCTTAGCTACCTTGCCGGCGCTGCGAGTATCCTTGATGTCAAGGTAGATGTAGAACCGGGCGCTGGGCGTCAACAGGATCTTGAGCATGTCAAAGTACATCTTGAAGTACCAATCATCGTGATCCTGTGCAAATCGCGGATGCTGGAGTTTGGACTTGTCAGTTACAACCAGACCGCGGAAGTGAAGATCGTCGTCATCAAAGAAGTAATCCATCATTTCCTGATAGAAATCGCGACGGGCCGGTGAAACCTTGGTCCACTTCATTTCAAAATCGGGGCTCAAGCTGTACTTGACCTTGATCTCGCGAATGCGAACATTAATCTCGTGTACCCTTTCCTGTGGGCACCAGACCGCGCCGAGTACCATGATCGGTTGACGGTCGTTTTCGAGATGGCAGCTTTCGTCGCAGTAGATACTGATGATCTGACTCATGGCTTTTCACCTGGGCATCGATGGCCCTTGGTTGGGATGTGACACATTGCGAGATCGATTACGGCTCCCCCTCGACGATCCTGATCTCCTCGGCCGTCAGCCCGTAGAGCGCGTAGACCCGCTGATTGATCTCAGCCTCCAGCGCGCTGACGTCGGCCGCGGGGTCTGCGGCCTTGGCGGTGAGGACGCGGTTGGTGAGATCTTCAAGAGATTGGGAGTCTGCCTCAGTCACAATCGGTATCCGTGTCATGTATTGAGCGATAAACCGGACAAAGCCACCACGGATCTGCGAGCTTATCTTGGTGTAATACCAGTACATGAGACTGCTATTGAGTAATGAGAGCAGGCCCTTGTCTTCTGTCGGTAGGATATACAGTGTGTTGGCCGCGTAATTGCTCTGGTTATCAAACGCAAATTCGGCCCTTTGTGCTATGTCCGGATAAACAATCTTCGGTTGAGAAAACGCCTGCCAGTAGGCACAGGATCTGAGTTCCCAGAAGTAATGTCCCTGATCCTGGCGCTGGATCAATGCACTGCGAAACGCCTTCAAATGCTGATGAACGGCAGGGTAGGTGGCCGCAAAGACGCGCTCCGCTTCGGCGGCCGGCTTGCCTGACCATGGATGGCGGGTGTTCTCCGAAGATTCGATCTTGATCAGATATTGGTCAGCAAACTGCACCTGCCAGCGTTTGACATCACGACCGCGCAAGAATGGTTTGAGAACAATGGCGGATGACGGGTGTTCAGTAATCAACCGGTCACGAGTTGCCAAGTCGACCGTGAAGGCGCTATTCAGTCCCGTCTTGATACCCATGTAGATATGCCTTCCAACATGCTCTCCCAGCGGCCTGCCCGCCCGGCGCAGTTTCTCCATCAACCGCAGCACCGAAGGCGTCTCCAGCCGCCAGCCGTCGGCCGTCAGCTCGCGCTGGGCGATCAGGAAGCTGCGCTGGCGAAAGGCGTCGGCGAAGTCGGCCAGCGGCTCGCCGTCGGGCCAGGTCAGGGCGCGCGTCTGTTGGCTGCCGGGCGCGCCGCGCCGCGCCAGGATGATGCTGGGGTAGGCGATGGCCGCGAAGACGGGCGCGTCGCCGAAGTCGATCAACTGCTCGATGCGCGTCTGGCCGGCCAGGTAGCCGCGCAGCTTCGCCCCGTAGCCGGCGCGAAAATACTTGTTGGAGGAGATGTAGGTCAGCACGCCGCCCGGCCGCAACAGCCGCAGCCCGCGCTCGAAAAAGTAGACGTAGAGGTCAGCCATGCCGGTGTAGCAGTCGTACTGCTGCCGGAAGGTCTCCTTGGCCGCGCCCAGTTGCTCCTGGCGCACATACGGCGGGTTGCCGATCACCACGTCGAAGCCCTCGGTCAACCCGAACATCCACTCCGGGTCGAAGAAGTCGGCGCTGGCGTTCTGGTCGTAGGGGTCCCAGGCGGCCAGTTGCTTGGCCGTGTCGCGGCCCCAGCCGTCCCGGCGCAGCAGCTCGGCCAGCTCGGCCCGCAGGCGCTGATCCTCCCGGCGATACTTCTCCTTGGTGCCCTGCGTGCGCGCCGCGAAGTGGCGTTGGCGCACCTCGGCCAGCGCACGCTCCTTGTCTTCGATGGCCGGATCGCGCATCGCTATCTGCTGCGGCCGCGGGATGCCGATCAGCGTGTTGGCGGCCACGAACTTGGTCTCCAGGTTGGGCAGCGGCCGCACGCCGCGGTTGGGGCGGCCCTCGTCCACGGTCTGGTCCACCACCAGCGAGATGAAGAAGCGCAGCTTGGCGATCTGCACGGCGATGGGCTGGATGTCCACGCCGTAGATGCAGTTCTCGATCAGATAGAGCTTGCGGCCGTAGTCGCTGGTGTTGTTGGTGAAAGCCTCCTCGATGTCGTCCAGCCGCGCCTTGCGCTCGGCGCGGTCGCCGATGGTGTAGGCCTCCTCCGTCTCACGCACGGCCTTCTGGCGCTGCAAGGCGCGCCATTGGCTGTTGTCCGGGTCCAGCCGGGCCAGCACATAGACCAGCTTGTGCAGCATGCCCATGGGAAACGCGCCGGAGCCGCAGGCCGGGTCCAGGCACTTCAGGCGGTCGATGGCCGCGATCACAGCCGCCGTCTCGGCCGCATCGAAGCCGTGCGGCTGGTCGCTGTAGGCCAACAGGCCGCGCAGACGCTCTGACAGGTCCGAGACGTTGAACTTCTGTCCCTCCCGCAGCGCCGTCTCCAGATAGGCCAGCAGGCTCTCGTCCACCATGTAGTCCACGATCTCGCGCGGGGTGTAGAAGGAGCCGGTCTGCTTGCGGGCGGTGGTGTTGGTCTCCGGGTTGTAGGCCGCCAGCAGGTTCTCGAAGACCTTGCCCAGCAGCTCTGGATCCAGCGCGATCTCCTCCTCGATGGGGGTGTTCTCCTCGATGGTGAACTTGTAGCTGTCGAAGATGCGCAGCAGGCCGCGCGCCCGGTAGGCCTTGTTGCGCGTGCCGAAGACCGCGTTCAGATCGACCTCCTGCTCGTCGCCGAAGAAGAGCGCGTCGGGCACGGTCAGCGGGTTGTCGGCGCGGTCGGAGAAGCCGTCGATGCGCACCTGCTCGCCGGGCCGGTCCAGGCACTCGAAGAGGCCGCCGTTCAGGAAGGGGATGCGGGCGAAAAGCTGCAAGGCCGCGGCCGGATCGGTGAAATAGTTCTCGTAGCGGTAGACGGTGGGAATGCCATAGTGGCTGTCGCGGCCGGCCGGGTTCTTGCCGCGAAAGCGCCGCTCCGCGCCCATCTCGCTGTTGAGGGTGGCGAAGAACAGGTTTTGCAGAATCGCCTTGTAGTAGGTGCTGTTCTTGGGGTCGTTCCAGCGCAGCAGCGGCTGCAAGGCGTTCCGGTCGAACAATTCGGCCGGCGCCAGGCCCTTCTCGCGGATGAACCAGACGAAGATCATCCGGGTGATCAGCCGGATCACGCTGACCGCCTTGCGCATCTCAGGATCAGCCCCGGCGCCGTCGGGGAAGACCACCTGCTGCACGGCCCAGAAGTACCAGTTGGCCACCTCGTGGAAGAACTTCTTGTTCAGCTCGCTGGTGTCCAGCGTCCTCTCCCAGGCCCGCTGCAGGTCGGCGAAGTTGGCGACGGTGTGCCTGACCGCCAGGTTGGGCAGGGCCAGGTCGGCCAGGATCTCCAGGTGGGCGCGGTGCGGGCCGGCGCAGCGGATATCGCGGATCAGCGTCACCTTCTCCAGCACATCGCGGCTGGCGTCGCGCCGGTGGACGCGGCGGGCGATGATGGCAAAGGTCAGGCTGGCCCCGTGGCGGAAAAGCACCATGGCCGGCATGGGAAACAGCTTGTTGATCTCGCGCGTGGCCGCGGCCAGTTGCGTCCGCGTGTAGGCCGCGCCGGCCAGATCGATGGCGAAGAAGAGGTAGGACTGGATGGCAGCGCCATCGACGGCCTGGCTTTGGAAGAGCTGCCCCTGGCCGCTCAGCGCCGGACCCAGCTCGTCGGCGGTGATCTGCTGCAAGAGGTCCACCGAGCGCCAGTCGGCCAGCAACGCCCTGGCCGCGTTCAGCCGGCCCTGCGGGTCGAACTGCTCCCGGAACCCGGCCGCGTCGTTGGGATCCAGGTCCAGCCGCTTGTCGGAGCGATAGCCCAGGGTCGCCAGCAGGGCGCGGGCGGGCGCAGCCAGCGCGCCGGCGGCGGTGGCCGACAAAGCGCTTTCGATCGCGCGCTTGAGGGAAGCGTCGCTCATGGTCTATTCGGTCTGAACGTCGTCCAGGCGACGGCGAAACTCGGCGAGCGTTACGCCTCCAGTTGCGCGCACGCGCTGGCGCGCTTCCTCCAGAAGCTGCAAGAAGCGGGGGTTATGCACCAACAACAGGCTGTCCAGGTCATCCTCCTCCTCGATGGCGATCAACATGGCAACCGGCCTGCCGTTGCGCGTTACCACCACAGGCGACTCCCTGCTTTCATCGACGTAAGCGCTAAAACGGTTCTTCACTTCAGCCAAGGGTGCGATTTTCATAGTTCAAGCTCCTCGCTGCCAATCAACAATCTGTTGTCGAGCTTTCTGCCTACCGCCAAAACGACCACTACTCGATCCTCGACGTCCACATCGTAGAATATTCGGTAGCGATTGTTCGCCCCGCAACGCACCTCCCATGTCGCATCCAGCGAGTTCGGGATGCGGAGGGCTTTGCGGTTGCGCGTCTCTTGGTTGGGATCATACGCCAATTGCTGTTCGATGACGTCCAGAATCAGCGAGTGGTCTTTGCGCTCGATGGCGCCGAAATGCGCCCGCACCGCATCATCGAAGATGATCTCGAACGGCAGATGTTCGCTCATGGCCAGAATTGTAGCTATCTGGTAAGCGGTGTCAAGCGGAATACCGGTTTGCGCGTGGGCGCGTGCGCGTGAACGCTCAAGAGTTACGGTTGACTGATCACCAGCCAGGTGACCAGCTCGAACTCAGAGTCCGCCGTCACCTGTTGGCTGCGCGCCGGCAACACCGCGTCGCGGCCTTGCAGCAACAGGCCGGCGGCGCGTCTGCCAAAGGTCTTCTGCAAGGAGGCCAGCGCCCGCTGCAAGAGCTGGTCGATCCGGGCCATGTCCGCGCCCTGCTGCGTCTGCTGGTCGAAGAGCCGGCACAGGTCGTCGTAGGGCTGGGCCTTGCCCGCGCACAGGGCGCGCATGATCTCCAGGATCTGCTTGGGGTGGGTGAAGGTGAAGCGCACCATGCCGTCGTCCAGCACGTAGACCAGGAAGTAGGGCTGCAAGGGGTTGACCGTGTCGCTGCGGCCGCCGCCCATCTGACGCAGACAGAAGATCACCCCCGGCTGGATCACCGGAAAGTCGGGGTGGGGTGGAACCACCGCGAAGAGCCCCAGCGGCGCGTCGTGCAGCGCCTGGCGGTTGGCTTCGATGTAGCGGGTCAGCTCGGCGCGGAAGTCGTCCAGCGTGAAATCGGTCAGCGTCACGCTCTCGTTGAAGTCCTCCAGGTCCAGCACCTCCTCGCGCAGCCGCTTGAGCTGGCGGTCGCGATACTTGAGGTCCTCGGTGATCAGGTCTTCCAGTTCCTCGACATTGAGCAGGTTGTCGTCGGCTGTGGCTGCCAGGTCCACCAGCGCCATGCGCGCCTCCACCCGCGCCTTGAGCGAGATGTACTTGTCCAGGTCCTGGGTCGGCCAGAAGTTGACCAGCCGCACGGCCGGGTTGATGCTGCCGATGCGGTCGATGCGACCAAAGCGTTGGATGACCCGCACCGGGTTCCAGTGGATGTCGTAGTTGACCAGCGTGTCGCAGTCTTGCAGGTTCTGGCCCTCGGAAATGCAGTCGGTGGCGATCAACAGATCGATCTCCTCCTCCTGTGGCATGTCCCGCATCAGGCTGCGACGTTTGGCGATGGGCGAGAAGTTGGCCAGGATCTGACCGAACTCGTTGCGGCCAAAGGTGGTGCGGTTCTCGGCGCTGCCGCCGGAGACCAGCGCCACATGCAGGCCCAGCTCTCCGGCCGCCCACGGCGCCAGGGCATCGTACAGGTAGACCGCCGTATCGGCAAAGGCGGTGAAGACCAGCAGCTTGCGGTTGGGCCGGCCCTGCTTGTCCACGGTCGGAGTCTCGGCCTTGCGGCGGATCAGCCGCTTCAGTTCTGCCAGCTTGGCGTCGCGCTCCGGCGTGATCTCGCGCGCCGACAGCTCCAGAATGTGCAGTTGCTCCCGGTCGCGCCGCAGGTCGGCCAGCCAGCGCGCCAGATCGAGATGCGCCAGCTTGAAACGCGCCTTGCTGACCTCAAAGGCCGCGGTCAGCTCGTCGTCGTCGCTATCCTCCGGCGACAGCTCGTCGTAGTCGAGATCGGGGTTGGCGGCCTGGAACTGCTGGAAGCGCTGGATGCGCGCCCGCAGGTCGTCCATCTTCTGGATCGTGCGCTTAAGCGTCAGATCGAATGAGTAGACAGAACTTTCCAGGCGCTTGAGGAAGTTGATCTTCATCATGCCGATCAGGTAGTTCTCGCGCGTGGCCTGGCTGAACTGCGCCACCAGCTCGCGCTCATAGCGCGCGCGGTGCTCAGGCAGCACGTAGCGCGAGGGGTTGAAGAGCGACAACTGGTAGCGTTCGATCTCGTCGTTCAGCCGGTCGTAGGACATGAACTCGTCGCGCAGGTCGATGGCGGGATAGAGCGATTGTGGCTTCAGCCGCTCCGGAAAGCCGCCCAACTGGGCCAGGCTGGCCTGGTAGAATTTCTGCACGTGGCGACGCGAGCGGGCAATGGTCAGCCCATCCAACAGCTTGAAGAAGCTGGAGCTGAGCCGTTCCATCAACTCGCCGGTCTTGCGCTCTTGGCTGCGCTTGGCCCAGTCGTTGAAGGTCAGTTGCGCCACGCGCAGCGTCTCCTGGATGCTGCCGATGCCCAACGAGGCGCGCAGGGCGTCGTCCTGATCCTCGGTGATGAAAGAGATCTGGTTGCGCAGGTCTTTCAGGGTGTTGTTGACCGGCGTGGCCGACAGCAGCAGCACCTTGGTCTTGACGCCGGCCTGGATAATGTCCTGCATCAGCCGCTGATAGCGGCTGGGGCGGATCAGGACGCCGTTTTCATCGCGGCGGCCGGGCGCGTTGTTGCGGAAGTTGTGCGATTCGTCGATCACCACCAGGTCGTAGTTGCCCCAGTTCAACGTGGCCAGGTCGACGTCGCCGCTGCGGCCCCCATCGCGGCTCAGGTCGGTGTGGCTGAGCACGGTATAGGCGAAGCGATCGCGCACAAAGGGGTTGAGCTCGCTGTTGTTCTGCGCCTGGTAGACGGTCCAGTTGTCGCGCAGCTTCTTGGGGCAGAGCACCAGCACCCGCTCGTTGCGCAGCTCGAAATACTTGATGATAGCCAGCGCCTCGTAGGTCTTGCCCAGGCCCACGCTGTCGGCCAGGATGCAGCCGCTGTAGGCCAGCATCTTGTTGATCGCTCCCTTGACGCCATCTTTCTGAAACTCGAACAGCGCCTTCCAGATGTCGGTGTCCACGATCTGCTGCTGGATGGCCAACAGGCTGCTCTGCGCTTCCTCCGCCAGATAGGCTTCGAAAAGGTGATAGAGGGTCTTGAAATAGAGAAACTCAGGCGCGTTGTCGCGATAGAGCTGCGCCAGGTAGGCCAGCACCTGCTCCCGCACATCCTCGACCAGCCGCGTGTCATCCCACAGGGCATCGAACCAGGCGCGCAGGTCCTCGCGGTCACGACGGCTGTCCACGATCAGATTGAGCTCGATGTTGTTGTTGGCGTCGGCCAACCCCAGCCCGCTCAGTGTGAAGTTGGAGCTGCCGACAATCGCATCGGTCACACCGCCATTGGCGATATGGTACATCTTGCCGTGCAGAAGGTTGGCCTGACGGATGGAGCGGATCTCGACCTTGTCCCGAATCCAGGCCGCACAGGCGCGCGCCGTTGCGCCTTGTTCCAACCGGTTGGCCAGCTGCAAGCCGTTGTCCTCGATGCGATAGGCCCGCTTGTCCGTCTTGCCAGGATCCATGCCGCTGACGAAACGCGGCTCGCCGAAGAGAAAGCGCAGACGCTCGATGCCATCCAGCTCACCTTGCAGGGCGGCGTAGGCGTAGATGGTGAAATAGGCCGACACAATCGACGCCGTCGAGCCCGCGTGCAGCTTCTCACGAAGAAACCCGCCCACACTGCCGCGCAGATGGTTGTCGCGAATGCCGGAAGCCAGGGGAGATGAAGTCACGTGACCTTCCCTTCCAGAAGAGACCGAGAAGAACGGCTCACCGGCGGCCATCTTCACCCTTGGCCGCCGTGCGTCGCAACGAAATTTGTTTGGCACGAAAACGAACGGGGCGAACCCGATCACGGCGTCATTGTACCTGAGTTCAGCATCCACGGCAAGTGCGGGCGCTGCTGCCCATTTGCATCGGGGTAGAGTTGGGCTATAATCACTCCAGTTGCAAATCTTTGCAACTGGCTGTGAGGTTTTCATGTC
>Ga0209605_1004888_pt1 | contig 10672 bp, 11 predicted proteins | sample AD_UKC035_MetaG_FD_184408 | JGI IMG/M metagenome (GOLD analysis project Ga0209605, IMG submission 184408) | Active sludge microbial communities of municipal wastewater-treating anaerobic digesters from USA - AD_UKC035_MetaG (SPAdes) (version 2) | ecosystem: Engineered > Bioreactor > Anaerobic >...
TTTCACTGAGACCTTTGTGGACGAAAGCGCTTATGATGAAACTCTGGCAGCCATCAGCGGCGAAGAACGCCTGGAATACTTCAACGATGCCGTAAAAGGCCTCGAAACCGACCAGGTGCGCCTTTCAGGCATCTTCAACAACGGCTCGACCATCATCGCCCAGATCAATACCCGCTCAGAGCATATTCAGTATTTCCGCTTCTCCGATGCCCAGATCAGCTCTGTGCTGGCCCACGAAACGTTGAAGTGGGAAACCACCGCTGAGCAGTCGGCGCAGAAGAAGTCCGACCTGGACCCATCCAGGCTGCACCACGACCTGGCCTTTTTGTTGGACTGCTACCAAAACAACACTCCCCGGCAAATCCCGCTTGGCCGTTACGACATCGTCTTCGGCGCCATCGCCCTCAGCGAACTGGCCTCGGTGATGAACTGGATTGGTTTCAGCGGCGGCGCCATGAAGCGCGGCTTCTCATTCCTCAATGAAGACCAGGTGGGCAAAGAGGTGTTCTCGAAGCACATCACCCTGCTGGATGATCCGGCCTGCATGGCCACCTTCCCCTTCAAACGCGATCTGACCGGCATCCCGCGCAAGTCCTGGCCCCTCATCGAACAAGGCGTGTTCAAAGGCTTCATTTGGATGCAAGATGACGCCGACGAGTTTGGCACCCAGCCCACCGGCCACACCGTGGGGCACCCCAGCCTGGCCATGCAGGGCGGCCAACACCAGGTCAGCAACCTGGCAGAGCTGGTCAAGCAACCGCGTGATAATGACCTGCTCTACATCCCCTTCTTGCATTACATGAACATCGTCAACCCTTCAAAGGGGGTGGTCACCGCCAGCAGCCGCTTTGGCGCCCTGCTGCTCAAGAAAGATGGCTCTGTGGCTGTGCCCTTCAACGTGCGCGTCACGCAAAGCGTGCTGGATATCTTCGGCCCCAAGGTGGCTTGGGTCTCAGATACCACCCAGGCTGTGAACGTCTCTGGCAGTTACGGCGCTCGCAACCCCACCGCCATCATCCTGCCGGCCTTCATCCGGGTCAACGACCTGGAGATATCACACTCCAACACTGCGTTCTAGTTTTTACCAGGGCGTTCGCTGCTAAAATGGCGAACGCCCTTTTTTTGTCACATGAGCGATCAATCTCCCACCCCACCCCCCGCCCCGAAACATTGGGCGGCTAATTTCTTCACCATCTGGACCGGGCAGGCATTTTCGCTGCTTGGCAGCCGCGTGGCACAATTTGCCCTGGTGTGGTGGCTGACCCAACTGACCGGCTCGGCCACCATCCTGGCCACCGCCTCGCTGGTGGGCTTTTTGCCCGAAGTCTTCCTCATGCCCATTGCCGGCGCTTATGTGGACCGGTGGAACCGGCGCATCACCATGATCGTGGCAGATGGGGTGGTGGCCCTGGCTTCGCTGTGGCTGGTCTATCTGTTCTGGACAGGCGCCATCCAGGTCTGGCACGTCTACGTGATCATGTTCGTGCGTGCCCTGGGGGGCTGCTTCCACTGGCCGGCCATGCAGGCCTCTACCACGTTGATGGTGCCCCAAGCGCATTTGACGCGCGTGGCAGGCGTCAACCAGACCCTGTATGGCTTGCTGAGCATCTTTGGCCCGCCCGCCGGCGCCCTGGCCATGCAGTGATGCCCATGCACGGTGTGATGCTGATCGACGTGGTCACTGCTGCCCTGGCGATCGTGCCGTTGTTCTTCATCCTGGTGCCGCAGCCGCCCAACCACGAAGCCCGCGCCGCGGCATCTTCTTTTTGGCAAGACCTACGTGAAGGTATGCATTACTTGCTGGAATGGCGCGGTATGCTCACCCTGATCGGCATGGTATTGGTTTTTAAGCTGGCTACCACCCCGGCCTTCTCATTGATCCCACTGCTGGTCAGCAAGCACTTTGGGGGCGACGCCTATTCGTTGAGCCTGATGGAGACCTTGTTGGGGGTGGGTGTGGTGATCGGCGGGCTGATCTTGACCGCCTGGGGTGGCTTTAAACGCAAGATCTTCACCTCCATGTCGGCGCTGGCGATTTCGGGCAGCTTCCTCGTCATCATGGGCTTCACCCCGGCGGCTTACTTTTGGGTGGCTGTGGTATGCATGTTCTTCTTCGGCTTCTTCATCCCCTTTGTAGACGGGCCGTTCATGGCCGTTTTACAAAGCCAGATCGCCCCCGAAAAGCAGGGCCGGGTCTTCAGCCTGATCGGCAGCCTGATGGGCATCACCTCGCCCATTGGCCTGGCTGTCGCGGGACCGGTCAGCGATGCCCTGGGGCTTCAATTTTGGTATGTTGCCGCAGGCATCCTGGCCTCGGCTGTGTCCATCACAGCCTTCTTCGTGCCGGCAGTGGCGAACATTGAAGATGCGCAGGCGGCAGCAAGCGAGCCAACAACCTAAGGGGAGTTTTATGAAGGAACACGCCTCTACTGCCCTGACCCCTTACCAGACGCAGTATGTCGATTTCAACTTCGAACGCTCTGGCCTATTTGACCTGCTTGAGAAGAAATATCATCCCATCGAAGTGCTCTATCCGGGCTGCTCGGTGCACATCACACCTGCTTTTTCTTTTCCACACGTGGTTTTTGTGGATCAATCTCCACAGGCGGCAGCTTTCTTTGCGGATCAAGATGCCATCCTCGAGCTGGTCAAGCGGCGGCGCACTTACCGGCGCTCACCCTATATCCAATTCCTGGCTCAAGATTTCACCCGCCCCCTGCCGCTGCCAGAAGGCCAATTCGATCTGCTCCTGGCGCTGTTTGCTGGGGGAGTCTCAAAAGCCTGTCTTGCTTACCTGAAGCCAGGCGGGCTCTTGCTCAGCAATAACCACCACAACGACGCCGTTGAAGCTGCCCAGGAACCTGGCCTCACGTTGGTCGCCACCCTGCAGAACCAACGCGGCAAGTATCGCCTCTTGGATCATCCGCCTGGCAAGCCCGCCGAGATCGAGCGCCACGCCAGCCAGCCTCCATCCAATCTCCGGCAGACCAGCCGCGGCATAGAATACATTGACGACCAAACGTACTATCTCTTCAAAGCGACACGCCCAGTGAAGTAATGATGCTCACGTGAGAGATATCATCGTTGGGGGATACTTGACAAGAGGGTGTTGTTGTTGTATACTGAGTGAGTAGTCAGTCAATATACAATAAGGATTAGCCCACAAAACGATGGTCCGCTCCCTCAGCCCCGAAAAAAGAACCAAATTATTAAGCGCTGCCCTGAAGCTGTTTGTCAAAAACGGCGTGATGAACACTTCAACCGCAGACATCGCAAAAGAAGCCGGCACCGCCGCCGGCACCCTGTTCTTATATTTCCCGACAAAACAAGACCTGCTAGATCAACTGGTGTTAAAAATCGGCCAAGAACAATCCGAGCAGATTAACCAGCTTCTCAATCCGTCCCTTACGGCCCGCGAAACCTTTTTCACCATCTGGTATGGCACAGTGACCTGGTTCCTGGAAAATATGGACGCTTATCAATATCTCCAGCAGGTCAGAGATACCGGGCTGATATCAGATACCGCCGTCCAAGAGTCGGGCAAGTTCTTTGGCTATTACTACACCGCCATCCAAAAAGGCCTGGCAGAGGGCAGCCTCAAACCCTATCCCCTGGGCTTGATCGGCGACTTCCTATACCAGGATATCGTGGCTGTCGTCAACCACATTTGCAGGCAGCCGGACCCTGGCCAACATGAAGAAATCATCCGGCAAGGATTTGAAATGTATTGGGATGGCATCAAAACGGCCCTAAAAGCTGACCCAGGGAAAGATAAAACGCTATGAAATACAAAAGCGTGATCGCCACCCGCAATGGCGGCCCCGAAGTCTTGCAAGTCATTGAGAACGAGCTGCGCCCGCCCAAGGCCGGGGAGGTTCGCATCCGCGTCCTGACCGCGGCCGTCAGCCGGCCCGACATCACCGTGCGCGCCGGCAAAGCTCTTTACAGCGGCACGCCGCTGGGCCAAAAAGTGCCGTTTGTGCCAGGCTACGCCGTCATTGGCGTGGTCGATGCGCTGGGTGAGGGGGTCAGCGAGGTTTCTGTTGGAGAGCGGGTCGGAGCTTTGACAGTCGTCGGCGGTTACAGCGAAGTTCTCTATTGGAAAAGCAAACGCCTGATCCCTGTTCCGCCCGCCCTGGAACCCGTCGAAGCGGTCACCCTCATCCTAAATTATATCGTCGCCTACCAGGCGCTGCACCGCTCGGCAAAGGTCAAAGCCGGCGACAAGGTGCTGTTGATCGGGGCCAGCGGGGGGATTGGTACGGCGTTATTACAATTGGGCAAACTGGCCGGACTGAAGATGTACGGCGTCGCTTCTCGCAGCAAACACGCACTCCTGGCCGAGTACGGGGCGGTGCCCATCGATTACCACACCCAAGATTTCGTTGACGTGGTGCGCCAGGCCGAACCGGATGGGCTCCAGGCAGTGATCAGCGGCATGACGCGCATGGATTATGTCCGCCGCGGCTTGGAGCTGCTGCGGCAGGAGGGCACGCTGGTGAGCTTTGGCGAGCCAGACAGTTTCTCCACCCTGTTTCGCATCCTGGGCACCATGCTGAAGGTCAATCTGCTGCCCAACGGCAAGACCGTCAAGCTGTACGGCACATCCACTTATTTTATCGGCGATAAAAGGCCTTACCTGGAAGACTGGGCTGCTTTATTCAAACTACTGGAAGAGGGCCAGATCCGGCCGGTCATCGAAAAGAAATTTCCCATTCTAGAGGCGGCCCAGGCCAATGCCCTGCTGGAAAGCGGGCAAGTGACCGGCAACCTGGTATTGGTGACGCCGGAATTGTTGTAAGGCATTTGGCCCAAGAAAGAGCACGAGACTTAGGAGTTGATATGAACGCCACCCAATTGAGAATTGCAATCACCGCAGGGTTATTTCTCTGCATTTTCGCTTTTGGTTTCTGGCTCAGCCGCTCGGGCAAGCCGTACAACCAGGTCCTCTTCACGACCCATAAACTGGTGGCGCTGGGGGCCGTGATCTACCTGGCAGCGATTGGTTACAAAGCGCATCAAATAACACCCTTCAACCCGGCGCAGATCTTCTTCATTGCGCTCACAGTTGCCTGTGTGCTGGCGCTTTTTGTCACCGGGGCCTTATTGAGCCTGGATAAAGCCGTGCCGCCGGTGGTGCTTGTACACCACGTGCTGCCTTACCTGGCTGCGCTTTCGACATTTGCCAGCCTTTACCTTTTGCTGGCGGTGTGAACAGCCTCCTGAATCGTAGAGCCAGGCAGCCAGATTCGACTCGAATGTCCCCAAATGGTTGCAGCCATTCTTCTTGTGTGGTAGAATTTTTGCGCCAGAAAAACGGAAGCCTTTCCAGGCCCACATTCTGGTGATCGAACAAGTAAGGGGAGATGCCAGAGTGGCTGATTGGGCTCGCCTGCTAAGTGAGTGCGGGGGCTTAAACCTCCGCCCAGGGTTCGAATCCCCAACTCCCCCATGTTACCATCTGAATACGTGGATAGTAGAGATAGAAACGCAATCGAAGGTTGAACAGCCACGATAGCGTTCTCTCGTACCCAGGCTGCTTCAATTGCGAGTTGAAGCAGCCTTTTTTGTTCAAATTGTGAAAGTGTGTTCCACTCAGCAACACCCGAACGGATGAAACTAAGTGATGTCATTGTAGCACCAACGAAGTCGAAACGCAAGTCCCTTTTTAGAGATTCTAATCGATTTCTTTCGATTTCAAAGACCTCCCGGGTAATTTCACCAGAGATATAGATGTCGCGCGTACGGAGAAACCGCTGCTCAGCCAGTTGGATTTCTTTCTGCAGTACGTCCAGATCCACTTTGCCCTTCGAGTTTTCAATGACCTCGCGCAAGAAATAGTACATTTGCTCTTCTACAACGTCTGAGTCCGCCATTGGCTGCATGCAGTTGTTCTTGTGGTCAATCCGGTCGCCATCGCCGTACACTCGCCGATCCAGGAACGTTTTTTCACCGCGCATCCGGCTGCCGCAGTAACCGCATCTCAAGATTCCAGTGAGCGGATATAAACGAACAGGGTTGCCATTCTTGTAGCGGATATTTTTATTGACCAGGGCCAGGATTTCCTGCACCTTGTTGAAAAGTTCTTCGCTGACCAGCGCCGGGTGGTTGCCATCCAGCACTTCCAATGGCGGCTTGCGTTTGCGGTGCCGACCTTGGTCGTCAATGCCCTGGTAAGGGATTTTGCCAGTGTAGGCGTATCGTTTGAGCATGTCGCGGATCGTATCCCGCCCGAACAGGCCGGGGTGTGTGGCGCCTTTGCGGCCTTTTTGCCGCAATTGCGCCTCGCTGCCATCGGGTAAGCGCACTTTCGTTTCGTTCAGGATATGCACGATCTGAACCTGGGTGTAATTTCCGGTGGCATACCAATCGAAAACCATTTTTACGGCTAGGCTCTCAATTGGGTGGGCGATGATGTTCTTGCCGTCGCCCAGGTTCTTGTTGCCATAATTAGGGCAGTAATCCTTGCCATTGGGATCTTCGCAGTTGGCGCATAAGCCCTTGCAGTACCCAAACGGGATGCCGCCAATCCACATCCCCTTGCGCGCTCTTTGACGTTGTCCTTTCCTCGTTTCTTGACGCAAATTATCCAAATATATTTCTGCGAGCATGCCTAAAACGGTCAGCATCAACTTGCCCCAGGGAGTGATGAAATCGAGTTTTTCCTGAACCGAAGCAAAACTGACACCACACGAATTGAGCTGATCCAGCGCCGATAGGAGCCCGCCCAGGTGACGGTAGAAGCGGTCAATCTTATCCACCACAACTACGTCAAACTTGCCTGCCTTGGCATCTCGGAGCAGCTGCTCCAGGGCGGGGCGGTGGCTGCCTTTCTTGGCCGAGATGCCGGCGTCTTCATAGATTTTCATCAGGGTCCAACCCTGAGCTTGAACAAAGGTGCGGATGTGCACCTCCTGGGCATCCAGGCTGTGTCCTTCGACTTGCTCGCGAGCGGACACTCGCTTGTAGCCCACCGCCCGGTAGGGCGTTGCGGGTATTGTATCCATACATGCCTCCAGTGAATGTGGTTTATAATGTGCTCAAGGTTAACGAGCGTTGCCGCGCGTCAACGATTTGAACCTGTGAGGATTCTAACGCAGGTTCTAACTGGAGGTGACTATCAAATGGAAGTACCTATTGCAAAATCAAGGTTTGCAGCACGCATAAAGGGTTATGACCCGGAGCCGCTCAGGACACGCGTGTTGCAGCTCCTTGAGCAAAAGAACGAAACCTACCGCGAAGCGTCATTAGACTCGGGTTTGGATCACCAGGCGGTCCGCAGAATTCTGGGCGGTCGGCGGCCAGCCATGCATATCTGCATCTTGATGGCCGATCATTTTGGGGTGAATCCGAATGAATTCCTACAACTGGCCGACTGGCCGCCCCTCAAGGCCTTCGACATCCACGCTGCCAGCGCCGAGAACCTACCTCCTGAAGCGGTAGAGGTCGCGCTGGATATCGCGCGAATTCCCGATCCTGGGACGCGCAAGCAGGTCGCGACGGCCGTCCGAACACTGCTGGCGAAGTACTTCGAGGAGTAAAATTTTAGCACTCAGCGCGGATATCTTTTCGCTGAACCACGGCGCATTGAGTGACATTATTGACTGAAAAGGGTGTGAATCATGGGTGGTTTCCTTGAGAGCGAGAAGAAAATACAGGCAGAGTTCAAGGCAAACTCCTCATATTTTTCCGAACCGGCACGCGCAGAGGGTGTTTATAAACACAAACCGCGTGCTTTTTGTTTGCCTGTTGATCTAGCAGAGCAAAATCTTGTTCCAGAAATTCGCCAATCTGCTCTTGCCCACTTTGCCAGGCATCGAATAAAGTGGCACGATGGGCAAGGCGGAAAGCCAAGCAATCATCTGTGTGATTCTCAGGTCTGCTGCGTCAATTTCCTGTTTCCTCTTGCCGACAAACCATCAGCGCTGGCCGGCGTCTTCAGCCCGATTTTTCCCGAGATTCGACAAATGCTCCCCGTTGAAAGCGACCAGTATGTTTCGTTTGAATGGATTGGGGAGCAAAATTACCTGGGCGAGAAGATCTCTCGAAACGGCCAGCGTACACGCGGTGCAAATTGCACCAGCGCCGATGCCATTGTGATGTTTGAGCGTAAGGACGGTAAGCGCCAGGTTGTTTTGATCGAGTGGAAATACACCGAATCCTATGGCGGTACTTTTCTGAAAATTTCGGATAGCGGCACGGATCGCACGGAGATTTATAGGCCCCTGTTCGAGCGTGAGGATTGCCCAATCAGGAAAGATATCTTGCCCAATTTTGACGCGCTTTTCTATGAGCCGTTTTACCAGTTCATGCGCCAGCAGCTTTTAGCTCACGAGATGGAAAAGGCTCGTGAGCTGGATGCCGATATTGTCAGCGTTTTGCATATTGCACCTGCACACAACGCTGATTTTCGTAGGGTGACTTCGCCACAGCTTATAAACCTTGGCGAAACAGCCACAAGCGTTTGGACAAAACTGGTCAAGCCAGGAGGCAGGTTTATCAGCGTCAGCACCGAGCAACTTTTCGGCAATTTATCCCAGGAGGAGAATCCACAGATAAATGCCTGGGTTGAGTACATAAACTCTCGTTATAGATGGTTAAGATGCCTATCCTGATTTGATAGTCATCCGCATTTTTGTTTGTGTTTGAACCAGCCGAATACGCCCGATAGTTTTCATTGTTAGTGAAAACTATCGGGCGTATTATTTCAGCATGAGTGAAAACAATTGGAAAACCCAGGTGTCATTGAATATCTGGAGAACAGTTGGCTGCTTTTTGCGCTAAATGGGTACCATTGCTCCGTCAAGCGCCATCAAATTGCCGCCAAAAGGTTTATAGCATTGATACTGGGCTGACTTTCGCCATCACTTCGGGGATAAAGTATCCTCGTATCGCCTGTTGTTTGCCACACTCGAAGGTAAACCACAAGAATCATCATTGACGGCCACTTGACGGGTGGTTGCTTTTGCTTTATAATGAGTGAGTAGTCAGTCATAATACAGAAGGATTGGTAAAGAAAACGATGGCCCGCTCGCTTAGCCCTGAAAAAAGAGCAAAACTATTAAGCTCTGCCCTAAAGCTATTTGTCAAAAACGGTGTGATGAACACTTCAACCGCGGAAATTGCAAAGGAAGCAGGAATCGCAGCCGGCACCCTGTTTTTGTACTTTCCAACCAAGCAGGAACTGCTGAATGAACTGGTGTTGAAAATCGGTAAGGAACAGTCCGATCATATTAACCAACTTCTCAAGCCATCTCTGTCGGCCCGGGAAACCTTTTTCACCATCTGGCACGGCACCGTAACCTGGTTTCTGGAAAATATGGAGGCATACCAGTATATTCAACAAGTTAGAGATTCGGGCATGATTTCTGAATCTGCTGTGCAGGAGTCGAATAAATTCTTTGGTTATTATTACAACGCCATCCAAAAAGGTTTTCAAGAGGGCAGCATCAAGGATTATCCCCTTGGCCTGATCGGAGACTTTCTGTATCAGGATATCGTGGCTGTCATCAACCACATCAGCAGGCAGCCGGAACCCAGCGAGCGTGAAGAAACCATCCGGCAAGGATTTGAAATTTATTGGGATGGCATAAAAACAGCCGTAAATGCTGATCCAGGAAAAGGATAAAATGCAATGATATATAAAAGCGTGGCCGCCATCAAAAATGGCGGCCCGGAAGTCCTGCAAGTCATCGAGAACGAGTTACACCCGCCCAAGGCTGGAGAAGTCTGCATCCGCGTCCTGGCGGCAGCCGTGTGCCGACCCGACACAACGGTGCGCGCTGGCAAAGCCCTGTACAGCGGCACGCCGCTGGGACAGAAGATACCGTTTGTACCAGGATACGCCATCATTGGCGTGGTGGATGCGCTGGGCGAGGGCGTCACTGAGGTTGCCATCGGAGACCGGGTTGGCGCATTGACGGTTGTTGGCGGCTATACCGAATATCTCTACTGGAAAAGTGATCGCCTGATCCCAGTTCCGGTAGCTCTGGACCCGGCCGAAGCGGTCACGCTCATTCTGAATTACATTGTCGCTTACCAGGCGTTGCACCGCTCGGCAAAGATCAAAAGCGGCGACAAGGTGCTGTTGATCGGCGCCAGCGGCGGGATCGGTACAGCGTTGCTGCAGCTTGGCAAGCTCGCTGGCCTGAAGATGTACGGCGTTGCCTCCCTCAGTAAACATGCTATCCTGATCGAATCTGGCGCGATCCCCATTGATTACCACACACAAGATTTCGTTGCTGTGGTCCGCCAGGCCGAGCCGGATGGCGTGCAGGCGGTGATCAGCGGCATGACGCGCATGGATTACATCCGCGGCGGCCTGGGTTTGCTGCGGCAAGGAGGGACGCTGGTGAGCTTTGGCGAACCGGATAGTTTCTCCACGCTGTTTCGCGTCCTGGGAACGATGCTGAAGGTCAACCTGCTACCCACTGGCAAAACCGTCAAGCTGTATGGAACATCCACCTATTTTATCGGCGACAAAAAGCCCTACCTGAAAGACTGGGCAACCCTGTTCAAGCTGCTGGAAGAAGGCCAAATCAGACCCATCATTGACAGGAAATTTCCCATTCTGGAAGCCGCCCAGGCCAATGTCCTGCTGGAAAGCGGACAGGTGACCGGCAACCTGGTATTGGTTGCGCCAGAATTATTGTAGGGCCTTTGGTTAAAGGCA
>Ga0209605_1004896_pt1 | contig 10664 bp, 10 predicted proteins | sample AD_UKC035_MetaG_FD_184408 | JGI IMG/M metagenome (GOLD analysis project Ga0209605, IMG submission 184408) | Active sludge microbial communities of municipal wastewater-treating anaerobic digesters from USA - AD_UKC035_MetaG (SPAdes) (version 2) | ecosystem: Engineered > Bioreactor > Anaerobic >...
ACGTTTCATGGTTGCCGGTGATGTGCTTATTCTCAACCCGGAACCTTCGCCGTATCCTACGCTACGCTGGCCAGGTGTATCGTTTTCCCCCATGCCAGATATGTTTGCTTTCGAAGGCCACGGATTAGTTGAGTCAAGCCTGTTTCTGTGGCTCATGTCATGCAATCTCATGAGCCTACACATTGATGATCTTAACTGGCGCGTCAACCGGATACGGGAGATCAACCGTTTTCTCATGGAAGACCCAACCGACGTAATTATTGAACCTGGAAAACCGATATTCAGGGCTGAAAATGCACCATTGACCGGAGAGATTATTCGTGATGCCTACGTTCAGGGCAGGAACACGGACGAGGTGCTTGCAATCCTCCAATACTACGACAGCAAACGGGAAAACGGCTCATTCATCAACCAGTTTGTTGCAGGACTTCCCGGACATCGAAGTAACATAACGAAGGGCGAGGTTGAGATCAAGACAGAACAGTCCATGGGTATCTTCGACAGCATAGGCGAGGATATAGAGGAAGCAGCTATTCACGTTATCAAGGCAGTTCTTGAAACCATCATACCGAATTGGAGCGAATACAGCTACCCGCCAATATCGAGGGTGTTTCCGAACAACCCGGCGTTTGCCGCGTTTGCGCAAATGGGACCGGAGGAACGCATGGAGATGTTGGAGTCAAACTGTGACATCAAAGTAAGTGGTGTAACGGCGCAGATAAAAAACAGTGACCTCATACCACGCCTGCAATTTATGATGCAGAAGGCGGAAAGCCAGTTATTCGGTAAGTATTTCAAACCGTATGAACTTCTGAAGGAGTCAAACACCGTTTTAGGTTTTTACGATCCCAAGTTTATAGTGACCCCGGAAGAAGCAGACCAGATTGAACAGGTTGTCTCCCAGATGGAGGCAGAGGCAATGATGGCGCAGGAAGCGGCCAACAACGTCGTGCAGATACCAGGGCAGAAGCAGTTACCGCAGGGAGGTATGTAATGCCAGCAAATGAGCTAGCAGAAATAGATATAGCTTATATTGCGGGGTTATTTGACGGAGAAGGGTACATAACCATAAGAAAACAGCACAAAACAGATAAGAGAAAATCAGGCACATCCTACATTGTTGTTATTGGTGTAGTGAATAAAGATATTCATGTACTTAGCTGGCTAAAAAATATCTATGGTGGATATATTTATGAAAAAGCAAGATATAGCAAAAAACATGCACCCACATTTGAGTGGGTACTCACGCAAAGGCAAGTATGCAGTAAAATGTTGGCAGATATTTTGCCATTTACAAAAATAAAAATAAAGCAAGTCCAATTAGCCCAAGACTTTTTATCATTAGGATTTATAAAAAAAAGTGGAGTATGGCCTACGTTTAACGCATTACCAGAAGAATTAGCTCTACGAGATGCTTATAAAGAAAAATTATCGTTGCTTAACAAAAGGGGCCAATAACTATGCCAGCGAAAAGCAAGGTTCAGAGACGTTTAATGAGTATGGCCAAATATGCACCCGAGAAGGTAAGCAAGAAAAATAAGGGTGTTTTGGATATGACCGGAAAGCAGCTATCAGACTTCGCCAGCACGCCGGAGAAGGGATTGCCGAAGAAGAAGGGGAAGAAGTATGCAGACTGACATCTTAACCGGACAGCCAAAGACCTTTGACATCAATCAGAAACGCCAGCGAGAGGAAAAGATTCTTGAGGTTCAGATAGACAAGGGCATGGAGGCGGAAAAGAGGTTGTCGAGCGAGGAAGGCAGCTATTTTGTTAATCTCGTCCTGGACAAGCTCACCCAGAGGATCAACATACTCGTACAAAACGACTCAGAGGCGACAACGCTGGTGAACATGATACGCAGCCTGAATTATCAGGTTGATATAGGACATGCAGCAGCAGAAAGGCTGTTGATGATACGGAGAGAGAAGAAATGAAGGCAATCAACCGCCCCCACAAGGACACGCGGATTGAAATAAAAGAAAGGCCAGCCCCGACACGGACACGCTGGAAGGTGACACAATGGCAACAACGGTAACGGCTGAAATGTTAAACGGTGACGGAAAAGATACGAAGGACACACTTACCACCTCCCTTGATGCCAAGGAAACAGATGGTAAGCCCCCGGAAGGTATCGAGCCAAAGCCCCCGCTTGAAGGATTCGGAGAAGTGGAGGAAGAGGACAAGCCACCAGAAAAGCCCTTGAAGTACAAGAGCCACGAGGAAGCGGAGAAAGCATACCGCGAGGCCGAGAAGAAGCTCCATGAATCGACCACTGAAACATCAAAGCTCAAGAAGGTTGTCGAAGATCTGCAAAAGCGGATTGATGGAGTGGAAAAGAAGGCCGACCCCAACCAGAAAGGCAAGTGGGAGGTTGAGCAGGACCGGATACTCAACGCAACGATAGACGCAGCCAACAAACTATCGACGGATGACCCGGACTACAACATGAAACTGGCTAAAGTATGGATGAAGGGACAGGCGGATATTGCCAAGATAGCCGCGCAGGAAGAACGGGAACGCCAGGAAATAGCCGCGAACGACCTGAAAGTTATTAACACCACGGTAGATAAGGCGCTTGAAGCGGCAGAACTGGACAAAATACCAGGGATTCAGCAGTTGTTCTGGGCGCAGGCGGCATGGGCAGACAAGAATCTGTCTCTCGACGAGCAGATTACCTGGACAATCGCTCAGTGCAAGGCAATCGTGGACGGCATAAGGGGCAAAGAAACCGCCCGTTATCAGGAAGAACAGAAGAACCGCAGCAAGTTTGACATCTTGCAGCGTGGAGGTAAACTGGTTTCCAAAACAAGCCAGGATGAAGGCACACAGACAATGGGTGACGCAATCCGGGCTGTCAAGGAACGGAGAAAATTGAGATAGGAGGTATTTTCCATGCCTGAATGGACTTGGAATTACGATACAGCGACCGGTACTTATAAATCGCACACGATCAGTTCAAAGCTGAGAGAGCAAGCGGTTGTTGAGTCCGTCTTTGCTGATTTTGTACGGCCAGAGCCAGGGTTCGGACGGAAGAAAGGTGAAACGATCACCATTATGCGTTTTGACGCTCTTTCCATCCCGACCAGTGCGGCTCTCACAGAAACAGAGCGCATCCCCATTGACACGATGACCCAGACAAGCGTCGGCATCACGGTCTACGAATATGGCCGTGGCGTGGCGTTCACTCACATCAGCCAGCTTTTAAGCAAGTTTGACCCCGAGGACAGGATTCAGAAAGCCTTAACCGAGCAGATGAGGAAAAGCCTTGACCGGCTCTATGCTACTGCAATGAAAACGGTTTATCTGAAGTACATCCCGACCTCATTGACCGGAGGCTCATTTGACGAGGACGGCACAGCCTCCACATCGGCAACCTCAAATCTCACCGTGGCGCACCTTGCAGCCATCAGGGATGCTTTTGCTGATACCTACATCGTTCCGCCCTACGAGAACGGCGATTATATCGGCCTCATCTCCACAAAGGGATTGAGGGGTATTAAAAATGACCCTACCTTTGAAACCTGGAAACAGTATCTCAGGGAAGGCGACGTGCTCCACAACTCGGAAGTGGGAAAGATCGAATCAATACGCTGCATCGAGGTCAAGGACACCACAAACCTTGCCAACAACAAGGGAACCGGCTCAGTCCTGGGCGAAGCGGTAATCTTTGGCGACGACTTCTGTGTCATGGCAGAGGTGGAAACACCGGAAGTAAGGGCACAGGTAAACATGGGACAGGACTTCGGCAGGGTACACGCTGCCGCATGGTATGGAGTTCTCGGCGCCGGTCTTTCTTGGAGCGCAACAGCGACAGCCGGTAAGGTTAAGGGCTGCCACGTAACAAGTTCATAGGATAGGAGGTGAAACCATGCCATATTCAAGCCAATCAGTAATTAACTGCATTGACCCGGCAATCGGCTCAGAAACCGCAATCGGCAGCGCGAAGAATAAAACGGTTTACATGGATGTTAACCATCCCGCCACACTGTACGCGGTGGGCGTGCTCATCACCGTTGTAACGGATACCGACGCCGCAACATGCACCGTGACGCGAAGGGTGACAACGGGAAGCGATACCAACGCCACAGCCGTGGATGTAATCCACATTCCAGCGGGAACAGCAGCCGGAAAGATCGTTTATATCCAGTTGGCAACCCCCGTTTCGTTGAACGCAGGCGACCAGTTAAGTTTTGCGTTCTCGAATCACGGCGGTTCAGGGTATTGGAAACCGTGGATAGAAGCAGTGCCACGGGAAGAAAGCAAGGCAAACAACAGCGATTTTGTAGCCAGCGTAGACGTTTAAAACAACCAACCCGGGAGGGGTGAGAATCCTCTCCCGGCAAACCTCTTTACAGGAGATGAAGAAATGGCAAATCTCGCCGCAACAGACATAACTTTAACCAGAGGCGGACCCTATAAATTAGGGAAACTTACCTCTGACTTTGTTTTACTCACCTTCGGGGATGGCGCAAAGACCTACCCCTATGGGGGAATACCATTACCCGCCATTGGAAATCTTGGATGGAAATATACAGGGGACCTCATTATAACCGGCGTGGACGAGGAAAACATCGTCTGGAAGTACGATGCGACCAACAACAAGCTCAAAGGGTATCGCAGGGCTCCGGCAGTAGTCTTCGAAGAAGTAGTTACCTTGACTAATGGAGTAGGCACTACCCGTTGGCCTATGGCCTGGCCTCTTTACGCAGGAGTTGGAAACGTAGCCGTGACTATTCTTCCGGCTGGAATGACACCCGTTACTACCACGATGGCCGTTGATATGCACAGCGCCACACCTGGCACGAGGGCGACCCTTACCACACTTGCGTCGGATAGTTATGCAACAATGACGATCTCATACATCACTCAGGCATGGAGCGAAGTATTTCAGAACCTCGTGGAAGCAGAGACAATGACCGCAGGGGCAACCACAACCAACGGAATAACCTTCACAGCAGGGACACCGGACATTGTGAGTTTTCTTACCGCAGGGCCGTTTCTCTGTGGCCTCATTGTTGGTTTAAACCTTAACGGCACAATCAGCACCCCTGCACCAGTTAAAAAGGGTGAGACAGCCGCAGCCGGAGAATACGCTTTGGATTGGACGAACACCAACCCGGCAGCTACAACGATGAAAATTCTTGCTACTCAGGCGTGGGATGCAGCTACGGCGGCGATCACATTCACCTATCTCAAAAAGCCAGCTTCCGGTTTCTTGAATTCACGGTTTATCGAGGAAGATGAAAACGCCGCCAGCAGCCAGGTATATACACTCTCCGGCGGCGGGAACATCGAACAGCCTCTTTTTATCGGTACGCCGGGATGGATGCCGGGACCTACAAAGTCAAGCACAGTGGGGTCATGGCCTATCGGCCCAACCACAATGACGTTAGGGTCAACCGCACAGTGGCAGCCAACAAACTTTTACCCGAAGCAGAAATTAACCACAGCCGCAACATTCACATCAGGAACAGGTGTAAGCGCAACCAACTCTTGCGGCCTCACATGGGTTTATGGTGTCCCGGAGGATATTGACAGTCTTGTACCGCTCGAAATACCTGACGGTCAGGTATTACGAAACAGATCGGTAAGAGCCTTTGCAATAGGCGCATAACCGACCAAAGGGGGCGAGCCGGCCCCCTCTAACTTTATTTAGGAGGATGTATGCAGGGCCAGACACAGGAAGTAGGATCATACAAGAAACTCGGAAACGTGGAGATGACCACGCGGCGCATGTTTGTTGACGGCGATCTGCGGATATTCGAGACCATTCAGGGCGATTATGTTCTCCCCAATGGTGAGTTTATCAAGGATAAGAACCTGTTCAATATCCTTCCTCCACCCCACAAGGATACTGCCTTGGCATGGTGGGAGAGGACATTTGGCGAGGACGGACAACCGACCGTGACCGGTAAAAAGGCGAAATAAATGGCCGGGAGCATCACCCTTGAGATAGACGGCGACATTGAAATATCCCTCCCCATCGGGCATGTGACAGGGTTTTGCATCAGGTGTCCGAAGTGCGGAAATATCTACACTCAGGAACCGTTTGATTTCGGCTACTGTCCGGTATGCGGGTATAAGAAGGAGACAGGCAAATGAGCGCGAGCCAGAGATCGGTACTGATCGCGGCAGGGATTAAGAAGGCCGGACGGTCAGGGCAGTCCATCACCCTCACCACCGAGTTTGACGAAATTCTCCGTGACATGACGGAACGGTATAACATTCTTGCAAAGTCAGACACGGGAACGACAACTGCGGATACCGCATATATTACTATGCCTACGGATTACAGCGACAGGCGCTTTATGACGGTTGACTCCTACGAAATGATCTGGATGGACCCGGACGACTATCTGAAATGGTCTAAAACAAATACCGATGTTGCCGCATTGCCGGTACGGTATACCGTCGTCAGGGAAGATTCGAAGATTTATCTGCAAAACAAGCCGTCAGGGGCATGGACATACTATTTCTACTATTGGGGCATCCACCCGGCATCAACAGGGGACACTTACACACACCTTCTCGAAGATAAGTATGAGGAAGCCATTATTGCGGGCATTGCCTACAAGTGCTGTGAACGGCTGAAAGATTGGGACGCTGCGGCAAAATGGAAGGGTGACTATGAATCCATCCTTTTAAAGAAGGCAGCAAGAACAAAGAGGCTGAAAGTGTCGGTACATTCTAACTTTTGGGGACAGATGGGATAATGGCGAAAGAATGGTCCTTACTGCTCAAGTTTGACAAGTCAGGGTTAGCAACCGACAAAAACGGGGCTGACATCCCCGATGGCATGCTTCAGACTGCCGCCCACTGTAGTTTTGACAAGGGAGTGTTGGAAGTGGCTCCGGGCAGAACGGCAAAATACACGCAGCTTGAGTCAGGGGCCGCCGTAGATGGAATTTTCCGCTCCTTTGATAACTTGGGTAACAAAGATACTTTAGTCGCGTGTAATGGGAAAATAAAGTACGATACGGGGGCAGGATGGGGGGACCTACAGACAGGATTAACGGCAGGGGTAGACTATGATTGGGTCAACTGGCAAGAAAGAACCTTCATCATCAATGGCACCGACGATGCCTACGAGTTCTACCCGAGAACAAACGCCATTCAGAAAGCAGGACTGGAACCGCCGAGATTCTACAAGAAGGTTGCGTATTTTGAGACTGACGAAACGATAAACACCGGTTCAGGCATTGAAGTTGATACTGTCTATTTCAGACCAACGGAGAGGACAGGGAGTAACAGGAGATCTCTCAAGATAACGGCAGGGGCAGGGGCAACCGTTTCAGGCTATGTTACCTATGCTTCCGCACAGGATTTTTCGAAGTTCCCGAATGGCGGGAGTGTATCAGATAACGACTTTATCTGCATATCGGTATTTCACAGGACGCGGGCCTATGTGAGTTCAATATCGATAGACTTTTACACTTCATCCGGCAATTACTACACGGCAACAATCGACCCGACTGAATTAGACGCTGTTTTACAGAGAGATAACCAATGGACTGATATAAAGATCAGGAGATCGCGGTTTGTAGCCACCGGGACACCGGCATGGAACAGCGTAGCACGTTTTTATGTAAACCTCACCGGAGTAACAGGAAGCGCGGTAGTCAACTTTGATAACGTATACATCAAAAATGCTCCTATCCTTGCCACATCCTACGGAAAGGTTATCGAGAACTTTGAGGGAGCAACGGCAGATTGGACAACCGATTTTAACATTTCAAACAACATGGACTACCGGTATATCAAGCAGGGGACAAAGAGTCTTAAACTTGTCAGGACAGGGGCATCGAACACAGCCTACAAGACCGTATCGTTGAACCTTGCCTATCATATCGATGGTGTAGCCTCTCCCACATCCGATGAAATAACGTGTTGGGTCTATTGCACAAATACGGCAAACCTCACGAATATCAAACTCCGTCTTTATTCTGACACAGCCACACCGAAACATTTTACCTACATCTTTACCCCTGGGGGAACAGGAGGATTAAACAGTTCATCTTCGGGCGTTTGGAGTAAGTTACTGATACCAAAAGCAGCTTTTACCGACACCGGCACAGCCGATTGGAGCGCGATTGTCAGAATTGAGATCGAGGCCGAAACAACCGGCGCATGCACCATGTACTTTGACGATTGGAAACTTGAGGAAAAGTCTGCTGAGAAGTCAATCGCCACGATGGAAACAACCGAAGCATGGGTATGGAGCGACGAGGGGAGTTTCAACACCAACAAGGATTATAAGGTTCAGGGAAACACCTCCATATATATCAAATGTCCTGCTAAAAAAAGTTACAGTGCAAGTTTGGCTGTGGCAACTGATCTTACCATATTTGGAGCAACGGAAACATCCTCCGACGATGATTACATCTGCTTTTATATGAAGTGGAACCGGTTCAAGACCATACAGAAGATCGAGATATGGTTTGATATAAACGACGGTGATTACGGGGATTCGATGTTTTACGAGATAACACCCGAAGAACTTGTAACCCGCCTGAACATGACCGGACAGAAAGCCAACAAGATAGACAACCTCTGGCTCTATATGGAAGTGCAGAAAAGCAAGTTTACCCGTGTTGGAACCGCAGCAAAGACATGGGCTGATGTTTTTGCCGTGAAGTATGTTGTCTACGGGGCAAGCAAAGGTAATCCGGTAACAGTATGGTTCGATGACCTTCACATGAGAAGGAGAACGGGCCTCACGGGTATCTATCAGTTTGCAACCTGTTTTGTGAACTCCAACAACGAACCATCGGCATTATCAGAGTGGAGCGACGAGGTAGAACTTTCAGGCTCACGGGCTGTATTATCCCTTCTTCCAGTGTCTCAGGACGCTTCCGTTATCGGACGATGGATATTCCGCAAGGGCGGTTCATTAGGGAGTGAAGCGCGGCTCGATGAGATTATATGGGACAACACGACAACAACCTACTATACGGGCATAGAGGATTATGAGACAGGCATTTTAGCAACAGATGACAGCATACCGCAGGGCACTATCCGGTTTCCTTCCATAACCAAGTTTGGGCCGTCCTACAAGAACCGGCTCACCGGCTATGGCGACGCGGCTCACCCTGAATACCTCTATTTTACCAATAGCGGGTACTGGTATGCATGGAGCGAGTTGCAGGCATGGAAATTTGATTCAAAGATCCTGGATGTTTGGACTGATGATGATGTTCTGTTTGTCAACACTCTTACCGGAATACGACGCATTAGGGTAGACCTTGCAGAGATAACGGCAGACGACATTGAGGAAATAGGCGTTGTCAAGCACTCCATGGGTCCATGGGCTTCATGTGACGTGGAAGGCTCACGGGCATTTGTAGGTTATGACGGAGTGTATCTGATGTCTGGCTCACAGGTAACAGGGCCGATCAGTGATGCCATAGAAGATAAATTTACAGGGAGCACGTACAGCCATGCGTACACGAAAGCCATTTACCGGAACAAACATTTATGGTTATCCGTCAAGGCTGCTTCAGGCGGGGCAAGGAGCTTGCTCGACTGTTACCTTCCCGAGCAGAAGTGGAGAACCTCAGATTACACGGTATGCTGTTTCTGCATCTTCAACGGTCCCGGTGACGCAGGGGAACTGTACGGTGCCACCACAAACGGCTACGTTTACCAGCTTGATACCGGATATGCCTCTACGATGGAAGTTGTGACCAAGGATTATCAGATTACCGATAACCCCTTCGAAGAAGTTCTCTTGAAAGAAATATGGGTAAAAGGCAGGAGCGCAGAGGCAAACGCGGGAGCAATTAAAATTCAGTTCAGAATTAACCAGACGCTCAATACATCCATCACTAAAACCTTTCCTTCAACCGGACACATTGCGACGGTCTACACCACGTATTTTGAGCAACTCATGGGCGTAAACGACTATCTGAAGGGTTCAAAGATCGGCTTATCCATTTCGCCGTCAGTGGCAGGGAAGCACCTTGCGATTGAGGCCATTTTACTGAAAGGGGAGATTACCGGACTGCCCCTTACCTTAGAGGGATGATGAAGGATGAAAAAGACATCGGTTTTGGCACTGGCAACGGTTTTTCTGCTTGCTTCGGTCTGCTTTGCAGGGGAGAGAAATATGATACGCAACTTTGACAAGAACGGATTGAAAGACCTGAACAACCAGTTAAAGAAGCAGGAAAAACTTATCAAGAAGTTGCAGAAGCAGTTAGGGCAATCGGGGGCTTCGACAACCACAGTTCAATCAACCGAGGATTTTGTCAGCGAGACCGTCCTTGACAGCGCGGGAACGGTTATCAACACTGTTCCAGCCGTAGGCGTTGCAAGGGAAGATGGAAGGCTTGAACTGTACGATACTTCGATTGACGAGGCTACGGTTATTAGTATCGAGCCTTCATCCTACGTCCATGAGACTCAGGCCAAGATAGCAGTACCATCAAGCTACTTTCTGGATTTGAGGGGAATATATGTTGATTCTGACGACCAGAGATATACTGCCGACGTTGCTGTACTGCATGACATAGACGGGAACACGATAACCCTTGCCAATCTTGATGAAACTAACAATGTAGGTACGGCAGGACCAATAGCAGGAGGCCGTGACCAATCAGGAGCGTTTACTGCTTCATCGTGGATACACTTTTTCTTTATCTACAATCCAGTAACGGGTGATGTA
>Ga0209605_1004906_pt1 | contig 10637 bp, 26 predicted proteins | sample AD_UKC035_MetaG_FD_184408 | JGI IMG/M metagenome (GOLD analysis project Ga0209605, IMG submission 184408) | Active sludge microbial communities of municipal wastewater-treating anaerobic digesters from USA - AD_UKC035_MetaG (SPAdes) (version 2) | ecosystem: Engineered > Bioreactor > Anaerobic >...
GAAACCCCGACCAAAGCCCAGACCGAAGCCCTGACCGAAGCCCCGACTGAATTCACGACCGAATACCTGACCGAATCCCATGCCGAATCCCCGACCGAAGACCAGACCGAAGCCCTGACCGAACCCCAGACCGAAGACCAGTCTTTTAGCCAGCCAATTTGTTCATCCGTTGGCTTTTCCACCTTTGGCAATCCAAATGGGTTCACAATTGGTTTGATAATCAGCGGTTCGACAATCACTTTGAAATTCAAGTGGTTCGCCCACTTCTTGGCTGCCTCGCTGTCATCACGTTTGCTGTTTATTTGGTCTATCACGAATACTTTTGCCAGCGGATTGAACTCGTACTTGTTGCACTTGTCCTCGTTGAGTTTGAAGTGTGCGCAGATGTGCGAATGGCTGTCCACTCCTTCATCGTCAAGGTGCGCCTTGCGATATTCCCAGTCGAAGTAGTAATACTCCGCCGGATGGTTCACTGGGTCTGTTACAAAACTAAAGAATTGACACATTATTTACTCTCCTTCCCGTACACAATAGGCGACTCTGGAAGTGGCATCCAATGGGTTACTGGTGTATAGTTTTCAAACCATCCCTTCCAGAACGATATAAAACAATCATTTTCATCGTCTAAAGTTAAATACCAATTTTGGATTTTTGGCGGTTCTGCAACAGGAGTCCAACGCTGTGCGTTTTCCAATTCAGCGATGCGTGCTTTGAGTTTTTTATTCTCTTCTAATACCCACTTGCATTGCTCTGGCGTTAGCTCACAGTTAACTCCATACTTGACTGCCAATTCAAGAGCGATTTCAATTTTGATATTCTCTTCCATTATTTGTATTCCTTGAATGGACTGTATTTCTCATACAATTCCTTTGCCTTCGGCTCGCCTACTTTCTTCATAAGGTCAAGGATTCTTTCCCACGAGTGCTTGCCTGCTTGATAATACCGGTAGTCATCACTCATCTGATAATACCAGTCATGTTGGTACAATGCTATCTCCAACTCATCTTCTGCATTTTCAGGCTTGGCATAATTGATATATCCATCTTCTCTGCCAAAATCTGACCAGCCTTCTCCACGCATGACATCCCACGCTTGCCATATCGGTTTGATATCTCTGGCAACTATCTCGTAAAATGCGATTTCATCTGCTTCGCTGAGAAACTTAAATTTCTCATCTTCTATCTTTACTTTTATCTTAATCATTTCGTCACTCCTTATAGTAATTTCATTTGCTTGTCGTTTCCTAAAATCCAATATTGAATAGGTAAAATCAACTGCCTGCCATATCCATAATTGACTTCAACTGCCTTGTCCATAAATAATGCTATGTCTACTCTGTACACTTTGTTCTCTTCTGTCTCAATTATCTTTAACTCTTGCGCTCCTTTCTGAGATGCTTGCATTATGATTTCTTCATCCCATCCCCAACCGTTCAAGGTCTGATAAAGATGCCGGCTTTTCTTGACTTTCTTCCACAATACTTCTCCTTCAAGAGTGCCTGCAAACTTACCATTCGCTGACTTGAATGTAACTTTATTCATTGACCAGCACCAATCCTTTCCTCTCAAAGTTTTCAAGTTTGAGACCATTCTTTCTTGCTGTTAGGTCCAACAACTCGTTAATATGACTGTCATATATTCCCATGTCTACGCTGGCAACTAATGACTGGAATGTACTCACGCTGAATCGCTTGGCTTCGGCTACCATATCCATAATGCCAGAAAACAGCTTGTATTCTTTCCACATGCCGGTTTCATCTCTTTGCACTGGCATAGCGTCTATGTAATAGCCACGCTTGATTGTCTTGCCTGTGAAGTAATTCATACCGCCAATCTCATAAAATAGATTGACTTCAATGTACTCATCGCTTGCTTCTTTATTCTTGTAAATCCTTACTAACTTTCTGTCTTTCACCACTCTAACTCCTTTGTTTTATTATAATCGGTTACAATACGATTGTCAAGCTTAATATGGAATGAAGCCTTCGGCTATCTTTCCACACTTTTCACACTTCCACACTCCTTCAAATTTTCCATCTTCTTCAAGATGAGATAATGCCAACTCAATATCATCGTCATCAAGTCCTTCTGTGTCCATGACATATATATGCCACTCAATCAACCTGCCACCACATTCCTCACACCGGTAAACTCTTGTTACGCCTTTTCCCATTATTTGATTCCTTTCTTGTAAAAGTATTCATCTAACACCAATGCTACTATCGCTACTGCTCCAATAATTAATGCTATGTACCATTCCATTATCATTTCTCCTTTTGACTGATTTACAGCCCTTTTACAAGCGTTTTAATTCTTGCAGGTGTAAAATGTATATCTCTCTCTACATTCAACCTGAACGGTCCGTGTACTTCATTCAAATCTTCAAGGTTGAAGTATCCCCACTCAGTGTAATTTCCTACAACCAGTCCAAAACAATTTTGGGTTTCTTGGTCGTATTCTGTCACGTACCATGTCCAACCTGCCCACGGTGTGAAGTACTTGGCATATACAATCGGGTTGCTGTCTTTCTCTTGCTCATATAACTTTGGAATTTTAGCCAGTATCGGCTTAGTCATTTGCATCTGCTTGCGCATCGTCACTCCTTAATTCGTAATCTTTCCAATCTACATCTTGATAACATTCTTGCATACTGTCTCTGTTGGGCGTTCTGTTAAAACATTTGTGACAGTAGTAATAACATTGATAGTAAAATCCAACATGATTCAACCACTGTATCATCTCTGGCTTTTCAGCACCACATTTTCTGCAAGCCGGTATGTAAGTCTTTCCAACTTTATTTGTGGTACTCATAAGCCACCTCTTTTGCTCTCTCTTCGATTTTCTTTAACTCTGCTTCATACTCTGCCTTCTTTGCTCGGTAGAATTTCAACCTGTTCTCATGGTTAAGAATCTTGTGATTCAGCCACTTGATTTCTTCAACCAATCCATAATAGTCCTCTCCCAAACTGTCCAACTCTGGCGTTCTATCTGCCTGTGTCCATTCATATTCATTAATACTCATTCCGTCACTCTCCTTTTCTTAATCTAAGTGGTCAAATGGCTCTGGTGTGCCATCCCACAAATAAGCATACTCATAATCGGTCATCTTAATGAACGGTCTATCGCCATTGTGATGAAGCTTCTTGCTGTGGAATACATCCGCATTTGCGCCTACGTGAAACTGGTCCGGAATAGGCATTGACTCTCCTTGAAAGCCATTACCATTTACAGTCTTACTGCATATCTCGCGCACTGTCACTGTCTTTGCTGTCCGCTTGACTACTTGATACCAACTGTTCAATATCATTGAGTAGCCCCAACTTGATACTAATATGTCTCCTACCTTTATTTCACTTGATAACATATTCCTCTCCATATTCTGTCTTGCTTGCTTTCTTCGCACAGTCATAACTGCAATATACATTCTCAACTTCATCAATCCATATATTGCCATTGTAATTAATGACTCTCCCACACTGCTGGCATAACTTCAACCGCTTTAACTTGTTGAGATTAATGCCTATAAAATAGGCTTCCTTCTCACTCCAATCTACTATCGTTCCTATCGGTGTCGTTACTGGTGTCCTGAACTTCGTTTTAATAACTTGCATCTTAATTCTCCTTAGCAACCATCATGTCATACAGCTTTGCTTTCAGGTTGATAATTTCACCTTTCAGATTTTCAACTATTTTCTCTGCATCTTCTAATTGATAATACAGCTTATCGTAATTCCTGCCTGCCGCTTCCTGCGCTGTGTTAAAGACTTCTTGCAGGTCTGACAGTGCCTTCGATTTCACTGCCAATACTTTGTTAGTATCTTCAACTTGAAATTTCAACCGGCTAATCTCTAAGTGCAAATTTTCTATGTCGCTCACATCCTGTTGCCAAAATTCATAAAGATTAGGATAAAAGTCATTGCGGATTTGCTCACGCAACCAATTCATGAACTGCTTGGTGAACAGCATCTTCAAATAGCTGTTGTCAGGCACGCTCTCAGCTACCTCTTCGATGAATGCTATTTCTTCTGCTTTGCTTGGGTCTGTTTCTAACTTGTCAATTGTTCGTCTTTCTGTCATTTCCGTCACTCTCCTTAACTTTTTTTTTGACCTGTATAATTATAAACACGCTTTCGCCTGTCTGTCAAGGTTTTTCGGTACGAATACGACTAATTAGCATTGCGAATTTTCACTTATTATTCTTTTTAGCAAGATTCAACGCCCATGTTTTATACACTGTCGGACTGTCACCTTTGTACCTGTCATCTGCGTCTCTCTCATCAATCGCTTGCAGATAATCTGTTACGGTCACTCCTGCTCTCTTGAATTCGTCTGTCATAAGCGCAAACTGAACTGACGATTTCCTGAATGTTCCTTTCCTCATATTGTATGCTTCAAGGCAAGCATCGTGCAAATGCTCATCATTCATTCCTACGCCATACTTTGCATACAGCTTAAACTTGATTTCATTACTGCCTATCTTTTCTCTCACTTCTTCTGTATCCTCTTCCTCACTGAGTGAGTATTCTGTGCTTTGCCTTGAACGTCTCATATACTCCGATGGTTTCATAGCCTGCTGTCTCTTAGCAAATTGAGTCACATACCACTTGTCATCTTTCTGATGCAGAAACTTGAGTGCTTTCAACTCATCTAAATCTTTTGTGAATTCATCATCTCCTAAGTGAAGTACCCAAGCCATTTCTGATACTTTCGGCAACTCTCCTTCTTTGTTATAGTCTCCTGCAAATAGGAACAACTCAACAAGCCTGCGCCATAATCGGTCAGGCAACTTTGCCATCTTCACATCATATAAAATCTCGTGGTATAATTTTATCCAGTATTTCGCTGACATTTGAAGCTCCTTTTTAATAGTGAAGTCCGGTAGTCATTTACCGGACTTCTCATTTCTTATGAGCTACTTGCCTTTCGCTCTGGCTTCAAGTATCATCATGGCGGCTTTTCGCTTTGTGTCAAGTGCCTTGCGGTACGTTACTTCTGTGCCTTTGTCGTTAAGCTTCTTGACTATCCCAAACAGCTTGCCTTTCAATTCTTCATCTGTGCAATCACCATATGGAATGCCATCGCTACCTTTGATTTTATTGGCACGTTCCAAAGTCATTTCAACTTCATTACTTCCAAATCCTAATTCTTCAAGGATTTCTGCTCTTTCTTCTTCCCCACTGGTCATTTCTTTATCGTTTTCATCAGGCTCTTTTTCCTCGACATCAACATCCTCAGCTTCACCATCAATAATCTCAATGCCATCATCCGAATACTCACTCCCACTTACATAATCAAGCTCCTCTGGCGTGTATACTGTCGAGCCTGTAGTGACATCCGGACAGTACCATTTCACTCCATTTGACATCGCCCTTGCAAATAGCAGGTTGCGTGTATACTGAGTCCACACTTCCTTGCCAAGCAATCCTGCCGCTTTTGCATCTTTTAGAGTGAAGGCTGAGATACCTGCTGGCTGTCCACTTTCGTAGAATTCAATTTCGCAAGCTTCTCCATCCAACCGCTTTACTTTGTAATTGTATCTGCCTGAACGCTTAACTAAGGTTGCAAGCATATTGCCAGATAATGTCGGATTGCCTTTAATGATGCGGACACCGTTCATACTCGCAAACGGACCGAAACCGATTTCTCTGCCTGCCAGTATCTTTACAACTGCCTGACTGACACTCTTACTATCAGCGAAATAACCACTCGACACCATTGCCTTTGCAATTACTTCTATGTCCTGATAGGTCTGGATTAAATCTTGCTGGTTTATTACTGCTAACTCTTTTGACATTTCGTCACTCCTTTTCGTATTGATACATTTATTATAATCTAATATTGCCTATTGTCAAATCTATTTTCTGTGCTATAATGACCTTGTGGGCTATTCACACCCACCGTCACTCTAATGACCACCGGCTCGTCACCGGTGGTCGCTTTTTTACATTGACCAAGCTTCTGCATCTTGCACCAAATTCTCAATCTTCGTGTAGCGGTTACTGCCACCTGTAAAATCCCTGTCATTATTCGCTATCCTGTAAAGAACACTATCAGCCCAGTGACTGCCAAGATGCCAACGGACATCACCAATGTTAAAATAGACATACCGACCATTTAGTTTATTCCAAAAGAAACCACTAATGTAAAAGTGACCAACATTGAACTTGACTAATTGCAGGTTGGATTTATCTACTTCTTGTTTCAGATACGACCTGACTGTTCTTACGAAAGACTTGAATTCTTCTGTCTTTCCTGATGAAGATTTAAACTCAGTGCTTCGCCAATTCTGTAAAGCTTTTATGTAATCTTTAGCCATTTTGGTCCTCGCTAACCATTTTATAGGCATTTGCTAATATGTAATCAATATGGTCCATAAAAAACTGCTTTGATTTTTCAATTTCCTTTTTACTCTTTTTCGCATTCTTTACACCAAAATCATATGCTGTGCCTACCACTGTAATCAATACAAGCTTAACTACTATTTTGTCATTTGTGTTAACTTCCATCTTCATTCTCCTCTATCGCTTTTTGAATTTTTTCTTTACAATCGTCACATAAGTGAACTACTTTCAACCCTCTGATATGCCAACCATCTAAGTAGAATGTTAACCCACCACCGGGTATCCACTGCATACTCCAGATTGATTCTTTTTCTTTGCATACATCACATTTTCTTGACTTTGTCATTACTTCTCCTTTATAGTAACTTCTGTTCCCGGATACAAACTCTCATCAAACTCTACGCCTTCTGGCAAATCAAATGTCGTTTCGTGGTGATAATACCAGTCTGTCATTTTCAAATGACATTTCTCACACTCGTATGTTTTACCAATACACTGAGTAAAATCATCTTCCTCTTCTTCTACAAATTCCAACGTGTTCTCCATACAAATCGGACAGAATGTGAAAGGTTTCGGACTTGATACTTTTCTTATGCTCATTAAAACTCCTCATCATAATATTCACCGTATTCGTTCATTCCTACGAATTGCTGAGTAAAACCTTTTAACTGCTGTCCGAAAATGTTATAAACTCTGCCACATTTCGGACAACTGCACTCTCCCATATCATCGCCATGCAACCAGACTTTCTCTCCACACTCGCATATTCCAATGTTAGGCTCTCGATAATCGTATGAGTAATCCACGATGCCTTTATCAATGAACTTTATGCCAACATTGTCAAGACAAAACTGATAATTCTGACGTGCTGGTGCTGGCATTTCATTCCAAAGCATATTGCCTTCTTTATCACATGGAAAGTTGAATCCTGCTCCCTGACATTCTATCCAGTCATAACAATGAAAATATTTCTCAAACCTTACTACATGGCTTTGCTCAATTATTTCCATTACTTCACCTCTGCTTTCTTTTCTATCTCTACATATAATGCTTTCTTTGACATCACATAGTGACCTTGAAAGCTTTCATCCCAATTCCACCTGACTTCACACAGTAAAGCTTCTGAAAGAATGTCTGCTATCTCTTCGATTTTAGCAACTTCATTATCTGCAAACTCTCTGCGCAATATAATCTTTGCATCTTTCCACATGCCACCTGCTTCTTTTACCTTAAAATTCACAGCTTCTTTCCCATAAAATTTCTCTCCCATTTTACTTCTCCTTTTCAAAATAAAATAACTCTGCCCAACGACCACCATCTTTTTTCGTGGTGTATCCTGCAATCTCAATAAACCGAGTGCCAAACACTGGTCTTGCTGTTAGCGTTCCGATATTGTGCCTGTCATTTTCATAACGATAAGTGACTGTCTCTTCGCCTTCAATATATAAGCTACCTTTGCCTACTGCCTTCGGGTTGTTCTTATAGCATTCCATGTTGCCCAAGCAACCTGACAATTCAAGCTCACCTGTTTTCTTGTTGATTATCAATCCAACTTTGCTCTTGATTACTACTTCATCTCCTACTTTGTGTTCCATCTCACTAACTCCTTTTCGGTTTCTGAACGAACTTGCTAACGTCTTTTAAGGTCCTGTGATTATCCGACCTCTTGTTCAACCACACTGTCTTGACTGTCAATGTCTCTAAGAGTACAACCATCACTAAATCTAATGTTACGCTGTAAGGCATCCTGACTACCACCTTGTGGATTTTCCCACCGATGACTTCCATCTCAACCAACTCTACTCTCGCTAAATTGATTGCATCCGGCAGGTCTATCACTCCATATCTGTCGTTGTTTGCGGCTTCTAAAGAGTGGAAAGAGTACCTTACTACGTGTTCTACGTCTCTGAATTTCAATTTTGGTATATAAACTTGCTGGTTGTAAATTCCGTCTTTCATCCTCGTCACTCTCTTTAGCTTTTTTTTTGACCTGTATAATTATAAACACACGTAACTTTTACTGTCAAGTGTTTTCGGTGCGAATACGTAAAATTAGTCTTGCGAATATTTCATAATTATTTTCTTATTTACGAATTATTCCTTGAATTTCGCTCTGTTTCTGCTTTATTTCAACTTAATTAACTTGTTTTCACTATAAATTTCGCCATTTTCGCTATGCTTTGTCGCCTGAAAAGTGCTTTTTTTCGCTTGTACAACTTTTTCAATGATTCAGGTGTAATGATATGGATAGTATGTTATTTTCGCCTTAAACGGTATAAATACGTAACCATTTTTCTACTATTAAAACAAAAGCTTGCCTTTGTTTTAAGGCAAGCTTAACCAAACCTATGTGAGTTTATTCTTACAATCTATCCTCGCTTTTCGCTGTATGAATATCCGATAACTGGCGTTCCTTTGGTTACTGAGTATGTGAGCTTACTGCCTAATATCTGAACTACGAAACCGATGAAAGTCGCCAGCAAAGTGAGCCACCCATCAATTTGAGACCAGTCCACTTCAGCTTTGATGAAGTAGACTATAGCAACTGCTATAAACGCAATCAAATTGAATACCTGTACCCACTTTTCGCTTGTACCATCTTTTACTATTCCAACAATTTTGAGCAGATTAACCAATACTGAAATCAACCCACCCAAGCCTGCCAAGCCGGCAAGTAGTGCCAAGATTTCTTCTAACATATTATTCTCCTTTATCTTTCGTGTAATAACTCAACTTCATTCTTAACTCTGCATTCTCTGCAACCAAACTCGCTATTTGAGCATTCGTGATTTTCTTGTAGTCCTCAAACTCTTTTTTCAATTCCTTATACATACACTCCTGCTTATCAATGGTTGCATAAAGCTTCGTTATCGTATCTGCATCTATGTTATTTTCATCGTGCTTTTGTTTCCTCAACGATAGGAATATAGCAATGCATGAGATAATAAAAGTACCAATGGCAACAAAATTATCAAGACTCATGTTTGCCTATCTTTTTCAATGTCATTAAGGCATTAGCACTTATGAAACTAATTGTCAATAAAATGCCTGCACGGACAAACACCTGATGAGTCGGTAGCAATACATTAAAATATGGTCTAACTATGGAATAGGCATAATACACAGCCCAATAGATTCCCATAAAGCCCAAAGCCCATTTAGTCCAAGCTTTCTTAAAATATATTGCCTGCCTAAGTTCAGCATAAGCCATACACAAACCGAAAATCACAATGGCATATTTTTCAATTTCGAGAATTAACATCTTTATCCCTTATACCTTTCAGCACTTCTACAAGATGCTTTGGTTCCATAGGACTGCCTATAAACAAACTTCTCCATTCTGTTTGCTCTTTCTCTGATGCCTTGTTGATTAACTCTATTATATCACCATCATCAAAATCTATCGGATAAGCCATATACTCTCCGTACTTATCCCAATTATTCAGCTTGAAACTTTTATCAGAATAATTTGGTCTTATCGGAACGTGCTGATTCATTCCTATGACTGGCTTTCCTCTGGCGACTGCAAGATACATGAACGTGCCTTCTGCTATCACTATGTCGGCAATATCTATTTCTTCGTGTGAGCCATTCGGCTTGCCTAACTTGAATACCGGTTTCGGGCTGTACCATAATCCTATCTTATCAAGTGGATTCAAATGCCTGACTATTATCTGATACTGGTCTGCCAATCCTAACAATGCTTTATAAACTCTGGCATTGACATCAATACATTCTTCCCTGAACTTACCTTTTATCGGTGAGTGAATAGGCGCAAATAAAATCCTTCTTACTTTCTCTGGTTTCTTCCAATTTCTCAATCCACAATAACTCCATCCTATAACATGATGGTCCAACTGCGGTTGAATGATTTCCTCTACCTTTTTCTGTCCTTCGCTGATGACAAGGTTTGCTGTTACGCGTTCATCCTTAGGATAGACGTCACTATCCATAAACCAGTTACCAGTCGTTCCATGTGGATACGTTACAATGGTTGCGCCTTCATCATAATATCTCTTGACAAGTCCTCTGCCTTGCTCTGGCTCACTTCGATTAATCACATGGTCAAATAGCGCAATATCTACTCTACGAATCTGGTACTTCCATCCAGCTTGCCTTAATGCATTGTCAATAGGTTTGGCTTTATGCTGATGATGCATAATAAAATATTTCATATGTATCTATATCTTTATCTTATCTATATCTTTATCTTATCTATATCTGTGTGAAGATTACTAACAAAATCATCACACATTATTCACATAATTTTATCGTTACCTTAACAACCAGATAAAAC
>Ga0209605_1004908_pt1 | contig 10636 bp, 10 predicted proteins | sample AD_UKC035_MetaG_FD_184408 | JGI IMG/M metagenome (GOLD analysis project Ga0209605, IMG submission 184408) | Active sludge microbial communities of municipal wastewater-treating anaerobic digesters from USA - AD_UKC035_MetaG (SPAdes) (version 2) | ecosystem: Engineered > Bioreactor > Anaerobic >...
CCGTAAGATGTGCACGGGAGACCGCGTAGGCGCACCTGAGATGATCCTTCCCGCCCTGCCCAAGAACACTCCCGGGAACGACCGCTACATGCTCTTCCTTCAGCAGGCGTTCAGCAAATTCCAGATCCGACAGTCCCGTCTTTTCGACGGACGGGAATGCATAGAACGCTCCCTCGGGAAGATGACAGGGGAGCCCGATCCGGTTCAGCCCCTCTACAAACAGATTTCTCCGGACACGGTATTCCTGGACCATCTTGTTCTTCTCATCTTCCCCACGGCGGAGACCCTCTAGTGCTGCTATCTGCCCCATTGCAGGTGCACAGAGCATGACATACTGGTGGATTTTCAGCGCCGCATCGCAGATCTCTTGTGGTGCGCAGAGATACCCGATCCTCCAGCCCGTCATGGCATACGCTTTCGAGAAACCATTGAGAAGAATAGTCCTCTCCCTCAACCCTTCAACGGCAGCAGCCGAAGCATGATTACCGGTGTAGGTCAGCTCTGAATAGACCTCGTCACTGATGAGGAGGAGGTCATGGTCGATCACCACATCGGAGATGGCTTTGAGATCATCCAGTCTCATGACAGCCCCGGTCGGATTGTTCGGGAAGTTAATGATCACTGCCTTGGTCTTCGATGAGACCGCCTCCATCAGGTGGTCTGCCCTGAGCTTGAAGTGATCCTTTTCCAGGCACTCGACGGGTACAGGTCTCCCTCCCGCAAGTGTGACACAGGGCGAGTACGAGACATAACTTGGTTCAGCGACGATCAATTCATCCCCTGGATCAGTCACCGCCCTTATTGCAATGTCTAGCCCTTCCGAAACGCCGGTGGTGATGATCATCTCGGTATCGGGATGGTAATTGGTACCGTAATGACCGGAGAGCCATCGCGAGACCGCCTCCCTCAGTGGCTGAATACCCCGGTTCGGTGTATAAGAGGTCCCCCCTTGTTCGATCGAGTAGATGCTTGCCTCACAGAGGTTCCAGGGGGTGCTGAAATCAGGTTCCCCTACTCCAAGGGATATAACCTCTTCCATGGTCAGCGCCAGGTCGAAGAATTTCCGAATCCCGGATGGCGGTATCACCCTGGCCCGCCGGGATACAAAGTCCCGCATGGTGTTCCCTCACGGTGAGTAGGGCAAGCGTTCCCCTGGCTCTTTTTCACAAAAATTCTGGCCGTTCTCCTTGTATGTCTTCATGATGATGTGGGTGGCGGTCTCGCGAATCCTGTCCATCGGTGCTATATATTCGGATACGAAACGAGCCACGTCCTGCATGGTTTTCCCGGTTACATGCAACTGAAGATCGTAGACTCCGGTTACGAGGCGGAGTGACTTGACTTCCCGGAATTTTGCGAGCCGATCGGCAATGCGGTCGTAGCCATAATCACGTTCAGGATTTACCTTGAGCTCGATGATGGCTGCGACTCCCCCGTTTGCTGCCCGTTCCCAGTCGATGATGGTGGTATAGCTTCTGATGATCTTCGCTTCTTCCAATGCAGCAATGCGGCATCTGACATCCTCTCCCGAGAGTTCGGCCATGATCGCCAGCTCTTCAGGGGAGAGCCTGCTGTTCTCCTCGAGAAGCCGCAGGATGAGGAGGTCTTTTTCGTCCATCTTCGTTTCACCTGAACAGGGTCTTCACCCAGGTCACGTCCATCTTTTCAAGCCCATGGGCACTCAGACGTGGATCGCTCAGGATGACATCCCGTATCTTATGATTATTTGAGTCAAACCACATCTCTTTTGTCCTCCCGTATCTCCCGCGACTGACAACCCGGGTATTGATGACTCCCAGCATGTTCAGTTCGGAGATGAGATCGGTAATCCGCCGGTGTGTGAGGATGTCGAGATCCATAGCCGGGGCGATCTCCTTGTATATTTTACTCACTTCCCCGCTGGTGAAGATGTTCTGTCCCATCTGGTCAAGGAGCATCATGGAATAAAGGACGATTTTGCTCTGCGTGGGAAGGGTGGCGATACACTCCACCATGCTGTCGGTCTCTATCTTGGCCTGAGCTATCTTGACATGCTTTTCAGTCACACGTTCTGCTTCATCTCGGTCGGCGATCTCCCCGGAAACGCGGAGGAGATCAAGCGCTCGGCGCGCATCCCCATGTTCCTGGGCGGCGAGGGCAGCACAGAGGGGAATTACCCCGTCATCGAGTGCCGCTTCAAGGAACGCAATCTCGGCGCGCTGGAAAAGGATATCACAGAGCTGCGGGGCATTATAGGGGGGGAACACGAGTTCCTCTTCGGAAAGCGAGGAGAGCACCCGTGGATCCAAAAAATCCTTGAAGCTGAGATCATTTGAGATCCCAATCATGCTCACTTTAGACTTTTTGAGATCGGTATTGATACGGGTGAGGTTGTAGAGGGTCTCGTCACCACTCTTTTTTACCAGTTTATCGATCTCATCCAGCACGATCACCAGGACCCCGCCAGTCGACTCGAGCTGGTTTTTCAGCTCCTGGTACACCTGGTCGGTCGGCCAGCCGGTCATGGGGATGATAGACCGGACCTTGTCGCTTGAGACCTCATCATCACCAGAGAGACTCTTTGAGATCTGTGCCAGGACCCGATACTGGGTGTCAATAACCTCACAATTCAGATGAACCACCCTGCAGCTGGTTCCCATGTGAGTGCTGGCATTCTCAAGCTCGGTCCCTACATACCTGACAACCGCAGTCTTCCCGGTCCCGGTTTTCCCGTAGATGAGTATGTTTGAGGGTGTCTCGTTTTTCAGGGAGGGTGCAAGAATAGAGGCAACTTGATCGATCTGAGGCCTTCTGTGTGGAAGGATCTGTGGTCTGTAGGAATGGCGGAGGACTTCCCTGTTTTTAAAGATTTTATTTCCTGACAGATATTTTTTGAATAGTCCTACTGATTCAGGTGTGTCTGGCACTGGTGATCCCCCGGGAGTGATTGGTTTGGTATCCTATGGTAAAAACTTGCTTATTTGTAGATCTTATAAACCCCTTTATTTCCACTCCAAAAAAGAAGATTATTCTTTATTTTTTAAAAATTCAAAGGAATTGAAAATTTATTTTAGAGAGGAAATTCCATGTTTTCCATAAGAGTCCTCAGATACTTTCTGGTCCCCCCACCCCATAATTTCCACTGGAGATTGAATTAATGATACAGGGCAAGCTGTATCTTAAAATTAGAATGAAAGCATTTGGTAAGTAAAACCTTCATATTATAAATAAATTTTGAAATTAATCTCGAACGAGACCAAATTGTGAAAAGAAACCAAAATTTTTTTGAAAGTAAAAAAGGATAAAGGAACTGTTACGTTCAGACAAGGGTTATTCTAAGGAATGAATGAATATCTGGATATAAGAAGAAACATCTGGAATAAACTTTCAAGCTTCAAAGAATTTTTGAACATTGACCACCATTTCCGAATATCACATATGTAATCTTTTTAAAAAAATAGGGTAAAAATGAAATCTCCCGATCTCTACGAATCTTTTAGAAAACATATCAGATCTGACAACCTCATGCCATGAAGGTATGAAAATTTGTACGGATCAGAACTCCTCCTCAATTATCGGAGACCAGATTAGTCCGGATTGTAATAGAACGCTGTCCGGATCAAAGCATGGGAAAGAAGGGGGTGGTTATCGTTCCTAATTCCACTGGAAATGAAGGGGTAGGGCGACCTTCTGGTCAGGCGGAAAAAAAGACAGGTTCAGTCTAAAAGTCCTCAATATTCCGATAATGGCTTGATCGATATCCTTGACAGTTCGGAACCAATCGGTGTGTTGTACCTGAACATTGGTCATCTCTGCTCGAAGTGATACCCACACGTTCACTCATGATGACCGGGTAAGATGATGACAAGAATAATCTCACACCTGGAAACACTCATCATCCAGAGCATCTCTTTGCAGTATTCACCATACCCAATAAGGCATTCAGACTACCCCATGTGGATACCTGTTGCTCTATTATCTTTTGTGTGTAATCTTCCTCCAGATGAATCCTGAACACGTGAAACCCCAGACAATCCGGGGAGCCGTAATTACGGTTTCAAGCTCACGGATCAAAGAAACTGATAAAAGTGGAGAGGCACTCATTCGTCTCCTTGAACAGGCCAATATCCCTGTCTCCCATTATGCGATAGTTCCTGATACTATACCGGCAATCCGGAACGAGGCATTCAAAGCAGGAGCGGCTGCTGAGTGCATCATATTGAGCGGAGGGACCGGGCTGACCCATGATGACTGCACGATAGAAGCAATCAACCCCCTCCTTGACAAAAAGATTGACGGATTCGGAGAATTATTCCGCCTGCTGAGTTATCAGCAGATCGGAAGCGCTGCCATGCTTTCAAGAGCCCTGGCAGGCATCTGGGGTGGAAAAGCGGTATTCTGCATCCCTGGCTCTACGGGAGCGGTCGAACTGGCAACGAGTAAACTCATAATCCCGGAAATCGCCCATATTCTTACCCATGCCAACAAGTGATTCACGACTCATTGGAGAGATCTGAAAAGAAGTACAACACGTCAGTTCCAGGCTTTTTGCTATCTTACTTAGGTAAGAGTGATGAACCAGATACTTTTAGCGGGGGCTCTTTGCCTCCCTATCCCCACCTGCGATGCATTGCGGAGCTCCTGAAGGATGCCCCGGCTGCGGTTCATTGACTAACTGGAGGTGAAAGCCATTATTGATTCCGCCTCTCCATACCAAACGGCGAGGAGGCATTTTTATGGATTAACGATATACTTCCAGAAGAGCAACCCGTTCTATTACCAGGTCCTGTAACCGGCTGATACCAACCACAGCAAGTTCTTTATCGGTAATTCCAAAGAGCTCCTGAAGCAGGCATTGTTTTTCCGCTGAGAACTGTTCCCAGTCTTCCTCGTTACAGTAAACACCCCTTTGCTCAAGATCTTTCTGTACTGGATCATTTCCCGGGCAGATGCAGAGGTATACCCGGTTCTCTCCCGGATGTACGCCAAATTCCATCCCTACTTCACATTGCCTCGATCCCGCGGCATAAAGAAGTGACTCCATCTCCACGGTGTTGGAAATGGCCTCACCCCTCTCAAATGCCCTGAATGCATGGCATAGTGCAGATACTACATGCGCCCGCCCGGCCATCCTGTCAGCATTAAACAGGATAATGGTAGCACCCTTGGAAGCACCAAGATCCCTGGAGTAATTCAGAAATTCACCCGGGCAGGTGATATCTAGTCTGAACTGGTGGATGTCACAACGAGCAGTCTTCAATCGGGCACATCCCTCTTCTGCATGATTACTGGTTGAGGCGTGATCTGCCTGTACATTCTCATAACCCTCCGGTTATTTTTTTCGGGGTCTCACCTTGAGGGACAACCCCTCTGTGGATAGCCCCTCTCTCCTGCGTACGTTCATATCAGATTTTCTTGATGAAGAGATGCATCCAATATCTTCGATTGTAGTTGTTCCAGTGCAACAACAATTTATCCCACCTTCTGGGAGAGGATCTCCCGCGTACCAACTACCCAGGGTACCCGGACGGGAAAAGATCTCCTCTCTAACACATATGTTATTCGTCACTAGTTTCATCGCCGAAATGGAAAAGGGTGGGCTGGAACCGGAGAGATCCTTTCCCCGACATGCTTCTGTCAGTTGCCTTCAGGTCTCTCATTATCATGCTGGTCACCCCCTGCCCGAGGATTGGTATGATTCTCTCTTCTCCTGCTTCGAGGATCTTCTCAGGGGTGGTAAAGCCATTGTTGAACAACCGTCGTGCCCTTACACGTCCGATATTTCTGATCTTCACCAGAGGGATAAGTTCGCGCTTTATGCCATGTTTCATACAATATTCAAATTCCTGGACCGATGAGGAGAAGACCCCTCTGAACATCCTGCTGAGCCGGCTGGACGCATGCAGGAGCCAGTTGGCCCCTTCAAGGAGGTTGTAAATATCACCCGATCCTATGGAATAGCGCTCACAGATGGTCGCCTCGGGAACCTCACGGCTCCAGTCGTAGAGTACCATTGCGGTCTTCACCGCCCTGAAATAATTCTCGGATTCATCAAAGGTGCAATCAACCCAGAGCTCATGCTCGTGCTCGAGTACAAACCGGTCCAGGTAATGGCTGTCCCTGTTCCCGACAAAGAGGGTATACATATCAGTGGTACTACAGATCAAATGAAGGAGACCGATATCTGAGTAATCCTCCGCGGCCAGCAGTCCCTCGAGGATGGTATCCGCACTTGTTGGATCTATATAGAGTTGGGAGACGATCCTCCCATATTCTGTCGCTGAGAGGAGATCATCCTGCTGCACAATCATCTCTGCCTGCTCCAGGAATATGAGTGCCCGGTCGATGACTGATTCCAGGATCCTGTCCTTTTTCTTCTGGTGAAAGTAGAAGGTGGAGCGCATGAACTCACGGAGGTCAGGGCGCGTGCATACAAATCCTGAAGCGATCAGCGAGAGGATATGGGTCGTGAGAGCCTCTTCTGAAGAGCACTGTGAGTGCACATCTTCCGGGGGAGCATCAATGTAATAATCGAAGAGTTGCCCTGCAGCTCTTGCATCGGTGGTGATAAGGATGGCCTCGCCGTATGGATCGAGGTGTGGTCGCCCGGCCCTGCCCGCCATCTGATGGTATTCACGTGCGGGAATGGGAACCATACCCTCCCCGCTGCTGTAACGGCGATACTCTTTGATAATGACCCTGCGGGCCGGGAGGTTGAGCCCTGCAGCCAGTGTGGGAGTCGATGCGATGCACCTGATATGTCCTTTTCGAAAGCCCTCCTCTACCAGCGTCCGTGCCTCCCGCCGGAGCCCTGCATGGTGGAACGCAGCCCCGCTCCCAACACAGAGTGCGAGCGCTTTCTCCTGTTCCGTACCGGCCAGCTTCTCGAGGCCCTGCCTGTATTTCCGGAGGTCATCACTATCGATACAGATTGCTTTTGCCGCTTGTTTTGCGAATGCCTCTGCGTTCTTTCTCGATGAGACAAATACCAGACACTGACCACCTTCTGCAATCGTATCCATAACGAGATTAATACTTTCCTGGCGGGAGATGGAGGGCACAGGCCGCGTTTCGGTCTGGAAGTGGATGGCACCGTCATAGTACACTCCCTGCCTGAGGTCGACAGGTCTCCATGAGCTGGTTACCAGGTCTGCATCAAGCCAGCGTGCGAGCGTACCTGGATTTCCTATCGTTGCTGAAAGGGCGATCACCTGCATTCCTGGATTCATCCGCCTCATCTTGGCGATCACCATCTCGAGGGTCGGACCCCGATCCGGGGAATCGATCAGGTGGACCTCGTCAATAACGAGCAGGGTGATAGCATTCAGCCATGGCGATGCATTCCGGAGCAGCGAATCGACTTTCTCGCTCGTTGCAATGATAAAATCGTTCCTCCCAAGATACTCATCACGCCGGTCATAGTCCCCGGTGGAGATGCCGACCTTTGCACCCTTACTACTGAACTCTTCGAATTTTTCCGAGGCAAGTGCCTTCAGGGGCACGATGTACAGGCACTTTCCTCCTCTATTGAAATGATACTGCATCGCAATCTCTGCGATAAAGGTTTTTCCACTGGCAGTCGGTATGGCTACAAGGAGGTTTTTTCCGTGAAAAATCCCTTTATCTACGCACTCTGCCTGTGGAGGATACAGCTCATGGATTCCTGAGGACTTGTACAGCCCGATTAGGTCCTTGGAGAGTGGGAGATCTTCAACGTTCATCCATACCCCTTTTATTCCAGTCTATATCACTTGCTGGTTCGGTTTTTTTACTAACCATCTCTTTGCCGCGCATAAAAATTTCCAATGGAAATATACCCCTCCACGCATAAAAACCACCTGGTTCCGGCCTGATCCGGGTGAGAAACACCATTAATTTCAGTAATAATAATCGATCATATCCTGTTTCATCTCGCGGCGCTTCCGTTCCAGGAATGAGAACACCATCTCGTGCGGGAGTCCCTGGAGGAGCATATCAATAGCACTCCGCGCGATCTTGATCTGTTCCGGCAGGCCGATTATGGCGACCGTCTTGCCGAATACTGAAATCTCACACTCGGTCATATGCTCGATCTGCTCCCGCGAACGGCCGTCCTTGCCAATAATCCTCCCCCTGAGCCGGTCCAGCTGGCGGGGGCTATCGGTAAGACCTGACAGATCGATAACATCCAGAAGCAGATCCTCATCCTCAAGCAGCATAAATGCCCGTTCGGGTGAGAAACCGCGGTTGACTGCCTGGACGACCTCGATACCCCTGAGAAGGAGGGGTGCATCCTCTCCCTCCAGTTTCACACTCCCTTCCTTGCTGTCGATACTGATGCTGGTACAGGTCTTCTCTTCGAGTTCCTTTTTTACCGAACCATTCTTTCCGATCAGCACCCCGACACGGTTTCCAGAGATCTTGATCTCCTGTATCATTGTTTTACTCCTTACCCAGAGGGTCAAATCCCTCGCTCGTTCCATCGGTAATCCTTGTAAAAATTTCCTTTTCATCCATGACCGTGCAGAATTCCCTGAAATACCGGTTTATGTTGGCAATGTCCCGTGCGAGGAAAAATGGTGCCCGGGGATGATCCGGGGTTACTGACTGTCCCATGTCGATCACGTAGAGGCGATCACCATAGAGAATATTGAACTCAGACAGGTCGGCATGCACAAGCCCGGCTAGCTGGTAGAGCCCCCTCATGAATGCAAGTACCTCACAATAGACCCCGCCGGGATTTTCCAGCTCGACCGTCCTTAAGTGGGGAAACGGCCGTTCATCCTCACCAAGGAATCCCATGAGAAGGATATTCCGGTCCCATACTAACGGTACTGGTACAGAGAGTCCAGCATCAACTGCTCTCTTCAGGTTTGAATACTCTTTCCTGGTCCATGTAAAAATGAGATCCTTTTTTGTCCGTCTGATACCGGCAAACCGCCGATCACCAAGGATATACTCACTCATTGCGTTGAAGTTTGCCGTCCGTATACGATAGATTTTAATGGCAATATCCTGATCTCCCCGTTCCCCGAAAAAGACATTCGCTTCCTTGCCGGTGCTGATCGAGCCTCCTATCGCGGTGATCCACCCTTTATGAACCAGTTTGTACAATGCCAGCAGGGTCACCTCGTCAAAGACATCGTCGCGGACTTTCAGCTGGTCCATGTCCTTAATGCGTATCCCGAGCCGTTCAACTTCGCGATCGAAGTTGCTCTCAATACGATCGAGGCTCACAGTGCATATCCCTCGCTATACATGGTCCCTTACACAGGAGAGCATATCAGCAAGATACGTGCCTGCGGCCTTTTTCAGGTCAAGGGGATGGATTTCACCTTTGCGGTACGCCTCTTCCAGATCTTCAAACCGCTCGAACTCCCGGTCACCGCCAAACTTGGCAGGCCGCTTTATTATGACCGTACCCAAACGCGGGAAGATATGGTACTGAAACATCTGCAGTAATGGATTTTCTTCGCATTCGGGTGGACAGAAGGCTTTCTGGCACTTCTTCTCAATTTCCTCTACAGAATCAGCTACCGAGATATAATTCCCTGAAGAAGAGGACATCTTCTTTCCGTCGAGCCCGTTGAGGATGGGAGTATGGATACATACCGGGGCCGGGTATCCGATACTGACAAGGTGCTCACGTGCCAGCATGTGGATCTTCCTCTGATCGATCCCCCCTACCGCGGCATCAACGTTCAGTTGGGCGATGTCCACCATCTGCATAATCGGGTAGATCATCTGGGACACGGTCGGGGCGTCCATATTTCTGCCGACCTCGTCCATGCTCCGTTTTGCCCGATTCAGGGTGATCTGCTGGGAGAGCCTCAGCACCATCAGCTGGTAATCGGGAGAGAGCTGCAACTCAGATCCGAGCACGTATTCGACATCACGGAGACCAAGGCCTTCAAAGCACCGCCTGTTGTACTCAGCAAGCTCTCCAACCCGCTCCATGGTTCCCTTCCGGTTGAGGAACGCATGGAGATCCGCGAGGAGGACGACTACTTCGAAACCGGCTTCCTTCAGATCAATCAGCTTGTTGACCGTCACCAGATGCCCGAGGTGGATCTCACCGCTTGGTTCATACCCGGCATAGACCCTTTTTTTGCTCTTTACCAGAAGAGCTCTGAGCTCGTCATCTGTGACGACTTCCACGGCATTTCTCGTCACCAGCGAATAAGGATCCATTTACAATGAATGGGTTGTGGTGGGTGTTAATGATTATGAGAGGGAAAAATCTCCAGTGTTTATACCAATTTTTGACGATTTTCTCTCTCAACCGGATTCTACCCTTACAGGTATAGATAGATAGAATTTGGATAAAAAATTCTCCCGGAATGTTTTGGGATAGGTATTGGCCGAAAATCCCCCTTGGATATTGGATCTCTCCGGATGGATAAGAGCATCAGCTCCTTGGCACCAAGGGTCATCTGATATATCGTGGATACATTTCTGAATAAGTCCGAAGCCCTCTTTTTTTGTGCATATCCTGGAATGATGAAAATAGAAGGATATAGTGGCAGTTCAACACCCGTTTTTTCGCATATCTTCATTTCACATCTCTTAAGAAGGTACAGTGCGTAAGAGACACTCCTGAAGGTTGCGCCCGCGATGCGATAGAGCATGTTCAAGACTACAAATTTCTACATAGCTCCTGGTTAAAAGGTGAATCATT
>Ga0209605_1004926_pt1 | contig 10602 bp, 7 predicted proteins | sample AD_UKC035_MetaG_FD_184408 | JGI IMG/M metagenome (GOLD analysis project Ga0209605, IMG submission 184408) | Active sludge microbial communities of municipal wastewater-treating anaerobic digesters from USA - AD_UKC035_MetaG (SPAdes) (version 2) | ecosystem: Engineered > Bioreactor > Anaerobic >...
ACCCGGCCCCGCAGGGCCGGCGCCCCGCCACAAAAAAAATCGGGCAAAGCGGCTGCAAAGATAAGCATTGACAAAACACTATTCCAAATTTTTTTGAAAAAAAATTTAATGTATTGCTTATCGTCTGTCTATCTTATGATTATATGTCAAATATAATGTAAAATACGTTTTAATAATCAAAAAAAGACGCGTTGAAAACTAAAATAGTCTTCATACTAAGAACAACATTCCGACAAATTGGTTTAACCTATTTGTTTGGAACACTCTTAAGGGTCTCAACCAGATAATCCCAGAACAATTTAACGGTTTTAATATTAACCTTTTCATCAGGAGAATGCGGGTAGCGGATAGTTGGTCCAAAAGAAATCATATCCAGATGTGGATAGGCTCCTCCCAGGATACCACACTCTAATCCGGCATGTATAGCCTTTATTTCAGGAACTTTACCCCAATTCTTTTGATAAACCTCACGCATTGTTTTTAAAATAACTGAATCCATATTAGGTTTCCAGCCGGGATATCCCCCTGCAAAGTTTACCTGAGCACCAGCCAGTTCGAACACAGAAGCAATTTTTTCGGCCAAAGCTTCTTTGGATGAATCCACCGAACTTCGAAGCAGGCACTGGATATAGACAATCCCATTATCGCTGTAAACCCTTGCCAAGTTGGTTGAAGTTTCAACCAATCCGGGCATAGAGTCGCTTAACCTAACCACTCCGTTGGGGCATCCGAAAACAGACCGTATCAACGCCCACTGCGATGCTTTATCCATGACAGATGTTGGTGCTGCAATTTTACTAACAGCAATGGATAGATCGGGTTCTACTTTGCTAAACTCAGCCTTATAAATTTTCTGAAAATCAGAAACAGATTTCTCCAACTCTCCATATTTATTGTTGGGAACTCCTGCCAAAACGAACGCCTCGCGCGGAATGGCATTGCGCAGACTACCCCCATCGATGGATGAAATCCTAACGTCAAATTTCTGTTCGACATTGCGTAAAAAACGGAAAGCCAGCTTAATGGAATTGGCCCTGCCCGAATTGATGTCCATTCCAGAATGACCGCCCTTTAGCCCTGTTACTGCCAACTCAAAGAATGTATAACCTGCCGGGATAGCTTCGTTTTTGTATGCAAGCTGAATATTGGCATCGAGACCTCCAGCGCAACCAACGTAGAGTTCTCCCTCGTCCTCCGAATCCAAATTGATGAGAATATCACCTTTCAACAGGTTTGGTTTCAAGGCAAAAGCACCGGTCATTCCGGTTTCCTCATCTATGGTAAAAAGTGCCTCAAGGGGGCCGTGTACCAACGATTTATCCTCGAGGGCCGCCATTGCAGCTGCCACTCCGATTCCATTATCGGCACCCAGGGTAGTGCCATTGGCAGTTACCCATTCCCCATCAATAACGGTTTCTATGGGGTCTTTCTCAAAATCGTGCTGCTTGTCGCTATTCTTCTGGGGCACCATATCGAGATGTCCCTGCAGAATAATTCCCTTACGGTTTTCCATGCCTTTGGTGGCTGGTTTACGGATGATTACATTACCTACCTCATCAACAATGGTTTCGAGGCCATTATCCCTCCCAAATTTGGCGACAAAGTCAGCCACTTTCTGCTCATGCTTCGATGGTCTGGGAATTTGAGTTAAACTATAAAAATGTTTCCAAACGGCCTGTGGTTCTAACTTCAAAATATCTTTACTCATTGCATTATATGGTTAATTGTTAAACATGCGGTTCCTCGAAAAACAGGGTGATAAATATAAGCCTTTACCTTTGAATTGGTATAAAAAATATGAGGAGTTATTACAAATATTACATAACTGAGTGATAGACAAAATATTAATTAATGTTTGCATTCTTCATCCATATACACTAACATTGCATCCAATAGCCAATAGTCACTATTCAATTATTGTTGCATCTTCCTTGGTAAATCAATAAATCTAATTGTATTGTGGATAAATGTGCAAATAACGGGCGAGGGAAACGTATAATTCCAACAAAAACTTTACATTTGGTTTACAAACTTTATTTCATCTTATGTATTTCTTTTTAAGGTTTATGCAGAGTAAAAGCACTTCATGGGCTTTCCTTCCGGTTTGGATATCCATAGTATTCCAAGCCAATTATGTATGGGCTCAGGAACGATTTTTAACCGATTCGATTTCCATTCAAAACCATTTCCAGGAGGCATTATCATTTAAAGAAGATAAACTGGACTCTGCCATCATAAGCCTCAATGAAGTAATTAGTAAAAGTTTGCAACTTGCAAAGGCTTACTCGGATAATCAACATGACTTTTTTGTACATATAACGGCTCAAAGCTTTCAACAAAAAGGGGCACTATTCAACAATGTAAATCAGCTTGACAGTGCATACGCAAACCTTAACCTATCGAAAAAACTTCTGATTGAAAAAGCAAGCATTCCACACAAGGCAAAAACTAAAGAATTACTCTCTGCAACATATAATTCGCTGGGTGTGTATTACAGAAAAATAAACAGCTATAAGGACGCTCTGGATAACTATCAGCAAAGTTTAAAGCTTTCGGAAGAGCTGAACGACTCTTTAAACATCGCTATGAGGTACACTAACATAGGCATTGTTTACCAAGAGACCGGGGATTTAGTTAGGGCAAAGGAGTATTTGGATAAAGCCTTGAATATTCATCGGAGCAGAAACTATACCATTGGTGTAATTGCAACAACTATCACTTTATCTAATATTAATTACAATAACAAGGACTATGAACAAGCGCGGCAATTGCTGATGAGCATTATTGAACAGGCAAAAGCATTAGGGAATCCCTTGCATATTGCTCTAATACTTTCGAATCTTGGTGCTGCCAACAAATCACTTGGAAATATTGCCGATTCGAGGGCTAACTATGCGGAGGCATTATCGCTTTTACAGAAAACCAATAATCAATCGGGGCAAGCCATGGTGTTGGGAAATATGGCAGATATTGCCCTGCTTCAGGGTAATTATGTTGAAGCCTTAAAATATGCCAATATGCAGCTGGCGATAGCACAAAAGTTGCCCGGCCTTCAGAATAAAAGGTATGCATATAAGCACCTATATAATGCTAATATTGGGCTACAGAACTATAAAAAGGCCGTTGAGTATTTAGAATTATATCACACCGTGCAAGACAGTATTTATTCGCAGGAGAAGATGAACGAGATTGAAAAATTGGAAGCCCAATACCAGAGCGAAAAGAAAGCATCTGAAATAGAACGACTAAAAAACCATAACGAATTACTAAGCGAAAAGAATCGCACACGTAATGCACTGCTTATCACCATATTGCTTCTCTTCGCTCTGACCATTATTACCGGGGTATCGTATTACCGGAACAGGCAGTTGGAAGCCAGGAAAAACCTGAGTGAGTTGAACTACAAATTACTGCTCGTACAGATGAATCCGCATTTTATATTCAACTCACTGGTTGCCATTCAGGCTTTAATAGGTAAAAAACCGGAAGAAATTGCTCATAAATACATCGAAAATTTTAATCGTCTTCTTCGCCTAATCCTCGAAAACTCCAGATGTAAGTTGATTACGATGGAGAAGGAGTTGGAAACCCTTAGGCTTTACATCGAAGCTCAACAACTACGCTTTTCCAGCAACTTCACCCATTCAATTATACTACCCGATGACCCTGAGTTCCTTGAGGCGATGATTCCTCCCATGATCGCTCAACCCTTTGTGGAAAATGCTATAGAACATGGCATTTTAAGATCGGAACGAGGGGGCGTGCTAATCATTAGATTCAGTGAACTTGACGGGTGTATATGCTGCGAAGTGGAAGACAATGGCATTGGCATTAATAAGGCTTTGGAAATGGCGCGCAACAACAATCACCAATCGCTGGCCTTAAAAATAACCAGCGAACGATTGGCACTTTTACCCAACCAGGGGAAATGTAAAGCATCCGTTAGCATCGAGGATTTATCGCATACCGGCAAAAGCGGCACACTTGTTAAAATAATGATCCCTCAACAAATAGTCATTTAATATCTGCAAACCAATGGAAACGTTAATAGTTGAAGATGAGGATTTTTCATACCAAGCCTTAGAGGATATTATAAAACAATATGCTCCACAGTTAAAAATTGTGGGGAGGGCTAACTCGGTAGCACAAGCCATGGAGTATATTGCCCAATTTAATCCCGAACTTGTATTTATGGACATTGATTTACCCGATGGGACGGGTTTTGACATCATACAGCGGTTAAAGCCCATTGACTTTTCGGTGATATTTGTTACTGCCTATAATCAGTTTGCCCTTCAGGCGTTCCGTTTCAGCGCCACCGACTATCTTCTTAAACCAATAGACACTGAGGAGTTCAAAGAGGCCATAGAAAAGGTCTCAAGCAGCAGACGGCAAGAATATTTAGATCTAAAAATGGATGTGCTTCTTGCCAATCTACAGGCTCAAATGTCAGATGGGAAAAGGATTGTTCTTAAAACGATGGAAGACATTTTCATCGTACCCCTCAAAGAAATTGTTTGCATCCAGTCCGATGGATCATATTCTCACTTTTTTCTTATTTCGGGCAAGCGTATTACCGTTTCATCGCATTTGAAAAAGTACGAAGATCCGCTACTTGATCAAGGATTTTTCAGACCCCATTCAAGTTATCTGGTAAATCTGGCGCATGTTGAGCGTTTTCATAAGCCCGAAGGGGGGTTGCTAATTATGAAGGATGGGAGTTCAATCCCCGTTTCGAACAGGAAAAAGGAAGAATTAATTAAAATCCTTCAAAGTCTCTGATTACCCTATTGTGTAATTATTAATACAATCATTACACTTATCAAGTCAAACCCGGCACTTATTAAAAAGATGCCAGCATATATCAATTTGATCTGATTTGATTATGGAATATTGATATATTTGGCTTAAAAAGTATTTTACTTTACTCTTTTGGATATTTTGTTTGAAATTTATCTTTCGATTTAAAAGTTTTTTCAAAGGTTTTTAAATATGTCTTTTTAGCCAAATAGCAACTGTCTAAATAAGCATTATGACTTTTAGTATACTTTTAGTATACTTTTACATGGCAATACAATGAAAACCAGCAGAGTGACGAAAAGTTTTGGAATAAATGGCATATTTTTTTACCATGCAGAGTTGGCAGTATTGAAAGAACCAGCAATGCGCCGATTATTTTCTATCCTCGAATTAACACATACGACAACATTATTGAGATTTAACTTAGAATGATTTTTTCAAACTACGGTTTGATTTTTGATTGAATTAATTGGATTAAAACATATAATTGTAATAACTTTGATAAGTTCAATAATCTTAACCATCAAAAAAATGAAAATTATGAACCCTAAACTTAAAACAATGAACAGAACGGCAATTATTATATTGTTATTAATTTCTTTAGGACTATCCTCCAAGGCACAGTATGAGCAAAAATTTACCTTGCAGGGGTCTGTTGGCTACGTTTCGGTTTTATCCCCAGCATCATTCAGGTACCAATGCTTTGACAAGGGATTTTCTCTTGATGCAGGCGTCCAATACAATTTTAACCGCAAGTTCAGCATTGCCGGGTTGGTTAAATACTCTCGCCTTTTAAGCCCTGTTGCGCAGGAGGGTATCATTGTCAACAGCGAGTACAACCTGATTGGGTTGAGTGTGTGTCCAAAATTTCGACTTTTCACACGTTACAGGCTTAATCCCTATATCTACGGGGGCGCTAGTTTAAATTATGTGGATATGTCCTGGGAAAATGAATATGGGTCTATTGAGTCCATTAAAAGTAATGCCTCTTTTGGGGTCAACGGGGGGTTGGGTGCAGATATAAGGATTAACGATAATCTATCACTCTTTCTTCAGGGAGGACTTATGACAGATAAATATGATCTTCCCTCCGATTTTTTTGGTACAAACGAATACTGGGATTGGATAAATTTCACCTATTTTCAAGCGGGTATTAACATCAGTCTGTTCAAATCAAAATCGTTATAAAAAAAGATGAAGAGATCAATTACTCTCCTGCTACTGTTGCTTGGCGTTTTCCTGTCGTATGGGCAGGTTCGCCTGAAGCAAACACTTAGCGATCGCAAACATCAGATAGTGTGCGTGGCCTATAGCCCCAACTCAATGATGATTGCCACAGGAGGGTTTGATAACAACATTATCCTCTGGGATACCCAAACCGGGGCAGAAATAAGAAAACTTAAGGGTTTATCCGGCTTCCCCTTATCGGTAACATTTAGTAAGGATTCAAGGTATGTTTTGGCCGGCGGTAAGGACTCACGCATTACCATATGGGATGCCAATTCAGGTACACTCCTGCGTAGTCTTAAAGGCCACAAAGGCGATATCACAAGTATTTCCATAAGGGATGACAACTACATTATTTCTGCAAGCAAGGATAAAACTTTAAGGCTTTGGGATTTCAACGGTAATTTTATCAGGGAATTTGTGGGGCATAAGCGTGAAGTGATGGCAGTTGATTTTAGCAACGATGGGCAACGCATAGCATCGGGCAGTGCTGATGGAACCGTTAAGGAGTGGGATGTTTCCTCAGGCAAAGAGCTTAATAGCATCAATGCACACGATGGGTGGGTAAGAACTGTAGCCTACAACAACAACTCCACCCTTATAGCCAGCGGTGGCGACGATGGTAAAATTCAAATATGGAACCGTTCCACCGGCGAATTGAAAAACTCCATCATTGCACACAGCAAATGGCTGGAGAGCCTATCGTTTAGCCCCGATGGACGATACATAGTTTCTGGCGGCCACGACAACTACCTTGTGGTGGTGGATGCAAATACCGGTAAAATGGTGTTCCAATCGCCACGACAGGATTACTACGTCCTCTCTACAGCATTCGATCCTTCGGGAAAGCATATCATTTCCTGCGCTTTCCAATCGAGCAATCTCAACGTTTGGGATGCCAGCAGCCTGGGTATTAGGGCAGCATTGCCTCAATCGGAGCAACCAAAGGAAAAACCAAAAATTACCTGGAAAACGGCAACCAATCAGAAAACAGAGAATTTAACCTATAAGATAAATGCCATAATCAAAAGCGACTCTCCGCTTTCAAGTGTAGATATCTATTTAAACAGCAACAGGTTTGTCTCGCAAAGAGAATTTGAAAAGAATGTGGCTCCCCTCGAACTCAATTTTGAACAGGCTGTTTTTCTCACGGAGGGAAACAACACAATAAAACTGATGGCATATAACGATGCGGGAGAAACCACTTCGGAAACTATAAGCGTAACGTTTGAGCAACCCAAACCGGCTCCAAAACCGGAACCTGTTGTTGCCGAAGTTGTTCAACCCAAAGCTGAACCTGAAAAAACAGCTAAAGAAGCAGAGAAGCCCACAAAAGAGGAGCAACCCGTTGTTAAAACTCAGGAAACTCCAAAAGCTGATCAAAAGGCCGCTGTGGTAGAGCCCTCTTTAGATGAACTACTTGCCAACCTGCCGAAAAACCCCGTTAACCCGTTCAGATTTGCATTGATCTTCGGCAACGAGGACTACAGCTCGTACCAAACCGGTTTGGAATCGGAGGCCAACGTGGCATACGCCATTAACGATGCCACCGCATTCAAGGAGTATGCTTTGAATATTCTGGGAGTACCCCCGGACAATATCCTGTTTTATACCGATGCGAGAGCCATTGTTATGGATAATGCCATCGCAAAATTAAACCCGATTATTAAGGCTTTGGGAGGAAGAGCCGAAATATTCTTTTATTATGCCGGGCACGGTTTCCCCGACGAGAAAACCCGTGAGCCCTACCTTATCCCGGTAGATGTTAGCGGAACAAACCTTCGGTTTGCCATCAAGCTTAAGGATTTATACGAATCGCTTACTGAACACCCCTCGGCACGTATAACGCTTGTGCTGGATGCCTGTTTCAGTGGGGGAGCCCGTGAGCAGGGGCTACTGTCGGCAAGGGCAGTGAGGGTGAAACCCAAAGAGGATCTTCTGAAAGGGAACATAGTGGTCTTTTCAGCCAGTAGCGGAAGCGAGTCTTCCCTTCCTTACAAAGACAAGCAACATGGGCTATTTACCTACTACCTGCTTGATAAACTTAAGGAAACAAAGGGGAACATAACTTACAAAGAACTTTCCGATTACCTTTCGGCACAGGTAGGGGTTCGGTCGGTTATGGTAAACAACAAACCCCAGGCTCCTCAAACCAATATTAGTGCTGATGCTGAGCAACACTGGGCTAACTGGATTTTTAAATAATAATATTATATTTTTAATGTTCTGTTTATTAGTGATTTACGAATCTTAATTGTTGAAAACCTTTTTATATGATATCGTTTTTTTTTTTACTATTACTAACCTAAAATTTTTTAAACTATGAAAAAAACGCTGGTTCTTCTGACCATGACAGCAATGCTGTTTGGCATGAACTCTTGCAAGGAAGAGTGCGAAAAAAACAACACGGGCGAATTGACCATTGAGAACAAGATTACCGATGCCACCTTGTGGTTTAAGTACAGGGTGAAAGGTGATCAGAATTATTCTACTCCATTTACTCTGGCAACAGATGAAAGTAAACTTTTCACTGTTCCGGCAGGTACGTATAATGTTTATTTTTCACCGGATGGTAAGGATAACAATTACTACACTCAAACAACAGTGGAAATTAAAGTACCCCGCTGTGGCAGCCAAACCTATTCAACACCGGCTAAACGTGCTTGCGAATGGATTGAACTTACACATATCAAAGTTGTTAACAACGTAGGGTTTACCACTAAATTTGACGTTGCGGTTGACGATGAATATTTCCTTGGCGAAGTCACTATTGCGTATGGATCAAGTTATACGTACCAAAACATACGTTTAGAAGGTAAAAGGGTAAGATTTTGGGTTCACAACGGAGAGGCATGGTTCTATACACAGAACACATACTCGTTGCCCAATTGTGATTTTACTTTTACATGGAATGCAAAAAAGGATATGGAAATTGAATGGGTTCGGGGAGACAAGGATACTTTTTCAGGAATATGCAATCCGTAGGTTTCTCCTTGTAGCAGAATCCATATAATAGAGGCTATCCAACAACTTGGATAGCCTCTATTATTTGAGACAAACAACAAATTGGTGCAATTGTTGTTATCATTCATATTAGCTAATTTTACAATCTGTTTATTTCAAGTTCGGGTTTATGAAAAAATCGTTTTTTCTTGCCATTGGCATGATGATGATCATGGGGTGCACCGCACAACCCCCAAAGAATCCTGCATCGGGAGTGAAGTGGTACACCTTTGAAGAAGCTGTTAAGCTCAATGAAACGAATCCCAAGAAGATTTTCATAGATGTTTACACCGATTGGTGCAGCTGGTGCAAGGTGATGGACCAGAAAACCTTTAGCCATCCCGAGATTGCTGCATACCTTAATAAATACTACTATCCCGTTAAGTTCAATGCCGAGTCTACTGAGCCCATTAAGTTTAAGGATGTGGTATTTGAAAATACCGGCAAGGGCAGCCGAAGCCCGCATCAATTGGCCGCTGCACTGCTACAGGGAAAAATGTCATACCCATCTGTAGCCTATTTAGACGAAAATAATCAGCTGCTCACAGCTGTTCCCGGATACTACTCTCCTGCACAGATAGAGCCCATCCTTGTCTTTTTTGCTGAGGATCACTACAAAACCAAAACCTGGGAGGTCTTCAACCAGTCATTTAAAGGGAAGATAGTTGACGAGTAGTGTCATTCCATCTCGCGGCACTCTTACGGAAAATCAGATAGTGCTATCTAACCATCCCGGCAGGCAATCTCAATGTTGGGCCCAACTGGTAAACGCCTACAATTTTCGCAATGTATTCCGATTGTGAATCATAAACCCTCACACTGAGTGGAATAGGTAACCTGTAGTAAACTAAGTCATTGCGAGGTTTCTTTTTTTCAATGGCAAGGCTGTTCAACAATTCCAAATCCTTCCATTCATCGCTCTTTTTAACCGAGAGCAGGACAGGATTTCCGCTTAAATCGCTGGATGGCAGCACACCTTTGGTATTGGAGAAACGGAAAATGATGCTTGTTTCCTCGTCGTTGGCGGCAGGAGTATAGTTGAAGTAATGGGTTGAGGTAGTTGTACCGGTTTTGCCAATGAAAAGGGAGAGGTATTCCTTCTCCAGTTTGGATATTTCGTTGAGTACAACCTCAACCGCTTTGCCTTCGGCAACAAAATCGGCATCGCCCACCAGCAAATCGAACCTTCGTTTGCGAAGGGAGAAGATGAAATCGGCCGCTTCCCTTGCCTTATCTTCCAACGATTTTTCAACCACAATGGTCTTGTGAACAGGGACACGGATAAAAACGCTATCCTGCAACACCTTGGAATAATGCGTAGTACGTTCAGATCCGATAAATGAAGAGGGCGACATATCCAAAAAATCGGTTCCGGATACAAAGGTTTGCTGCTCCCCTCGTGTATCGGGTTTATAATAATTGGCTGCTCCTGCAGGAATAACCAATCCTTCGGATGTTAACCTAAGGAAATCGGGACTGAACTCCGGCGAGGGTTCTATGGCATATAGCGCATCCATATCGGCCTCATTGTACCATAGTATATCCACTTTGCCAATCTCCCACTGGTTTTTA
>Ga0209605_1004930_pt1 | contig 10596 bp, 13 predicted proteins | sample AD_UKC035_MetaG_FD_184408 | JGI IMG/M metagenome (GOLD analysis project Ga0209605, IMG submission 184408) | Active sludge microbial communities of municipal wastewater-treating anaerobic digesters from USA - AD_UKC035_MetaG (SPAdes) (version 2) | ecosystem: Engineered > Bioreactor > Anaerobic >...
TAGTTGTCATAAAATAATCATTAATCCTCCCAATATTTTCTTTTAGTGTTTGGTAACTGCCAAGGTCCGGGGCCTACTGTTCCCCGCCACAGTGGAGGGGTAAGTTAAATCACTAGTGGTGTAAGCATCACTTTCAACTGTAACATCTACGGGGAAGGTTAAAACCGCAACCGTATCTGGATACGTGTTATCAGCGGTTACGTGGATATAGGTGTGGTTGATCCATATAACCACTTCCCCGAACTCCTCCCCGGAGGCCATACCGGGGATGGTGATGAATTGGTCAGGGCGTAATATTATTAAGCCGAACTCTTCACCGGATGGGATACCAGTAGGTTGTATTAGCTGGTAATAAATAAGATATGGGGATCCAACACGTTCACTACTGATTATCCCGGGAGGGTGTATTATAAAGTTAAGTTGTGGAGTTCCAAGACCATCACCAGTGGGGATTCCATTGGGTTTTAAGTATAGAATCGTGGTTGGTGTTCCAAACTCTTCATCACTACTTACACCTAGGGGGGTGATGTAGAGGTTTAATTTAGCAGTTCCAAAAGCCTCCGCTGACCCGGCCCCTGTGGCGTGGATGGTGAAATTAAGCTGAGGTGACCCTGTGCCTTCACTCGTCCCGATGCCACTGGGTGTGATGTAAAGGGTGAGTTTAGGTGTACCGAAGCCTTCACCAGTCCCTATACCTGTGGGGGTGAGGGTCTGAGCACCAGTGAGGTTGGTGATTGTGAGTGAGCCGAAAGCCTCATCCGACTCCACACCAGATACAGATACGTGGAGGTTAAGTTGATGTGTGCCAACGGCCTCACTCGATGCAAGGCCACCGGGTTTAATGTAAAGGGTTAATTTAGGCGTGCCGAAGCCTTCACCAGCCCCTATACCACTGGGGGTGATGGTCTGGGTGCTGGGGGTGCTTGCAGGGATGTCAAAGTAATCCCCACTAAAATAATCCCCACTGAAATAATCAGTCATCGGTCACTCCATTCTTTATATGGTGAGGTCAACCATCTTATACAACTTAACCCATCCTGTGAACGTACCCACATCTGGCTTTAGTACAATACTAGTCAAATTTGTTGATGTGTCAGTCCAGGCCCCACTATTATTATGACCAAGAGTAGGGGCTGAGATATAACTTGTGGACTGCCCTCTCCATGTGCGAGGTGTGCCGGTTTCAGCATAAAAAGTAAACCCCCCACTGCAATATATAGTATCCCCATTCTTACCTTGGTAAACCAGTCTTGAAACAGTACCCCCAGAATATCCATCCCATGTATTATGATACCTGTGTTGGACTGAGTACTGATTATCAGCGGAGTCGTTAGGTTTCCAGATCAAACCCGTACCCCCAGCACCCAGGGAGATTGTTAATCTAAAATCTACCAAGTAGATCTTATCAGTATCACCATTTAAATCACTGAAAGTTGTACTGGTTGCTGAACTAAGTGTTTTTGTTTCAATATGTTTGGGTATTCGGAAGGTGCCACCCCCGGTGAGGGTGTGGTTGGCGTTCCAGTCATCCCCGTCGATGAGGGGGTCCCCATCGGCGGTGCTGTTATGTGTTACCACAAGAGCCATAAATTAGCCCCCCTTTTTCAGAGTTTGAATATCTTATTAGCCCCTGAGTCCCAAGTGATGGTGATGTCCCCACCATTCGGGGTGATCGGGAGTCCAGTGGCGGTGTCAATATAAGCAATCAAGGGGCTGGTCTCGGCATCCCCCGTGTCCTTGTAAATAACGAGGGCCTCGGACACATCACCCGTCACTGATGAAAAAGTAACATCCGCAGCATCCGCCACCCCCAGGGTGCTGGTTTTACTGGCCAAGTTTCCACTGGTGGCGACTCGTTCCCCTGCGGGAATGTCATCCAAAAATTCATCCGTATCTATACTCACCGCATAGGTGGCGGTGTCTACGAGGACACATTTAATATTATCACTTGCCCAATCAATATCTCCGTTAAGGAATTTTTCTCGTGCTTTACCGTAAACTGCATTTGCCATAATTATTCAGCTCCTGTGGTGGTTATTAACTTCCCATCACTATCCACAAGGACGGGGGTGACGGTTCCGTCACTTTGAACCCCACAAAGCAGCACTCGTGCGGCTCCGTCTTCTCCTTGCTGTTTTTTCATCTTTTTTAGTGTTATATCCCAATACTCATTCATCAAAAAGATCATCTCCTGTAAATCAATCAAATAAACTGAAAAAAACGTGAAAAAAACTTCTTACCATATTTCATCCACCACTTCATCCCAATCCTCCGGATCCTCCACTATATCATACGGTGGGATCGGTGGATACACATTCCTGCCCCCATAACACCTGATCTCACAATCGGTGGGTACTTGACGACAAATATCTATAGCTTGTAGGAAACTTTTAACTCCATAAAAACCTGCAAAATAACTACTTCCATAAGTTCTTACTTGAACATGGATATATTCAATTGCAACATCCCCTGGTAAAGGGCTTCTAAAATGAGTTTGAGGGTTGCAATCATTTTCATTCAATGCATCCATATAACAATAATGGGGGTTATCATTTTCAATCCCATTTATCCCTGAAGTATCCCCTAAATCCCATTGTGGCCCTCCACTAATGGTTGCATAAGGACTATTCCCTAAATCCCAATACCAATAAACATCAGGACTAGGCCCAACATAACCCCCACCCCCTAAAGTAGGATGTGTACCTTCTGGCCTAGAACCAAATCCAATAGTAACTCCACCCCAAGGAAACCTATTCTGAAAAAACTCATACTCTTTCCCATTATGATATTTCATAAAATAAGCATTGATATTCATATCATGGTCATTTCTATAAAAAGGCTCTGATAAGTGGATATCATAACTCCGATAAATAGGGTATCCATCCCCATCAACCCAATCCCAGTTAGTGGTTTCATGCACCCACTTAATAATCGGTTTACAATTCGTTTCCTGACTCCACGCAGGTTTCAAAGCAGCCCAATCCCCAGTATCTAAAGGTACAATAATAACTTGTTCACCTACTTGGATTACTTCATGCCCAGCAGTAACCACCTCCCCAGTCACAGGGTGAATCACAATCCCTGTTCCTACTCTGGGATCTATGCCTGGCTCTAAGATATACTCCACATCATCCTCGCCAAGAAACTTTATGCAATGGTCACCTACTTGTATTTTATAATCTTCTTTTAACAAAACAGATCCAACTCCATCATAATTTTGATACATACCTTGCATTCATCGTTCCGGGACTGCTTTCCAAATCCACTATCACTCGGTCACCACTTACTTCTGATACTGTTCCAACTTTGCTCCGTACCTTATCCGCCTCTGACTGGGCGGTGGCTCGGATCACATCAAACTCATTTGGAAGTGATATTACACTTTCATCCGTGGTTAAATTAACAGTGGTTTGTTCCCGTGGACTTTCGCCCTCGCTATGGGTGGCGGTGAAGGTCCAATCCACCACGGTGAATATTTTATCCCCGTAGTAGGGATCGTCTGGGAACCGTACCTGCTGGCCTGGTTCCATGTCCTGGAAGCCCAACATCGTGAGAGTGGCTGAATAAATCGGGACACTCTTATTATTCAACTGCCATTGGAGGTACGCCGTCATCTCCGTGACATCCATATTCCCATCACTAACCGTGTCATCAATACACCGGCCATAAGTAGAGATGCTACTATTATTCGTTAAATGGATGGTGGCGGCAGATTCGCCGGTGCCATAAGTACCCGTCATATCATTCACTATATTAGTGGCATCCTCTTGGACCGTAAAGGATATTACTCGGAGGTCATCACTGAATATGACTTCCCGGCCTGTCCTTGGGCCGACTTCGAACCATCGGAACTCACCATCTATGCTGATATACCACCGGATGGTTTTGTTGCTTTTCCGTTTATACCAATTAAAGAGGCTCCGTATAGCTTCGACTTTGTTCTCCCATCGACCACACCACGTATTCACCCCATTATTAGCGGAGGGTGTGGCTTGGTCGCCACTGGTGTCCCGGAATTTACTTGTTCCCACCCAACTAAAACCTGCCATTTATAGTTCTCCTAGGACTGTTTGCCCCTCTCCACGTGTGATACCAGTGTTGGCGAGGATGAGGTCTATGATCTGTTCCACAGTATAATCAACTCCACTAGTTAAGGTGCAGGTGTGAGTGAAAGGTTGCCGGAGTAGTAATCGGCCTTTGTCCCGGCCACTCAAACCATATATCTTGTTATTATCATTGTCATCCCTGTCCACTGTCTCTATTATCCCGGTGAATCGTGTATAGTCTTCTTTACTTGCAGGGTTCCTTATTATTAATTCTAATTCCTCACCCGTAATATACTCATCAGGAGATAATGGATTGCTGAAGGATACACTGAAATTAGTCGCCGGCTCCCCTATCCTCTTAGTGAGGGTGAAGGTGGTTACCGCCTCCGTATTACTACTCATAACCCACCCCTCCCACGTTGATGATATACTGGTTCTGCAAGTCCAATTCTGGTAGGTCAGGGATACTATAAACCACTCCCCCAATAAGGTTTATTGATGGATTGTTAGTCGTCCACGTTGTTAAGGCCGAAACTGTTGGATCCACTGTGGCCGGGTTATGGATTAGTAAAAAATCATCATATAATACATCTGTTGTCCCCCCGTCGCTGCTATAACTTTGACTTATCAATGCAGGGTATAATGTGGAGCCAAGGGATAATGTTAAGGTTTGGTATAGGACATAACCAGCTCCGATGTCATAATATAGATAATAGACCTCTCCAATTTTTTTAATCTTAACTTGCAAGGAAGAAACATCCGCTGCTAATTTATACTCGGTAGAGGACCCTGCTACTTCTTTAACGGCGTTCACATTTTTACCATTATTATACCCATAACCAATACCAGTATAGTTAGCATCATCTCCATATACCATTAAGTGGCCTCGGCGGAAATTTGCTGTGGGATTGAGGGTGAGGTGGCAGTATAATTCACAATTAGCTGGTAATGGGGTGTTGCCTCGTAGAACTGGTGCATTATTATTTGTACTCCACAATTCCTTATTAAGGGTCTTCATATTCAACTTCCCCGCTGAGGTGGTGCCTTCATCCCAGTTCCCACTGCTTTCACGTATCCAAGTCCATAAACTTGTATCCAGGGCGGAGTCGTCAAAACCATCATATACTCCTAGGCTGGTAACCCCTTCAGAGGATGCACTATTATTCCCACTGTAAACCGTGATATTTGAGGGTGTGGTGGCACTTAGAGTAGGTAATTGGACGAGGAACGTGGCGGATGTGCTGTCGGTTTTATAAAGCAACTCATAAATGAGGGGGTAATCGTTTTCATAGAATCGTATGTCATCAAAGTCTGTTTGCATCTTACCCGCTTCGTAGGGGATGGTTACTATGATATTGACGTTGTATTCATCGGTGGTGTGGTTGCTGGTTACAGTGAAAGTGGAGATATAATCCCAACCTAATACAGATATGTCCCCAGATGGTTCGAGATTCCATACTTTTGAGCCTGGTCGGCTGGTACTTGGTGGTCTCCATTTAATATAAACGGGAAGGGAAGAGTTGGCGGGGACTGTGAAGGTGTCGGTGGTGATAATGTAATCCGTATCATCCCCACTTAGTAGAGTGCTGGTGACCGTTTCGGTAGTGGTTCCATCATCTCCCAGGGTGGCGGTTAATGTTACATCCACACTACTACCGCTATTATTAACGAGAGTAATGACTTGGGGGTCGCTCTCACGCCCCGCCTCTAAATTCCCAAAGTTTATACTGTCTATCCTGTTGCCGTTACTATCCAGGACTTCAAATATTGGGTATCGTTGGAACCCTGGAGTTTGAGGGGTGATACTTAACATGGCCAGGGGGACGGTGTTCACTGTCCCCGTCCCAGCCGTTACTCCTGGAGTTTGAGGGGTGATGGATAAAGTGCACAACGGCACGGATTCATCTACATCAGTCAAAGAATAAAACCTCCATTATTAAGTAGCTGTGAATAAACCATTAGCATTGAGTGTTAATTTAAAGACCCCATCCGTGGCGGTCTTATCCTCACCCAAATTTATTAGGAACATTAAGGGTCTGGTGGCATCCGTGGAGGGTGTACTATCATAAACCACCGCATATCTAGCAGTGCAGGACCCGGTGATAGTCCAGGACGGATCCGCCGCGTCAAAGGTATAAGTGTTCGTACTAGAGTTATATGTCCAAGACACACTACCAAGAGCCACACCCCCTGATGTGTAACCCGTAGCGGTGACTTGGTAACTAGTTACATCGTCAAAGTAGTCATGTGCATCCAAATCGGGTGTGTAACTACTCGTTAACAGTGCCACCTTTAAGGTATCCGTGTCGATGTCGATACGTTTCTGGAAGATGTGATCCCATAATTTCCCGTAAGTGCTTATCGTAACTGCCATTTAATCATTCCACTCCTCGTCTTTTTATTCGTAGGTTAATCGGATGTAATCCGCGTAGAAACCATGATTAACCTCTTCCCAATGTTCACTGCTATTAATAGTGATGACATCAGTTGGGGTGTCAAGTGTCCAGATTAATTTCTCTAACCGTGGCACCCCCACACCGTCTTCGGCTTCTCCATAAGTCCAGTACTGTTTAACCCCGTTCACTTCTGCATAGCAGGGGAGTTCATCCCCGCAGCCGTAAATCTCCACACGGCTTACGTTTTGGGGTTCGGTTATCTCCATCCACCCTAACTCCGTGCCCTTCACGAGTGGGTTGCCATCGTAGGTGTCAAAGTCCTCCGGAGGCCCTGCGGTGTAAAAGAAATAATAATCAATATTCGAGTAGTCATCATAATCCGGGACATACACGACACTACCCCCGGCTCCGGTGGTTTCCAACTCCAACACGATATCATAGGGCATACGGACTTGACTCATAAGGTCGGGGTTGTAGTTCACCTCAGCTATTGCAGCCCGATTCCAGGTGGTGATTCCATCGGTGACGGTGATGACTTCCCCATTCTTCACCTGTAACTTGGAGCCCCCCTGGAGGAGTGGGGTATTCGTGACGCTATCACATAACATGGCCTCAAATTGTTCTATCTCACTCCTTGGATCCGCACCATTCAAATCCACCTGACTATCCGCATAACAATGAAGAGTTACTCGTCTGTTAACATTATTCGGAGCCGGATCCACGTCCACAATCCATTTAGGAGTTACCCCCCCGATTACCCAACTATCATAAGCCATATTATCTTACCTCATCATATTAACCGTACTCACGCCGGCGTTGGTGGCTTGGCCCCGGAGGACTTCGGCGAAGCTTTGACCGGCGGCTTCACCTGCTGCGGTGCCGTACTTAACGGCTTCTTCTCGACTATTCATCGCCGGCAGGGTTAAGTTGATGGTGACTGGTATCGTGGAGCCTGTGGTCTGGAGTGCACCCGCTGTGGATGTGGGGAGGCTGAAATTATTTAAACCGAACTGACCCCCAAGGTTTGTTAATGTCGATGTGATTAATCCAGTCCCTCCACTAATACCCTCTCCGATGCCCTCCATGAAACTCCGGCCTATATTCACACCCCACTGGTCAATTTCGCTTAGTGGTCCTTCCTTGGGGGGACTGTGGCCTTCAAGCAACCCACTGAGATAAGTGAGCTTGTCTTCAATCCAACCCTTAGCCCCATCCAATGATTCCCCAAATCCTCTCTTCCAGCTATCTATAATATCCCACCCCCACTGCCACGCCTTACCAGGGAGGTCAATAAGCCATTGAAAACCATCTTTAATCTTGGTTTCCGCATCACTTAAAAGAGTAGTAACTGGGCTGAATGCCTCCGTGAATCCCTTAATAAATTCATTCCACAAACTAACAGCACTATCATAAATCCCTGTTGCAGCTTCCCCAATAGCTGAGGGTAAGTTCATAACCCAGGCCACTATCCAATCCCAACTCTGCCGAGTCCAGTCCTGCACCCCCGCAAGCCAAGCTTGCATCTTTTCAACGTTCTGTTTACCTATTAGGACACTGGCCCATTGTTCAGGGGTGCCTATTAGATTTAGGAACCATTCAGCTTGACTTACCATATCCCCTAATACTGGGATGTTTTTAAGAATATCCAAACTGTACATTTCAACAATTAAGGTACCCAATCCCTTCTTAGTATTATCCAGAGCATTATACATCCCCTGGCCGAAGAGTATCCCCACAGTGGCCCCTTCACCTAACAGTTTGGGAGCTATCCGTCCTATGCCCTTGGTGATAGTGGATCCGATCCCCTCTGGGATTAAACCAGCGGGGACTTTAACCTTCGGCACTGCCTTCTGGAGTGTCTTCACAAGGTCATCTGTGAATCCCCCACTTTTCTGTGCGATTTTGGCTTCCATCTGGGCGAATCCATCATCCACTCCACTGAGCATTTCGGGGCTGATAAGTTCGGGAACTTTGGTTTTGGTGAAGGGTTTGGTGAGGATACTTCCAAGGTCATCCATTAATGGTTTGGCTTTTTCTCCGAAGCCTTTGATTATGTCCACTCCTTTCATTAATGGTTTCTCAATGAATTTAGCTGCGTAGTCCTCTTCCAGTATCCCTACTTTAAAGGCGGCTTTAGCAATAAGCCAAGCTTCAGCTATCCCCTTAGAGAAACTGTAAACCGCACCCCCAGCATCATAGAGTGTTTTAGTTATGTCTCCATACCTGGTGTTGAGGTCAGCAGTAGCAGCATCAACCTTCTGAGTGGTTGTTGCGGTTTGTTCATACTGTTGGGATACTTGTTCAATCTTCCCCGCATACTGGCCGGTAGTACTGTCTGCATTTATTATCTGGTCCGTGGTCATCCCCAAGCTGCTTGCAAACTTGGATAAATCCCCATCAGACTCATCCACTGCCTTTTTAAGATTAGTTCTCATCTCACGGGGATTAGGCCATTTCTTCTGAGCCTGAGCCAAGACAACTGCTGCCTGGTCAATGGTGAATCCCATCTCATTAAAGTAAGAACTGTACCTCATCAAGTCACTACTAAATTGAGGTAACCCCCCAACATATTTAGCATTAGCAAAATACAGGGCATTATACGCACCTTCAAGGTTGCTAACATCATAATTCATAGCCCGGAGTCCCTGGAGTAAGGGGGTCATATCACTAACACTAGATTGGGTGGCACTCCTGATCTTATTCAGGTCATCAGCACTTCCTACAAGATCCTCCTGGGCAACACCCATCCTCTTTAATAAGCTAATATAAGTTAGGGCCTCATCTTCTGGGAACTCGGTGTCAGTGATATTAGCCACTTGGTCCCGGAGGGCCGCACTTCCTCCCTCAAAACTTGATCCAAGTTTAGAATAAGAAACACTAAGGTCCCCTAATTTCTGGGCGGTTTCTTCCACATCAGCACCCAGGGCTAGGACGGCGAGGCTGGCAACTGCCATACCCCCCTCAATCATTGACCCGGCTTCCTCCCCACTTTCGCCAAGGTCTTCCATATCTCCTTTGGCACTTTCAGCCTCTGTGGATACGTCACTTATGCCTTCGGTGGCTACTTCGGGGGTTATGACTTCGTTATCTAATTCGTTAAGTGCTCCTTGGAGGGATTCAATATCTGCTTTTATGGACTCCGTGTCCATGTTAGCATCAATCTTAACATCATTGATATTGTTAAGTAGGCTGGTGAGTTCCTGGATTTTGGCCTCTATATCCGATAAGTTACCAGTTACTGTGATGCCGAGTTCTTTATCAGCCATGTGTTATTTGCTCCGTAAAGTTTAAATTAATGAAAAAATAATATACTATGATATGGAAAATGAAAAGACCCCCCGAAGTTTCACCCAGGAATTAATAGTCATCATACTATTCACCGTGGGAGTTAGTGCATTCATAGGCCCCTGGTTCCTCCTATTAGGGATATTTATTATTTTGGCTCGTCTTTATGAACACCGGAAGAAGTAGGTTCCCTCTTTTTCGCCTCTGCCTTCCTGATAATGTCCTGCTGGATGTCATGATAAGTAGCTAATTTCTGCATAGCCACACCCTCATCCAGAGATTCATGTTCAAGGAAGCCCCGTGGATCCGAGTAATAAGAAATATAATTACTAAAATCCGGATAATAAAACCGGCCCACCATCTCCGGGGACACACCATTCATTTTCCCTAATAAAAATGCCTTACCTGCAAATAGTTCCCTCTTTAATTCTAGGACTGTTCTAAAGGGGTATCCTCTCCCTCAGCCTCTTTAGATGAGTTGGGCATGGTTATCTTCATGATCTTACCCATTAATTCAATCATGTTCCCAGGGTTACGGTATTTGAGAGGTAATGGTTCACCAGTTTTAATATTAACAACAGTTCTACCTATTAGTTCTTGTAAATCAGCACCACAGGCTTTAATAAATTCCTGCCCAGTGTCTTCATCCTTTTTGTTCTTCTTGGTTTTCTTAGATGCCTTGACCCTTTTGTCGATGATGTTGAATAGGACTGGCATATCATCTACCTGAACCGGTAGGACCACATATTCCCCCCCATCAGGGGTGGTGAAGGTTTCTGGTTCCTTAAATACTAAAGTCATAATAGTTTCACTCCTCAACAATTTAGTAAATTAAGTTAAAAAAAAAAGAGATGTGTGGGTATATAAAC
>Ga0209605_1004932_pt1 | contig 10591 bp, 3 predicted proteins | sample AD_UKC035_MetaG_FD_184408 | JGI IMG/M metagenome (GOLD analysis project Ga0209605, IMG submission 184408) | Active sludge microbial communities of municipal wastewater-treating anaerobic digesters from USA - AD_UKC035_MetaG (SPAdes) (version 2) | ecosystem: Engineered > Bioreactor > Anaerobic >...
CCATTGCCAGAAAGTTTCTGATCTGCTCGCCCGCCAGCATCTGTGGCGCGGCAGTCGACCCGCTTCACTGATCGTCTCCCAGTCGGATGAAAAATCACTTATCTGCCTCGACAAACTGCTGCAGCAAAACCCTGCGTTGTCATACCAGCTCCAGGAAAATACCTGGCTGATATTCAACCGCGTACCTTCATCGCCCGAAGACCAGAAGGTTGCCGAAAGCGTTGTCAACGGCTCGGAGCTGCGAAAAATCTTTGACAGCCAGCAGACCTATATCATACCGGTCAATGAAGAGTTCCCAAAGCAGAGACTCGAAGCCTGGCCCACAGTATTGAAAACCGATTCACTAATGCATCAGACGGTTTCGGCATTAAACCGTCTTCTCAATGCCGGCACCGACAGCCCTCTCAGGTTTCGCGGCCAGCATACCGCTGATTTTCAAGCCTGCCTCGATGGCGAACTTCTCGAAAAGCTTTCGCCATATCTCGAAAAGGTTCAACAGGTCACAGCGGCCCGCCTTTTTATTCATCCCTCAGAACTTCAGGTTTTTCTCGAAGAAGGCTCTGGCAATTATCGCATCAGAATCAGAATCTCCGGTGTCACTCATCCCCTGGTAGGAATCAACCCCAAACTCTGCCAGGAACCGGAGTGTAAAATCATTCAGCGGGCTTCACCAGGGACTTTCGCCTTAAATGCCTTCGGGCAGAGCCACACGGCGGTGAACCAGATCGAAAAAACCGCAGTTTCAGGGATGGCAATGCGCCCGGTTTACAAGTTCGAAGACTGTTTTGTCACCCCGCCCGAATCCAGACTGCAGCCTGAGATTCCAATTCTGCCCGAAAAAGATCGACAGCCTTCACCAATTCTTTTCAAACTTGAGCCAGACCTGCCCGAAGTTCCATCACTGTCGCACGTTCTTGGCTATGCCGCCCGAAAATACAAGCAGTACTCTTTCGCGGCCTGTGAAAAGTTCTGCGAAATAAGTAGCGTCACACATTTTTTTATTCCGCCCGAGTTTCAGCTGGTCTACACCCTGCCTGCCCTTTTTCAGGAAAATCTCTGTTTTATTCAGGCCATCTCAGAACGCGCAAAGATGACGCACTGGATCGAATTTGAACCTGCCTACGAATGGGTTCTGCCACCGGAGGAAGCGGTAACGGCGATGCCCGATGAATTTGCCCGCAACCGCCCATTCATGCCGGAAAACGATTTTCTTGCCAGACTGCCGATCGACCCGCCCCCTGAGTATGGCATTGTTAATCTGGCCAGCAGCTTTTTTCCTTACGACAGCAACCTTTTCCCGGTCCCGTATCATTTTACACTTCCGGTCGAAACGGTGGTTCTGACCACCCCACCGGTGCCGCCAAAACTGCCGCTCGCATTTGAAGAAGCTGTAGAAACGGAAGACGCTGAAACAATCGTCACAGGAACACGTTTAGCAAGCTTTCTGACAAGAGATTACGCAAGCTTTGTGATTAATTCTCGAGCCGTCACAGCTGAGTTCATCGAAACCCCTGCCAGCCCTGTCAGCGTAAACATGCCGGCCAGCTACCTGTTTGAGCTGGCCCCCTTTACTTTGCCACAACCGGCAGTACCCGAATTCGATTCCACTTTTCACAGTGTTGCAGCCAGTTGCCCGCAGAATATACCCACAGACCTTTCTGCAGTAGAGGTCTGCGAAAATTATCTGTCGCCGCATGATACAAAGCTGCCGTCCAGCTTTGCCATCGAAGACCTGATGATGGAATACGTTTATTCAACAAGTGATCGCCTGCCCCTGAAAAGGGATTTCCTGATTTCAGCCAGACGTTCAAAAAAGCCTTTAAAACCGACGCTGCCGGTTTTCTTCCGCCAGACCTTTCCTGAAAGCAGATTCGAAAACATTATCGACCCGCTTGCAGCGAAGTGCCAGCAGTTGCCGCATTGTTTCCTCTCTGCCGGACACGGTTTCAAAAGCCTCAGATACACTCAGATTACCGCCCCAGAGTCACACGTCTTTGACCTGCTGCACGTTAAATTCAGACCTGGCCGGGATTTATCAAACCGTGATTCGGCTGATGCTTCTATCTATAGCTCTGACAGGGTTGTCGACAATTCCCTTAAAAACCGGCAACTGCCGCCATGCCGGGCCAGAATGCTCGAGATCCTTTCGCCAGCCTCGAATCAGCTGCGGTCGTCGCAAAAAACCGCAACCGGCAAACTGAATACCCGGTTCACTTCTCTACCCGCCCAGCCTGCCGTAGCTCTTACAAAAAGTTTCAGCTCTTCTGTCATCAGCCGCTCATGCCATCTCGACCGGCTGCCTGTCGACCTTTTCTCTGGTTACCATCCGGGCCTGACTCTTAAACGCGGCAGGCACTCTGCGGCCGCTCAGATAACCAGAAAAGCCTGGCTGAACGAATTCAGTATCGATGAACTGCTTTTGTCGACCATGTCGATGCGCCAGGGACTGCGCAGATTCCACCATTTCCCCGGCCCGGGTATCGATATTCGCATCGATTACCGACCGTCATTACCGCGGAGGTTGTTCCCCTTGCCATCAATATCTGCCATGCCATTTACCTGGGAAATCTGCCATGCGATGCCCCTGATACCACGAGCGCTTCCGCTCCGCTACCGTCGGGTCGAAAACCCGAAAATTGCCGATCTTTCAGCAGCAAAGCTTGCTTTGAAAATTGAAAGCGATCTGAAAAATATTATCTGGCAGGCTGGTGAAATCAGAGCCGAGGCTTTTGAAAAATCTTCTGCAAAAACCAGGCAGGAACATCGCCAGCCTGAAACAAGCCGCCGCTACCCGTTTGCCGTTTCCGCCCAGAAGTATTTCCGCGAGATAAAACAAAAACAGATCAACTTTTTTGTCAAGCCGCCCCAACCGGTTGAAATGCTCTTTGAACACCTTCGACACATGCTCAGGGCAATGCGAACCGCTGGTCAGGAATTCAGCGAAACCGCGACGAACACTCGAAGCCCCTATGCCTGCGAAAGCTTTGCCAGTCACGAACAAACAGGCCATACAAAAGCCGGTTTCGGCGAGCGCAGCATGAACGTCTATCGAATGCCCCAGAGCCAGCAAAGAGAAAAGTATCTGATCAACAAACTGCGGTTGCGTGACCTGATGAATCTGGCCCGCCAGACAAATCAGAAACTGCAGGAAATCAATCAGAAAATTTCGGCATGAGTCTGAAATTGCCGCAAAAGAAAGGTCTGCCGGTTCTGGATAGCCCATCCAGATTCTCCGGTCCCAAGATTTTTCTTACCCGACGACCGTTAAGTGTCGTGGGCAAACCGGTTCTCGCCGAAAAGCATCTGCCGGTGCAACCATCAGCATCTCCTCTGGCAAGAAAATGCTACTGCTGCGACAGCGAGCACCTGTTCCGTTTTCGCAGAAAACCAGCCGGAAACAGAAAAATCAGGCCTGGCAGTGCGACTGCTCCAGAACCATTTCTGCCATTTGCAACCAGATCGGTCTGGACCGACGAATTTCCTCGTCAATCTCTGCCGCAGCGTTCCTCGCTTGCCTGCTGCTGGAACGAAAAATCGCCGGTCAGAAATCAGACGGCGCTGTTTATTGAACCGGCCAGTATTAGCAGTCGAAGCCCCGGAATGCAGGTTTCAGTTTGTCAACTGAAAAGCTGCCATTGTCATACAGACAGGCCACACCCCGGGTTCAAATTTGTTTCTGATCAACTCCCACGTCTGTATAGAATTGAAAAAGCTGCCTGGAGCCAGATAAATTCAACCATTGGCACCTTTTTTTCAGTCTTGAGTTCGAAAAAACGCTGGAAAAAATTTGCCTGCGTTTCTCCCGTGCTCAAGACTTTTGCCGATTACCTGACCGCACCGCTGCTCTTCTTTGACGGCAATGATAAGCGCCGGCCGATGCCCCTTAAAACATTGATTCCTGAGGCCGAAAGCACTGGCTTCTCAATGCAGACCAGCCTGAACAGAAGCACCAGCCAACCAGTGTTTACTGCAAACATTGAGCTTTTGCCGGAAAAGCGGATTCTCGACCATGAAAAACATCAAAATTTCGTGCTCGAAAATAAAATTATCTTCTCGCCTGGTTTTTTAAGAAAAAAAATCAACCTGACGCATAACCAGGCCTTTGCCAGATCATGCCCGGAAAAACAGAGAAAGTTCAGCAATCTGCCAGACCAGTTTTCTCCGGTAACTCCTTCTGAATCTCACAACAAACCAGCTGGCCGCATAGAGAAAGCAGATCCGTTTTTTTCGGTCTGCAGCCCCAAAGCCTTTTTGCAGAAAGAGCGCGCTTTGCCCGCTGACTTTGGCTGGTTTTCGGCGCTGTATCATGCTCCAAGGCTTCGTCTCAGGCTGAGATTGCAGCGCCAGAACTTTCCGGCCACCAGCCTGCTTTTTTCGGCAACTTTGCCAGATGCGACCCTCAATCTGAGGCTTCCCCAAAATCGTCGTATTCCGGCAGAGTTTCCCCGCATGATGGTCTCACCCCGGTATAATAAGTTATTCGCTGTTCAGTCTGCATTTGCCAGAGTCTGCATCCCTGCAGATTACCGCATAAAAAAAGCAAGTTTCATGGTCAGAGCGGCAAGACACGCCCACTACACTCTTGCACAGCTGCGCAACATAATAGTCCCGAGCCAGAGTAAGAGACTGACCACGACGAGCCTCTTCTTCTCTGCCTTTTCAAAAATTGAGTCCGGGCGGTTCGCCACCTCAGAAAAAGGCTGCCCGAAATCAAAACTCGACAAGGCCGACCCACAGTTCAAACATCAGGATGTCTCTCTGAATCTGCTTGGGCAGAACTCAACCATTACGTCGATTTTAGCCAGCGCAATGCCGAGGCGGGTAAGGCCGGCAACCCCGCAACCACTGCCAGACATGCGGATCGAACCGTCGCCAAAACGCCGAAAACCTTTGCGGCAGCTACGTTTCAAACTGCACAGCATAAGCGAAGGATTTGTATCTTCAAAACTAAAACCCCTGAAGAAAATTGACAAGGAAACCAGCTTTTTTCCGCTCTGCACTTTAGCCGAAAAATCTTTGCCCGCAGGCAGTAACGAACGCTTTGTGCCCCTCAAGACTTTGCGACAGCCACGCCTGAAGCCGAGACTGCGATTGAGAAGATTTGCTCTGCAGCAGATTCTTCCTGAGCAGATAAAACCCCAGCTGCAGCTTGAAATGAAAATCTGTTCCGATTCCGGCAGCTCTAAGATGCCTGTCAGGCATTTCATTATTCCGGCTCTCGGAGCAAAAAGCCTGCGGCGGTTTAATTGCCGCATCAGTCTGCTGCCCCATCCTTTCGGGTTTCCAGCCTTTTCATTTTCTGAACCGCGGTTCTACAGCCTGAGCTCGCAACCGGTATTTACTCAGCACCAACCGCAGACAAATAAACTGCACGGCACCGGAAGCTTCATTCTCAAAAAAGATCAGCTGTTTCTGCCGCCATTGAGTATGAAGAACCCGCGACGACTGCTCTACAACCACCTCAATCCGGCCCTGGCCAGCAAGGAATTTTATCTAGTCGGCAACCTCAATCTTAAAGGTGCTCTCTGCCCGGCACCGCGCATTGCCGACTTTCTGCACACATGGCTTGGAACGCCTGGAGGCTGTATTGTTCCGCGCAACGAAGAAAAGTTTCACCAGCGGCTTCGCCTTAAACTGCCATTGATAAATCATCTTCCCGAAAGCAGAGAAAAAGAGTCTTATCGTTTAAAAAGCTCTGACATCAGCGTTCCACGTATGGTCCGGATCAACCGCCTCTTGCTGCGCGCCCGACGCTTCTCGACTGCAGTTGCAAAAACCTTGATAGCAGCCGAAACGCAGCCTGCCGCCAGGCTTTTCAGACCATGCCTGCCCGATCCTGTTCTGAGCAGGCCCGCCGTGCGCGAATCACAGAGCCGCTTCAGCATTTCCAACTGCGAAATTTCTCAGCTGCAGCAGAAACCGGTTTTTAATGACGACGTCGCAGAAAGCTTCAAATCACACTATCATGCAAGATTCCGATCTTTCCGCTTTCCGTGGCGCCCCGAAACAAGAATGAGCCACAGAACAATAGAACAGCCAGCGCAGCCTGATACCGGAATGTCGGTTACTGCAATCACTCTTCCGGATGAATTGCGTTCTACCGCTTTCATTTTTGCAGATGCCGGAGCAAATATTCTGCCGCTGCCAGCCAGTTTTCTTCAGGTTCAGGGCTCAAAGCCCCGTCACCTTTCTGATATAAGTCAGTCACTGTCATTTGAACGACGCCTTACTCTTTCTGAAGCCGCCATTTCAGCCATGCAAATGCAGAACCCGGAAAAATACCTGCAGCAGTTCATCAATCCCGAAACCTTTTTTATAATGCGCGAAAAGAGCCGTTCGCGCCTGAAGAAAAATCTGAGGAACTATAGTTTCAGAAATGTTGCAAAAACCATACAGTTGAGACCAGTCAGCGAAAAATATTCAGAATTTGGCCTGAAAAATCGTGCCGTCAGAAGAATGCCGCTCGAACCGCTGCACTGGATAATAATGATGCACAGTTTTTTGCAGCCCGAATCACCGGTAATGAATTATTGCCTCAATCTGCCCGGTGCGGTCAGAAAATACCGCAATGAAATGCAGACTTCAGAATCTTTGCCAAGCCTTGCATTTGGAGAAAATCATCGTGAAAAACCACTCGAGATCGTATCAGAGCCGAGAATCACATTGTGGTCAATGCTTACGAGCAATGTGAGATTTTCCGATCTTGCCTTTCCGGTTCCTGCAAAATCTGAAACAAGGGAATTTTCTGCGGGTCACACAGCCATGCCGACGGCGGCCCAGGAAAAAACCGTCGACAGGCAGCCTGTTCAGGTTTTTGCAACGGTTTATCAGGCTTCCCCGGTCTGGCAACCAGTGCACAATTTCACCAATAACCCAATAAGGACTGAAAGTAAAAACAGATTCATCGAAACAGCCATGTTTAAGGTTGAAACAAGGCCAGGTCATGCTCAGGTAAGTATCAGGCACCGGCCAGAAGCGTTCAAATCCGCCTTTGTTCCAGAATGGATAGATCAGATGTGGCAAAGGCCTGTGCTGCCAAAAAAGTAAATATCTGACAGGCCGGCTGTAAAAAAAATGCCCGTAGTTCGGTGCACTATCGTTGACTTGCTGATTTAAAGTAATTAAAATGCGTTGAGACCCAAGCGGGAGAAAAAAAATGAGTTTTTATACACTGAGTGACAAAGGCAAGGTTCGGCCGAACAACGAAGACTACGCCGAAAGTCTGGCATTGAGCTGGTGCGGCCCTCTCGGCAATCAGATCGAACTGACAGCGCTTATTCTTGCAGACGGCATGGGCGGGGCGGCTGCCGGGGAATTTGCGTCAATGCTGGCTGTCAAAACGGTCAAAGAAAACATTGTCAAAAACCTTTTTGAGAAACAGCCTGAAGATCTTCTCAATGCCGACAAAACCCTGCTGCTTGAAGCCTGGTTTCAGGCCGCCAACCTCACAATTTTCAGAGAAGCCTCGCAGAATCCTGAAATGGAAGGTATGGGCACGACCATTGTCAGTGGCATTATCTACCGCAACGGCCTGGCTCTGGCCCATGTTGGCGACAGCAGGGCCTATCGCTTTCACCAGAATGTCCTGCACCCGATAACTAAAGATCATTCTCTCGTCCAGGAACTTGTAGACCAGGGAAGAATAACCCCCGACGAAGCGTTTATTCACCCCCAGCGCAACGTGATAACACGTGCCCTCGGCATTGGCGATGCCGTAAAAGTTGACCGCAAGAATCTGCCACTTGAGTATGGCGATCTGATATTGTTCTGTTCTGATGGTCTGTGCGGCTATGTTGAGCCTGTCGACCTCGAAGAAATCGTCAGAAGTGAATATAACCCCGAAGGAACTGACCTGAAAAAGCTTGCCGATCTTCTTGTCAGAGGAGCGTGCCTGAATGGTGGCGGCGACAATATCAGTGTCTGCCTCTACCAGCATCTGCAGAAGTTCTGACCTGATGAGTTCAAACCCAGGGAACCCTGAGCAGAGAGACCTGCTGGAAAAGCTTGAAACTGTCAGGCTTTTGTTTCAGCAGCTGCTTGGGCATGCCCGGGGTTTACCAGAAGCCGAAGAGAATACAGAACTGCTGAGAACTGCCGTCTTAATTGAAGAGGTCGATTTTGACCAGATGCTTGCTGACGTTTCGACGCTGCTCGACAACACCTCGGCTGAATCGGCAATTGAAAAGTTTAAAAATGAAATTGCACAGCGCGACCAGAAAGTGTATGAATTCAAGCTCAGCCTTGCTGATTCAGTCGTTGAGCTGAAAAACACCCAAAAAAGCCTGCAGAATGCCAATGAAAAAATAGCCGCTCTGTCAACTCAGATTTCTCAGATGCAGCTGCACAGCAAAGAACTCAGCCTGAAGCTGTCAACTGCCACGTCCAATCTCACCACCCGCGAAAGTGAACTTGAGGCGGCCCGAAGAGAACTCGACGATCTGAGAACACGTAATTATCAACTGAAAAACCAGACTGCCGAATACGAAGGTCATCTAAAAAAAGCTCAGGGAGAACTCAGCAAAATCATCGAAGATCACAAAAACTCCCTGGCCGCCATGGATAAAGCCAATCGTGATCTTGAACACGTTGTCACCAGCAATCGCGAAATGAAGAAGAGCCTCGAACTGCATGAAGTCCAGGCCAGAGAGTTCATTGAAACCATTGATTCGCTGCAGAAAGAACGCAATCACCTGCAAAGTCGCCTTGACGCCATTCTTACCGGAGTCAACCGCACCGTTGTTTATGACCAGTCTGCGGGTAGCAGCAAAGAAACCGCCAGGGGCGCGGTTCTTGAACCAGCAAATCTGATGCCTTACATACCTTTCTGCTTTCCAGAGAGACTGCCGGCCGCCATAAAATTCAGACGTGAAATATCACGTTCATTTCCGGCTTCGGCCAGCAGACGCACCCACCGTATTCCGCCAGTTTTTGCCGACCTCTCGCGGGCAATCAGACCGACAAAAGAGGCAGTGCGCACCCAGTTGCGCCTTCCCCGCATCAATGACCGGCGTATGCAGCAGATCGCCCTCCCGAACAGAATGTTTGAGCCAGAAAATCCTGATTTTTCAATATTCACTGACTTTTTCAAAACCGGCTCGGACAGAATACCTGATCGCCTGAAGTTCTCGACAATTGAATCGGTGGTTGACGCACGACAGATGTGGTGGCAGAAAAGCATGCGGCTCGCCCGGCAGACATTGCTTTTTCCACCGGTACCCGAATTCGAGATCTGTCATCAATCTTTTGAGCTGTTTATGCGCTTTATCATCGCAACATTTGTCAGAGCTCCTTATCTACAAACCAATGCGATTGTTCAGCACCAGATAAAAGTTCAAAAAACAGGTAACGGCAGATGTGAGCCGAAGCATGCAAATAATTTTAATGAAATGCTTGCGTTCAGACACCGTTTACAACTAAAATCCTCTAAACTCGACATGCCCGCCACGAAAGTTGTGCACAGCTTTAAAAAGGGCAGCAAGCTTAAATCAGTCCTTGAGACGTTTGGTAACGCAATCAGTTCTATTGTGCACAAGTTTGAAAGTATTCCAGACCCGAGTTCTGGCAATGATGAAAACAAATAAAAGGAAGACTCTGGAGGCCGTATGAAGCGCACTTATCTGCAGGATGAAGCCAATACCCACTATAATCTGGGTATAGCCTACTACACCAAAGGGCAGTATGAACAGGCGATCAATGAATGGGTTCAGTCACTGATCAAGAACCCCCAGAACAGCGAAGCCAGGTTCAAACTGGGTGTCGCCTACTACCAGCTCAATCGCATCGATGAAGCCCTGAAAGAATGGGAAATCGCGGTTTCGCTCGACCCGCAGAATTACGAAGTGCTGCATAACCTCGGCATCGCCTATTACAACAAGGGCGAAGACATGCGCGCCATCGAATACTGGGAAAAGTGCCTCGAAGTGCGCAATCACGACCCCGAGATTCATTTCAAGCTCGGTATCGCCTACTACAACCTCGGCAAAGAAGATCAGGCCATCTCCCTCTGGGAAAAAGCCTCGAACCTCAATCCTGAAGATGCCGATATTTTCTTCCGCCTCGGTGTTGCCTATTACAACAAGGGTCTCGATGACAAGTCGGTCATTGCCTTTTCAAAGGCGATCGAACTGAACCCGAAGAACTCTGAATCACACAACAATCTTGCCATCGTCTTCTACCGCCTCGAAATGTTCCCGCAGGCTATCGAAGAATGGAAAAAGGCCCTGTCGCTCAACCCGCGCCAGCCCGAAATTTTCAACAATCTCGGCAACGCCTACAGCAAGCTCAATCAGCACCGCGAAGCCATCGAAACCTGGCAGAAAATTCTCGACATCACACCCGACAGCTCAGAAGTATATTTCAAACTGGGCTCTGCCTACGGCAAGCTCGATGATCTCAACAAGGCCATCGCCAGCTGGGAAAAGTGCATTTCTCTGAACCCCAACGACGTCGAAGCCCACTTCAACCTCGGGGTTGCACAGTATAATTCCGGAAATTTCCAGAAGGCGATCACCTACTGGAACGCCGTCAGAGAAAAGCGCAGCGAAGATGCCGATATCTGCGAAAAGATCGGTAATGCCTACTGTGGCCTCGA
>Ga0209605_1004935_pt1 | contig 10588 bp, 9 predicted proteins | sample AD_UKC035_MetaG_FD_184408 | JGI IMG/M metagenome (GOLD analysis project Ga0209605, IMG submission 184408) | Active sludge microbial communities of municipal wastewater-treating anaerobic digesters from USA - AD_UKC035_MetaG (SPAdes) (version 2) | ecosystem: Engineered > Bioreactor > Anaerobic >...
GCGGTCGCCGCCGGCCACCGCCACCCGATCCCGATACGCCTGCCGCATGACCGTTCTGCGCTTTCTGATCATCCTGCTGCTGATGCTCAACATCCTGGCCTTGGCCGCGATACAGGGCTGGCTCGGCACCCCGGCACCGAGCGGCGAACCGGAGCGCATCGCAAACCAGCTCAACCCGGAACACATCCGGCTATCGAGCGAGACCGCCACCGGCGCGCCAGTGGCGGCCGAGCCCGCGGAGCAGACCACGGCCGCATCGCCATCTGCAGACACCAGCGGCCAGCTCACCTCCGAAGCAATGCCCTCCCCGCCCGATCCGACGCCCGATCCGGCACGCGAAGCCGAGCCCCCCACGCTTGCCGCCACCGCGCCCATGCCACCCGCCGCAGCGGAGCCGCCGCCTGCCGAAGCCGCATCGCCACCGACCGTTTGCCAGGCCTGGGGCGGCCTGTCCGCAGACGAAGCGGAGCGGCTCAGCGCGCGCCTGCGCCGCATCGGCGTCACTGCAGCACGCAGCCGCAGCGAAACGCCGGACTCTTGGTGGGTACGCATTCCACCGCAACGCAGCCGTGCAGAAGCCGAGGCACGCGTCGCCGAGTTGCGCATCCTCGGTGTCACCGATACTTATATCGTGCCCGAGCCGGGCCCTACACAGTTCGCGGTCTCCCTTGGCGTATTCAAGACCGAGAGTCGTGCGCGCCTGCTGCTCGGACAACTGCGCGAACGCGGCGTCCGCAACGCCGGTATCGAACCACGCATGACCACCACCCACCGCATCCAGGCCAGCCTGCCTGTGGCCCAGTTGCGCAACGTCGAGCAGGCTGTCCCGGGAGTGGGCGCAAAGCGCCAGGCCTGCACGCGCTGACGCCCCACGGAACCGCAATGAACGACATCGCCCCACGCCCGTACATCATCGGACTCACCGGCGGCATCGGCAGTGGCAAGAGCGCTGCCGCAGCACATTTCGCTCGTCTTGGCGCCGAGGTGGTCGACACCGACCTCATCGCTCATGGCCTCACTGCGCCCGGCGGCGCAGCCATGGACGCCATCCAGCGTGCCTTCGGTACCTCAATGATCGCCGCCGACGGCAGCCTGGACAGGGCCGCCATGCGTGCAAGGGTGTTCTCGCACCCGGAGGCCAAACGCCAGCTCGAGGCCATCCTGCACCCGATGATCCGAGACGAGAGCGCCCGCCAGTGCCACGCGGCGACTGCCCCCTATGTGATCCTCGCCGTTCCGCTGCTTGTCGAGTCCGGCAGCTACCGTGAGCGCTGCGACCGCATCTGCGTGGTGGATTGCCCCGAACACCTGCAGCTCGAGCGGGTACGCACGCGCAGCGGCCTCGACGAGGCACAGGTGCGCGCGATCATGGCGACCCAGGCCAGCCGCGAAGCGCGCCTCGCCGCGGCCGATGACGTGATCGACAACAGCACCAGCCTCGAGGCACTGGAGCAGCAGGTGGCAAGCTTGCACGCACGCTATCTCGCGGCCTCGAGGACGCGTTGAGCACGCAGCCCACTCGCCCTGTGGCGCTCGGGCGCTGTGCTATCATCGCCCCGAACTCAAGCGGCGCGATACTTGCGGATAGTGTCTGGTGATTAGCTACGAATACCCTCTCAACGAACGCATCCGCACGCTGTTGCGTCTCGAGGACCTGTTCGTCAAGATCGCCCACTTCTCCAGCGGCACTGCTCCACAGGATCACCACGTCGCCCTGCAGACGATCTTCGAGACCCTCGAGGTCGCAAGTCGTGCAGACCTCAAGGTTGATCTGGTCCAGGAGCTCGAGCGCCAGCGCCAGATCCTGATGTCCTTTCGCAACAACCCGGACATCTCCGAAGAGGCGCTCGCAGGCGCGCTCTACGAGATCGAGCAGGCCTCCACCGGACTCCTCGCCATGGCTGGCAAGATCGGCCAGTACCTGCGCGAGAACGAATGGCTGATGAGCATCCGCAGCCGGGCCGCCATCCCCGGCGGCGTCTGCCAGTTCGATCTGCCGGCCTATCACTACTGGCTCAACCGTGACCCCGAGGTCCGTCGCCGCGACCTCGACACCTGGATCCATCCGATGGCCCCCATCCGCGATGGCATCGAGATCGTGCTGCGCCTGCTGCGTGCAAGCGGCCGCGCAGAGAGCCAGCTCGCGCGCAGCGGCGCCTTCCAGCTGACAATGGCCGGGCGCACGGCACAAATGGTCCGGGTACGGCTGGAGCGCACGGACGCCGTGGTCCCCGAGATCAGCGCCAACAAGTATGCGCTCAATGTCCGCTTCATGCTGCCGGAGACGGTTGCGCGCCCCCGCCTGGCCGAGCGCGACGTCGCCTTCGAGCTCACCTTCTGCAGCCTGTAGCCCTTCCGTATGAGCCAGCCCGTGCGTACCGTGAACTGCCCGACTTGCGGCAAGCCCGTCGAGTGGAGCAAGGACAGCCAGCACCGCCCGTTCTGCTCCGCACGCTGCCGTCAGATCGACCTCGGGGCTTGGGCCTCGGAGTCCTATCGGGTGCCGACTGCCCCTCCCGACGCGCTGGATGAGGCCGACGGCTTCGCGCCACCCGGCGTCGGCGAAGGTCGCAATCGCTGACCGGCCTAGGCCGGCTAGGGCTGAGCCGCAGCGCGCGCTGGGCCTTCAGGCGTCTTTCGCCCCCCACACACCGCGTATCGCCGCAATCCCATGCGCCCCGCATCACGCGCCTCTGACATGTCATTCTGTGTCAGGCCGCCCAAGGCAAAGACCGGAATGGGTAAACCCTCGATCAGCTCGCCAAAGCGCGCCCAACCCAATCCAGCCTGGTCGGGATGCGTCGCGGTGGGTTGCACAGGACCGAGGAGCGCATAGTCCAGACCCAGCGCAGCCGCATGCTCGAGCTCGGCGCGCGTATGACACGACGCGCCAACCCATTCGAACTCGGGCCTGTCGCTGCTGGCCAGGAGGCGCTGCGCGGTAAGGTGACATCCGTCGGCACCAATGCGGCGAGCCAACTCGAGGTCGGAGTTGACCACCAGCAGTCCTCCGCTGGCCCTGACCCTGTCCAGCGCTGCACGCGCGAAGCGCTCCCGCTCACCGGCGTCCAGCGCCGCTTCGCGAACCTGGACCAGCCCCAGCCCCTGCTGCAGCGCGCGCTCGAGCACACTCAGCTGCTCGGCCGCGCCTATCGCCGTTGCCTGTGTGATACCCATGATGCGCGGCAGGCGTAGCGCCTTCAGGATCGGTCCATTGGCGGGCAGCATGGGTGCAGGCACGGGATCACCCGGCGCGACCCAGGCCAAAGCGCTGTGCACCCTGTCGTTGAGCGTTCCCTGCCAGGCCGCGACTTCGAAGAAATGCAGCCGCACATGCGCATGCTCATACAGATGTTCGCGGCGCAGCCAGGGTCGCAAGTGCGTGACGTGGATGCCCAACTCTTCTTCGAGCTCACGGCACAACGCCTGCGCAGGACTTTCGCCACGCTCGACCTTGCCACCGGGGAACTCCCAGTAGCCCGCATAGACGGTGTCGGGAGCGCGCTGCCCGAGCAGGTAGGCACCATCTGCGCGCAGCAGAACGCCTGCCGCTACATCGACCAGCTTGCGCGTCATCGGCCATGCCCCTCGTCATCGAGCCGCCCGGCGTGGTCTCGTGCGAACTGCCAGGCCACGCGCCCGGAACGCGAGCCACGCATCAACGCCCACTGCAGCGCGTCCTGGCGAGCCGCGGCGATCGCCTTCTTCGGCACGCCGAAGTGCCCGAGCCAATGCGCGACGATATCGAGGTACTCATCCTGGCTGAATGGATAAAAGGATATCCAGAGGCCAAAGCGCTCGGACAGCGAAATCTTCTCCTCCACCGCCTCGCCCGGGTGCAGTTCGCCATCCACATGACGTGCCTGCAGATTCTCATCGTGATACTCCGGCATCAGGTGGCGACGGTTCGATGTCGCGTAGATGAGCACGTTGTCGGACATCGCCGAAACCGAGCCGTCGAGCACGCTCTTGAGGGCCTTGTAGGCATCTTCACCTTCCTCGAAGGAAAGATCGTCGCAAAACAGGATGAAGCGCTCGGGCCGCCCCTCGATCAACTCGACGATCTCGGGCAGATCGACGAGGTCGGTCTTGTCCACCTCAATCAGGCGCAACCCCCGCGGCGCATACTCGTTGAGGAGCGCCTTCACCAGCGACGACTTGCCCGTACCGCGGGCTCCTGTAAGCAATACGTTGTTGGCCCGGCGCCCAGCGAGGAACTGGCGCGTATTGCGATCGATGCGGGCCTTCTGCTCATCGACATCGTGGAGGTCAGCCAGGGCGATGCGATGCTGCAGGCGAATCGGTCTGAGCTCGGCACGACCGCGGCGGCGCTGCCAGCGGAAAGCGGCCGACGCCGTCCAGTCGGGCGCCTGAACCGGGCCTGGCAACAGGGTTTCGAGCCGTTCGAGCACCTGCTCGGCACGGCGCAGAAGATCTTGCAATTCAGTCATGTCTTGAGGACTCACCATCATCCGTGGGCGAGCGCGGCGCGGCTGGGGGCCGCGGCCTCAACGCCCGCAACACAACCAGCACCAAGGTCAGCGCAACGCCGAGTTCGAGGAAGATCAACCACACATCGCGTCTCCGGCGACCGGCCTGGCACCGGTATACTCTGCCGCATCCGCCCACGAGTTTAACCGATGCACCCGATGATTCCGGCCGCTATCAGACGCCTTGCCCTTGCCTCCACTGTTGCCCTGATCGCCGCGGGCTGTGCACACCAGACCGAAGCCCCGGGACCTGAAGCGGCCGCACCGACCTGTCCGCCGCCACCTGCCTGCCCAGCCTGTCCGGTCTGCCCTGCACCTACGCCCGACAAGCCACCGGCGCCAGCCGCCGCCCCCCTGCAACGCGCTGACTGGAGCGCGTTGCCGAATTGGCAACTGGACGACCCGGCGGCAGCCTGGCCTGCGCTGCGGACCTCATGTTCGAAGCTTGTTCGTCAGACAGCGTGGAAGAACGCCTGCACGGCCGCCGAGAGCCTGGGTCGTGCGCCATCGGGCGCCGATGCGCGGCGTTACTTCGAAACGCATTTCGTTCCTTGGCGCCTGGTCAATCCAGACGGCAGCATGCAGGGGCTCATCACCGGCTATTACGAACCACTCATCCGTGGCAGCCGCACTCGCGGCGGTCGCAACACCTGGCCTGTCCATGGCGTGCCGCGCGACATGCTGACGATCGAGCTGGGCGACGTCTACCCGGAACTCAAGCATCTTCGTCTGCGTGGCCGCGTCGAGGGAAACAAGGTCTTGCCCTACTTCACCCGCGCGGAGCTCGAACAGCGCGGCGCGCAGCTCCCCGCCCCCATACTATTCTGGGCGGATGACCCGATCGACCTCTTCTTCCTGCAGGTGCAAGGCTCGGGCCGGATCCAGTTGCCCGATGGTTCGATGGCTCGTGTCGGCTACGCCGACCAGAACGGACACCCTTACCAGTCCATCGGCCGCTGGCTGGTTGCCAAGGGCGAGCTCAGCCTGGACAAGGCCTCGATGGACGGGATCAAGCGCTGGGCGCAGGACAACCCGCATCGCCTGGCGGAAATGCTGAATGCGAATCCGAGCTACGTGTTCTTCCGCGAGCTGCCCAGTTCAAATGATGGTCCGATCGGTGCTCAGGGCGTCCCGCTCACCGAGGGTCGCAGCATCGCAGTGGATCCGCGCTATGTGCCTCTGGGGGCGCCGGTATTCTTGTCCACCACCTATCCGCTCAGCGACCGCCCGCTCAATCGTCTGATGATGGCGCAGGACACGGGCGGCGCGATCAAAGGCGTGGTACGCGGGGACTTCTTCTGGGGCTTTGGACCCGAAGCGGGCCGCGAAGCAGGTCGCATGCGCCAGCAGGGCAGCATGTGGGTTTTACTGCCACGCGGCATGACACCACCCGCGCTGCAATGAGCGCACGCATGGCACATAAAAAAGGGGGCGACCAGCGCCCCCTCGCGAACAAGCCGAACCCGCCCTAGCGCTTGACGCTGTCCATTGCCTTCTCGAGTTCGGCGGCCGGAACGTAGCCCCCGATGCGCGAGCCATCTGCCAGAAAGATGGTCGGCGTACCGCTGATGCGCAGGCTCTGCCCAAGTTCCACGTTGCGCGTGATCACACTGGTGTCGCAAGTCGCCTTGGCCGGCACCTTGCCGTCGACAACCCAGGCAGTCCACGCCTTGCCCTGATCCTTCGCACACCAGATGTTGTTGGACTTCTGGGTCGAGTCCTCACTCAGGATCGGATACAGGAAGGTATAGACGGTGATGTCATCCATCGCGTCGATCTCCTTTCCGAGGCGCTTGCAATAGCCGCAGTTGGGATCCTCGAAGGTGGCGATCACGCGCGTCCCCTTGCCCTTGACTACCTTGACCGCCTGATCGAGCGGCAGCGTCGAGAAGTCGATCGCTGAAAGCTGATTCAGGCGTGCGCGGGTAACGTCGCGTCGCGTGGCGGTATCGATCACGCTGCCATCGACGATGAAGCTGGCCTTCTCATCCGTATAAACGAGCTGACCGTTCTTGAGCACGACCTCGTAGAGGCCCCCATATGGGGTCTGACTGACAGACTCCACCGCCGGCGCACCGATGAAGGCCTCCATCGCCTTCCTGACCTCATCTTCGCCAGCATGCGCGGTGGAGGTCAGCCCGAGTGCGATCGAAACGGAAAGGAGCTTCACCCGTACGGGCTTCAACAAGGCTTGCATCGAGTTCTCCGAAATATCAAAAGCGACCATGCACGGCGTAACGCACCAATGCGTTTGTTACGACTGGCACGCGGTTCGTAAGGTTCATTCCCGCATTACGCAAGAAGCCGAGCACGGGGTCCTGGGCACCAAACAGCCGATTGAGCCCGTGGGTCAGATACTGCAGCAGGAAGGGCTCCTCGGCGCGACGGCGCGCGTAACGCCGCAATACCGCAAGCTCACCGACATCGCGCCATGACGGCAGGCTGCCCAACTCCTCAGCCAGCACCTTGGCATCCTGAAAGCCCAGATTGATGCCATGGCCGGACAGCGGATGAATCGCATGTGCAGCATCGCCGATCAAGGCCAACCTTGGTCGTACCACCTCGGCGACACGCATCAGCCTGAGCGGAAAGGCAGCCCGCGGCGTCGCCAGTTCGAGCACTCCGAGCCGCTGACCACCGGCCTCCATGACCCGCGCACAGAAGGTATCATCGTCCAGCTTCATCAGTTCGCCAGCGATCGCATCCGGAGCCGACCAGACCATCGACATCATGCCATGCGCAAGGGGCAGCCAGGCGAGCACACCATCCTCGCGAAACCACTGAAAAGCGGTGCCACGATGCGGGCGCTCACAACGAAAGTTGGCCACGACCCCCATCTCGTCATAGGGCGTCGTCTGTACTTCGATTCCGGCCGCACGACGGAGCCAGGAGTCACGACCGTCCGCTCCGACAGCCAGCGCCGCACTCAGAGTGCGGCCGTCCTCGAGCGTCACGGCAACCCGCCCCTCCTCCTGCAGGAGCGCCACCGGCACTGCCGGACACAGCAGGGTAACGTTATGCTGCCGCTTCAGACTCTCCCAGAGCTCAAGATGGACCAGGCTGGACTCGCCAATCCACGCCAGCTCGGCCAGCCCACAGTCATGGGCCGAGAAGCGGAGCTCACCATTGGCATCGCCATAGATCAGCATCTCGGCCACCGGCTCGAGACGACTCTGATCCAGATGGGACCACACGCCCAGCGCGGACAGGAACGCTGCGCTTGCGGGACTGTAAGCGTAGATACGCTGATCCCAGTCTTGCGGGCGCGATGGCACAGCATGCTCAAGCACCGCGATCTGCAGGCTGCTGCGACGCAAGGCAACTGCGAGCGCTGCGCCGGCCAGACCACCACCAACGATGACGATATCGAACTTCATAGGCTCAGCGATCCCGACGACAGCTGAGCATTTTGCCCCACGCAGGCCCCTTCGTCACGATCTGCGATCCCTATCGTTCCTTTCGCTGGCCGTTGACGTAACAAAGCCCTGCTTTCTTTTGAGAGCAGGGCTTTGTTTTGTGGGTTAGTCTGACGATGACCTACTTTCACGAGGGCGGACCTCACTATCATCGGCGCATGTGCGTTTCACGGTCCTGTTCGGGAAGGGAAGGGGTGGTTCCACACAGCTATGGTCGTCAGACTTTGACTTGTTGCCTGCGTGGTTTGCAGGCCAAAGTTAGGAAGAAGTGTTGTGTGATTGTCTGGTTGCGTTGTTTTGGCAACCAGGGGGTTGAGTTCGTTTTGTTTTGAAGGTTATAGGATCAAGCCACACGGGCAATTAGTACCGGTTAGCTGAACGTGTTGCCACGCTTACACACCCGGCCTATCAACGTTGTGGTCTTCAACGACCCTTCAGGGGGCTCGAGGCCCCGGGGAAGTCTCATCTTGAGGCGAGTTTCCCGCTTAGATGCTTTCAGCGGTTATCTCTTCCGCACATAGCTACCCGGCGATGCGACTGGCGTCACAACCGGTACACCAGGGGTGCGTCCACTCCGGTCCTCTCGTACTAGGAGCAGGCCCTCTCAAACTTCCAGCGCCCACGGCAGATAGGGACCAAACTGTCTCACGACGTTTTAAACCCAGCTCACGTACCACTTTAAATGGCGAACAGCCATACCCTTGGGACCGGCTACAGCCCCAGGATGTGATGAGCCGACATCGAGGTGCCAAACTCCGCCGTCGATGTGAACTCTTGGGCGGAATCAGCCTGTTATCCCCAGAGTACCTTTTATCCGTTGAGCGATGGCCCTTCCATACAGAACCACCGGATCACTATGACCTGCTTTCGCACCTGCTCGACTTGTGGGTCTCGCAGTCAAGCCACCTTTTGCCATTGCACTATCAGTACGATGTCCGACCGTACCTAGGTGACCTTCGTACTCCTCCGTTACCTTTTGGGAGGAGACCGCCCCAGTCAAACTGCCCACCATGCACGGTCCCCGACCTGGATTCACAGGCCTGGGTTAGAACCTCGACGACACCAGGGTGGTATTTCAAGGATGGCTCCACCGGAACTGGCGTCCCGGTTTCATAGCCTCCCACCTATCCTACACAAGTCCCGTCAAAGTCCAATGCAAAGCTACAGTAAAGGTTCATGGGGTCTTTCCGTCTAGCCGCGGGGAGATTGCATCTTCACAAACATTTCAACTTCGCTGAGTCTCAGGAGGAGACAGTGTGGCCATCGTTACGCCATTCGTGCAGGTCGGAACTTACCCGACAAGGAATTTCGCTACCTTAGGACCGTTATAGTTACGGCCGCCGTTTACCGGGGCTTCGATCAAGAGCTTGCACCCCATCACTTAACCTTCCGGCACCGGGCAGGCGTCACACCCTATACGTCCACTTTCGTGTTTGCAGAGTGCTGTGTTTTTAATAAACAGTCGCAGCCACCGATTCTCTGCGACCCCGTTCCGCTCCGGCCGCGAGGGCCTTCACGTACCAGGGGCATACCTTCTCCCGAAGTTACGGTATCAATTTGCCGAGTTCCTTCTCCTGAGTTCTCTCAAGCGCCTTGGTATTCTCTACCAGCCCACCTGTGTCGGTTTGCGGTACGGTCACTCTTAGACTGAAGCTTAGAGGCTTTTCCTGGAAGCTGGGTATCACTCGCTTCGGATCCGAGGATCCTCGTCATCACGCCTCATCTAAGCCACGCGGATTTGCCTACGCGGCACGACTACACGCTTAAACCACCTATTCCAACAGATGGCCGAGCTAACCTTCTCCGTCCCCCCATCGCATCTAAGAGCGGTACAGGAATATTGACCTGTTTCCCATCGACTACGCATTTCTGCCTCGCCTTAGGGGCCGACTCACCCTGCGCCGATGAACGTTGCGCAGGAAACCTTGGGCTTACGGCGAGGGTGCTTTTCACACCCTTTATCGCTACTCATGTCAGCATTCGCACTTCCGATACCTCCAGCATCCCTTACGAGACACCTTCGCAGGCTTACGGAACGCTCCCCTACCACGTGTCAAAGACACATCCGCAGCTTCGGTTCATGGCTTGAGCCCCGTTACATCTTCCGCGCAGGACGACTCGACTAGTGAGCTATTACGCTTTCTTTAAAGGGTGGCTGCTTCTAAGCCAACCTCCTAGCTGTCTATGCCTTCCCACCTCGTTTGCCACTTAGCCATGCATTTGGGACCTTAGCTGGCGGTCTGGGTTGTTTCCCTCTTGACACCGGACGTTAGCACCCGATGTCTGTCTGCCGTATATCACTTTGCGGTATTCGGAGTTTGCTATCGCGGGGTAGATCGCAATGACCCCCCCAACGATTACAGTGCTCTACCCCCGCAAGTGTCCGTACGACGCACTACCTAAATAGTTTTCGGGGAGAACCAGCTATTTCCGGATTTGTTTAGCCTTTCACCCCTATCCACAGCTCATCCCCTAACTTTTCAACGTTAGTGGGTTCGGACCTCCAGTACCTGTTACGGCACCTTCATCCTGGCCATGGATAGATCATCCGGTTTCGGGTCTACGCCCAGCTACTCTGACGCCCTTATCAGACTCGCTTTCGCTACGCCTCCCCTATTCGGTTAAGCTCGCAACTGAACGTAAGTCGCTGACCCATTATACAAAAGGTACGCAGTCACCCCT
>Ga0209605_1004936_pt1 | contig 10587 bp, 12 predicted proteins | sample AD_UKC035_MetaG_FD_184408 | JGI IMG/M metagenome (GOLD analysis project Ga0209605, IMG submission 184408) | Active sludge microbial communities of municipal wastewater-treating anaerobic digesters from USA - AD_UKC035_MetaG (SPAdes) (version 2) | ecosystem: Engineered > Bioreactor > Anaerobic >...
CCTTCATACGCACAACCGCCCTCAATCTCCACGCCCCTGGCTGCATTGTCCCTGACAAGGATGGATACTGCCTCCCCTTCCAGAATTTCAATCCCGGACCGGCTTTTTACCGCATCCTGCATGTAACCCGGGTATTTCAGACTGTCCACCTGTACCCTTGACGACCAGACGGCATAACCCTTGGACCTGTTGAGGATCCTGAACTGGAGCCCGCAGGCGTCAGCAGCTTTGCCCATCTCGCCACCGAGGGCATCGAGTTCCTTTACAAGCTGTCCCTTTCCCACTCCTCCAACGGCCGGGTTGCATGAAAGGCATCCTATCCTCTCTTTTTTGAATGTCAGAAGAAGTACCGACATACCCATCCTGGCTGAGGCAAGGGATGCCTCTATGCCCGCATGTCCCCCTCCCACAACAATAACGTCATATGCAATTTTCCCCATGATAAGATTATACACCTCAATCAACATAATGCCGAAATTACAAAAAATTCGTCTTGCCTGCCATTTGTGATTTTTTGACCGATTTATGGTATTATAAATTGAGAAACGTTACGGAGGATGCTTATGCTTAGATTTTACAATACCCTCACGAGAAAAAAAGAAGAATTCAAACCATTGAAGGACGGCATGGTAGGCCTTTACACATGCGGGCCGACCGTCTACGACCTGGCACACATAGGCAATTTCAGGGCGTATGTCTTCGAGGATCTTCTGCACAGGTACCTGGAATACAGCGGTTACAAGGTCAAAAGAGTTATGAATATCACCGACGTGGATGATAAAACAATCACGGGTTCCCTTAAAGAGGGTATTGATTTAAGACAGTACACCGACAGGTACCTCGATGCTTTCATTTCGGACATGGAAGCCCTGCGTCTGAGGAAACCGGATTTTCTTCCCCGGGCCACCGACCACATAAAAGAGATGGAAAGCCTTGTTAATATGCTTCTTGAAAAAGGGTACGCATACAGGAAAGACGGGGATGTTTATTTCAGCATATCCAGGTTCCCCGCTTACGGCCGGCTGGCGGGCATCGACCTTGACGGGGTAAAACCGGGAGCCAGGGTTGCGGTTGACGAATACTCCAAGGAAGACGCGCGGGATTTTGCCCTCTGGAAAAAAGAAGAGTCGGGCGTCTTCTGGGATACGTCGCTGGGCAGGGGCAGGCCCGGATGGCACATTGAATGCTCGGCGATGAGTATGAAATACCTGGGAGAAAGCTTTGACATGCATACGGGAGGGGAAGACAATATATTCCCCCACCATGAAAACGAAATAGCCCAGAGCGAAGCGGCCACGGGAAAGAAATTCGTAAACTTCTGGATGCACTGCTCCCACCTGCTGGTAAACGGCGAAAAAATGTCAAAGTCAAAGGGAAATTTTTACACCCTGCGCGGCCTTCTTGAAAAAGGGTTCAACCCCGTAGCCGTGAGATATCTCCTTCTCTCCTCCCACTACAGGGAACGTCTCAATTTTACGGAAGCATCCCTGAAACAGGCGGAAAATACCGTGAGAAACTATAACGCATTTTACCAATCTCTCGATTTCTGCAGTGGAAGCGCTGACAATAAAAACATAAAGGAAGATATACAGGAAACCAGGGCAAAATTCAAAAGCGCCCTCGACGACGACCTCAACATTTCAGCCGCAATGGGAGAAGTTTTCAACTTCATAAAGAACGCTAACATTTCCATATCGGCAGGCAGTATGGGCATTGACGCAGCAGTAGAGGCAAAAGCTTTCATGGAAGAGCTCGATTCCGTACTGGCAATCCTTGAAAAAGAGGAACGCAAGATACCCGGAGAAATTGCCTCCATGATAAAGGAAAGGGAGAAAGCAAGAAAGGAGAGGGACTTTAAAAAGGCTGACGCCATAAGAGAGCTTCTGCTGAAACAGGGAATATCACTTGAAGATACCCCTTACGGGACAAGGTGGAAAATTGCAGGATAGAAAAAAAGGAACAGAAGGCATCACGCTCATGGAGATACTTGTTGTTCTTGCAATTATTTCCATGCTTGCGGCTGCGGTCATCCCCGTATATAACAAGGCGCGGCTCAGGGCTCTTGTCGTCAGGACTCAGGCAACCATACATTCGATAGAAGCAGCCCTGTCAATGTACACCACTGATTTCGGCGATTACCCTCCCTACCAGGGAAGTTATACGTCATTTCTCGTGGACCTTCTTCAGGGCCCGGTTGAAAGCAGCCTGTGGAAAGGCCCGTACATGAGGTTTAAAGAGAAAGACATCGACGAACAAAGGAATATCGTGGACGCATGGGGCACTCCCGTTTACTACGGATACCCGCAGAGCGAAAAAACCAACGTGCCTTATCTTCTCTTTTCTGCAGGCCCTGACAGGAAAATCCGGACCGGCGACGATATAGGAAACTGGTAATATGCTGAAGATTAAAAGAGTTCTTTTGTTTTCGGCAATGCTTATGCTGTTTTCATGCCGCATTTTTGCCCAGCCCGCATCCCTTCAATACTCCGGTTTCATAAATGACTACACAGGAACCCTCAAGGAAGAGGAAAAACAGGCGCTCGAAAACCTTGTACGGTCCATAGAAAAAGAGACGACAGCGGAAATAGCCGCCGCACTGGTAGAAAACCTTGCAGGCGACAGCATAGAAAACTATGCCAGTGAATTGTTTAACACCTGGGCAATAGGCAAAAAGGAGAAGGACAACGGCGTTCTGATACTGGTGAGCCTGCAGGAAAAAAAGATAAGGATAGAAGTGGGGTACGGGCTCGAACCGGTTCTGCCGGACGGTTTGTGCGGGAGAATAATAAGGGACGCCATAACGCCTGAATTCAAGAAGGGAAATTATTACGAAGGGCTCACCTTTGGAATAAACGAAATATTGAAAGCCGTTAAAGGGGAGCCTCTTCCTTCCGCCCCCTCAAAAGATGCGGAACAGCCGGGTCTTATTTTTTTCTTTGTTTTCTGGCACATTTTCCTTGCTTTCTTTTCTTTCGGGCTCTTTCGCAAGACAGGCATAGCCCTTTACCTTTCAGTGCTTTTAATATCAGGATTGCTGGCTCTTGCTGCCGGTAAAAACATCTCTTTTCCCCAGGTAATGGCTTTATTGATAATGGCTCCTTTTCTGTTCGTTTTCCTCATGGGGATGCTTGCCCCCATAATCTTTGCCGTCACTGCATGGAAGCTGAAAAAGAAGTACAAGGGCAGGTGGAAAAAACACTTGCCCGATTACATGAAGGAATCAATGGTTTACTCCGGCTCCTCGGGCGGTTTCCGCGGCGGAGGAGGAGGAAGCTTCGGGGGAGGATTCGGAGGAGGCAGCAGCGGAGGCGGGGGCGCAAGCGGCGGTTGGTAAAAACTGACAAAGGCGGATAAAAATGGAAGATGATATTAAAAAAAGAACGGCTATTTTTACAAATGCTGTACAAGAGATATTCGGTGAAAGGCTTTTGAGCGTTATGGGATACGGAAGCATTGCCGCAGGCAGTTACATAAAAGGCCGGTCAGACATAAATCTCGTAGTCGTAATAGACAGGCTTACCGTTGAAGAAATATTGATGCTCAGGAAGAAAATCCTGAAGATTTCACTAAAGAACAGGCTGTTGCCTTTCTTCTTCTCTGCCGAATTTATCAGGAGTTCATCTGACATCTTCCCTGTTGAATGGAAAGAAATAAAGGAACATCATATAATATTATACGGTAAAGACTTTGCGGCAGACATCACTGTCAAGAAAGAGGAGATGAGACTCCAGCTCGAAAGGGAGCTTAAACAGAATTACATAGACTTCCAGCAGGGAATAATATACAACAGGTTCCTTTTCGATGTTCTTGAAGAGTCTTACCGTTCCCTGAAGGTTTTTCTTCGCAATATAAGAGACGTTTGCAGTGAAGAGATTGAAGAACCGGAATATTTTCCCAGGCTGGACATTATTTTGACAGGCAAAAGACCGTACCTGTCAAACGAGCCGCTCAGGAAAATCTCGCAGGAACACCTTTCTTTCCTTGAAAGGCTCATAAAAATTATTGATAAACCAGGCGGCAGGCAGTGACAAAATGGAGATGAAATTATGAAAAAATGGTATGCAATTCCGCTCGCAGTCATTATTATAGCGGCCATTCTATACATGGCCTTCAAGACTCATTACAACAGGCTGGTCCTACTCAACCAGCAGGTGGAAGAATCATGGGCGCAGGTTGACAATGTCCTGCAGAGGAGAAACGACCTTGTACCGAACCTGGTAGAGACCGTGAAAGGCTACGCAAAACACGAAAAGGAACTTTTTGTGGAAATCACGGAAGCCCGCAGCCGCTGGGCAGGGGCAAAAACGCTCCAGGAAAAGGAAACGGCGGCAGACGCCCTTTCAGGGGTGCTGGGAAAATTGATGGTAGTCGTGGAAAATTATCCCCAGCTGAAAGCAAGCGAAAATTTCCTTTCCCTGCAGGATGAACTGGCAGGCACCGAAAACAGGATTTCGGTTGAGAGAAAGAGATACAACGAAAGCGTGAAAACCTACAACAGCACGGCACAAAGTTTCCCAGCAATGCTCTTTGTCAGGCTGTTCAGGTTCGACAGCGGGAAAGATTATTTCCAGGCAACGGAAGAAAGCAGAACGGTTCCTTCGGTTAACTTTTAAAAAAAAGGAAAACGGGGTAATATAATAAATGGAAAATAAAAGCATGGCCGGATTTATTGGAATGAAGCGGTACAGGAGGAAAAATGGTTAGAAAAACATGGTTTTTGATTCTGGCGATTCTTGCAATACCGGTTTTTTTGCATGCGCAGGCAGTTGAAGACAAGAATGCTTTTCTTACAAGGCTCATGGAAAAGCAAAACGTCTTCAAAGAGGCAAGCGGGAAATTAGAGATAAACATGAACATGATGGGAAGCAACATGAAGATACCCGTCAAGTTCTGGACAAAGGATGAAAAGATGCGCATGGACATGGAGATATCAATGCCGGGCATGGCGGCTCCCATGGAACAGGTTATGCTCATTGACGGGAAACAGATGATACAATACCAGAAGATGATGAATACGGTGATGACTGCGGATTTGACCAAAATGCCCGCAGATGTCAGAAAAATGGTAAGCGAAAACCATACATCCATCTTCGGAGGAAGGGAATCCATTGCAGCCATGAAAACAATGATTGACGAGATAGATATAGAAGAAAAAAGCATTGACGGCAGGAAATTTTACGTCATAACGGTAAAGGACATCAATAAGCTGGGCAAAATATCGCCGGCGGGACTCAACACCGGCAATTTTTTCAAAAAACTCCTCTTCCGCATAGACCATGCAACTTTCCTTCCTGCAAAAATAGAACTATATGGAGATTCGGAAACTCCCGGCATGTGGATTGACTTTCTCGAGTTTAAAACCGAGAAGGTTTCAGAAGAGGTTTTCAACCCGAAATTTCCCGAAGACGCAAAACAGATGGATATTACAGAGATGGTAAAGAACATGTTCGGAGGCATGAAACAACCTTAACGCGAAGGACCGTCCTTCGCAATGTCAAATGGAAAACAGCGAAAAAGAGCTTGATATCCTCATAAGGGCGCGCTATCCGCTGATATTTGTCACAACCTACGAGGAAGAACGTTTTATTTCATGCCTCGACAGGCTGAGCAAGCAGCAGAACAAACAGCTCTTTGTATGGTCGGTAACTGCGGGAATGCGTAAACACGGAGAGGAGAGAATAGACGAAGCCACGCGGGACCCCCTTGCGGCGTTAAACTACGTGGCGAGACAGACCGGTTCCATAATTTTTGCACTGCAGGATTTCCATCCCTACCTTTCGGATCCTGCAGTCATCCGCAAACTGAGAGACCTGTCAAAGAACCTCAAAAGCACGTATGAAACCATGGTGCTTGTTTCGCCGGTATTGTCTGTGCCCGTTGAACTGGAAAAAGACGTTGCCATCGTGGACTTCCAGCTACCTGACCGCAAAATAATAACCGGCCTTCTTGATTCTATTGTAAAAGCTGTTTCTTCCCGCAAGGCTATCAATATAGACCTGCCGGACGATGTAAAGGAAAAACTTGTGGATGCCGCCCTTGGCCTGACATACAATGAAGCCGAAAACACCTTCGCACGAGCCATCGTGACGGACAATGCACTGACAGTCAAAGATATAGAAAGGGTGCTGGCAGAAAAAAAGCAGATTATAAGGAAATCGGGCATTCTCGATTATTTCCACACTGAAGAGAAAATAGACAATGTAGGCGGGCTGAACAACCTGAAATGCTGGCTTGAAAAAAGGGCCCTCGCCTTCACACAGAAAGCCAAGGATTTCGGACTGCCGGAACCCAAGGGAATCATGCTTGTCGGAGTCCAGGGATGCGGGAAATCACTCACTGCAAAGGCCGTTTCCAACCTGTGGCAGATTCCCCTGCTGAGGTTCGACGTGGGAAGGGTATTCTCCGGCATAGTCGGCTCCTCGGAGGAAAACATGCGCAAGGCCATAAAAACAGCCGAGTCCATAGCCCCCGTAATATTGTGGATAGACGAAATAGAGAAATCTCTTTCGGGGGTCCAGAGCTCTTCTTTTTCAGACGCCGGAACAAGCGCCAGGGTCTTCGGAACCTTCATAACATGGCTTCAGGAAAAAACAAAACCGGTATTCGTAATAGCGACAGCCAATAATATAAGCATGCTTCCTCCGGAACTCCTGAGAAAAGGCAGGTTCGACGAGATTTTCTTCATAGACCTTCCGTCTGAAGATGAAAGAGCTGAAATATTCAGAATTCACCTGGAAAAGAGGAAGAGAAAACCCGAAAACTTTGATATTCCCTCCCTGTCAAAGGCCTCCGTCAACTTCAGCGGAGCCGAAATAGAGCAGGCAGTTATCTCGGCTCTTTTTGACTCCTTCGTAGAAAACAGGGAACTTTCCACCCAGGATATCCTTAAAAGCATTCGCACCGGCATCCCACTTGCCATGACGATGAGCGACAACATTAACAGTCTTAGACAGTGGGCTGAAACAAGAACCGTGCCCGCAACCGTCAGGCCTGAAAACGCCGAATCAAGAAGCAGGAAACTTGAGTTCTGATTCCGGCAGAATTTTAACCTTCATGTGAGACAATGGAAAAAGACGGCAGGTTCAGCAAGATAGAGAACGAAAGCGTAATAGTGGGCATAACGAAAAAAGAAAAACAGGGGGACAGGTTCGGGCGCCTCGAATTCGGCGCGGATAATGAAGAACCCCAACAGCCTGAAGCCGTAGGCAAGAAATATTTCCCCTGTTTCAAGTGCAACAGGAATAACAGGGAAGGCAACCTTTACTGCATATACTGCGGGGCAATTTTTCCCGATGTAGCGGAAAAAACCGACAGCGGGCTCGAACCCTATGAAATAAAATGCCCGGGGTGCGGGAAAGTCGGCAACAAGAACCAGAAAAGGTGCATCTGGTGCGGGTACCGCTTTGTATGGACTGACGAGGACATTCTCAGGGAAGGAGAGCCGGTAGAAATAGAAATAAACGGCGTTAAGTATAAATCCACGGACAGGTATCTGCCCGGGTATATCAGGGAAGCGATGGTGAAGATGAAGAAAGAGAACCTGACTTCTGCCGACGCGGTAAAAATTTTAAAAGGGCTGCATGCAAAAAAGACCGAAACAAAGATGGTCATTCTCAGGGACATAGAAAGAGGGAAGGAAAAAGCTGCCGCTTATATAATCATGGCGGCGGGCGGAATTCTTACTTTTGCGGGGATGCTCTCGATGCATGCAAAAAAAGCGGGGCTGTCCCTTTTCTTCTTCATACCGGGTTTTCTGCTTGTTATCGGTGGCATGGCCATGGTTTCAATGGTCGAACGGGACGACGGCGGAAACCCCTTTGGCAGGATATAGGAGACAATAAACATGAGCGCGCTTTGCGGAATTGAACTTACAATAGAAAGCCTTTTTCTTCTTAAGAAAACGCTCGACGAACTGAAGATACAATACAGCATTCTTGAAGAACTGGAAAAAGAGGAAAACCAGCTTTTTGTCATGGAAACAGCAGAAGGAACGGTCGAAAAAGCAGATATAGTTATAAGCGACTCTTCAGGAGTAAAAACAGGTTTTCAGAAACAGAAAAACGGACAGTACCGGGTTATTTCTTCAGCTTCTTCAGGGAATATTTTACAGCAACAGAAGGAAACGGTGAAGAAGATAAAACGCCAGTACGCATACAACAGGGTAAAAGAAGAGCTTGCAAAACAGGGATATTCCATAGTGGAAGAAAAGAAGATAGGCAACAAGGGCGTGAAAATCCTTGCAAGAAGGTGGGGATAAAAAGATGAAAGGTAAAGAAGAACTGGAGATTATTATAACCGAAGAAGGAGAGGTAAGAATTCTCGTAAAGGGAATCAAGGGCCCTTCGTGCATGAAGACAGCCGAAACATTTGCCGGAAAAATCGGCAATATAAAAGAAATGGCCAAAACCATGGAATTTTACCAGAAACCGGAAACAACCCTGCAGATAAAAGAAACCGGCAAAAAGAGTCCATAAAGGAAGAATGGAAGAAAGAAGAAAAAGAAACTCAAGCAAAGTCCGGACCGGAAGCAAAGACGATTTTGCGCCTTTCCATGCAGAGATAACGATAGACAGGAAAGGAACAGCGTGGTTCGCATCGTCAATTCCCATATTTAACAGGAAAAAAAAGAAGTCCGACATTTTTTGCGGATGACATTGAAAGTACAGGAGAAACAATGAAATACGACATAAGAATAATAAATGCAAAGATTCTTGACGGAACAGGCAGAAAGGCTTTCAGCGGGGAGATGGGAATTAAGGGAGGCCGAATTAAGAAAATTTCAGGTTCTGTGGAAGGAGATGCCAAAATGGAGATAGACGCAAAGGGGCATATTCTTTCTCCGGGATTCATAGACCTTCATACCCACTGCGCTCCGGCTGAGACAATGAATTACCTGCAGCAGGGTGTCACAACCGTTGTGAGCGGCAACTGCGGTTTCGGGTACGGCAGAATCGGCACAAAAATACTGGAGATAAAAAAAGCAGGGAAAAACACGCTGGGCCCTAATTTTGCCCTTTTGGCCGGACACAATACCATAAGGATGATGGTATTGAACAGGGATAACAGGGCGCCTTCCCGGACCGAACTGAAAAAGATGAAAGATATTTTGAAAGAAGACATGCAATCCGGAGCTTTCGGCTTTTCAACCGGGCTTGCTTATGTTCCGGGGGCATATTCCAAAACAGACGAATTGATTGAACTGACAAATGTGCTCAGGGGAACAAGAGGTTTTTACGTCTCCCACATTAGAAACGAAGGTGCAAAAGTTGTGGACTCTGTAAAAGAAGTGTTGAAGATAAACAGAGAAACAGGCGTTCCCGTTCATATATCCCATCACAAGGTATGCGGAGTCAAAAACTGGGGCAAAAGCAGGGAAACCATCGCACTGATAAAGAAGGCGCGCAGTAAAGGAATCGATATAACCCTTGACCAGTATCCTTATACGGCAAGCTGCGGAACAATACAGCTTCTCATGCCCACCGATGCGGGAGAGGGCAGCCCGGAAGACATCAAAAACAGGATTATGAAGAAGAGAAAGCAGATTAAAGAAGCCATACTCAGGAAGTTTGATAATTTCTATGACAATGACTTTTCAAGGATAGTCTTTGTCAACTGCGTCCCCAAACCTTCACTTTCAGGGAAAACCCTGGCAGACGCGGTAACAGCATTCGGCAGGAAGATGACCCCGGACGGAGCGGCAGAAACCGCACTGGACATAATTCATGCAAATCCTTCACACGGGGCCACAATGATGGTATCCCACAGCATGTCAGAGGAGGAGGTCGAATATATTCTTCAATACCCTGAAACCTGTGTTGCCTCCGACGGTTGGACCGTACCGATTAACTCGGGACATCCTCATCCGAGACTTTACGGAACATTTCCCAGGGTGCTTGGTTATTATGCCAGGGAGAAAAAAATCATATCGATTGAAGACGCCGTAAAAAAAATGACAAAACTTCCCGCAGACAGGCTCTGCCTTAAAGACAGGGGAGTAATAAAGGAAGACACATGGGCGGACGTCGCCGTCTGGAATGAAAAAACTGTCATAGATAAGGCTACTTTTGACAGGCCTCACAAGTACCCGGCCGGCATTGATTATGTGATTGTAAACGGCAGGCTGGTACTGCAAAAAGGCAAGCTTGCAGGAGATTTTTCAGGCGTATTCCTCCAGAGACAGGATAAATAATCCTGCCTGCTGCATGAAACTAATATCAGAAATTCCGACATAAGATAGAGGAAGGCAAGCAGTTTCCGTGCTCGAAACAGGCTGCGCCTTTTGCTTCAGCACAGGCAAGAACTACGGCGAAATCTGACCCCGGAGAATTTATCCGGCCGAAGCCTTGGCGAAGGCGGACTCGCCTGCCATACAGCAGGCTCAAACAGCTCCGGGCAAGGTGACAGTCAGAACGCCCTGCGCTTTTCACCTTGTCTTGCATCTGTGCTTGCGCACTCGCACGTCAACTCTTTCCCTTCCTCTTAAACAATTTATCATGTATTTATGTCAGAATTTCTGGTAATATTAGTAAAACTTGCTTTTTTCCTTTAATTATGGTAAATTATATAGTTGTTTTTCAAAAATTAAAA
>Ga0209605_1004937_pt1 | contig 10587 bp, 4 predicted proteins | sample AD_UKC035_MetaG_FD_184408 | JGI IMG/M metagenome (GOLD analysis project Ga0209605, IMG submission 184408) | Active sludge microbial communities of municipal wastewater-treating anaerobic digesters from USA - AD_UKC035_MetaG (SPAdes) (version 2) | ecosystem: Engineered > Bioreactor > Anaerobic >...
CTTTGGGTTGGTTGGCAAAACGCCGCAGCATTGCCACCCGCTGGTGCAAGAAATCAGAAAACTGGCTCGCATTTGTTCACATGGCCTGTGCCCAGGTCTTGCTAAAAATAATTTTCGGATAGATACTAAGGTCGACTGTGCCGTGCATCGCACCTACATCCAGTACAGCCGTCAAAGGATCGCCATTGGCATCTGCGTCATTTTCCAGCACGCCGGGGGATGAAACATCCAGGGGGGTGTCCTCGTTGGTGTTGTAATCGTCATCGATCGCCGCAGGCGCGCTATTACCCAATACTACCTCATAAGCGCCCATATCGCTGGTAGCTGAGCCATCGTTATTCCCGTCCAGCGGGCGCGGATTGCCATCGAAGTCGTGATTGGGGGTAGATGCCCCATCCAGGCCGCTGTCGATGCAGGGGGAGCCGGCGACAAGATGGAAATCATCTACCAGTAGGAACAGCGGGTCGGCGTTGATATCGTGTGCGCCAGGGGTGGTGCCGCTGTAACCGGTCTGCCAGTGCACCAGGTCGTTGTAATCAGCCTCCACAGTGCCCGTGATGACCGAGATGGCGGTTCCTGCGGCGGGTTCATTGCTCTGTTCTTGCAACAGGATATTGTTGAACACACTGCTGATGCCTTCGTTGATCAAGAAGCCGGTCTGCTCATCTACCGACCCAGCCAGGCCGGTATTGCCATCGGGGCCAGGGAGGCCCGGGGTGCCAGGGTTAACGCCGCCCTCGCCGCCCTCGCCGCCTGCACCGCCTGTGCCACCCACCCCGCCGGCCGGGATGGCCCCGGCATGGAGGATGTCCACCAGAGTGTTATTAGCCAGGGTGGCGTTCAACCGCTCAAGCTGGATGCCCTGAGACAGGTTGTTTTGCAGGCCGCCGCCGCCGTTTCCGCCGCTGCCACCTGTGCCGCCAGTGCCGGGCAGACCAGGGTCAAGGTAACCCATGCCAGCGTAGCCTCCCAGCCCGCCGCTGCCGCCGCTGCCGCCTGCGCTGCCTGCCATACCCGCCCCGACCGAGACGATATCGGCAACGATGTTGTTGGTGATGGTGATGGGGCTGCCTTTAGAGGATGACAAGAACAGCGCTTCTATGGTGGCTTGCGCTTCGGCCGGGTAGCCGCCGCCCAGGCCGCCGCTGCCGCCTGTGCCACCGCTGCCGCCGTTGCCGGCATCGCCGTATATGCAGTTGCCGCCAGCGCCGCCTTCACCGCCCGTCCCGCCAATTCCGCCTACGCCGCCGTTGCCGGCTGAGCTGCCATAGACACGCGTGATCGTGTTGCCGTCTACCAGGCCGGTGGTGAGATGAGATCCGGTGGAAGCGTGGATGCCTTGGGCAATGATTCCCTGAGCCGCGCCGCCCGAGAGCCCGCCTGCGCCGCCGCTGCCGCCTGCGCCCCCCGTGGCACCGTGACCGGCCGAGGTTGTGCCGTCTCCGCCGCCGTGGCCGCCCTGGCCGCCGGTTCCACCCAGGCCCCCGCTCCCGCCGTCCTGGCTGAGGCCGGGTATTACACCATCGACCTTGTTGCGGAGCATTTCCCAATCTGCATAGATGGTCTCAAAGTAGATGCCATAGGATGGCCCGCCGCTGCCGCCTGCCCCACCCGTGCCGCCGTTCCCACCAGCAGCGCCCGGGGCGCCGTTGATATCGCCACCGTTGCCGCCTTTGCCGCCTGTGCCGCCGCTGCCGCCATTGCCCGCGGCGCCGCCGGGCAATGGCCGGACGCCATAGATGAAGTTATCCCATAAGGCCACGTCAATTTCACCCGAGGCCTGGTTCTGTGAGCGGCTGGAATGGTCCAGCCAATAGATCCCGGCTGCGGTGCCGCTGCGGCCGCCATTGCCGCCGGCGCCGCCATTGCCTCCGGCGCTGCCAGGAGTGGGGAATTGAGGCCAATACGTATCCTCGCCGGTGCCGCCTGCGCCGCCGCCGCCGCCGTTGCCGGCTGCTCCGCCCTGGCCGCCATAGATCGTCCTGATCTCATTGCCCTGCACGGGGGCAAGACGGTAGTTCAGATATATGCCGGTGGCGCTGCCGCCATCTCCGCCATTGCCTCCGGCGCTGCCAGGGCCACCCGGCGCGCTGGCATCGGGGGCATTGCTGCCCGCGCCGCCATCTGCCCCCGTGCCGCCCATACCGCCGATAATATCCGTGATCTCGTTATTGGCAATTGTGTGGGAAGCCGGCGTAAACTCCCGGTAGATGCCGTAGGCATCACCACCGCGCCCACCGGAGCCGCCGGGCTGCCCAACATCGCCGGGCACTCCTGCTCCGCCCATGCCGCCGCCGATAACTATGATGGTATTGCTGAGAATGGCGGTGGAAGTAAGGGCGGTGGTGAAGCTTGCGAGGTTTAAGGGAGGGGGCATGTACACATAAGCTAACCAAATCCCCGCCCCTGCTCCCCCATCCATGCCGTCATCGCCGGGGTTCACACCCGCCGCCCCGTCTGCGCCGCGCATGTTCAGGATGGTATTGCCCACGATCTCGGCATAGCTGTTGCTGCTGATGTAAATGCCAACCACACCGCTGTCGATGGTGCTGTTGCGGATGCTGTACCCCACACCCATCCCTATCAGCTCGACCCCGTACCAGCAGCCCGACAATGGGGTAACGCCGGTAAAGTGCGCCCCATCCACTTGCAGGCCGCCGTAAGCGATGATTTCGATGCGATTTGGATCTTTCCCAGCCGGATAAGGGTCGCCAGCTACGCAGTATATCTCAACAGTTACTCCGCTCGTGATGGTCAACGTGGCGCCTTCCTGGATGATCAGATCCTCGGATAGCGTCACATCTGAGGTCCAGGTGGTATCCTCAGAGATGATGGTGTATTCGGGTTGGGCCGGAGCGGCGCGTACCGCTTCTGGCGCTGGGCTGACAATCCACGAAAGCGCCAGGATCAATGCCAGCACGATCTGTAAACAGTGGGAGAATTTACGTTTCATAACGGGTTCCCTTTCAAGAAGAGTAGGTTGATTGCAAAATGAACCAGACTGCTGCCAAACCTTTGTCTTGAGAAGGATATCACCGATGAAGCGCATTGTCCTCTATCGAAGGATAGAGATAAAGATAGATTTTTGGGGTAGCGGGTTACAGCAATCCCAGCTCGCGCCCACGCGCTACGGCCTGGGTGCGGTTTTGGGCATTCAGCTTGCGGTAAATGCTGTGCACGTGCGATTTAACAGTGCCCACCGTGATGACCATCTGGGCGCTAATTTGTTGGTTGGTGAGGCCATCTGCCAGCAAGTGCAAGATGCCGAGTTCCTGGCGGGTGAGTGGATCGGGCAAAGGGGATGCTTTAAGAACTCTGGTCTTCTCTTGGGCTGCAAAGGCGCGTAGAATGGTGCGGTTGGGTAGAACATTCTCGAGGAAGGAGCGGCGTAATTTTTCATCGTTGATCCAGGCGGTGCGAGCTTGCAAGCGGGTATGCGCCATGCGCAGGGCATCGCCGGAGCGCTGGTCACCTGTCTCTGCAAATACCTGGCAGCAGATATCATACAGGTAAAGCTCATCGGCAAGGTCTACCGCGTTGTTTTGGAGCGCTTGCCAGGCGGGTTCGATCTGGGCAAGGGCTTCGTCTGCTTTGCCCTGCGCCATTGCCAGGCGCGCCAAGTTGGCCTGGATTTCCAGGATCCAGGCGTTTTGACCGCTGACTTCTGCCAGGGCCAGCGCCTGGCTGTAAGCCGAACCGGCTTCTGAGTGCTTACCTTGTTCAAAGAAGATACGCCCCTGCAGGATGAAACATACGCCTGAAACGAATTGATCGCCATCCGCCTGGGCGATCTCAAGGCCCTGCCGGACGGTATCCAACGCCGCGTTCAGGTCACCCGCATACAGTGCCAGGGTAGCCAGGTTGTGCAGGTCAATGCTTTGGTTGCGGCGTAGCCCCAGCTCGCGGTAAATGGCCAGGCTGCGTTGGTATTGTGCCTGTGCAGAAACATAATCACCCAGGTTCATCAGGTCGGTGCCCAGGTTCGAGATGGCTACCGCCTCTCCATGCTGGCTGCCGGTTTGCTGGATCAATGCCAGGGCCTGGCGTCGATTTTCGACTGCATTGTCATAATAACCCTGACGCCGCTGCGCTGAAGCCAGCGCATCCAGGCTGGAGCTTTGGCCGAACAGGTCGCCCAATTCCTGGCTGATCTCGAAGGACTGATGGAACAAGGCCTGGGCCTGGAGATAATGCCCCTGTTGGATCACAACCCAGCCGCGCAAGTAACAGGCGTGCGCCTCGCCGCGGCTATCGCCCAGCGCATGGTAGATTTGGCCAGCCTGCTCAATGGCCAACCCAGCCTCAGCCAGGTTCCCCTGGCGCTCGTAGTTTTCGGACTGGTTCGTCAATATGTCGGCCTCGAGGATTTGCAAACTGCGGTCTCGGGCAATGGAGAGCGCCTCGGCCAGCCAAAGAGCGGCCTCTGCATGCTGCCCCTGGAGGGCAGCCGCCAGCCCCAACTGGTTGAGACAAAGGCCTGTATCGGCTGGGCGGTCAAGATCTCTCAGGGCAGGCAAACAGGCCTCGCAAATTTGCCGCGCCTCGCTGATGCGCCGCAAGCGGGCAATAAAAGCTGCCTGGTACAGCCGCAGCCGTAAAAATAATGCCTGAGCGGTTGGCCCGGCAGTTGCAAGCTGGCTTAAATTCTCGGCAGATGTGCCAAATAACTCTGCACCATCTGCATATCGGCTGCGGATATTGTAAAACTGAAACAACCCTTCTATACTTGCATCCAGCAGCTCCCACTGGCTGTTTTGGAGCGCCCAATTCCAAGCCTGGCGCACATCGCCAATAACTTCACTGATCTCGTGCAAGGCCTGGCCCACCTGGCGGCCGCGCAGGGCTTCTTGTCTCTGGCCGGTAAATTCTAAGAAATAGCGGCAGTGACGTTGGTTGGCCTCGGCCTGCTCGGCAGCATTTTCAGCCAGGCGTTCGGCTGCGTAACGCTTGAGCAGGGGGTGGCCTTCATAGCGCTCGCTGGAGGCTTCCCAATGCAGCAGTGCCTTATCTACCAGTGCTACCAACTCGGGCAGGGTCATTGCTGCCACCGCCTGGGCGGCTGGCAGGTCGAAACGCCCGACCAGAACCGACAGCCTGCGCAGGGTTTGCTGTTCTTGAGGGCTGAGCATGCTCCAAGAATGTTCGAGCAGTGCCCGCATCGAGCGGCGGCGCTGCGGCTGGTCCTGCCATCCGGCAGCCAGGAAATCCAGGTCGCTTTCAATTTGCGCCGCGATTTGCTCGCAGCTCATCGCCCGCACCCAGGTTCCGGCCAATTCCAATGCCAGCGGGATGCCTTCTACTAGCAAGCAGATGCGTTGGATGGCGGCGCTGTTCCCAGGGCTTAGGACAAAGCTGGGGCGGGCGCGCTGGGCGTTCTGCAAGAACAACAGCCCCGCGCCAGATGCTGCCACGGCCTCTGGCGTTGCGCTTTGCGGGTTATCCATACCGGCAAGGTCGAAAGTGCACTCGCCGTACAGGTTAAGCCGCTCGCGCGAGGTGATCAACGCTGTAACCTGCGGCGCTTGCTGCAGCAATCCTGGCAGCAACCCGGCCGCCGGGATGAGTTGTTCGAAATTATCCAAGATCAGCAGCAGGTGCTTGCCGCGTAGATGGTTGACGATCTGCTTTTGGGGATCTATACCGCTGTTGGCCGGTAGTTGGAGCGCTTCGCTGATGGCAAAATAGAATAGATCAGGCGAGGTGACCGCCATGAGTGGAACAATCCACACGCCGTCTTCGAAATCTGGCAATGCCTGCCAGCCAGCTTGCACAGCCAGGCGAGTTTTTCCCGCGCCGCCTGGCCCCACCAGGGTGATGACACGTTCATGGCGCAGCAGGCCATGCAGGAGACTCAGCTCGTCTTGCCGGCCGACAAAGCGGGTGATGGGGGCGGGTAAATTATGCCCGCAGGGGAGGGCTTGTTCGACAGCGCCTGGCTGGTGGAGCGGGAAAGTCTTCTGTTCAATAGCAACCGCAGGCGCGGTTTGCTCAGCTTTGTCAGGTTTGGATGCCATCATAGGGTTTGATGGTGATGTCATACCAGGGCGCTTCTCCGCAGTTTATCCTTGCGGCGCAATGCCAGATTTTACCGCCGGTAGGCTTGCAGTGTCTCGAGATACGAGTCTGGCAGGCCGATGTCAAAACGCTGTCCATCGATCAGCAAGCCCATAAAGCCCTCTTCACGGCGCAGGCGCTCCAGCGTGGAAGTGAGCTGGAATTCACCCCGTTCGCGCACATTGTTCTGGATATTTTCTTCCAGGTAGTCGAAGACCTGCGGTTGGATGATGTACTGTCCGAAGACCGTCAGGTATTCGTTTTCGTCCAGGTAAGGGACGCGCAGGCGGGTGCGGGCGTAATCTAGGGTGGGCTTTTCAGCAAACTCGGTGATGGTAAGCAGTTTTTCCGGCTCAGCCCAGGCCCCGGTGACTGTGCCAAAGTTCTGGATCATCGACTCGGGCGTGCGCCGCAGGCCCACCATGCTGACCCCGCGCTGGTTATAAGCATCCAAAAGTTGCTGCGTACAAGACTTTTCGGTGTTCGAGCGGTAGATGTGATCACCCAGGTAGAGCAAAAAGGGCTCATCGCCAATGGCCTGGCGTGTGCAATACACGGCATGACCGAAGCCTTCTTGGAAGGGCTGGATGACAAAAGATACCCGTTGGCCAATATCCAGCAGGCGGCGCGAATATTCCTGGAACTGCTGGGGCAGTTTGTTGTAGTTCTCAATCGAAACGGGCTTGGTGAAGAAGCTGCGGAATTCATCCAGGTCGTGCTCTTGGGTGATGATGATGATCTCCTCGATCCCGGCCTCTAATGCTTCCTCGATGATCAACAGGATGGCAGGTTTGGTGATGCCATCTCGGTCGACGACTGGAAAGAGCTCTTTCTTGACCGCCTTGGTAGCCGGGAAGAGCCGTGTGCCGAACCCGGCCGCGGGGATGATGGCCTTGCGCACCCTGGCCCCGGCATGCAGGGTCAGGCGGTAGCCTGGCAGGGCCAGGTCTTGCTGGAGGATCTCTACCACCTTGTGCTGGTCGGCTGCGCTGCGGGCGATGAATTGGACGGTGCCATCTCCTTGCGAGCCGACCCCCTTACCTCCCCAGATGTGCGGTGTGAGCTTCTCGTAATTGAGCACCTTGTGCAGGGTGGGTGCGGTCAGCTCCTCTGGGCAGGCGGGCTGTGCATAGCGGTCGAAAAGCGATTGCGCTTCATTCATCAATTCGCCCATGCGGCGGGCATCAGCAACGCGCAGCGCCTCAATGGCCTGGCTCACAATGCGTTTGTTGATCGGGCCAAATAGGTCTTGTACCCCTTTATCTAGCTCGTTTTCGGCAAATGGGAAAGAATGATTGAGCGAAGAAAGGATCTTCTTGGTGTCTTTTTGTGCTTGCAGGTCGGCGATCACAAAGAATAGATCTTGTTTGGGGCGCAGCTCGGTCGTCTCCAGGCGGTCGCCATCGAAGGTCATCAATACCGGGCGGCTGCCGAATGCACAGCCCTGATCCATGCGCCCGCAGCGCGAGGGGGTGGTGATTTCGCCCTGGTAGGCCAATTCCATCTCGCCGCGCACGGTCAGCTTAAGATCGTAAATGCGGTTGAAGGCCCGCGCTGCCAGCACACAGATGGCTGCGCTGGAGGATAGGCCTTTTTGAACCGGTAGATCGGTGCGGTAGTTGTTGATCACCAGGCCGCTGACATGATACAGCACCAGGGCCTGGTAGGCCACGCCGGCCACATAACTCCAAAAGCCGCCGCGCTGCGCTTCATCCAACAGGCGCTCGGCTTCCATAGGAATTGTATATGGGCCTGAGATTTCTCCATCTGTTCCAGTGGCTGTGATGACAAGCGCTTCGGGATGGGGGGATACCTCAGCGTATATCCCCTGGTTGGTGCCAGCGATCAGCGTATAACCCTTTTCAATTTCGGCATTGATGCGCCGGTAGCCTCCAGCCCAATCGGAGTGCTCGCCAAATAAGCAAATGCGACCTGGAACAAAGATTTTCATAAGGCCTCCTGTGATTGTGAAATTTTATCACAACACCAGGCGGCGCTTGTGTATTTGCAGGTAGATTGATGGATGATCGTTCAGATACCCTGGATGCGGTTAGCGAACTGAAGCAGTCTCGGCGATCGCGGCCTGTCCCTTTTCTGTCAAGAACCAGTGCCGCGTCATCACCTTGCACTGGCTCCCGCTTGGGCAGCCAGCGCAGGCAGTTTGCGGTGTGGCGCAGTCTGCGCCCAGCTCTTGCAGGTAACCTTTGTGGGTCAATTCATCTGCTATCTGGAGTGTCATCGCCAGGGAAATTTGCAACCTGCGGGCAATCTCTGCCAGGCTTTGCACTTCACCATCTCGGATCGTTTTCAGGAATTGGTAGAGCATCTCAGAAAAGCCTCCCAACCTGGAATATCGCCACAGCCAGCCCAACAGATAAGACCAACAGCATCCCCACGCTGGTCAGGGTCCACTTCCAAGACTTGGTCTCTTGTTGGATGGCGGCCACCGTCCCCACGCAGGGGATGAAAAGGATTTGGAACACCAAGAAGGCCAGGCCCGCTGCGGGCGTCATGACGGTGTTCAACACCTCCAGGCTGCCGTACAGCACACCCAGCGTGCCAATTGTGTTCTCTTTGGCCACGAAGCTGGTCAGCAAGGCCACCAGCACCGGCCAGGGCAGGCCCATCCAATTTCCAATTGGCTGCAAGGCCTGGCCGGCCAGGCCCAGGTAGCTGGTCATCACATCGCCGTGCGGAAAATACGAGAGCGCCCAAACGATCAGGGTGGCTACCAGGATGGTGGTGCCGGCTTTCTTCAGGAAGCCCAAGATATTTCCCCACACGTAAATGCCGATGGTTTTTAAGTTCGGCAGGTGGTAGAGCGGCAGTTCCATGATGAAAGGAACGTGCTCGTTCTCAAAGAAGAAGTGGTGTAAGATCATGCCCAACCCGGCCAGGATGAGCAGGCTGAAGCCCACCAATCCCCATGCGATCCAGAAGGCATTGGGCCCAAAGAACACGGCCGCCAGGATGGTGACGACTGCCATGCGGGCGGTGCAGGGCACCAGTGGAACCAACAAGATGGTCAAAAGACGCGCCCGCCTGGATTCGATGATGCGTGTGCCCATCACCGCCGGGACGTTACAGCCAAAGCCCAGCAAGATGGGGATGAAACTCTTGCCATGCAGGCCCATCATGTGCATCCAGCGGTCTGAAAGGTAAGCCGCGCGTGCCATGTAGCCGGTATCTTCCAAGAAGCCCAGGATGGCAAAGAAGATGGCCAGGATGGGCAAGAAGGTCAGCACCATGCCAAGCCCGCCCAAGACGCCGCTGGCGAAGAACTCAACCAGCCAGGCGGGGCCGCTGGCCCAACTGCTGCGGATGAACTGGGCCAACTGCTCAACCAATTGGCTCAGCCAGGCCTGCATGGGGCCGCCTACCTGGTAGGTTAAGAAGAATACCCCGCCAAGCAGGGCGATCAAGATCAGCGTGCCCCATACAGGGTGGGTCAGAACCCGGTCCAGGCGCGATGTCAGCCCCACGCGTGTCACCTTGGGCTCAACCACCGCCGCCCGGATGACGCGTGCCACCCACTCGTAGCGAGCGCCGGCGATATCCAGGATGGCGTCTTCATGCTGGTATAACAGGGTATGCACCGGTTCCCAGGCTTCGGCTGGTATGGCCGATTTCATCATCCGGGTTAGCTCTTCGTCGCCTTCCAGCAGTTTAAGCGCCACCCATTCCTCGGGGTAGTCCGGTGGAACGAATGAGCGGATGAGCGCCGTGAGCTGGTTCAGAATGGACTGGTGAGCCGGCAGGATCGAAGGGCGTTTGGGTTCGTAGGGGATTTCGTGGCGGCACATGCGCAGGGCAGCTTCTTGCAGGTCGGCCAGGCCCGTGCCTTTGGCGGCTACCATCGGCACCACAGGAAGCCCAAGCGTCGCTTCCAGCACCTTGGGCTCAATATGAATGCCCTCCTGTTCGGCTACATCGGTCATGTTGAGCGCCACGATCAGCGGCACAGGCAAGAGCAGCAGCTCTGACACCAGGTAAAGGCTGTGTTCCAGCGTAGCGGCATTGACCACGGCGATGATCAGGTCTGGGCGTTCTTTGATGATGTAATCGCGCGCCAGGCGCTCTTCCTCAGAGCAGGCCGTGAGGCTGTACGTTCCGGGCAGATCGACAACAGAAAAGCTTGTATCTTTGAACTTGAATTCTCCCACCTTGCAATCCACTGTTTTTCCGGTCCAGTTGCCAACGTGTTGATTCAACCCGGTGAGCGAATTGAAGACCGAGGATTTGCCCACGTTGGGCTGGCCGGCCAGGGCAACGGTTAAGTGGGTTGGCTCTTGGGCCTCTATTGCGGTGGCAGGCCCTTCTTCATCCAACGAAACGTGGATGTGGGCCGCCTCTCCTTGCCCTAACGCAACCTGTGAACCGCGCAGCGATACCAGCAGGGGGCCGTGGTCACTGCTGCGGATGACCGATACCGCCGCCCCGGGCGTAAATCCCATGGCTGCCAGGCGCGTCAACACCGATCGACCGCCTTCCAGCTTGCGGATAAAGGCTTTCTTGCCAGGATGGAGTTTCATC
>Ga0209605_1004942_pt1 | contig 10581 bp, 11 predicted proteins | sample AD_UKC035_MetaG_FD_184408 | JGI IMG/M metagenome (GOLD analysis project Ga0209605, IMG submission 184408) | Active sludge microbial communities of municipal wastewater-treating anaerobic digesters from USA - AD_UKC035_MetaG (SPAdes) (version 2) | ecosystem: Engineered > Bioreactor > Anaerobic >...
CAACAGGTCATTCAGGCAGGCAGCCCGGTCTTCCAGGCTGTAACCCGGGTAGGCATTCAACTGCTCCACCACGCGTTCCAGTAAACCGGCGTCCATCCCCGAAGCGCGGGCTTCTGGTTCCCACCATGGCAGCACTTTGTTCAGTCCACCAACGACAGCGCGGTTGTCGTACCCGCGATCAACTTCCAGGCGCATGAATTTTAATAATTTTTCTATGGCAGATAACATGGTCCAATTGTACCGTAAAACAGTCAGCTTTAGCGTTCTTCTGCCGCAATCAAACACAGGCTGCGCGGCCCCAGCAGGCTCGCCAGCGGCGTATTGAAGGTGTGTTCGCTGTAGGGCGTTTTGGCGTAATTCTCCTGGGCAAACTGCCGCAGCAGCCGGGCTTCAGAACCAAACCCTAGTGTGCCTTGCAGCAGGGCAATGTGCCGCAGATGATCAAACTCGCTCAAAAATTCCTGGAAGAAATCCAATACCTGCCTCAGGCTGCGCACTTTCTCCAGCGGGGTTAATTTCCCCTCTTCCAGCGTAAATAGCGGCAGCAGCCCCAGCATTTCACCAATTCTGGCCTGGGCATGATCGAGAAATCCGGAGTAATGCAAATAAGATAATCCCTGCGAACAGATGATCGTATAGACGTGCGGGATCATACTGCGCACCAGGCGCTCGGCATGCGCCGGGCTGGCTCCCCCCGCAATAGCCTCGGCGGCGGTTTGCACCAGCAGCCCCAGGCCCACTGACGTGGTTTGTGAGTTAATCACCTGGACGTTGGTGCAGCTTTGCAGTGCAGAGGCCGCTTGCATTGCATTGGAGCAGGTTGAATGCAGCTGCTCAGATAGCAAAATAACCAGCACGGCATCGTGCTGGCTGCTCAAATCCATAAACATTTGCTGAAACTGTTCCACGGATGGCGGCAGCAAGCGTGGGTGCAGCGCCGGCGTTGCCGCAGCCGGCAGCGTATTCAGCCGGATTTCTTTGCTGTCGGTATAGGTTTTTCCAGCCAGCTCAACCCCCAGCGAAATCATCCTTACCATATTCTGGCCCGGAAATGTAGGCTGTGGGAACTGCGCCGAACTATCCGTAAGAATGCAGATCGATGACATAGCTATTCAATGGACAGGATAAATTGATAATGGGGCTGCCCGCCTTCGTGCAGTTCAATCTCATGGGTGGGGTATGCTGTGCGGATGATATCCACAATCCGGTTAACCTCAGCTCGGCCAATATTCTGCCCATAGAAGAAGGTAATCCGCTCACGATCGGCTGTGTTGGCCTTTTCCAGCAGGGCCAGGCAGGCCTTCTCCAGATCAGGCTGGGCGGCAATCAACTGCCCGTTGAGCAGCGCAATCACTTCCCCTTCTTTTACACTGACCCCATTGATTTCAATCGAACGGGTGGCAACCGTAATCTCACCGGATTCAACCTCCGTAATGGCCTCGTTCATCTCTGCCACCACTTCGTCGAAATCGCCTTCCGGGTTTAGCCGCAGCATAGCCGAGAGCCCTTGCGGCACGCTTTTGCTGGGGATCACTGCCACTTTCTTGACCGTCATACTGGCTGCCGCCTGGGCTGCCAGAACAATATTTTTGTTATTCGGCAGGATGATCACCTGATCGGTAGGCAGGTTTTCAAACGCCCCCAAAATTTGTTCGGTGCTGGGGTTCATGGTCTGCCCGCCTTCCACAACGGCGTTAATGCCCAGGCTGGCAAAAATTTGAGAAATGCCCATCCCTGGCGATACCGCTACAACCGCAATCTGTCCCGGTTCAACGTGGGTCAGCTGCAGGTGAGGGGTGCTTTCAGCATGCTGCAGATCGTCCATCTGCGCGCGCAGGTTTTCAATCGCCACTTTGGTCACTGCCCCAATCTTCATTGTGTAATCAATGGGCAGGTAGCGGTTTTCGGTAGGCACGTGGATATGCATGCGGTAGAAGCCATCGCCTTCGCCAACCTGAATGGACGTTCCCATCTCCGAAAGTTCAGCGTAAAAGCTTTCCAAATTCAGCGGCTCATTGGGCCGAAAATCAACCACCACTTCAAAGTCCTGTCCGGCTTCCACGGCTTCCATTGTTTCCTCCAATTGCATGGCGGCCAATGGCATTACGGTCGTCGTTGCAGTTTCCAGCGGTTGATCCTTTAAGTAGCGCAGCATTCCCTCAAAAATGAAGAATAGTCCCTTGCCCCCGGAATCGACCACCCCCGCTTGCTTCAAAATCGGCAGCAGTTCCGGGGTATGTTTGACCGACACATCCGCAGCCTGGACAATCTGTTCAAGCAGCAGATTCAAATCCTGGGTTTCAGCCAGGGCCTGTTCTGCAGCGATGGAGACATCCTTGATGACGGTCAAAATGGTGCCTTCTACAGGCCGCACAACCCCCTTGTAAGCCGTGTTGCGGCTTTCAATCAAGGCCCGCACCATAATCGCCGCATCCATTACATCCAGGCTGTCCAGTCCGCGCGCAAAACCACGCCAGATCTGCGAAAGAATCACGCCAGAATTTCCCCGGGCGCCCATCAGCGCCCCCTGGGCAATCGCATGGGCCATTTTGCCCACATTGCGCTCGCCAGAGTTGGCCACTTCGTTATAGGCAGCCTGCAGAGTCAACAGCATATTGGTGCCAGTATCCCCATCAGGCACCGGAAAAACATTCAGCGCGTTCACCGTTTGCTGGTTGGTCTTAAGCCAAGTCAGAGCGGCTTCTACCAGCGTCTTCAAGCCCTGACCATCCAGCGTGGTCGCTTGCGCCAGCTGCTGGCGGTCAACAGAATAAAATTCGGCAGTACTCATAGGACTCCAATACCGGATAATGACGTTAATCGGGGTTGCTGATGCGCAGCCCGCGGACGTGAACATTCACTTGCTTAACCACCAGCCCGGTGGCCTTTTCGATGTGGTAGCGCACGCTCTCAATCACACTGTTTGCCACGGTGGTGACGCGCAGCCCGTATTCAATGATCAAATACAGGTCAATCTGCACTTGCCCGCCGTCATAGTGGACGGTAACGCCCAGCGCCGGATCTTTTACCAGCGCCTGGGCCAGGCTGTCAGCCAGGTTCTTGGCTGCCAGGCCAACAACGCCGTACGATTCTAACGCAGATTGGGCTGCAATGGTAGTAATCGCTCGCTTGGAGATGAAAATTGTGCCAAATGGATTTGTCGGTTCGCTCATGGTGTTTTTTACCTTCTCTAATTTAACACGCAACTTGTAAAAAGATGCGCCTTGTGGTAAAATCCAGCCTTGCTGCCTCAAAGACAGAGGCCGGCGGTTTGATGCAATTCTGGTTCGGAAAGGATTTTCAAGATGGCTAAGTGCGATAATTGTGGTAAGACGACAACCTTCGGTCATAACCGCAGCTTTTCCCAGCGGGCAACCAATCGTACCTTTCACCCCAACCTGCAGCGTGTGTCGGTTTTCGTGAATGGTCGTAAGGTTCGCAAGGTGCTGTGCGCCAAGTGCATCCGCTCGATGGCGAAGTCGGCCTAAGGCTACTGCTTCCCTGAGAACACAAGAATCGCGGCATTTGCCGTGATTTTTGTTTTAAAGTGCTGCCGAGCGCAGGGCTCGGATCCCGGCGGCAATGCCGTCAGGCTGTTTAAAAATAGCCGTTGCAGCCACAAACACATTGGCGCCGGCTGTCTTCATAACGGGTAGTGTTTCTGCGGTGATGCCGCCATCAACCTGCACGTTTGCTGTGGGGCAGCGTTGATCTAAAAGCGACCGTACCGCGCTCACTTTTTCTACTACTTCGGGCAAAAAGGCCTGCCCCGAAAACCCGGGGTTCACGCTCATCACCAGCGCCATGTCCAACAGCGGCGCCACCGCCTCAATGCTCGCAGCAGGCGTTCCGGGGTTGATGGCAATGCCCGTCTGGCAGCCCAATGCCCGAATTTGCTGCAGGGTGCGGTGAATGTTGGGCGCATTTTCAATATGAACGGTGAGGATATTGGCTCCAGCGCGTGCAAAGGCTTCAATGTGCCGCTCAGGTTGTTCAATCATCAGGTGAACATCCAGCGGCAGCCGGGTGATCTTCCGGCAGGCCTCAACAATCACCGGCCCAACTGTGATGTTGGGGACAAAATGCCCATCCATCACGTCAATATGGATCCAGTCCACACCGGCAGCTTCAGCCTGGCGAATGGCTTCGCCCAGGGCGCCGAAATCGGCAGATAAAATCGAGGCAGAAATCAAAAGCTCTGTCATGGGCTTTATGGCACCGGGTTAAAACTGAACCAGATATAGAGCCAGAACGGCACCAGCCCGCCAACCGCCAGAACCGCCAGCAGTCCCAGGAACACAGCCAGCCAATCAATGCTTACGGGCGCTGTTTCGGGCCGCTGCGGCTGGGTATCTTCAGGTGTGGTTGGCGCCGGCTCAATAATTGTGGGCTCAGGTTGCGGCTGTGGGGTTGCAGGTCGGGTGGCAGCCGGCGGGGTGCGGGCTTCAATGGGCTCTGGCTGAGTGCCAAAGGTCTGCAGCACCCGCCCAAACTGGTCAGCCGTGCGATATCGCGCCGTCGGCTCTTTTGAAAGCACCTTGAGCAGAATCTGTTCCAGCGTTGGCGGAATATCGGGGTTCAGCCGCCGGGGGTGGGGGGGCAGCACCTCGCGGTGCATCCGCGCCAGTTCCACCGGATCTTCTGATTGGAACGGCAATTGCCCGGTCAGCATTTCATATAACACCAACCCCAGCGAATAAACATCTGAAGCCGGCATTGGGGGCAGCCCGGCAGCCTGTTCGGGTGAAAAATACAGCGGCGAGCCCCAGATCACATCATGTTGTTCATCGGGCTTGATGGAAGACAAGGCGCGCGCAATGCCAAAATCAGCGACTTTCAGGCGCTGGTCAGGCGTAACCAACATATTATGCGGTTTTACATCGCAGTGAACAATCCCAGCCCTGTGCGCATAGCCAATACCGGCACAGGCTTGAACCATCAATCCAACCGCCTCATCAAGCTCCAGGCGGCTGCGCTGTTTGATGATCGCCTTGAGGTCCGTTCCAGCAATATATTCCATTACCAGAAACAGCCGCCCCTGATCTAATCCAAAATCATGCACAGTCACAATATTGGGGTGGGAGAGGTTGGCCGCGGCCTGGGCTTCTTGCTTGAAGCGCTCTCTAAAATCCTCGCTGCGTGAGTAATTCTCGCGCAGCACTTTGATCGCCACCGGGCGCTCCAGCAGCATATCTCTGGCGCGGTAAACAACTGCCATGCCGCCAGTTCCAATGGCTTGCAAGAGCTGGTAACGATTGCTTAAAATAGGCTTGCTGGCTGCGGGTTGTGCCTGCATAATCTCTCTATCGCGATTATATCATACGATATAATAAGCATTGATGTCTGATGGCTGTGGATTGACTCCCGCTTTTATCCTATATTCAGGAGCATAAGAAAATGAAGAAGGTTTGGGCTTATATTAAGAAAAACCCTTTGAGTCTCTTGCTGATTGCGCTGCCACTGGCCTTGCTGGCTGAATTGCTCCACTGGGGAGCACTTTGGGTCTTCATTTTTTCAGCGTTGGGCGTTGTGCCCATGGCTAGTTATATTGGCTCGGCTACCGAAGCTCTGGCGCACTATACCGGCCCCAAGATCGGCGGCTTGTTGAACGCTACCCTGGGGAATGCTGCCGAGTTGATCATCACTCTGGTAGCAATTAAAGCGGGCCTTCTGGAGCTGGTCAAAGCCTCAATCACGGGCTCCATTATTGGCAACCTGTTGCTGGTGATGGGTTTATCAATGGTCATTGGCGGCGCCCGGCATGGCTTGCAAAGCTTTGACCGCCGCCAATCCACCAATCATGCCATCTTGCTAACGCTGGCAATTCTGGCGCTGGCAATTCCGTCATTCTTCAACCATTTCATTGCGGAATATTCTCCCGAGGTAGAGGGGCTCAGTCTGGGTGTTTCTGTGGTGATGATTTTGCTTTACGGCCTGGGCATACTGTACAGCCTCAAATTCAACAACAGCCCCATGACGCACACCCCACCTGTAGATCATGGCAAAAATCATGTCAAACCAGAATACACGATCTGGCAGGCCGTCCTGGTGCTGGCTCTGGCTACGGCGGGTGTAGTCTGGCTATCAGAGTTATTGGTTGGGGCAGTTGAAGTGGTTGTTGCTGACCTGGGACTGTCAGAATTCTTCCTGGGTATCATCCTGATCCCCATTATTGGCAATGTGGCTGAACATCTTGTTGCTGTTCAGGTAGCAGCCCGCAACCACATGGACCTGAGCGTTGAAATTGCCGTATCCTCCAGCCTGCAAATTGCCTTGTTTGTGGCGCCGCTGCTGGTCTTCATCAGCCTGATGATGGGCAATCCCCTCACACTGGTATTCAATCCATTTGAACTGGTTGCGTTGGGCGCAGCGGTTGTGATTACAGCTCTGGTCTGCTTTGATGGCGAATCAAACTGGCTGGAGGGCGCGGCCCTGCTGTCCATTTATCTGATCCTGGGATTGGCATTCTTCATGATGCCGGTAGGATAACGTGGAGGCCATCAAGTCCCGGTTGACCCCCTGGGTAATTGGCGGCGCCCTGCTGGCGGCGCTGCTGTTTTGCCTGGTTGCCGCCCTTCTGTTGGGCCTGTTCCGCCGGCCAGCCGTGCCAGAAACTCAGCCCACTGCCGAACTGACCGTGCTTGCTGCGCCAACAGCCACCTCTGTCCTGCCATCCATTTTTGATACCCCCACACCAACACCCACCCCGGTTGAAGTTGGCGGCATCTCCATCGGCACATATGTCCAGATCAGCGGTACAGATGGTGCGGGCCTGCGCCTGCGCTCGGGCGCAGGCACCAGTTATGAACTGCTTTTCTTGGGCTATGATTCTGAAGTCTTCAAGGTCGTCAACGGCCCGATTGTCAACGATGGCTATACCTGGTGGCGGCTGGAAGCCCCCTACGACACAACCCGCAGCGGCTGGGCTGCTGCAAATTATTTGGCAATTGTCTCTGAAAATCCTTGACGCCACCCCAAAGGCATGATAAACTATTGGCCTGTTCGGGGGCGTGGTGTAGCGGTCAAACATGCGGCCCTGTCAAGGCCGAGATCGCGGGTTCGAATCCCGTCGCTCCCGCTGGAAGTAAGAACCATACGACAGACCTGGAAAAACCTTCCAGGTTTTTCGTTTAAATAACCCCAGGTGGAGCGGCTGATCTCAGGAGCCGCCATGCCTGTTCCCATAAAAATTCCCACTCTCTTAACGATCCCCGAAGTGTCCGTGATCATCGGCTGCCGGCAGGAATACGTCCGAGATTGGATCAATTCCGGCCTGCTGCCCAGTTCGAAAATCGGTGACCGGATTTTTGTTGTTAAGATCACTCTGGATGTTTTTCTTCGAGATAACTTGGCGATAATTCGGGAGGCGGTCCATGACCGCTGACCAACGTTCCTATCCGGTGTCACACCTCAAAATCAGTGGTGTTGTCCGGGACGCATACTGTCAGGTCGTCCGGCCGCATCTGCGTTTTACGACAACCCGTTATTTTGCATTTCGTTGGGTCCCGGTTTTGGGCCTATACCCATCCGGTGTGAACGAGAAACCCAGAAACTCTGCCGGTAAATCCGCCGGCAGCGCAGCCTGGCTGATCACAGCATTACGGCAGTTTGCTATCTGGAATCGGTCAGATACAACCCAAATATCGCAAAAAACTCTATCTAATTGGATGGGATCTACCACACGCACGCTGCAGACCCTCTTGGATGAGCCCCTTGTTCACTGGTTTATGCAGGAGCAACCCGGCCCATATGTGACAGATCCCTCCGGTCAGATCCGGCGAGCTGCCACGCGCTACACCATCCGTCTGGATGATCCGATCGTGCCCGCCGACATAGAATCGTTGGCGGCATGCTATCAGCGTATGGCAGTACCAAATCTTCCAGTCATAGATCGCGTCGAAAAGTTTTTCAATTGGGCATTAACGCAGCCGGTTGAAGCCATTCTCTCGCCATCTCCAACAGCCCCATTGTCACACTCACAGTGGTTCGAGGCTGGCCCGATCACAATCTCTCAGATGATCTCTATTCTGGAACCCGAGATCAGGGCATCCGATACCACCAACCTGGAGCCCCTGTATCAGGCGTTGACATTAAGGGTCACCGCGCCCGAGTCAGTTATTGGCTCAACCCTATATTTCCGCCAAAACTGGGTTCCCTTATTGGGAGCCGGACCAGCCTGGATTTATATGTATTTACGCGCTCTGGTTTACATGGACGATGTTCACGTCAGGGATACATGTGATCTAATCGGATTACAAACGCTCGCTGATCGATTAGGGGTTAGGCCAGAATCGATCCTCGATTGGCTGCAAATTCTGGTCACTAACGGATTCGTGGAGATCCTCGATTCACGAAAACTCGCTGATAGCCAAATTTGGCGTCAGATTCGCGTTGCTACTGCGGTCCCATTAACTCAGTCTGGTTATGATGAATGGACACGAATCATTAACCAGATAAAACCGAACAGTAATTTACCAGCAGACTCTAATTGGGTGCCCGGAGATTTTTCACCTACGGACGAGAGGGTACCCGGAGATTTTTCACCTACAGATGAGGGGGTACCCGGAGATTTTTCACCTACGGACGAGGGGGTACCCGGAGATTTTTCACCTACGGACGAGGGGGTACCCGGAGATTTTTCACCTATTAAATGCTTAAGACCTCATAGACATCCCGATTCTCAAATGCCTCTACAACAACACAGGCGGCGCCAAAAATCCGCCGATGTTGCTGCGCTTCCGCGTGGCCTGATGTCTGCGCTGGATGAGTGGGCCTGGACTGGCTCAACGAGTGAAATCCAAACTGCGTATAACCAGGCTCCTGAGGGTGTTATGACCCTGATCCCGGTTGTTAACCGATCATCAGCAGCAAACCGCGCGGGGCTGTTCCTGTCCATGATCAGGAATGGGGACCACCTCCGTCAGCAGGCACAAAAACAATCTGCAGATGATCCGTTCCGGTTCATCTCTGGTCCGTATGGTCAATTTGTGGAGCATTAAAACATGAAGATTCTTATACCCCTAGTTATCGTTTTAATCGTCGCTGTGGTAGCCCTGGCGTCCATTGAATCATCGCGCGCTGATATCTATCAAGCCCGGGCGGCAATTGAGGCTGCCCGCGCTGTTCAGATGGCCTCTGCCGGGCAGACAGCTGCGACAACATCACTGGGGATAGTGAATGTGTTGCTCATTGCTGGCTTGATTGTTTTTGGTATTTGTATCCTCTGGCTGCTATACCAGTTCAAAATTAAGCCGCTGCTCGGCAATGCCTGGCATCCAACAACACAGATGCAGCCACGAAATTATGCTCCGAGAATCAATATGGGAAATCCATCGGCTGGAATACCACCAGCCGATCCTATCCAGCAGCTTGTCCAACTGGAACTCATGCGCTACCTGCGCGAGACTCGGCAGAGTTACCAGCATCAATTGCCAGCCCAAATTATGGACGAGGACGATGACGATCTCTGGGAGGAGTAAAATGCCCCGTTTTTTATGGATCTTATGTGTGTTTTTTCTGCTATTCCTGGCCCTGGCTGGCTGCGTGAACTACTCCGGCTCAGTCGCCGGCGGCGGCAATCTATCTACCCAGAATAGCTTGAACGCTACTGCTACTCGCGTTGCAGCCGAAGGTACCGGCGTAGCTTTAAACGTAAGCATCATCCAGGCGGAAGAGACCGTCCAATCTGCCGATGCTACAGCAGATGTTTATCGCGGCATGTTGACAGCCACTGCCCAGGCCATTGCTATTGAATCAACTGCTCAATCCGCTCAGCACACACAGTCTGCCGCGGCAACAGGCACTCAACAGGCCTGGACGATTATCGGTTGGACGGTTACGGCGGATGCCGCTCTATCAACCCAAACTGCCCTCGCATCAGCCACTGCTTACGCCTGGACCCAACAGGCTGTTGACCGGCAATCGACGGCGGATGCCGCCTCGGTAATTGCCCTGGCAACTGCTCAGGCGGCCCAGGCTGGGATTGCCGGGGAGGCCTATCAGCAGGAGGCTATTCACACTGAACGGCAGAGCATCATGAAATATGCGGTAGCATCGCTTCCATTTATTCTGCTGCTCATCGCCGTGGCTCTGGGCGCGTTTATTTTACATAACTGGGCGAGTTTCCGCGTTATCCAGCGTGCAGCCGATGGCAGTACTCCGATTATTTTTGTCAACAATCGCCAGATGTTGAACCCGGATCGCTCGCTGGACCCTGTTTTGGATATTAAAAACCCGGCACTGCCAGATCAATCAACTCAGGTTCGCATTACTGAAAACGATCAAAAAATCCAGGGCATTCGTGCCATATCGTCCGGCAGCGCTCATCGGCGAACTGCTGCCCGTCTGCTGCGGGGTTTTGCCCGGCAGCCCGAACCTGAAAACCAACCACAAATACCCGATATCACAATCATTGATGCCAGCACTGCCCGCCCGATGATTGCTGATGTCACCCCGGAAATTCGCCGCCGTGCCATTGTGCTGGATCGAGAGGAGGAATGATGGTCACTGCAATCTCAAATCGGATACAACGAGTAGCCCAGGGTGTGGCTGCCCGGTTGCCTGGCATTTTGTCTCGGAGAA
>Ga0209605_1004943_pt1 | contig 10578 bp, 7 predicted proteins | sample AD_UKC035_MetaG_FD_184408 | JGI IMG/M metagenome (GOLD analysis project Ga0209605, IMG submission 184408) | Active sludge microbial communities of municipal wastewater-treating anaerobic digesters from USA - AD_UKC035_MetaG (SPAdes) (version 2) | ecosystem: Engineered > Bioreactor > Anaerobic >...
ACTCCGTTGTGGAGGACTGGCGGAGGTCCATGGAAAAGCTTCTGGAACTCAGAGCCGACATCCTCTGCGAGGGGCATTTCGGCATCTTCCACGGCCGTGAGAAAGTGGAGGCCTATATACGAAAGTATCTGAGAAGTTATGCCTGACGACTTCGCAAAAGCCTTTCACTCTTTTTCCGCCGTTTCCGGTTTCGACGGGACGAACCGCGGGGCGGCAACCGTCTTTGTAGGATCAGGTATTCATTTTCCGGCGCTTTTTCCGAGACGGCGAGAAATCCTGTTTGCATGCAGAGAGGGTCGATGAGAGGAGGACCGATGACGGAAAAAGGGGGGTATCTGATGGAGAACCGGGACGAAATCATCCGCCTCGAAGGGAAGACGGATCCCGGGGCTTTTTACAGGCAGGCCACCTGGTGCGGTGTCCGCCCAGGGATGCGCGTACTCGACGCCGGATGCGGTCCCGGACTGACAACCGCCTTCCTACGGGAAATGGTCATGCCCGGGGGATCTGCCACAGGCATCGATTTTTCTGCGTCAAGAATTGAACATGCGAGAAAAACTTATGGGAATCTTCCGGGAATCCGCTTCGAACTTCGCGATTTTCGCGACCCCCTGGAGGAACTCGGAGCCTTCGATCTCATCTGGGTTCGTTTTGTTCTCGAGTACTTCCGAAAAGAGGCTTTTCGTATTGTGAAGAATCTGAAGGCCCTGATCAAGCCCGGCGGGTGGCTGTGCCTTATCGACCTGGATTACAATTGTCTCAATCATTATGACATTCCACCGCACCTGGAGAACTGCCTTGTCAGGATCATGGCCCGCATGGAGCGGGACTACGATTTCGATGTCCACGCGGGACGAAAGCTTTACGCCTTTCTTTACGATGAAGGTTTCGCAAACATGGAAATGGACCTCATGGCCCACCATCTCATCTACGGGGAGATCAGGGACAGCGACGCTTACAACTGGCTCAAGAAAATAGAAGTGGCTTCGGTCCTCGTTCCGGACATCTTCGATGACTACCAGGGCGGCTACGAGGCCTTCCTGTCGGATTTCAAGAGTTTTTTTTACCATCCCCGGCGTTTCACATACACCCCCCTCATTTTGTGCCGGGGGAGGGTTCCCCTGTCAGAATGACGTGGTCCTGCCATCCTGGCTATACTGGAAGTTCTTTTCCCGGAGCAACGTGACACACGTGTCCACGACCTCTTCATCGAAAGCGGTGCCCCTCATGGAAAGGATTTCCTCCAGAGCCCTGTCGATGCCCAGGGCCGGCCGGTACGGACGATGCGAAGACATGGCCTCGACCACGTCAGCCACTGAAAGGATCCGGGCTTCCAGAAGGATCTCCTCGCCCTTCAGGCCCCGGGGGTACCCCGACCCGTCGAGTTTTTCATGGTGCTGATGGACCATGTCGGCGATGGGGGCGTTGAACTCGATGCGTCTGAGAATATTGTAGCCCACTTCAGGGTGGGCCTTCATCATGTCGAATTCGATAGGGTTCAGTTTCCCCGGTTTAGAAAGTATTTCCGCCGGAATGTAGATCTTGCCGATATCGTGGATCATGGCCCCCATCCGGATGCCCTGAATGGTCATGTCGGGCAGGTTCATCTCTTCAGCGATGGCGCAGGCGAGTTCCGCCACCCGTCTCTGGTGTCCCGCCGTGTAAGGATCCCGGACCTCAATGATAAGGGACATGGCATCGAGGGTGCTCTGCAGGGCCGACTGAAGCATGTCCAGGTTTTTTTCAAGGGCCGTGATGTCCTTCATAATCCCGATAAAACCTACTTTGCCGGTTGCCCCGTCTATATTCGGTGAGCCGCTCAGGCTGACGATTCTCTCGGTACCGTCATGGCAGAGCACGATCGTTCGGATTCCTTTGACTGTTTCCCGGTTGTTTTGAACCCTCATGAAGGCCCGGGTCCACTGCCGCCTTTCCTGGTCGTCCCCTACGATGAAATCTGTGAATCTTCTGGAGAGAGCATCTCGATTGGAATGGCCCAAAATCTTTTCCCAGGCCGGATTGACATAGGTGATAACGCCCCGGTCGTTGAGCGTGAAGATGATGTCCGGCGAATTTTCGCCCAGGGCCCGGAAACGCGCCTCGCTTTCAAGGATCTTCTGATAAGTCCGGGCATTGTTGATGCTGATGCCGATCTGCGGGGCGATACCCATGAGAAGGCTGAGATCGCTCTGATTGAGGGGGCGTTTGGAACGGGGGGAGTCGACAGCCAGGATCCCTTCCGATTTGCCCTCGTACAGGATGGGGACACAAAGAAAGGATTGGACATTCATGGCCTTGACAAATTCGACGCTTCTGGCGGACATGTATATTTCCGCCTCGGACACATCATTGATGAGAAAGGGTTTCTGATCCCGGAAGGCCTGGACGAACTGCCCCGTCGATTCGCTGCGGTCCAGATGGAATGCCGTCCCCTTAAGCAGAGATTCCTGTTCCGGCTTATACCCGTAACCTGTGGCGTAAACAAGCCTTGTTCTGTCCTCATTGGCCACCATGACGAGACCCCGGTCGTAATCGAGCCGCTTCTGCAAGGTTTCCATCATGAAGCGCAGAAGCTCGTCGAAATCCAGAATGCTCGATGCCGCCTGGCCGATTTCCTGGATCAGCAGGGCTTCATTGTAATGGCGGTTGATCTGGTTGATGAGCTGGTCCGCGGCATTTCCCTGGCTTTTGATGTTTTTTACGTATTCTTCCTTTTCGAGGAAGTGTGCCCGATTGAATATCCCGGCTTCAGCAAACAGGAAAAAAAAGCACGCCAGGAACCATTGAAAAAGGGGCAGCACGAAGAAAAGGCCTATGGCTGCGATAAAAAAGATGACCGTCGAATAATATCCGATTCTCTTCCAGATCATGAAGGGGCTGTTGTCCCAGGAAATGTCGTATTCGCAGCGATCATTTCCCTGATGGATACAGTGGCTGTGTTCGATGGAGGCGTATTTTGACGTGAAAACCTTGGCCATGGATTCAAGGAGACCGATGCGGTTTTCGCACTGGTAGGGCTTTTCCTCAACATTCTCCTTGGGCTTGAAGATAATCTTTACACTGTTGGGACCGGTAACCTGGCTTTTAACGATATGAGCGCGACTAAGGGTTGCCGTGACCTTTTCAATCATCCAGTAGGCGATTCTGGGAGTGAGGAATCCGATCACGTACTGCTGGAGAATGCCCGACGCCTGGTTGGACGCGATGTAACGGCCTGCCTCTCGGGGGACGGAAGGGTCCTTGGTTTCGTTGATGACGGCATCGTAGAAAAGGTCAACCTCTTCCTGGGTGAACCAGTGACCTGCGTCTTCGATTTCAAAATTAGTGATTCCGGAGGCCTGGAGAATTTTATGGGGATCAACTTCAGGATGATAAACTTTGAGGTATTCGATATAAGTCTCAATAATCCGGCTGTTGTAAAGCGGCGGTCCCTTCAATTGACTCAACCCTGTCATGCGCTTTCGGGTCTGCCGGTGAGAAACCCTCTTTCACGGCGGTGTCGATATTCCCTGCCTGCTCCCCCACGTGTGACACACCGTGATTGTTATCATACAAATCTCTATTAATAAAGAGAGACTTCGCCGTGGGATTTGGCCATGAAACTGCGATGCATACGGAGATTTTGAACGGGGCCGGCCAGGGCGGCCGGACAGGCGAGGATCGATACCGGATCAAGGAGTGTAAGCGAGAGAACCCTGTGGATCTCCATGATTCCTCAATCGCTGGTATCCGCACCTTCTGGTGTCTTTTTTACCTCAGGATGATAATCGGCGTATTTTTCAAGGATTCTAATGCCTTTTTTTGATAGCGAGAAGTTCAGCTTGTTTTCCTCGGACAGCCGCTGTCCGATATAACCCTTTGCCATGAGAAGAGAAAGAGTCTCACTGAAATCTCTGTCGCTCATGTTTACTGACGCTGCCGCGGTTTTGCTGAAAATGGGTTCTCCGTTTTTTCTTTCTGCAACAGCCTTCATTATCCTGTATTCATTTTCGGAAAGTATGCCCTCAGGACGCCCTGCCGGTTCTGATTTCAGCGAAGCGGCCTTCGAGGCCTTTTCGTGCCGTTCTTCCCGGTTCTCTTCCATGTTCTTCGAAAAACTCGAACCGGGCGGATGGGGATCCTGGTCCGGTGTTTTCCATCTTATGAGAATTCGGGAGGGTAGAAGGGAGAAAACGAGACAAATGCTGATTAAATAGAGAAGATTGACGGAATCGGACCTGCTTTCCTGGAGAAGCCGGCTGGATATCATGTTTAAAAAGAGGGGAACGCTGAAGGATCCAAGAATCCCAAGCAGAACGTGGGGTAACATTTTTTTTTCGGGTCCTTGAGACGTCAGAGAGATGACCACTCCCCCGAATATCCCGGTGACCATCATAATAATAAGGTAATATAAAAAATAGAGGTCCATGTAAAATATAGGTCTTCGCGCCTTATTTGAGCTGGCTCATCGCATATTCAACGGATTCATTTCACAGGACCGGCCGCAGACTCCAACGAGTTGACCCAAACCTCCACAAGCCCTTCTCTTGCATTCGGGAAGTTCTCGGAAAAGGATCTGACTTCAAAAATCGGGATGTTTCCCTCTTCGTTTCTGGCATGAAAGAAAGAATGGATCAAGGATAGAACCTCTGTGGCGCCCCTTCTGTCGGCTTCCCGGAAATAGCGGATCTCATTTTTCCTGAAATTCAGGTTGACCCGTTCCATGCCGTGAACGTTGAGATTTGCGGCTTCTCCCAGTTGCTCCCGCAGTTCGTCAAGCAGTTCCCTGTAATCGTCTCTTTTATAATGAATGAAAACCTCAAATTCAGGAGCCAGGGCCGCCTGTTTTTCCGGGGCCGCCGATGCGGCCGTGTTCCCTGCGACGGAAGCCGCTTCATTCGAACCTCTCTGGACGGTCTTTTTCTCATCGACGAGAAGCGACAGTTGCTGGACTTCCGTTTTCAGCTCATTCATCTGTTGAATGGCGTTATTGTAGCTGTAACCGTAACTTAAAAGCCTGCTCCTGTCGGCGTTCAGCGATATCAGGAAAGGAAGGGCCAAGCCAAGCCCTGTGAGAAAACCGAAGGAAAAGTAAAACAGCTTCTTTCCCCGGTTAAGGGACAAGTCCAGCGACTTGTTCAATGCGTTGGACAGGATCTGGATCAGCCTGTCTTTTTCTCCATTTGACGCGTTATGAGTCATGGCCTTTCAGAATGCTTTCTCCGGCTGACAGGGACTGCGGGGAAGCAGACATCTCAAAGAAAACAACGGTTCAAACTCGGGTCCGGAAATAACGCAAACGATTCGCTGGCGGAAGTTTTACTTAAAAAGGTCTTTTCCGCAATGTCTCGTCATGAACCGTCAGCATGAATGGAAAAGATTAACCCCCTCGACCAAAGATAACATAGACTGGTCTTCTCACGCCACAACTAAAAAAGGCGGCATGTTTTTTCATGGCCCGGTCATAACGGCCGCTCCCGGCATCGTTCCCCTGGTCGTGGTGATATGCCGGGGGTACGTTCGGGACAGTCCGGTACCATACCCATTCGGGGACCATCTCTGTCAATGAATAATTTTCTCAGGAATCGCGATGCACAATAAAGGTTGGGTTTCCCCGGGTGTCAGTCCAGCCTGATCCTGAAATGTTTCTCCATATAGTTCAGAAAGTCGTTTCCGTAGCCGGCCACATCGAGGATCCATAAATTGTACTGTTTTTCTACCGGGCAGTTGTGGGTATGGGTGTAATCGAACGGATAAATCAACGCAGGGATGTCCGAAACATCGAAAAACCGTGATAAATTCTGCATGACCATTTGCAGAATATCCCATTTCACGGCTTCCGTATCCAGTACGACGATCTTAAAGCCGTTCAGAAGATTTGAAAGATTGAAACCGATATCGGATTGATCGATGGCGATGAGGGCCGCCGGTTCCTTTCTGAAAGTCAGAGAAAAAAGGGACAGATTTCTCTTGAATCCGTGGTTCTTGTACTTCGTGGCAAGGGAACCCGATTTCGATTCTCCGTTGCCCAGGCCCAACGATTCGATGTAAAGCCCGTTTGACGAATGGGTGTAAAACTTCTCGACGTGCCAGAGATCGACCTGAGTCGAGCGTCTCAGCTCCCATTCCGGGGGCAGATAGGCGTTTTCGTCGCTCTTGTGATGAACGTAATATGCAAACGAGTCCACCGAACACCCCTTGCTCATGTTTAGCTCCCTGCTGTACCCTCCAAAAACGCGATCAATTATTTTGTTGCTGGCCCTGAAGTAGGTCATGAGGTAGCACATATTGGCGGAAGCCAGCCTGTAGGCTCCATTGATGTATTTGAGGATTTCCTTGAGAATTACGAACCCGACCAGTCGCCTGTCCATTGCCCTTGATGCGTAATGGTGTATCATCCACGAATATTCGTACGCCCGAACCATCGCGATATGTCCGTAAATTTTCCCTTCCGACTCATAGGTGAAGTGTTTGGCGATCTCGGGCTTGCTCTGGTAGAGTTTCTTGTATGTTTCCTTGTATTCCTGCTTGTTATTATGGATGAATTTGTATTTGTCCGGATATATGAAATTGGAATCGAAAAAGAACTCCCACAGGGCATTCAGGTCGACAGAGGACGAGACATTTGAAAAGTGGTCCCTTGACTGGCTTAGAATCTGATTCAGCGTACTGAAATCCTCCAGATCCATATCCAATATCGCGATTCCACATCGTATCTTTTCTTTATCATCAAGCGTTTTCCGATAAATAACCTGGACCTTGCACTCGACACTGATGGACCCCGAAAAAACAATTTTCAATCTCGGAATGATCATCCCCGGCATCAGGACACTGTCTTCATCCCGTTCGATAACGGAAAAACCGGAATTCGAGATGTCAAGGATTTCCCGCTGAAGCCTCGCCCCGAAAAACGGATGGTTGAAGATGATGGCGGGCGGCGGGCTCAGTTTATAGCGGGGGCTCCTGATCTTTGTCTTCCTGAATCGCGAAATTTTACTATCCGTGGGGGCGAAAACCATCTCTCTGCCGAAGATGTCATTTGATTGTCTGATCAACTGGCAGTTACCGGAAAAGAATATGTAGTCCCGCTTTTTCAGATTGACTGTAGCCGTTTCCTCCACGTTGAATCCAATGAAGGACGATGTGGAATGGGGAAAGATTCGGACCCGGAAGGCGGTGGCGGTGAAGTCGACGAGGATGCCCTTCAAATAGATGCCGTTTTGAAAAACCTCCATGCTGATGTCACTGCAGTCGTACCGCCTGTGCTTTCTTCTCGAGATGTTGTAGCTCACTTCCGGCAGGGAAATGGTGAGTCCCGTGAGATCGACTCTCAACAGTCGTCCGGGTATGAAAATGATGGATTGACCGTCGGAAAGGATGATGTATTGAAAGTGAAAATCCTGTAGATTCAGTTTTGTGATGACATTTTCAGCCCAGTTGCAGGTCAGTTCAGAGCCTGTGCAGGGTTTGAGGGAAGCCCGCAAGAGGATACCTTCTTCATATTCCATGTGAAGCAGATACACCCAGACGATTGATTCATTAAAGTGGAGGAAATTTATAATGTTGATGAGTTTGTGCAACTCGACCCTCTTCGCTGAATGCAAAGAGGCGATAAGGTCCTTGTGTTTGAAAACGTATGGTGGCGGGCATAGATGATTTGAATCATCCACGTGGGTTACATGCCCGCTTCTTTCCTGGAGTAATACAAATTTCTCCATTAAAAACGCCCACCGCCATCCTTTAACAGGCAGGCTAAGAATTATGAAGCATGTAATTCATCGCCACGACTCTTTTAAAAAAGCTTTCAGCTTCTAACTCTTTCTATCGAGACATCTCCTTTTTCTTTATTACATGTATTTTCAAAACATTGCAAACCATTTTATCACAATAACTATTCGTTGATGCTCTCCTTCAGTTTTCTTGAACATTTAAATGTCACGACTTTACGGGAGGATAGGATCAATTCCTCGCCTGTCTGCGGGTTTCTACCCTTCCGGGGGTTCTTGCTCTTGACGGACCATTTGCCGAACCCGGAGATCAGGATGTCGTTTCCCGATTCGAGCTCCTGTTTAACCAGGTCGAAAACGCTTTCTACAAGCTCGGTGCAGCGCTCCTTGGAAAACCCCGTATAGGTGTGAACGTTTTTAACGAGCTCCGCTTTTGTCAGGGTCATCTTGCCTTACCTTCCTTTCCGGTCTTCATCTGAGGCCTCGGTTCCCGGTGCTATTGTTCAAGCAGGACTAATACAATATGAATTTCACTTATTTGTCAAGCCTTTGAAGGCACTTTTTTTACCAAAATCCCGCTCTGCCTTGTTTTGATCTCCTGTTTCTCGCGATCTTATAAAATTTCCACCAGTTACGCAAGATGAAAATTGCGGGGCCTCGAATTTTTCAGGGGGAGGGGCGGAGCCGCCCCTCCCCCTGTTTTTGTGCGCAGGATCTCTCTTCCTTCACAGGACGCCTTTTTCCTGCAGCTCGCTCAACCGGACAGGTCCATAGCCCAGATATCTCAGGTAAATGAAGTCATTGTCATGGCCCGCCGGCCGGCAGACCCACTTGGTCCGAGGCGGCGTTTCCGTGGCTTTCCACTGGGACTGGGCGCAGATCACCGAGCCGTACAGGGGGTCCTGAACGGGTGTGAACATTCCGCGATCGATCCAGTTTTCATCGTGCATGGTTTTCCAGGGGGACACGATTTCCGCCACCACGGGGGTGATGGGGGCCAGGCGGCCGCTCTTGGCGTAGTCGACCGATTTCTGTGTCAGTTCCCGGCTCGTGTATTTCTCCGTAAGGGGGTTGATCATGGCCTGGTACTTGAGCTGCCAGTCCTTTTTCATGAAGGGTGCCAGGGTGGTCCACTCGTCGGCCTTCCACTCATCCCACTTCCCCAGGATGTCCACGAAGGCCTTCCACATTTCCAGCCGGAGCCCCCCGAGAAAAACGCCGCCGTCCTTGGTGGGGAAGAAGCCGTAAAGCCAGAGCGCCGTGTCCAGGTTGCTGAACCTTTCCTGGATGACCCCCTGATCGGCATACCAGTGCAGGGCGTAATCGTGAAGCCTCTGGTAAGCTTCCGGCGTGGAGACGTCGATGGCCTGTCCCTCACCGGTCAATTCCCGGTGATAGAGGGCCGCCAGGATTCCCAGGGCGGCAAAGGTTCCCGACACGGACCAGGCGATCCAGGGCCCTGCCTTGGTCGGGACGGCCCAGGGCATGTCGTCGACCGTTTTCCCCTCGGGGAGAACTTCGCCGGTTCCGTACTGGATCCCCGACCGGGCCTGGGACACGTTGTCGTAATCGTACTGCTTCCACTCGCTTTCCGGACCGAACTGGCCGTGAAGGGTGATGGAGGCATAGAGAAGTCTCGGGTTCAACTGGCTGAGAACGTCGTAGCCGAGCCCCCAGTCGTCCATCTGCCCCGCCGGGTAGGTTTCGATGAGAACATCGGCGGAACCGATGAGCTGTTTGAAGATTTCCCGCCCTTCCTCCTTTTCCATGTCGAGGGTGATGTGGTACTTGTTCCGCCCTTCCTGAAGGTAGGCGAAGCCTGTCCCTTTCTCCATGATTCCACCGGGGGAGTAAGTCCGGACCAGGTCCCCGCCGGGGGGCTCGATGCGGATGGTTTCCGCCCCGAGTTCCGCCAGGAGAGACGAACAGTAACAGCCGGCCATACTCCTCGAACTGATGTCGATGACAACCAGGTCGTCGAGGGCTTCGGGCTTTTCGAAATTTTTGGCCGGGTCATCCAGGGAACGGATGTAATCGGCCCACTGGGCCCATTTCGCTCTTTTGTAGTCTGTCATGGTTCCACCTCCTCAGCCCCTCAGGATAGCCCCGGTTTTCCCGTCCCACTCCTTCGGGGGGCGGCGACCCTGCATGTCCTTCCATTTTCCGAGGACACCGTGGGTGTAAAGTTCGCTGATCTGGGAGCGGCTCCTCCCGAGGATATCCATCATGATGTACTCGTTGTCGAAACCGACGGGCCTCACCGTCCACTTGATCTTGGGGGGCGTCTTGGACATCATGACGGGGAAGCAGTGCTCGGCGTACCGGCCGTAGAGGGGGTCGTCGATGTGCTTTACGAAGTCCCGTTCTTTCCGGTGGGGGTTTTCGTTCATGTCCTTGGCGTTGTGGAGGCGGCTGGCGGAAAAGCTGTGACGGACGCCCAGGGCCTCGATGTCGTCGGCTGTCAGGGTCCTGGCCCAGTCGGCGATAATTTTGAGGATGGCCAGGGCGTTTTCGTCTTTCAGCCGGGTTTCGTGATCCTTGAACCGGGGATCCTCGGCGAGTTCCGGTTTGCCCATGGCCTGGCAGAGAGCCTTGAACTCGGCCGGCGCCGGCGCTGCCAGGGCGACGAACCGGTTGTCCTTGCACAGGAAGGTATCGGCGGGACAGATGCACTGGTCCCGGTTGCCCGACGGTTCCGCCCCTTTCCCGGTCAGCTGCTGGTAGGGCCAGATCCACCCCATGGTGCGCATGATGTTCTCGCTCTGGGACATCTCGATGTACTGGCCTTTCCCCGTTTTTTTCCGGTGGTGAAGGGCCGCGAGAACGGCCACCTCCCCCATCAGTCCGCCGTAATAGTCACAGATCCAGATGG
>Ga0209605_1004963_pt1 | contig 10536 bp, 2 predicted proteins | sample AD_UKC035_MetaG_FD_184408 | JGI IMG/M metagenome (GOLD analysis project Ga0209605, IMG submission 184408) | Active sludge microbial communities of municipal wastewater-treating anaerobic digesters from USA - AD_UKC035_MetaG (SPAdes) (version 2) | ecosystem: Engineered > Bioreactor > Anaerobic >...
CGTTTTGGAACAGCGGCATACCCTTCTCTGCTGCCGCTTTTAGTTCGGGGGTTATTTCTATGGAGTGTTGGGTGGTGTAGTTTTTGCCTTCTGCATCTACCATTCTTTTTGCCCATGTAGGTAACTTTGAATAGGTAAGTTTGCCGTCTTCGTATGCTTGTTCAGCCCGTTTACTCATAGAATAGCCAACATACCCACTATTGCCTCCAAATGCTTTTTTGCCATAAAACAATTTCCCGCTTTCATCTTCCTTAATAGTTTCAAAAAATTGTTGGAACTTCTCATTTATGCTATGGCTTTCTTCTTTAAGTGGGTAAGGATAGTTTTTTGTAGCATCAACTTTACTACCTGCATCTTTTATCCATTCCTCTGTACTTTTAAGGTTTGCCAAATAATCATTCTGTTGGTTTCTTTCCGCAAGTTTTTCTATGATATAATTTTCAAAACTTCTTGCACTCATTTCAATAGGTGTACTCCAATAGGCTTCACTTCTTGTTTTGTCTAAAACTTCTGACCTATCTTTTAACTTACTTCCACTTATTGCATCCATTACAGACTTAAATGCATCAATCATTTCTTTTCTTACACCCTCAACCCTACTTCCATCTCTGTTGATTAAATCACGTGGTCTTTCGGTAATATATCCTGTTTTTTGATTTCTTGCTCTGCTGAAATAATTATCCAATGCGTGCCACCATTCGTGAGCTAAACTTCCAGCGCCCCTTGTTTTTGTTAAGTTAATAACTACTTTACCTGCTTCATAGTGTGCATTTGCTTTACCACTTCCTCTTGCTCCAAAAGCAAAACCTAATTCTCCATTTAATGATAATGCTTTAGGGCTAATGCCTAATACACTTGCTAAATCCATTAAGGCATCGTATGCTTCGTTTACGTGTGCTTGTCTTTCTGCATTGTTTACCCAATTCCCAAATTCAACACCTCTAAACCCAAATGTTTCTTGGAATTTATTACTTGTTATGTTTTCTCCCTTTCTCCAATCTGTACCCACTCTTGGGCGGTTTGCCATTCTACGTTCCTTTGGAGCTTTCATAGCATCCCACATTGCTTGTAATTCAGCTTGTTTTTCTTTTAGAAAATCTCTTGCTTCTTTTACTGTTTTAAATCCATCTACTAATCTAACAACATCAATAGCACCTTTTTTACCTATAAAATATTCTTTGGTTTTTCTACTTTGGTAAATATCAAACTTAGTTCCTTCTGACTTTGTGCCTTTATTGTTTAATATTGCCTTTAACCCATTTATGGCTTCTTCCATAGTGTCAAAGTCCTTAATAATAAAACTATCATTTACAATCGTATATAAATCTTTTAATACAGGTTCTAATTTACCTGTTTCTTTATTTAGTTTAGATTGCGTACCACTCTCAAATTTTCTTATTTTGTACCCTCCTAAATTGACAGGTTCATTTGGGAAACCTAATCCTTTTAATGTTTCACTATAAATTTCGTAATCTCTTTTTAGCGTTTCACTTAGCGTTACAGCCTTTCTTATTTTATCTACAAAATCAGTATTTTTAGAACTTTCGGCTTCAAGTACCTGTTGCGTTGTTTCTAAAGCACCTTGTACTGTTTTAGTCCAACTTGCTAAACGATATGACTTTCTTGGTTTTGCGGGAATATTATCGTAAATAAAATTAAGGAGTATAGCCGCATCTTGGCTTAAAGAACCTTCTGCTACTAATTTCTTAAAGTCAGGTCTTGGGAATATCTTGCTTAATGGTTTACTTTCAATATCTTCTTTTGTTACTTCACTTAATGCTTGTGCTAAATCTTTCTTTGCCCCTCCTATCTTTTCGCCTACATCTTGTAAATCTTCAAGTTTGTTTATAGGTTGCTTTTTAGTATCAAATTCAGTAGTTGAAGATACTTTAGGTTCTTGCTCTTGTTTTAATTTTTCTGCATAATCTTCAATATCTTTCTTTAACTCTTTAAACTCTGCTTCTACACCTTTGCCCTGTGCATAACCATTTAAGGCTACTTTTACTTTATTATAGAATAAATCTAATTCCTTTAAATCTTTTTGTTTTTTTAATTTATTCCATTTATCTAACCACGATTGTATTTTACTTTCTTTCTTTTCTACTTTAGGTAGTTCTTTTTTTACAGCATCAATAAATCCATCTAAAGAATTTTCATCAACCTTATCTGCTTTCCCAATATTCAACCAATCTTCAACACTTTCTTTTGCTACTAATCCTGCTTTTTTAAGTCCACTAAACAAAGCATTTGCAACTTCTACAACAGGCTTAACTAACTTTTCTGCTACCCCAAAGGTTTTTACTTGTTGCTCTATGGTAGGTTTTTGTTCGGTAGGTTTTTCTGCTTTTTGCTCTGATTTTGCTTCTTTTGGCTTACCAATAAGTTCTTCTACTGCTTTTACTAATTCAGGATTACTACCGTCTGCTTTGGCTTTGTGGTAGGCTTCGGAGAGTATTTTAGGAAAATTACTTGACCTGACAACTGCGGAATAAATTGTTTCAGCATATTTCCTTCTTGTTTTTTCATTAGGGAATAGTTGTTTTTTAACTGCACTATCCATTTCTGCTTGAATATTTTCTTGCCTAAACGGAATGTCAATGTTTGCAAAATCATTAACGAATTTATCTGCATTTTCTCTTTGCACCCCTTCCAACGCCTTAGCTGTACTCTCCACATCACTTAATGCAGGGGCTTCTTCTTTGGCAGGTGCTTGTTCTTTAGATAGTATGGATTCTACTGCTTTTACTAATTCAGGATTACTACCATCTGATTTGGCTTTGTGGTAGGCTTCGGCAATTTGCTTTTCGTAGTTTGATAATTTTTCTATTACAGACAACTCTTGCCCCTTAAATGCCTTATTATTATCTGTTCTAATTGTATATGTTTCTCCGTTTTTGTCATTTCTTATTTGTATTTCATATCCATCTGTATTTACAAATTCTTTTTTTGAACTATCCCATATTTGTCTTTTCTCTATTTTATTTACTTCCCAATTTGTTCCACCAATATTTAAAACATCGCCTTTTTTTGGGTTCCCTTTTTCATTTAATATTTTTTCTACATCTTTTACATTAGTGGATTTTATTTTAATCTTATTTTTAGAAACAAGTCTTGCAACTTCTGATGTTTCGTTTATACCCACCCCTTCCAACGCCTTAGCTGTGCTTTCTACATCTTTTAACGCAGGATTAACACCTTCATTACTATTAGAAGAAACACCTTCTACTGCTTTTGTAGCTGGTTCTGTTTGTTCTTTACTTGTAGTAGGTTTGTTTTCTGCTTTAGTGGATGGCTTTTTACCTATTAAATCTTCAACCGCTTTTACTAATTCAGGATTGCTGCCGTCTGCTTTGGCTTTGTGGTAGGCTTCGGAAATAACATCCTCTCTGTTTTTCTCCTTAAATATATCATTTAATTTTTTGATATTTTCTTGGGCTTCTTTTGATTGCTTAGAAACCAAATTTTCATCCATTTTAGACACTCTGTAAAATCCATTTGTACTTGGATTATCAACTTGCTCTTTAGGTATTAAATCAATCAATTCTAATTGTTTTTGCTTACCTACCCGTTTATCTTCAAAATATTTATCATCCAACGCTTTAGCTGTACTCTCAATCTTCTTCTTTTCTTTTTCTTCTTCACTTAAAGAACTATCATTATCAATGGCTTCTTGTTCTTTTTGCCATTCGGATTTAGCGTTTTCTTCCGCTATCTGCTTCTTTATTTTTTCCGCTTCACCCTTGTCGGTAATTTCTTGCCCTTTGGCGTTTCTTTCTCCCACTGCTTCGCCATCTGCGGCTTGTTGGCGTACATCCACGCCCTTTGTTTTTTGCTCTTGAACGGCATCGTCTTGTGTTTTTAATTGTTCTTGCTTCTGTTCTCCTTTATTTTCTTCAACAGCCTTAGCCTGTTCTGCGGGCTGTAATTTTTCAACAACTCCCTGTTGTTTTTCAGGTGTTCCTCTTGTTTCTTTTTCATTTTTTTGCTCTTTTATGTTTAACTCTTTTGCAGCAGCTTCTACTTCTGATTTTTCTATCATACCAAGTTCTGCCGTTTCTTTTTGTAACTCTATCTCAAATACAACTTCTTCATTACGCAAATGCCGTACATTACCATTCTCGTCTATCACCCTTATAGATGTAGTGTTCCCGTCCTTATCTACTCCTACTCCATCATACGTGTATTTTTTGCCGTCAACGGTTACTGTGTTTTCTTCAAAATTAAACTTCACGTCAGGGGCTTTAACCTCTGCTACACCCTGCTCTACTTCCGTTTCTGGCTGCGGTTCTGTCTTAGGCTCTCCACCTTTAGGTTCTCCACCTTTAGGTTCTTCAATTTTCTTTAACCCTAAATCTTTTAACCTCTTGCCTGAAAAACCTCCCTCTACAAGCACCTCTTTCCCATCAGTGGTTACAACTACTACTCCGTCAGGTCTCCTTTCTACCCTTCCTTTAATGCCACCATAGTCAACATAGTCGCCAAACCTAATATCCAATACTTCATCTGCGAGTTTTGCGAAAGATTCTCTCGCGTGCGCGTCAACAGCATCTTTTGTCTTTTGTACTCTTTCCGCCTCTAATCCATCAATTTCTTCTTGTAGCTGCCTTGCTCTTTCTTCTAATAGGGGTTTTGCGGCAGAGCCTTCTTTTTGTTTTTCTATCGCATCTTTAAGCGCAGATAGTGCCTTTTCTTTGCCTTGTATTTCTACTCTTGAAGATTCCGTTAAGATGTCATGGTGCAATAATGTTCCCTGAATATCCTCTAACTTTTTATTCGTTGCCTCTATTTCAGGTTGCAAAACTTCTCTTGTTTCAGGGAAGTCAGCCACCGTCTTTTCGAGTTCTTTAAGTTTTTCTGCGTATTCATGCTGTATCTTATAAATGACACCTCCTTCTTCATTGGTCATTTTTATAATGCTGTAAATGAGGTTGTTGGCGTGTTCTACCGTCACCTCTTTGCCGTCAAGAATATCCTGCGCTGTCTTTGCCTCTTCCGTACCCCTCAATCTTGACACTGCCCCCATAAACAGGTGCATGGCAATAACATCGGCTATCAGCCCTACATCTTTTGCCCATTCAGGAATTTCAGCACCTCGCATCTCCTTCCCTTGTAACACTGTCGTCACAGGCATCATTATTGCAGCTACTGCTTCATCAGGTGTTACCTTGTCGCTGCCCTTTAAACCCCTAAAATAGTTGAATGTTTCAGCACCAACTTTGCCGATAGTAGCTTTCGCCCCTTCCGCTGTAAGCCCTTGTGTTCCCTCTACAAATGCCAACCCAACAGGTGTGGTATTCATAGAGTAAGCAAAAAGCCCCTCTGCAAAGCCGGCTATTGTGTTTAAGGCTGTTCTTGCTCCTTCGCCTACTCCCAGCTTTACCACATCACCAAAATTTTTAGCCTGTTGCAATTTGCTGTAATCTATCCCCCCTTTTTTAAGTTTTTCGAGAGCGTGCATCCACCCTTCCGATATATTGGCTGCATTGCTGTAAAGAGGTGTATAGTGTCTTAGAGCACCCGCTATCAGACCCATCTCCTCTGATGCAGGTGTAGGGCTACCCTGATTGCCGTATTGCGGGTTGGCAGGGTTGCCTAAACCCATGTCAAGACCTGTGGTGTCGCCACCTTCATTGGAAGGTATGTCCGATATAGGCTGCCTCTGTTGTGCGGCTATCTGCATAGACCTTGCAGCGGCATTGTCGCCCAACTGATAATAGTTGTATGCCGCAGCCTGATATATCTGGTAGCTTGCTGCGTTTTTGTTCAGCAACTCACCAAGTATCTTGTTGGATTCTTTGAACTTACCCATCTCCGATAAGGCTGTGGCTAACTGATATTGGTTTTCGGGTCTGTTTACATACGCTGCATTGCTTTGTGCGCTAACAGAAGAAAATTTTTTATACAAACTTTCAATGTCGTCAAGGGTGCTAAGGACTTTTTCTCTTGCATCCTTGCTTAGTCCTTTTACTTTTTGTGGGGTAGGTTTAGTGTCTAATGATATTCCTGCAAAATCTTTTTTACCTTCAATACTTTCCCCTGTTATTTTTTCTTCAAAGGTTTTCTTTTGCTCACCTTCTTCCGTAACACCGTCAATGTAATTCTTGTATTTCTTTCTGATGTTTGCGGCAGCATCAGAGAGGTTTTTTATGGCATCCTTTGCCCCTTGTGTATTTATCCTTCCTTCTTTTTCGGCTTTTTGTATGGAAGAAAGACGTGTCTGTAATAAGCTAAAGTCTTTTGCCATACTGCGCTGCTGCTCATTGTCTCCACCTGCATTAAGCGTGTTGATAGTCTGTTGTAACCCTTCCCCTGCATTGGTAAATGTAGTATGTAATTTTAGCTGCACCGCAGGGTCTCGCATTACAGGCGTGTTTACAATATCATCATGCCTTCTTCTGCCAATTACATAGTCTATCCCTGCATTAGGGATGTAAGATTCCTTTTCGTCCCTTTGGTCAAACCTGCTATCCCCACTTACCATTGATTCCCCAATAGAAAACGCATTAGCATACCCCTTTGATGCGAGAAGGTCGTAGAATTTCTCACGTGCCTCTACCGTCTTAAACAGTTCGGGTTTGCTTTCAAAGGTGTTGTATATCTGCTCTGCAATAGCCCTGTCTTTTTTATCTTTAGCAATATTTTGCTGCTGTGTTGCCGCATCTTCTTTAAAAAATGTGTCATTAACAGGCTGTGGCGTGGCAATATCTCCGTTAGAGGCTTTCGGTTTCTGTGATACATCTTCGCTTTCAGCAAGTGTTGATGTAAGCCCGTTTTCTTCGCCTTCCGTAACCGTTATGGTAGGAATACCCCTGTTTTGTTTACCACGATAACTTTGCATAAAAATATTTGCATCGTTGTCCATTGGTTCTGCATCAGGGTATTTGCTGATAAACTTCTCCGCATTTTGGTTGGGGATATAGTAATCCTCCCCACCATAATTAAAGGTGGACATCCTTTCGGCATCAGGATATTTTTCAAGTAGTTTCTCCTGATTGGACGCAGGTATCTGATATATGCTTTCGCCAACTTTATACGTTACAAGAACATCTTCTGCCATGTGTTACTTCTTTTTTGTTTTACTTACTTTTATTCCGCCAAATTCATCTTCTATCACCTTGTCTATATCACTTTGCTTTTGCTTTTTAGGTGCAGCCTTTGGTGTTGCAGGTGTAGCCTTTGGTGTTGCAGGTGCAGCCTTTGGTGTTGCAGGTGCAGGTGCAGCTTTCTGTTGTGGTGACATTCCTGGCACTCTCAATGGGCTGCCATTCTTATCAACGGTGAAGGCATCATACTGCGAAGCAACCTGCGACATAGGTACAATGTATGTTTCGTTATAACCTTTGTTGGAGGATTTTATTACAACAAAAGGTTCATTGTAGAATCTGGAAGAAGTATGTTTGCTGTCAGTTGTAACTTCTTTTACACCTTTAAGGATTTGGGTTATACGACCATTGACGCTAACTGTGTTACCACTATTGTATTTAGGGGGTTCTTGGAGGATAGAACTCGGTTCATCAGATATGACGTAGTACCTGCTAAATGTCCAACTGTTGTCAACCAATCCTTTAGTGCCAACCGTGCCAAGAGAATATACCTCATCTGCCGTCACTACTGTGTTGTCAGGGACTTGGGTATAAGTCTTGGTCTTTGGGTTGTGTACGGACTTTGACTGTCCTATGTTGGACTTCGTTCCGTCATTTGCCATGAAGGTGAGTGTGCCATCTTGTTTTGTTAAAACGAAAGCATCGTTCTGTGAAACAACATTGCCTCCTATGGATATACTGCTACCTTTATATGGTGAAGGGGTGTTCATCACTCTTGGCTTATAAGCCCTTAACTCGCTAAGACGATTCTCCCTTTCCATTAAATCATTTGCAATATACTGCTGCATTTTAGCTTCATCGGCTTTTACATCTTTAGGGGCGGTGGCATATATGTACATTTGATATGCAGGGTCGTCAGCAAGACTTTCTCTTTTTTGCGAAAGATACTGCTTAGGAAGTATCCCTTCGTCCTGCACCTGAACAAGCCCACTACCTATATTACTAACATGTGAAGTGTATTCATAATCTTCGGGTTTTACCGTTTCAAAGCGTTTAAAGTCATACACAGGCACAGGCATATACTGCCATCCATTCTCACCGTCAGTAATAAGCGTTTTGTCGTTCTGCTCTGCTACCTTCTTATAGAAATCACCTGCGCTGTTTGCTGAATAAAGCGATGATGCGACTTCGGGGTTTATCACAAACTTCCCATTGTTGTCTTTCATATACCTCACAGCCATGTCGTTGGCTTGTAAAAGAGCTTGCTGCTTAGGCTGTGCTTCGTTGATATAATAATCCCATAATCGTGGCATGACATTCCCTTGTCCGTCATTCTTGTACTCATTGTATTTATTTACAATGCCTGCCTGCACTTCTTTCATGGAGTTGGCAAAGGGGCGGTATAGGTCTTTATCCGTCACCACCATTGACTTTAATAAACTTGCATTATCTTTATCGCTATTGCCTTTAGCGTCTTTGGCAAGTTTATCTCTCGCCATAGTGCGCAACATCTCACGCCTGATGGTGTCATCCTGCTTGTAAGGTTTCAGCACTGCGCCTAAACCTATTGCGGTAGTTAATTCTCCTGCCATTATCTTGTGCTTCTAAAGAATGAGTTTATATTGTAGTAATACGGGTTGTCGTAATCCGTTTCTTCGTATGATGTAAAAGGGAATGTTGACATATTCTTTTCTGCGCTACTCCTTTTAAAATCAGCATTAAAATATTGCTTGTCAGATGGGATTTTCATAGATGTACCATCAGAGATGCCGCTTGCAGGCGTTCCCGATGTATTACCTCCTGCACCCCCCGATGTCTTACCTCCTGTATTGTTCAGGTAATCCATATACTGATTAAACTGCGTATCTTGCCTGTAATTGTTCATGGCAGAGGTAGCCCCTCCCCACATATTCTGCACTCCTGCCTGCTTCGCCTGCCCTAATGCCTGCTCTCGCATTTGAAGCCTGCTGTTAAAGGCGCTTACGTTTCGTGCATCCTGTGTCTGTATAAGCCCTGCAAGGCGTTGTTCATCCTGCCTGCGAAGCTGTGCATCTTTTGCGGCAAACTCATTTATCGCACCTATGTTGCCATAGTTTATTCCCGCCATGATAGTATTTGCCATGTCAGGGCGGTAACTCATTGCCTGATAATACTTTCTTGCGTTGTTCTGCGCCATCTGCTGAAAGAAGGCAAGTTTTTCTTTAGCAGTATAACCCCTTGCCTGGTTTTTAGCCTCCGCCATAATCTCTTTGGAGTCTTTGTATTTCTGATAATCAGGCAGCTTACTTTCTTCTATTTCTGCCGCTGCCGTCTGGTATATTCCATATCCTGTTTGTAATAATGCTAACCACCACATAGTTCTATTTTTTTAAGTGTTTGAAAATCGTGTTCTTATTTTACTTTTAAGGATAAATCCTTTATTTTCTTGTTTCTCTGCTTTGTTGTATGTCAGTCCTATCTTTATGTAGTTGCCATAGAGTTTGCTGCCAAAGCTGTAAGGGGCTACGGCAGGGCTAAACTTCACAGGAGCATCATACCATTTCTCTCTGTATTTAAACTCCCCTCTGCTAAGGGAAGAAGCGTTGTTGTTGGTTTCAAAAGAAACCTCATAAGGCTCTAATGATGTCTGGAAACGTATCGCCCCATAATCTTCCACAGTCCCCTGTCTTGCCGAAATTACATATACGTCAAGCCCATCATACTGTGTACCATAGAATGAACCTCTCGGCACAAGTGACGTTTCGTGTTCATACATGGCTAAGTTGCCATACGAAAGATACCTGTCTTTCCACTTGCCATATAAAACAGGTTTAAACGACCTGAACCCTGACCCTCCCTTTTGTATCTCTGAATAAACGAGAGTGTAACTGTTCATAAAGATAGCCGTAAATTCTTCGGTGTATGTGCCGTCATCATTGTATATGACCACCCAATAGTCGGGCGACTGGTTGGGCTGCCATCCTCCATTTTCAATGGCACAGGCATAACCTATACCTTCAAAAGAAACAGCATCGCCAAAATTATACACTACGGTATCATTCCAATAGCCCTTTTCGGTGAGTTTTACCATACCGCTTACCGTCCATATCACTTCTTTGTTTACATCGTTCCATACGCCATGAATACCTTTGCCTATGGCAGGGGAATCCTTTCCTCTCACCCATCGTATGTTATCCCTTGCAAAAGGCTCTAAGCCATGCACGAAAGAAAGCGGAAGAGTGCCGTCAGCACCAAAGCGCACTATGGTAGATAGTTCCGAGTTCCACCAATACAACACATCGTTCCCACCTTGCGAGCGACCTTTTACCACACTGAACTTATGCTGGCATCCGATGTTGGAAATTTCAGAACCAAGTCCGGGCAACACCGAGCCATCGCCAAGTATTACCTCCGACCCATCTGCCGTTTGAAGGCGACCTCCTGTGTTGAACTCCCTGCGCTCAAAGCTGCGTGATTGCAGACAGAACAGTTGTTTGTTCACTATTTCGTGGTG